>ERZ779637.1146-NODE-1146-length-12069-cov-18.470285_pt1 | contig 12069 bp, 9 predicted proteins | sample MGYA00514196_ERZ779637 | MGnify/ENA primary metagenome ERZ779637 (study PRJEB29562, sample SAMEA4376700) | mouse gut metagenome | isolation source: Cecum | study: EMG produced TPA metagenomics assembly of the A DSS colitis mouse model was used to assess the... | reverse complement strand
GAAAAGGATCGTTCCCGGCATTTTTTGTGCAAAAAATGAAAGCGGAAACGAAGCCGTAGGAATAGTTTTCGGACAGTCTGGGGGGACAGAGGGAGGAAAGGTCGCTCCCCTCGCGGGAGCGTGGATTGAAATCAACCGGGATATAGGAATCAATACGGAAAGCCATTGTCGCTCCCCTCGCGGGAGCGTGGATTGAAATGCAGTCATTAGCAGCAGCCGCCGTTATTGCAGCGTCGCTCCCCTCGTGGGAGTGTGGATTGAAATTACCATATAAACAGGAAAGTTTATGTGCGGTATACTGTCGCTCCCCTCGCGGGAGCGTGGATTGAAATTCTATATCGCAAAGGACAACACCGCAACAGTCGCGTCGCTCCCCTCGCGGGAACGTGTATTGAAATCAGTATTATTGCGACCATCCGAAGCTCATGGAAGAGCGGTTTACGGAGATGTATAAGCTAGTAAAGGAGAGTGTGGAATGCGTGAAAGGCCTGATATCTTAAGAGACCCTCCGAAAGAACTGAATCCGGAACTTTATAAGCCTCATTTTGACTGGGAAGAAGAGGAACGGATCCTGGCGGAGAAGGAGAAGCGGGAGCGGCGTAAGAAACTGAAAAACTTTTTTAAGGGCAGGAAACGTAAGGTTTAAGTCGCTCCCCTTGTGGGAGCGTGGATTGAAATACTACCTGCCCGCCTAATCGGTTGACAAGCAGTGTTGCGCCCCTTCATATGGGAACACAGTTTGAAATCATCGTGATTAAAAGTTCGACAGTCGAACAGAGAGAGTTCAAATTGTTACTAACGCAGCCCTCTTGATGCTGGCATATGTATGAGATGATTTCATTAGAAATACAGTGACGGGCTTCTTCTTTCAGAGCTTGTTTCAAGCAGCAACGATATATGTTATACTGTGACTAGTGGCTTACACGTATTGATAATTCGATTTTCAAGGAAAGGGAGACAACCTGAGAAGGAAAAGGATATTCCGATTGGTGTTGAGAGCTTTCAGGAAATGTGAACAAACGGCAGGGAACATTGCCGCGGAAAGGAGAAAGGTATATGAGGTACAGAGAACTTGGAAAGACCGGGCTGATGGTCAGCGAGATCGGACTGGGCGGGGAGTGGCTGGAGCGTCACAATACGGAGGAAGTAAGGGACATTATCGAGACTTGTGAAAAGGAAGGAATCAACATTCTGGACTGCTGGATGTCGGAACCTAACGTTCGCTCAAATATCGGTCTGGCCATCAAAGGACGGCGGGAGAAATGGCTCATCCAGGGCCATATCGGCTCAACCTGGGAGAACGGGCAGTATGTGAGGACGAGGGATATGGCGAAAGTAAAGCCTGCCTTTGAGGATTTGCTGACGAGGCTGCAGACGGATTACATAGATTTGGGGATGATCCACTTTATCGATACAACGGAGGAGTTCGACAGGGTCATCGGTGGGGAATTCATGGAGTATGTGCGGCAGTTGAAGAGAGACGGTGTGATCCGGCATATCGGTATGAGTACTCACAATCCGGAGACAGCGAAGCTGGCGGCTTGTCAGGGCGAGATCGAGATGATCTTATTCAGTGTTAATCCGGCCTTTGATATGCTGCCGCCTATAACGAATATAGACGATTATTTTGCAGAGAGTTTTGATGAGCATCTGGGTGGTATTGCACCGGAGCGGGAGGAGTTGTATAAGCTGTGTGAACAGAATGGTGTGGGAATTACCGTGATGAAGGGGTATGCCGGCGGTCGCCTGTTTGATGCACACAGATCGCCGTTCGGAGTTGCCCTGACGCCGGTGCAGTGTCTGCACTATTCTCTGACAAGGCCGGCAGTCGCGTCGGTAATGGTAGGTTATGATACACCACAGCATGTGTATGAGGCGACAGCTTACGAGACAGCGTCGGAGGAGGAGAAGGACTACGCCAGCGTTCTGGCATTGGCCCCGCGTCATGCCTTTTCCACAGGACAGTGTACATACTGTGGGCACTGTGCGCCGTGTCCGGCAAAGATTGATATTGCCATGGTAAACAAACTGTATGATCTGGCCACGATGCAGGAGGATGTGCCGGGAACGGTCCGGGCACATTATGCGCAGCTTGAGGCGAACGCGTCGGATTGTATCGGCTGTAAGACTTGTGAAGGCAGATGTCCGTTCCATGTGCCAATCGCGGAGCGGATGCAGAAGACGAGAGAGCTGCTGTAAGAATTACGGTGCAATGGATACGGAAGGTTGTAACCGTAAAGCTTATTGGTCGGATGCCCGGCAGCAGGGGGCAGGACATCGTGTATAGTAACGAATTCTTATAAGCCGATACGAATTAAGAATGATTTTATAGTCTGCGTCTTGAAAATATGATATACTGAGTGAGTCGTACGAGCTTTTGGCAGTTTTATGAGCGCTTGACAGGAACAAAATAAGAATTATGGGGGACAGAAATTATGGAAGAGACAATGAAGGACTATGAAAAAGAACTGGAGGCATCCTTCCGCACCATTCAGGAGGGAGATGTGATCAAGGGCACCGTGATTGGTGTGAATGAGGAAGAAGTGACTTTGGATCTCAAGTACTACACCCAGGGAATCATCAAGGCCACCGATATGAGTAATGATCCCGCCTTTTCCGTGATGACGGACGTGCATGAGGGAGATGTGATCGAAGCTTCGGTGGTGAAGATGGATGACGGGCAGGGCAATATCCTGCTTTCCAGGAAGGAAGCTAACGAGGTGCTCGCATGGGATGTGCTCACGGGTTATCTGGAGGAGAAGAAGGCTGTCACGGTTAAGGTCAATGAAGTCGTAAATGCGGGCGTGGTTGCTTATCTGGAAGGTATCCGCGGTTTTATACCGGCTTCTCACCTTGCACTTTCCTATGTGGAGAACCTGGATGAATATAAGGGAAAGATGCTGGAAGTCAGAGTCATAACGGTGGATCAGGAGAAAGAGAAACTGGTCATGTCAGCAAGAGAGATTCTGCGGGAGAAGGAAAAAGAGGCGCACGATCATAAGGTAGCCATGATCGTTCCGGGTACGGTGATGGAAGGAACGGTAGAAAGCCTGCAGCCCTACGGTGCATTTGTAGATCTGAAAGATGGCCTGAGCGGTCTGGTACATATTTCCCAGATCAGCCAGAGAAGAATTAAGAAGCCTTCCGAGGTTCTTAAGGTCGGTGATAAAGTTAAGGTCAAGATCCTGAACACAAACGATGGCAAGATCTCCCTGAGCATGAAGGCTTTGGAGGAAATGCAGGTAGATGAAGTAGAGAAGGTTGACGTGAAGCAATACGGAAACAGTGAGAGCCTGGGAACAAGCCTGGGAGATCTGTTTGCGAAGCTGAATATCAAGTAGACAGATATTGAATTGGACGTATGGGCTGCTGTAAAACTATCGTTTTGCGGCGGCCCAAGCTTATATCTACGATATGATAAGGTCGGAAGATGATCTGCAAGCGCTTCACTCACCGATAAGACGTCGCAGAATCTGGTCTCGATTCTCAATAAACATCTTCGTGATCTGGTAGCTGTCAGTCTCCTCATAGGTGCATGGATGCACCAGGCCATCGTCAAAGGTCAGAATCAGGGCATCCGGGATACTCAGCAGAATCGGGGAATGGCTGACAATGATGAACTGGGAACCATTCTTGGCACAATTATAGATTTCCATCAGCAGTGTCAGCTGGCGTTGGGGAGAAAGGGCGGCTTCCGGCTCGTCTAAGATGTAGATGCCGTCCGGGTTTAGCCGCTTCTGTGCAAGGGCAAGGAAACTTTCACCGTGAGATTTTTCGTGATAATGCTCGGAGGGATGGAGTCGGTCGGCGTAGTCCTCTTCCTTTGTAGCCACATTATAGAAACTCTCCGCCCGTAGGAAGTAGCCGCTTCGCGCCGGGCGGTATCCCTTCGATATGGTGATGGCTTCATACAAGTTTGAGTGGGAATCGTAGGTAGAGAAGCTATAGTTTCTCGTGCCGCCCTCCGGGTTAAAGCCGTAGGCGACGGCGATCGCTTCTAACAGTGTGGACTTCCCGCTGCCGTTCTCACCGACGAAGAAGGTGATGGGCCGGGTGAGTTCCAGCGTACTTAGTTTGTGGAGCGCAGGGATGCTCCTTAAGTAGCTTTGTTTTTCTATTTTGTTCCAGTCAATGGCGATCTGTCGGATGAATTGGTTGTTCAAGGTTGTGTCGTGCCTTTCTGTTAGCATATTGGATTGACATGCTGCCCTATGATGCAGTCGGAGCCGGAATTAGTGCATGATAATATTGTAACACAGGCTGGTCCTGTAGAGGAAAGAATTTTTGCCCTATGTAAAAGTGCGTGATGATTATCATGAGCTTGTTTTGCAGGTTCGTAAGGAAGATTGGATCGGTATGCTAGTGTACTGACTTGGGTAATCATTCACGGTGGCCTGCACGTCGCTGTAGGGTATCCGAACGATAGCTTTACGGTTTCAGGCATCCAGCCACTTGCCGAAAGCAACTTAAAATGGGTTGGATGCGTTACAGTTTGCGGCCTGTTAAGCTGTGAACTGTAACAGACTTGAGTGAAAAGTATCAGAATAATGATATAGAAGTAAAAGGTGCAGGCGCGTAATCTGCGGAGGGGTCAGAATGGATACAAAGGATCTGAGAGCGTTTTTGCGGGTATACGAGGAGAAGAGTGTCAATAAGGCGGCGAAGCAGCTTTTTATTCCCGCGAGCAACGAGCCAAGTGGCTGCTTGCAGACATTTGGCGACTGCCGCGAGGGTCAAATACCCCGCTGCTCTGCAGCGCTGCAAGTTTGATACCCCGTTGCTTGCAGCGGGGTCTTTGATTACGCCGCAGGGTTTAAGCAGGGTGATCCATAATCTGGAGACAGATCTGGGCACCACTTTGTTTATGCGCACACCGAGTGGAATGCTGCCGACGGACAGTGGCGTATATCTGTATGAGAACAGCCGTACGCTGCTGCAGGAGCTGGATGCGCTGGAGACCGGGATCCGGCGGTTTCAGAATCAGGGCAGCAGGATGGAGATCGGGTTTTCCTGTGGAGTGTTGAATGTGTTTCCGCTGCAGAAGCTGGAAGCGTATAAGCAGCAATGTCCGGCGCTGGTGATTCAGTGGGAGGAGGCCTCGAATCAGGAAGTGATTGACAAAGTGCTGAAAAGAGAACTGGATGTCGGGTTCGTGATCGGACAGATGGGCAACCGGGAACTTTGGGGGAAGGAATTGTTTCACATCCAGCTGTCCGTGTTAGTCTACGAGGGGCATCCGTTCTATGAACGGGAAAGCTTGTCCGTGCAGGATCTGCAGGGGGAGCCGTTGATCTCACTGAATGAAAAATTCTCCTGCTATCACAGTCTGGTGGAGCGGTGCCGGGATTTCGGGTTTGTGCCGGATATCGTGGTGAAGACGATGGAGGGACAGCTGATCTATCGTTTCTGTAAAGAAAGGATCGGTCTGGGAATTGTAGTCGATATTCACCGGGACGATATCAGAACGGATGGTCTGCGTATGATCAGTCTTTCGGATTCTCTGCCGTGGAAGATATCGGTCATCGTGCGGGAGGAGAGGAAGGAAGAGAAGGGGATTTTGGAACTGGTAAGGGGCATTGTATAAAAAGATTGTTGGCAGGTGATATGGTTTCGCTGATAGTGGACGGAGCCGGACGATGGTAATATTTTCTTATAGTAAAAAATATGTAACAGTTCAGCCCAGGTCTTTGCATTTACTGCAAAGGCCGTGAGAACGCATAAGGGTTGAGAAAATACTACGAACAGGAGGGTTACAGGATGTATGAGAAACTTTTTACACCGGTGAAGATCGGTTCGCTCACAATTAAGAATCGCTTTGCCATGGCGCCTATGGGACCGTTGGGGCTTTCGGATTCGGAGGGCGGCTTCAATCAGCGAGGCATTGACTACTATGTAGAGCGGGCAAAGGGAGGTACCGGGCTGATCATCACGGGGGTTACCTTTTCCGACTGTGAGGTGGAGAAGCCGAGTATGCCGAACTGCCCCAATTCCACCTACAATCCGGTGCACTTTATCCGCACGGGACGGGAGATGACGGAGCGGGTGCATGCCTACGGCAGTAAGATCTTCCTGATGATGTCGGGCGGCTTCGGACGTGTGACGATTCCCACGAATCTGGGGGAATTTCCACCGGTGGCGCCTTCGGAGATTCCGCACAGGTGGCTTGACAAGACCTGTCGGGCGCTGACGGTGGAGGAGATACACAGTATCGTGAAGTCCTTCGGAGATGGGGCTTATAATGCGAAGCGCGCAGGCTTTGACGGCGTGGAGATTCATGCGGTACACGAGGGGTATCTGTTGGATCAGTTCGCTATCTCCATGTTCAATCTGCGCACGGACGAGTACGGCGGTTCGCTGGAGAACAGGCTGCGGTTTGCGAGAGAGGTTGTGGAGGAAATCAAGTCCCGTTGCGGACAGGACTTCCCGGTGGCGCTTCGTTTCAGCGTAAAGAGCATGATCAAGGACTGGCGGGTGGGCGCCCTGCCGGGGGAGGAATTTGAGGAAAAGGGCCGTGATATCGAGGAGGGCTTAGAGGCGGCGAAGCTTTTAGCTTCTTACGGTTATGACGCGCTGGATACGGATGTTGGCACTTACGACGCGTGGTGGTGGAACCATCCGCCGATGTATCAGGAGAAGGGCCTTTTCCGGACTTACTGTAAGATGGTGAAGGAAGTGGTGGACGTGCCCGTGCTGTGCGCAGGACGTATGGATGATCCGGATATGGCGCTTGCTTCTCTGGAAAACGGGGACTGTGATATCATCAGTCTGGGACGACCGCTGCTGGCGGAACCGGATTATGTCAATAAGCTTCGTGCCGGCAGGCGGGATGAGATCAGGCCCTGCATCTCCTGCCATGAAGGCTGTATGGGCAGGATCCAGGAATATTCTATGATCAACTGTGCAGTTAACCCGCAGGCGGCAAGAGAACGGGTGACGGCCTATGAGCCGATTCTTAAAGCCAAAAAGGTTATGATCGTGGGTGGCGGCGTTGCCGGCTGCGAGGCGGCAAGGGTGCTGGCGCTGCGAGGCCATAAGCCGGTGCTTTTCGAGAAGGGCGCGCAGTTGGGCGGTAATCTGTTACCGGGCGGCGCGCCGGAGTTCAAGGAAGACGATATCGCGTTGGCGAAATGGTATGGGGTGCAGCTGCAGAAGCTGAATGTGCCGGTACAGCTGAACCATGAAGTGACGGCGAAAGAGGTGCTTGATGGCGGTTACGATGCGGTGATCGTGGCCACCGGTTCTACGCCGAAGGTCTTCTCCCTAGGGGACGACGCGCATACCTTCACGGCGGCGGAAGTGCTGCTGGGGCAGAAGGATTGCGGGGAACGTACCGTGGTGATCGGCGGCGGCCTGGTAGGCTGTGAGACGGCCCTGTGGCTGGCACAGCACGGTAAGAAGGTCACGATCGTGGAGGCGCTTGATAAGATTCTGGCTGTGAACGGACCGCTGTGCCACGCGAACAAGGACATGTTGGAAGAGCTGATCCCTTACAATGGAATCGAAGTGGTGACCGGGGCGAAGGCCAAAGGGTATCATGGCGGCGTGCTCAGCGTGGAGTGTGCGGACGGCGGGAAGGATATTGTCTGCGACAGTGTGATTCTGTCCGTCGGCTACAAGGAAGAGGACAGCTTGTATCATGAGCTGGAGTTCAAGGTGCCGGAGATTTATCTGCTGGGGGATGCAAAGAAGGTGAGCAACATTATGTATGCGATCTGGGATGCGTTTGAGGTCGCGAATCATATTTAGGCGTTGTGCCTGCAGGTGGCCTGGACGTGGTGTCCGGGCCACCTTTGTCATAGTGCGGCGGAACGGAATTCAGAATTCTTTTTCATGGGATAAGTAAATGTGACGAAATGAAATTGAATAAAGTCCGGATATCAAGTACAATGTAGAAAGCAGGTGCAGAATAAAAACCGGAGGAGGGTTTGGCCTGGAGGCGTTTTGGCAGCGTTTCGGGAGGTGTGGGAGATGGATCATATTGAAAAGAAGCTTCCGGTAGGAATCGAGAATTTTGAGAAGATCAGGACGGAAGGGTTTTACTATATAGATAAAACAGGTATGATCGTAGATCTGCTGCAGAAGTGGGGAGAAGTAAATCTTTTTACCCGTCCCAGGCGTTTTGGCAAATCGTTGAATATGAGTATGCTTAAGGCCTTCTTTGAAATCGGGGGAAACAGAGAGATATTTGACGGTCTGAGGATTGCGGAGGAAACGACGCTCTGTGAGCAATATATGGGCCGGTTTCCGGTCATCTCCATCAGCTTGAAGGATGTAGAGGGGGATGATTTTGCAGCGGCCCGTTCCATGCTGTGCTCCGTGATCGGCAGTGAAGCGCTGCGGTTTCAGTTCCTGACAGGGAGCGGACGCCTTACGGAGAATGAGAAGGAGATGTGCAGACAGTTGACAGTGATAGACGGAGGCAGCGACGGGGTGTTCGCCATGTCAGAAGCGGTGCTGACAGCCAGTCTGAAAACATTGTCCATGCTTCTGCATAAGCACTATGACAGCAGAACCATCATCCTGATCGACGAGTATGACGTGCCCCTGGCAAAGGCAAATGAAAAAGGCTATTACGAGCAGATGGTGACACTGCTTCGTAAGATGTTCGGCAATGCCCTGAAGACAAACGACAATCTGTATTTCGCCGTGCTTACGGGATGTCTGCGCATAGCAAAAGAAAGTATTTTTACCGGGCTGAATAATATAAAAGTGATGACGATCTCGGATGTGCAGTATGATGAATACTTTGGATTTACCGATGAGGAAGTAAGGGCGCTTCTGAGATATTATGAGATATCGGATGCTTATGACATCATGAAAGAGTGGTACGACGGATATCATTTCGGAGATACGGATATCTATTGCCCCTGGGATGTAATCTGTTATTGTGATAAACTCCGGTCGGACAAGGCTGCAGTGCCCAGTAATTATTGGTCAAATACAAGCAGCAATGATATCGTGAGGCATTTCATCGATATGGCGGATGCTGGGGCTGCAAGACATGAAATCGAACGATTGATCGCCGGGGAGGCTGTAGTCAGGGAGATTCATGAAGAACTGACTTACAAAGAATTGTACGATTCTATTGAAAATGTCTGGAGTGTCCTGTTCAGCACCGGATATTTGACACAGCAGGGCAGAACGGAGGGGGATTTCTTCCGGCTGGTGATCCCGAACAGAGAGATTCGCAATCTGTTCACCAGGCAGATCATGAAGATGTTCCGGGAGAATATACGTAAAGACGGCGAGGCGGTGAACAGGTTCTGCGAGGCTATGAGAAGAGGCGATGCTGACGGTGTGGAAAAGCAGTTTACGGAGTATTTGAAGAAGGCGATCAGCATCCGGGATACTTTCGTGAGAAGACCAACGAAGGAGAACTTTTATCATGGTATATTGCTGGGGATACTTGGATTTAAGGCGTCCTGGATCGTAACCTCCAACAGAGAATCCGGAGACGGATATAGTGATATTCAGATACAGATCGAAGATGAGGAGATTGGAATCGCGATCGAAGTCAAGTATGCGCAAAGCGCTGATCTGGAAGCAGAATGCCGGAAGGCTTTGGAACAGATCGAAATGCAGGATTATGCGCAGACACTTCGGGCAGAAGGGATGAAGACAATCTGGAAATACGCCATTGCCTGCTATAAGAAGCGGTGCAGAGTAATGGTCGAATGACCGCAAATCCATAAGAAAAGATCGACAGAATTTGTGACGCTTTGGAATAGAGGTAAAGATGACATACGAAGAATTCTGCAGTAAATTTCATATCCAGCTCAATGAACAGCAGGTAAAATCGGTCCGCTCCATAGACGGGCCGATTCTTCTGCTGGCGGTTCCCGGAAGCGGCAAGACGACCGTTTTAGTAGCGAGGCTCGGATACATGGTTTATTGTGCCGGAATCGCACCTGAAAATATTTTGACGCTGACATATACGACAGCTGCTGCCCACGATATGGAGGAGCGGTTCCGTTTGTATTTTGGAGACGGATTTGGCAGTCGTTTGGAGTTTCGGACCATAAATGGAATCTGTGCCAAAGTGATCCAATATTATGGGAATCAGATTGGCATGACGCCTTTTTCCCTGGTGAAGGAGAATGACAGGATCACCAGAATGCTCTCGGAGATTTATCGCAGGATACAGGGCGATCATGCTACTGAAAGCGATCTGAAAGGCATTCGCAGCATGATCACTTATAGCAAGAACAGAATGCTGACGGAGGAAGAGATCAAACAGCTGGATGAGGAAGTGGATATAAGATTTTCAGAGATTTATAAGGCATATAATGAAGAACTGCATGCCGGTGGTCAGATGGACTATGACGATCAGATGATATACGCTTACAATATTTTGAGAAAAAGTCCGGAGACGCTGCAGTGCTTTCAAGATAAATACAGGTATATCTGTGTGGATGAAGCGCAGGATACCTCGAAGATCCAGCATGAGATCATCGGACTGCTTGCCGGCAGACGGGACAACTTGTTTATGGTGGGAGACGAGGATCAGAGTATATACGGCTTCCGGGCAGCTTATCCGGAAGCGCTTTTGTCGTTTGAAAAGGATCATCCCAGAGCCAGAGTACTACTCATGGAGGAAAATTATCGTTCCTGTGCACAGATCGTGGAGGCAGCGGATCGGTTTATTCAGAAAAATATCCTGCGCCACGAGAAGCACATGAAAGCGGCCAGGGATGCCGGCGAGGAGATAGAGCAGATCGTACTGAGCGATCGGAAGGCACAGTACGATCATCTGGCCAGGATGGCGGAGAATTGCCAGGGACAGACGGCAGTGCTGTACCGGAATCATGAAAATGTACTGCCCCTTGTGGACCGGTTGGAGCGGAAGGGTATACCTTACAGACTTCGCAATGCGGAGATGACTTTTTTCACACATCGGGTTGTAGCGGATATTCGCAATATCATCGCTTTTGCCATAAACCCGCAGGATACGGCTGCCTTCCTGCAGATCTATTATAAGATCGCTACTTATATCAGGAAGCAGGATGCGCTGCAGATCTGCGACGTCAGCGAGAGGGAGGGTCGGGATATTATGGAGATTGCCCTGCGGAACGGACAGTTGCCGGCCAGGACTGCCCAAAGCTGCAGACTGCTGCAGATGCATCTGAGATGTCTGGTGACGGAGCGGGCGGACAGAGCGATTGCCAGAATCGTTTACAGTATGGGATACGGTGATTATCTTGAGCGCATGGAAATTGGAGACAGTAAAGTGTTTATCCTGAAAATGATCGGACAGGGCGAAAACTCTCCAGGGCGGTTTGTGGAGAGACTGGATGAGCTGCGGGCGATCATGGAAGGGAGAATGAAAGGCGGACAGGAAGAGAGAGAGGAAGAGGCTTCTGCTGTGTGCAGAAACGGCACGCAGGATATACAGCCTGTTATTTTATCTACGATCCATTCCAGCAAAGGGCTGGAGTATGACAATGTCTATCTGCTGGATGTGATTGACGGCATATTCCCCGAAAGTGTACCCGCGAATGCCAAATCCATGGATGAAAAAGAGCGGGAGACTTACGAAGAAGAACGCCGCTTGTTCTATGTAGGTGTGACCCGGGCAAAGAACAGGCTGTCGGTGTTCAGGTTGGACCAGAAATCCAGTCTGTGCGAGGAACTTGTGGGCAGGAAGAAGAAAGCGGTACAAAAAACGCGGAAGATATCAGCGCAGGAAAGAGGGAATGCCACAGCAGGAAGGCCTTTTAACCGAGGAGAATATGAGAAATATGCGGCACAGATCGGGGAAGGGCTGATCCTCCGGCACAGGAAGTTTGGGGAAGGCGTGGTTGAGGAAGTGCAGGGGGAATTGGTGGTGATCCGGTTTGGCGAGATGCAGAAGACGCTTGGGATGAGGGTGCTGTATGAGAAGGATCTGCTGATCTTGTAATGTACTTTGTACACCTTGCCAGGGAAATAAAATCCGCTGTTTTCATTAACAGGTTATGTTACGCTTTCATGATTCGTTTAAAATTGAATAAAATCCGAATATAAAATACAATGTATAGACTAGTACTCCGTACTGAAAACCCTTGTGCAAATATTTCGGTCTATTTTCCC
>ERZ779637.1145-NODE-1145-length-12080-cov-4.117921_pt1 | contig 12080 bp, 9 predicted proteins | sample MGYA00514196_ERZ779637 | MGnify/ENA primary metagenome ERZ779637 (study PRJEB29562, sample SAMEA4376700) | mouse gut metagenome | isolation source: Cecum | study: EMG produced TPA metagenomics assembly of the A DSS colitis mouse model was used to assess the... | reverse complement strand
CCAACTCTCCGGGATCTCAAACGGCAACTCCTCATCAATACACCGCTCCACGCCGTCCACCAGCTCATAATGGGAATTATCCCGCCTGAAAATGACGGACTCGTGCTTGTCCTTTTTGATTTTGCCCTCTTTGACGAGCCGCTGCTTCTCTGCGCGAATACGCTTCAGTAAGACCTCCGCCGGTTCGTCTGCGGGGTCTTGGGGGACAAGCTTGCCTTGGACGGCTTGCTGGAGGATGGATTTTTTGAGGGCGTCTGGGAAGCTGGTATTCAGATTATTAAGCACTGTTTGGATCTTGGCATAGGATTCAATTTGGGGCTGCACAACATCAAGAGCAGTTGTTATTCTATACTGCTCCGAAAGGGGTGGAAGAGGGAAGAGCAATGTGTGTATTGCATTTGAGGAGAGACCTTGTATGGCAATCCCTTTTCCGCCTATCCAGCCAGCGTGTTTATATAAGTCGAACAAATAATAGAAAAAACGAGTACAAAGGGGCAGGAAAGCTCTAAGCCGGTGAATGTGATTTTGAATACATATTGTGTAGTCAAACGGCCATATTGCTGCCCTACCAATATCGCCGCCTTCACAAACTAAGAGATCACCTTTGACAACCGTGCATTTATCAATCTCCGTTTCAGTGAAATGCATTTCTTTGAGGTTGTCCAGTTCAAAACGATCCCAGTATAGGTTAGAGGTCGTGATATACTTTTGAAGTTGTCCACTACGGTTCGCTCCATTTAAGGCTTTGCCCGTATTATGCTGAAACAACTCACCAAGTCGCACCCACTCCCAGCTCTCCGGAATCTCAAACGGCACCTCCAGCGGCGTGATCGTATCCCCGACTTTCTCATAAGGGGTATTATCGGGACCTCGGAAGATGACAGAAGGGTTCTTTTCCCGCTTGATCTTCTTTTCCCGAATGAGCCGTTCCTTCTCGACGCGGATGCGCTCCAGCAACACGCTGGCAGATTCATCGTTCGGGTCTTGCGGAACCAGCTTGCCCTGCACAGCCATTTGCAGAATAGAATTTTTCAGTTGCTGTGCGGTCATTTGCTGCCCTCCTCTGTCAGGCTGATGCCAAGAATATCTGTGATTTGGGCGAGGATGCGGTCAATGTCGGCGTTCAGGCTGGCGCGCTTTTCCTGGTATTGCTGGATCAATTCTTTCGGCGGCAGGATTTCTTCTTCCTCATGAGGATACCCGCAAAGATCGATATTGTAGTTCCTTGCTGCAATTTCCTGAACAGTGTACTTCTTCGCCTTGTCAAATCCATCTACCGTGATTTCCTGTCGGTCGTCCCACCACTCCATCGCTGGAGCAAAATGCTCCAGCTTCATGGGCTTGGTTTTGGAGAAATTCTTGTATCCCTCCGGCATATCTAAACGGTAGAACCAGGTTTCTTTTGTAGGCCCTGTCCGGTCAAAGAACAGGATGTTGGTCGTAATCGAGGTATAGGGCGCAAATACGCTGTGGGGCATACGGATCACGGTGTGCAAATTGAACTCGGAAAACAACTTCTGCTTGATCGCTACTTTGGCATTATCAGTGCCGAACAGGAATCCATCTGGCAGGATAATAGCGCAGCGCCCGTTCCACTTCAGCCGGTACATAATGACAGACATAAACAGGTCAGCGGTTTCACTGCTCCTTAAATCAGCCGGGAAATTCTGTTTGACGCCCTCCTTCTCGTTTCCACCATAGGGGGGATTCATCAGGACTACGTCGAAGCGGTCGCCGTCCTTGTAATCACGGACGTTTTTCTCCAAACTATTCCCATGAATAATGCGGGGATTGTCAATATCGTGAAGAAGCATATTGGTAGCACAAAGCAAAAACGGCAGCGCTTTCTTTTCAATGCCGTAAATCGAATTGCTGTAAACCTTCCTGTCTTCAACGCCATGCACCTGTGAGTCCAGTACTTTCAGCGCCGAGGTAAGGAAGCCCCCGGTGCCGCAAGCAAAGTCTGCGATAGACTCGCCCAGCTTAGGCTTGATCATCTGCACCATAAAGTCAGTCACCGCGCGGGGCGTATAGAACTCGCCGGAGTTGCCCGCACTTTGCAAACTGCGGAGGATCGTCTCATAGATTTCACCAAAAGCGTGCCGGTCTTCATATTCCTCAAAGTTGATCTCGTCAATGACGTTAATGACCTGCCGGAGCAGGATGCCGTCCTTCATATAGTTGTTATTATCCTCAAAAGCGGCGCGCACGATAATCTGACTCATAGGTGTATTCTCATCGGCTTCAATGCTTTTGAGTTTTGGGAATAGGCTACTGTTTACAAAATTGAGCAGAGCATCGCCAGTGAGGGCTTTTCCGTCTTTATGATCGACCGCCCAATTGCGCCAGCGTAGTTCCTCGGGGATAATAGATGTGTATTTTTCATTGTAGAATTCCCAGACTTCCTCCTTGGCATCGTAGACCTTCAGGAATAAAATCCATACCATCTGCTCAATACGCTGGGCATCGCCGTTGATACCAGCATCGTTACGCATAATATCTTGCAGACGTTTTACCAAATTGTTCAGGCTCATATTCTACACCTCCTTAAGCTGCGTAAATCTCTTTTTGGAGATCACGAATTGCTTGGAGGTAACCACTTTTTCCGCCAAAAAGTTTTGCGATTTTCGTCGGCGTTCCAAATTTGCGGAATGGGTCGTTCGATAGGATTTCCAGGCTTTCAATATCCTGGATCCCCTCATCCATGTATTTATCCAGCAGTGCGTTCAGGACTTCCTGTGCCAGACCGGAGTATTTGTATAAATAGCCGCGCTTGCGGACATTGTTGGCGCGCTCCGCCTTTGTCAGCGGGGCTTTGTCGTAGGCAATATGACAGATCAGGTCAAAATCGTCCACGTCCCGATTGCCGGATACCTCCCGAAGCGCCTCCAGGAGAACGCCCCGTTCCCGCAGTTCGTCAATGATTGCCTGCTTCCGCTGTTCAGAGTTCCACGCACGCAGAAAAGTATCCAGTGTCGCATATTCGCCGAGGATATTTTTCTTGGAGTAGTCTGTCACGCTCTCTGTGATGAGTTTCCCATCTTTGTCATAATACTGAACCCGTTCGTTCAGTATGGTGACTTCCACACCACGCACACGGAATTTATGCCGCCTTTCAGGGGGTTCCCCCTCACCGCCCGACCCGGGAGGTGTTACAGGAGGGATCGGGGGTTCATCAGGGGTCTCACTCTCGCCTGAAGCATCACTATCCTCTATGATAGAGATTGGATCGCCGTCAAATTCCGGGTCGGCAAATAGCCGACAGGCATTGCGGAAATCCATGATGGTGAAATACTCTTTTCCATAATCGGGCTTGAGCCGGGTGCCACGGCCAATGATCTGCTTGAATTCGGTCATGGAGTTGATGTTATTATCCAGCACAATCAACCGACAGGTTTTGCAGTCCACGCCCGTTGTCATCAGTTTTGAGGTGGTAACAATAACGGGATATGTACTGTCCTCGGCAATAAAATAATCAAGCTGCGCCTTACCTTCAGCGTTATCGCCTGTGATACGCATTACATACTTTGCGCTTTCTGCTACGAGGTCGCTGTTTTCGTTTACAAGTGCCTGACGCATCCGCTCCGCATGGTCAATATCCACGCAAAAGACGATAGTTTTGGCAAAACGGTCATTTTCTCTCAGAAAGCGAGTGATACGTTTGGCTACTGCCACGGTGCGTTCGTCAATAATAAGGTTCTTATCATAATCCTTGATGTTGTACTCACGATCATCGATTTCATAACCATAAATATCTCGCTGCCCCGCAATAGGACGCCAGCCCTCCAAGTCCTTGTCAAGGCCAACCCGAAGAACCTTATATGGAGCAAGAAATCCATCGTCAATGCCCTGCTTTAGGCTGTAGGTATATATTGCTTCACCGAAGTAGGAAATGTTAGAAACCTCTTTTGTCTCTTTCGGCGTTGCTGTCATACCGATTTGTGTTGCGCTGTGGAAATACTCAAGTATCTTGCGCCACCGGGAGTCCTCCTTCACACTCCCGCGATGGCACTCGTCAATCACGATTAGGTCAAAGAAATCCGGCTTAAACGCCCGGAAGGGTTCCTCGTTTTCATCACCAGCCAGCTGCTGATAAAGGGAGAGATAAAGCTCATAAGAACTGTCCAGCTTTTTCCCCTCAATTTTCGTCATTACCTTCGCAAAAGGCTTAAAGTCCTGCTGCATGGTCTGATCGACCAAAATATTGCGATCTGCCAGAAACAGGATCTTCTTTTTCCTGCCAGATTTCCAAAGCCGGTGAATGATTTGAAACGCTGTATAGGTCTTGCCTGTTCCGGTTGCCATCACAAGTAGGATACGGTTCTGTCCACGAGCAACCGCGTCAATCGTCCGATTGATGGCAATCCGCTGGTAATAGCGTGGGGTTTTGTCTCCCGGTTGATAATAGTACGGCTCAGTGATTAGATCTTCCTGCTCCGGAGTAATATGATCACCACCGATATAGCGTTGCCACAATTCCTCTGGGGATGGGAACTGTTCTATGGTTAATTCGCACTCTATTCCGGATTTCATATCATGTTCCAAGAAACCATCGCCATTGGAGCTGTACACAAACCGAACATCAAGGATTTCAGCGTATTCAATACCTTGCTGCATTCCAGCACCGAGGTTGTGGTTATTATCTTTCGCTTCGATGATTGCTAAGGGCAGATTCGGCTTATAGTACAGAAGGTAGTCTGCTTTCTTCCGCTTGCCACGGGCAGTAACGTTTCCGCGAACGATTAGCCTGCCATCCGTGAAATTATATTCCATTTTGATCTGGCGTTGCCTGTCCCATCCAGCAGCTTCAATCGCTGGAGTAATGAACTGGAGTTTAATGTCCTCCTCAGTCATTTCGCATTTTTCCATTAAGCCGCCCATACAGATACCTCCCCATGAAGCTTCCAATAACGGAAAATTATCGGAAGTTATTTCGCAAAATAAATCCTCCATGCATCGTCATAATTATAGCATAAAACCAACAATTATTTCAACGGCGATTTTAAATTAGTATGTGTAACAAACTTGCTGGCAAAAAGGGCTGACACTTGCATTTTGTGCCCTTCTATGGTACACTAAGTTTGAATCAGTAACGAATTTTGGGAAAGGAGGATGCCCCGTGCGGACAATGCAGGAAGTGAACAAGATTATTGAGGAACTGTGCGTCAGCATGGCATCCCTATTCCCTCAAGATCAAATTGAAGCCATCCTGTTTGGCTCCTACGCTCGAGGCAACGCAGAGCCGGGGTCGGATATTGACGTGCTGATCCTTGTAGACGCACCTCGCCAGGACATATCGGCGCGGAATTGGCAGGTGGGGGATTTGGCTGCGGAGCTTTTGTTGAATTACGGAGCCGTAGTGTCCCCAATCGTAGAAAACCGGGATTACTTCAACAGGAATATGAGCATATTGCCGTTTTATCGCAATGTTGACCGGGAAGGGGTGCGGATAAGTGCCTGATATCACGAGGATCGACCTGTCCCGGTACCGCTTGCAGAAGGCGAAAGAGATGCTGGCCTCCGCTGAACGGGATGTGGATGCGAAAGACTACGCTTCCGCCAATAACCGGGCATACTATGCCATTTTTCACGCTATGAGGGCTGTGCTTGCTTTGGATGGGGAAGACTATAAAAAGCATTCGGCAGTCATTGCCCGTTTTACGCTGAATTACCTGAAGCCTGAAATACTGCCCCGGGAATACAGCAAGCTGATTTCCATCGCTTCCCTGATTCGGAACCGCAGCGATTACGAGGACTTTTACATCTGCTCAGTTGCGGATACGAATGCGTTGTTTACCGGTGAAGAGTCGTTCTGTACAGAAGTGGAAAAATACTTGACTGGACGTTATGGAGAAGTCTCTTTATGATTACGGCGTAGTAAAATTTTCCCTGTTTGCTCTCTGGAAATTAGAAAGGGCCTCGCCAGTGATGGCGAGGCCCTTTTCCTGTTTGGCCACATAACTGACCACAGACGCGCCTGGAACGCTCGGAAACAATGCTGTTAAACGCCATCATAAAGCAACCGAAGCAAAATAGAAACCACTAAAAAACACTACAAACAAATCAAAAAAGTTCTATCCCGGCGTTGACGTGCGGGAGGTCACAGGTTCGAGTCCTGTATCGTCCACCATGATAAGTTGACAAACTCCAAGGTCAAAAAGTGGCCAGAATCAGGAGTTTGTCAGCTTTTCTTATACTTATCAGCATTATAGAAAATTAGGAAAACACGTAGAGGGACTCGGACCCTAAACTATTAACAATAATCTCATGGATTTGGCATAGCCTTCGGGCTGTGCCTTTTGCTATTTGGAATTGAAATTTGGAAAGGAATATGTTACCATGGAAATGACAAAAAGTGAACAAATTCGGGCTGGGCTCCAAAGGAGCTTTCAGCGTGGCTCATCTGCCAAGGCATCGACCATCTGCTACGGCTACCAGCTTACCCCATCCGGCGAATTGGCCGTATACCCTATGGAGGCCGTCATTGTGTTCTACATCTTTGAGCGTTTTGAAGCCGGCGACAGCTACGGCAAGATTTCCGCCGCATTGGCCGATATGGAGATCGCTTCTCCTACTGGCAAAGCTGCTTGGAGCCGGGAAACAATTTCAAAGATTCTGGAAAACGAGAAATATGTGGGAGATGTTATTTTAGGGAAGACACAAGTTATCGATGGCGTTCAGGTAAAGTCATCCGATGCCGGAGGTCAAGTCCGCATGAGGAATCATCATCCGGCTATCATTCCCCGTGAACTATTTGATGCTGTCCAGAAAGAAAAGCGCAAGAGGAGCTGGTGCCGAACAACTGTCAGATGAGTGATTAGAAGGCAAGCTAAAGCTTTTTTATCCTCACCGGCAGAGCCGGTGGTTCTATAACGCTAAAGCTAGCCAAAAGGACAACCATATCTTTTGCATCACACGATTGCCTGCAGCTGGGAAAATTTTTTATCAGAGTTCTCTCAATGGCACTTCGATTTGGGCAATTCTTCCCCTGTTCCATCGGTAAGACCTAAATCCCGCCGGATAGAGGGCCTACAATCTATATTCTAAAAGAAAGTAATCCCAAAAATGAGGATAAGAAAAAAGCCCCTCTCCGGGGAATAGGAGTCGCCCGGAGAGGGGAGATTGACAGTGGTGGGACATGTGTTCCTATCTATTTCTGGAGAAACCGCTCATAGCGGTCCAGGGTCTCATAGTATCCCTTAAAGCCGATATGATGTTCCCGAGCCACCTCACTGAATATGTGCTGTAGCTGCTTTAGATCCTCTTTATCAGCGAAGGTACTCCGCATCTCCTGCCAGCACCACTCTAGATAGTCCCGAATGTCCAGCAGCAGATCTACAGGCAAGCAGTTTTGCATCATCTTCTTGTGCTCCTTGATAAATGGCAACAGGGGAGCATCTCGTTTCAGTGCTCTTTCCACATCTACGACACACTGGGAGAATTCTTCCATCTGAGGCGAGGAACTGACTAGCTCTCCATCAGAACAGCCGGTAGCAGAGAGCACCAGACTGGTCCGAAGTACGAATCTGGTATAGACGGCCTTGCGCCCATCGCTCTCGGGTTGTTCTGCATCCTCTCCCATTTCTTCCAAACAAACCAGTTCCTGCTGGTATAAAGAGAGATACTCCTCTCGGGAAAGAGAAAGAAGGAACATCATGGAAACGTCCGCATACCCCTCCTCAAAGAGGTAGAATATCTCTTGGAGATCCTTGCCAAAATCGATGACAGCCTCATTGCGGCCAAAAAGGAGGCTTCGATTCTGGAAGGTATTCTCCCGGATCCAGTTGATCTTTTCCTCCTCGCTCTTCCACTCTTGGTTCCGCAGATAGGCCTCCTGCCAAGGCCGAATCCATTCATAGTGCTGGAACAGTTGGGTAATGAACTCCTGGAGCGCTGTCTGCAACTGATCCTTGTAGACGTGAAGTTCCGGTGGGACGAGGTGCTTTAGGTCCTCCCGAATCTGCCGGACGGCGTCCAGGTCTCCCAAGTGAAAATGCCAAGCAATCATATGGGCGCAGGCCGTGAGGATGGCAGTGGTGCGAAACTCCCGCTGACGGAACCCCTCTCCGCAGTAGTGTGACAGTTCATGGCAGATCTGGGGAAGCACCTGCATGGGGGTATACAGGATATCCAGGGGGATATCTACATAAAGCAGGCGATCGCTAGGAGGTGGATTGTGAAAAATATTATGAACCTTGGTCCTGCGGCATAGTTTTGGAACCAGGAAGAGAGCATAGTGGCACCGTGCCTCCGCCACCTCCGGGGATTGCAACAGGGTCATGCACCGAAAGGCAAAGGCATTGTAGAACTCCAAAAGCTCTACCGGAATATCGTACAAGACTGGACTGAAGCCAGGGGACGGGATGCACTGTCCGTCCACCCGCACGGCCTGATCCAACAGCATACCCCAGCCCCGGACAAAACGCTGGATGCGCCACAGCAGGCGACTGGGGATTTGGCGATCCTCCTCCAGATAGGGACGCACCAACTGGAGGAAGGTTTGGACTCCATCCAGAATCAAATAACAGAAACCGTCTAGCACACAAATCCGGCTCATGTCCGCCAGAGCACTCAACTGGCTACTGACCACACGGGTCCAAGAGAGCTCCGCAGCTCCCGTCCGTTCCCGCAACTGTCTCCTCAGAGACTGAAAGTCCTTGAACAACTCCTCGCAGGTTTTGGTGAGTGGGCTCTTTTCCTCGAGGAAGGTCCGCCCCCTGTCTTGCTGGTCATCCCAGAGCCCCAGGTGGGTGGAACTCTCATAGAAGGCCTTTTGATACCATTCATTAATATCCGGATTCTGAAACCACAGGGCGATGCACTTCATAAATTGTCCCACAGTGACGTTTTGTAACACCACCTCCAGATCCCGAGTGCCAGTGGTGAAGTAGCCTCCCTGCTCCGGCCACCAGGCACATCCCTTATCCCGGACTCGCCGGGTAAACTCATCCACGGCGGCGGAATCCCTGACACAAAAACTCACCATGGCATAGGGGATCTTTTCCTCTGCAAAGGGCGAGATTTCACCGGCACAGGAAAAACGGAAACTGCACACTGTGCGTAGATCACCAATCTGGGGATCACGATACAGCTGGTGTAACTGCTCCAGTAGGTTGACCAAGGAGTCCGACTTCCAGATTATTACCATGTCGCTCAGATGCAGGCTCCGGTAGCAAGCGGCGTAAGCGTCCCGGCAGGTAATACCCCGCTTCCATCGGCTGGGCGGCGCCGTGAAAGCCTTAATGCATTGGGAGACATTGGAAAACCTCTCCCCCTTTTTGAACTCAGGCTTTGGTGAGTAATGAAGTAGCGTGACAAAGGTGAACTGAGTTTCGATGTCCCAGAAGCGGTCCTCGGCCTGTTCGCCGGGTAGCGCCGTGATATAGATGGGATGATAGTGGGTCTCCAGAGAGATGCTTCCTGACCATTCGATACCTTTTTTCCAGAGCTCCTGGAGCCAGTTGCTTTCCACCAGGGGGATGATTTGCAGGGAGTCAAAATAACCCAGAGATATCAGAGGTCCCCCTCTTTGGGGAATGCCGTTCTTTTGCCGGAAGTGACTCTTGCTTAAGGTCAGGGCCTTGCCCAGCAGGATCACCCTGCTTTCCTGCCCCCGCTTGTTCTTTTCCACAACTACATATCCTCCTTCAGCAGGACCTCCTGGATCACTGCAAAATCGTCCTCTGGGTCAATCCCTAAAATTTTCTGGGGATCATCCAAATACACCTGTAGGAAATCCAAAATCCTGGTTGTATAATCCACTGGGCCGGCATTCGCCACGTTGACACCGTCCTGGAACCGGGTTTTCTGCCAGTAGAATCGGCGGAACAGCTTCAAGAAGTTCCGTATTTTCTGCTCCTCCTCAAAAGACATCCGTTCCAAGCTTCCCCGATAGTACAGCTCCCGCAGAAACCGGAAGTCCGCCTTTGTCTCGTATGCGGAGTGGAGCACCGCCATCCAAGCCAGACCCCAGGAGAGTTTCTTGAAAGCGGTTCGGCCCCTGTCCGTCCACTCGTCCTTGCCGCAATAGAGATCGCACAAGATCTGATAAGGTGTCTGCCAATCCTGATTCTCCCCAGCCTGTTGGAAAGCCTCCGTAAACAGCAGTCCCGCTGCCAGGTAGTCTTCCACCTGGCAATCTATTTTTATTTCCTCCTGGTCGGGTTTACGGGAGGGGGCGTAGGAGAAAAGCAACGCCGGGAGAAGCTCCAAATGTGACAGGGACATTCCCGCCTGTTGCGACAGACGGGTCCAGAACTCCTTCGCCAGCTGGCAGCAGTAGTTCGTCAGCTTCTCCTGAGGATGAGCAACACCTAGGCATTTCTGCGCCTTCTGGCACTGCCAAGCGCAGCATATCCATAGCTCCCGGATATTCTCTGCCCACAACTCTCTGCCCTCAGCCTCCCGACGGGCCAGGGCCCCAGCCAGCTTCAGCATCAGTTGGCGACACTGCAGAAGATGGGCCTTAACGTCCTCTTGCGCGTGGTTCTCCGAGCACGAGAGCAATCGGTTCGCATAATATGTAAGTGCCAGCCGTTCTCGCCTCTTGCCGGGAATTAGAAAAATGTGACAAACCCAGAGAATGAAGCCAGTTCCTATCAGAACCGTCACAAAGGTCAGGGCTATAGCCGTTTTATTATTATCCTTGGCGGCTGCATAAATTCCTAGCAGTATGGTAACGATAAAAGAGGAAAAGTAATATGTGAAAAACCAGGGATACGCCCACTTGACCAGCGCACCAATCCGCTCCCCCAGGACCCGTTGCTCTGTAATGGCCAACAGGGGGCCTGCAACGGTCAAGAGTCCGATGGTCCCCAGAATCTCCAAGATAGCGGACCCGTTCAGAAGCTCCTCGATGGGAGCCGGGAACTTCAGAGCCACCGCATGAACCAGTGCCTTCAGGACCTTTTTGCCATCCGGTATCGTCACAGGGTCCACGTTGAAAACTGAAACGAGCACGGAAAGAAGCGCCCAGACCGCAAGAAAGGTGCATAGCAAGAGAAGAAAATTCTGTAGCAACAGATGCCGCTCCCAGTTTTTTGCTCTGGGACCATTCTGCTTGATTTTCATGGGGTCGCCCTCTTTCTCCCACGCTCACCACAATTATTAGTATAATTTTACAATATCATCTTAAATCCGTCAAGACCATTTCCATTGCGCACCAAATCTCAGCAAAAACCTTGATGGATTTGCAAGGGCCGCTGACCGACAGGCAGATATCCGGTATTGGGAGAGGCTTCGACAAGAGTCTACAAAATTTTCCGTTTGTTTTTTCAAAAAAACCTTGCAAAGCGTTTTGCTTTTTGCTAGAATATCAAGGTAATATATCTTGCGGACCAACAATCTGACCAATTTTTGTGCCCGCCTCCAGAACCACTATGGGCATATTGCACAGACGTTTTGAATTTTTTGGAGAAAGGGTGCGATTTGATGAGATCACTATACGATGGCCTTGATGCAGCGAAACAGACAGACCGTTTTCTGAGGGGGCTGCTCCGTGGAGCGTCTAGTCAAGATGGTGAATTCTCACATTTTGTAACGAGCGCCACGCTCCAGCAGGCCGGACGCAGTCTCCCGGATTCCCCCGATCCAGATATGAAAGGCTGCCGAATTGATCTACGCAAGGAAGTAGGTTCCCAGTAAGACCACAAACGAGAAATAAACCCTATCTGATTTGCAAGAGGTTGGCCAAATGGTTCCTTGCCATCAGATGGGGTTTCTCTTTTTGCCGTGTTTCAGGGCGTAGGGACGGCAGCTCACCAGGACAGCCGAACCGCCGCCCCTGCGCCTCCAGGATATTCATGAACTCCTCCCTCGGTGATAGTTTTCTTCTCATAGAGATAAATGATCCTGCCCACTCCGAACCCTGATGTTCCATTTGGCATAACATCGGCTTCGTCATATGGGGTTTGAATTGCATTACTTATTTCACGAAAAATATTATAGAAGGAAGGTTCATCAATTCCCCAACCCGCTACGACATAACGTTTTATTGAACTGCATCTTTTTTGTCAACGCAAAACACTGTAGACAAAACCTGCGTTTAACGATAGTTATACGCAGGTTTTGTCCTTTCTTGG
>ERZ779637.1144-NODE-1144-length-12084-cov-12.059357_pt1 | contig 12084 bp, 10 predicted proteins | sample MGYA00514196_ERZ779637 | MGnify/ENA primary metagenome ERZ779637 (study PRJEB29562, sample SAMEA4376700) | mouse gut metagenome | isolation source: Cecum | study: EMG produced TPA metagenomics assembly of the A DSS colitis mouse model was used to assess the... | reverse complement strand
GGTACTGCCTGCTCCCCACCACCAGGGGCCAGAAGATGCTGATGCTCATTGGCAAAGGCGGCGAGGGTAAGAGCCGGATTGGGTTGGTGATGTGCTCCATCTTTGGGGACAGCATGAACACCACCAGCATCCAAAAAGTGGAGAATAACCGGTTCAGCCGCGCCGACCTGGAGAGCAAGCTCCTGATGGTGGACGATGATATGGACATGAGCGCCCTGCCCAAGACCAACTATATCAAATCCATTGTCACATCCGAGTGCAAAATGGACATGGAGCGCAAGGGCGTCCAGAGCTACCAGAGCCAGCTTTATGTGCGGTTCCTCTGCTTTGGCAACGGAGCCTTGACTGCCCTCCACGATAGGTCTGACGGTTTCTTTCGCCGCCAGATCGTGCTGACCACAAAGGACAAACCGGCAGGGAGAGCGGATGATCCGTTTCTCTCAGACAAGCTGATCGCGGAGCGTGAGGGTATTTTCCTCTGGTGTCTGGAAGGGCTTCACCGCCTGCTGGTCAACAATTACCGCTTCACCATCAGCGACCGGGCCAGGGAGAACATCGATGTCGTTGTGCGGGAGGCCAACAACATCGTGGACTTTCTGGCTTCTGCCGGGTATGTCCAGTTCAAAGCGGACAGCGAGGCCGCTACCCGTGACCTCTACGCCGCCTATAAGGTCTGGTGCGAGGACAATGCCGAAAACCCGCTTTCCCCCAAGAGCTTCTCCGGCTTCATCGCCCAGAGCGCCGATGCCTACCGGCTGGAGGCCACCAACAACGTGTATATCGGCAGCGGAAAGCGGTGCCGGGGCTATCTGGGAATTGAGGTCCTGATAAGGCCGACTGCATTATGAGCAGAGAAATGAAATCATCCGTACATGCGTACACGAGTACACAGCCCCTTGTACCGATGTACGCATGTACGGATAGTTTTGAGTTCGCCCTTATCTTTTACAGGCGGTCACGCTGACCTGACCTCAAAAAAGCGGGGTGAAATTCAAGCCTTGTGATTTTCGTGAAGATTATCACGCACCAGCGTATGGATTACACCCGTTGATGATTTGCGGAACCGTGTACCCGCTTTACGAACAGGTGAAGAAATCTACGGTTTCAATGGAGGTCATACGAAATCGTGAAGTGGGTAGCAGCCTCTTGTGACCTGGGCTTCATGGCAGAAAAACTGAGCGGAAACCACAGGCCGCCAAATCTTCATCATACCGTGAAACTACTTTGCGGAACAACAAACAAAATTCATCAGAAAGCGAGGAAAACAAGTTGAAATCCAATTTGAGAAACGAGATCAAGGCATACATTGTGCGCCAGGGGATAACCATGCAGGAGGTGGTGGACGTACTCTCCGATGTGTACGGCTGGTCGGACAGTGTGTCCAACCTGTCCAACAAGCTCCAGCGGGAATCCCTCCGCTACAAGGAGGCTGTCCAGCTTGCCGATGCGCTGGGCTACGACATTCAGTGGGTCCGGCGTAAAGCTGACTGACCCACAAACTACGGATTATGGAGGTACTATGACGAAAAACTTTGAACTGCTGACCTTTGAAGAACTTCTGAACCTGCCCATCGACATTGAGAGCTGCTTTGACCCTATCTTTGAACCGCCTGCCGATTTCATTGAGGAATGGTATCGGGATCATGAACCGCAGAACCCGTTCTCCTGCAAAGTGACGCGCAAGATTGGAAACACCTGGTATATCGTTGAGACGGAATGTGATGGGGCCGAGCCGCTTTCCAGCCTGATGCGCCGTATGATTTTTTCAGATAAGGAGGCGGTTTGATGTCGACAAAACAGGAAGATCATGTTATCATAGAGCCATGCACTACGGTACTGTCAGCTGACCCACACAAGAAAGGAGACAACAACGTGGATCAGCAGAAAATCACGATTTTGTACTGCCGCCTCAGTAATGAGGACGCCCTTGATGGGGAGTCAAATTCGATTGCCAATCAAAGGGCTATCTTGACCCGATATGCCGCCGAACGTGGCTTCACAAACACACGCATTCTGGTGGACGATGGGTACACTGGAACGAACTTCAACCGCCCCGGTGTCCAGGAGGGGCTTTCCCTGGTGGAACAGGGACTGGTCGGCACATGGATTGTTAAAGATATGAGCAGATTTGGCAGAGATTACCTGCAAGTGGGCCAGTATACAGATGTATAATTTATTTAAGGATACACGCTTGCAACTTGCGTTTACAGATACTCATGCCAAACTAACGTATCAACCAGCTAGAGGGAACCGTTACGGTATATAGTTGTTCCTTCCAGTTGATTGATTCTATTGCTTAATTGAAGAAGTACAATGTTTGACGGGAAGATTAAGGATTACCACTAAAGAATTGAGAGATTATTTATGAACTACAACAGGGGTGTCATCTTGATGGTGACGCCCCTGTGTTTGCTGGTTAGAACTTCTATGTCCTGTATATTTTGAGAACTGCAACATGACAGAAAAAGCTACTGTTCATTATCGAATGTATCTCCGTCCTCCAGCAATGAAAGTTGTTTACCAATACCCTCATCGGAAAGTTCCTCACCACCGAACTTTAGAAGATAGAACGGAAGAATTTCTTTAAACTCATCTGGACAGGGCATGGAACGTAGTTCACCTACAGTATGGGAAACCATCTGCATCAGCCGGTCTTTTTGCTCTTCCGTCAGCACATGATAAAGTTCCCTCCATCTTGCGGTTGTGCCATTGTCCCTATAGTAATAGCGATGTATAATCAGTTCGCGTGGCATCGCAAGAATTTCAAAGTATTCTTCCTGTGTTTTTCCAAAGGCAGCTTCAAAAAAACTTGTTCCAGCAGCAACTACACCCTTTGTAACATGGAGAATAGCTGAAATCGCTCGGAGGTACTTTCGATACTTCCAATAAACTCCAATGTGGTCTCGATCTGTTCTGTCAATTGGAGAAAACCGCATAGGAAAAGAAAAAATCTTGATTCCCAGTTCTTCATTCAGTTCAATATTTATACGCAGACGTTCATATAAATCCTCAGGTTTGTCCATATAATTGAAAAGAATGTAATTGGAGATTTCTTTGATGCCATGTTGGAATGCTGTGCGAACGGCGTTGCAGTACACTCCTTTCAGTTTGATGTCATCAAAGGCAATCCTAAGCGGGCGGATAGCAAGCCGTGCCAATTGAGCCATATTTTCATCGTTAATTCGGCGTCCATCTATTCCTTGGTTAAAATCCAAGTAACGGGATTTTGCGCTTTTGCTTCGATACTTCTCTATGATGGGGGTCAATTCCTCTTCATGATCCAGCATAAACTGTGCGTAGTCATCAGCATCCTCAGAATCTATGATAATCTTTAGAAATTTTTCCAAGGCGTCCTGAGATTTTACCCGCTTTTTGAACTTGTTTAAGTAGTCCTTTAATTTCTTATCAAGGAATGGCGCACGGTCTCCGTTTCTGTATCGAGCCATAACGATTAGATAGGCTCCTGGGTCAACATATTTCGCACCACGCTGAAAGCCGACTTTACAAAGGTCATCTACAAGGGATTTTAGGTCAGGAACATTCAGTACATTATTATCCAGCAGGAGCAGATTTTGTTTGGGACCATAGCGCCGGTTAATAGTGTCAATTTGGTCAATTATATTATTTGTTACACAGAAAACTGGCTCCAATGTTGGGACTGCACAAAATGAACAGTGGTTTGGACACCCCCGCGTTGTGTAAGCAAAATAGTTGTCACCAGCGGGATAATGGTAGGATATTTCCTCCAAGATGTCATAGTCAAGGGGTAATTGGTCAATATTGATATCATTGTCATCGCCTACCACCGATGTGTCAGTAAATAGACCTGTCAGTATATGAGAACGGTCAATCCCCGTTGCCTCAACAATCTTATCAGGCATTAGGGAGGCCATGATACCACCTACAAAAAGGGAATCGATATTATCAACCAGTCCAAGATAGTGATTTATGGTTTCGACAGAAACCGCGAAATCAAAGGTAAACAGGGTAGTCACATAGATTCTATCCCACACTTCTCGATCTAATGCAGAATCACACCCCTTGACAAAGTGGACTTCATCCCCCAACATCTTATGGTAGGTACTTATTTTCATAAGTCCCATAGGGGGATACTTATTTTTATAATTGGGTTCGACCAGTAAAACTCTCATTTCTTTTTCACTCTCAGTTCTGCCTTGAGCCTCTCCCGCAGGGCCTTTGCGGTATCTGGGTCATCGGAAAAGAACTCATCTATAATCGCAATAATTCTTTGATAAAGTTTCCGTTCATCGCGGCTATATGAAGAGTCCAAATCGCTTTTTGTCCCATATTCTGCATTGATAATTCTGGTGGCAAGTGAACGTGTCTTTTTTGCTGCTGTCTCAGTTTGAGAGAGTACCCTTGCCACCGTCTCTTCGCGTTCTTTATCAAATGTGCCACGTTCTGAAGCCCGCTCAACCTCTTTTTTTGCGGCATCCCGGCGACGTGAAATGCTTTCCAGCTGTTCTGCGAGTTGTTCACGCCGTTCATCCGAAGTGATTGCCCCAGAACTGACTTGTTCCTCCAATTTTTTCTGTTCATCGTTTATCTGCTCCAGTTTACGGACGGCAGAGTTGGCCTTAGACGTTCCACGACGGTACTTTTGATTTAATTGTCCGGCCCACTTTTCCAAAAGGCCTTTCATCTCAGTATATGAAGAACTTGACTCAAAATCATCACGCTGGGAATTGGGTGTTATTCCAGAATGAAGTACATGAATTTCCCCTGCAAACATCCGGTTGGCCCGCTGCCCTTCCTGCCCAGTCGTTGGGAAGAATCTTGCAAAAGTAGTATTGTCGCCTACCAGGATGTTCCCTTTCCTGAAACGAATTCCTTGTACTGATTCATCGCTAATTGTTCCAGAAAAATCTGTGATGGCAATCCAACCAATAAACAGCGGTGTGCCATCCTCAGACTTCTCATAGATAAACTCTACATCACGGACACCATCTTTATTCTTGGTTCGCTCTTGCTTTCCGGTGGTAAGATAACGAGAGTACAGCTTATAAATCGGGAGTTTTCTGGTTCCCCACAGAATTTTGTAGCTGGTAATTGGATGACCTTTTCCCTTGAAAAAATCTCGCACTTTACCCGCCTGAATAAATTCCTGCCCATTAAAGTCAACAGGGGCAGTTTCGGCGAGATATTTCTTGACAGAGTCCTCACTTAAAAGGCCAGAATCTTCAGCAACGCCACAGAGCCGAACTTCAAAATAGTGTTCGTTAGCATCTTCAGGCTGTGCCTCAAAATGACTGATTGCCCGAAAGGTTTCCATAACGTCAGACGTTTCGGTGTTGTTCTTTTGGAGAAGCTCCTGCATCCTAACACAGTTGCAAATCATAATTGTTTTGGTAGATTCTCCCGCCGCCGACGTAATGAACTGAACTTCATCTGCATATGCGAGGCCACCCAAGCGGCCAATACCACGGAAACCTCGCTCGATAATTCCATCCTTGTCAGACGCTCCAACATTGAGAAGGCGTGTCATCGCAACATCGCTTGGTATACCAGTTCCATTATCTCTGATGACGATTGAGCGTTTTCCGACATTGACTGTAATATGAATAACTGCTTGCGGCATCTGAATAAGACCGGCTTGAACAGCTGCATCTATTGAATCGGTGGCATTTTGAATGTACTCACGATAAATATGCATTGGGTTGGAGTACATTCCCTTTGTTAGAATTTCAAGGAGAAATTTTCCAGCAACAGGCTCGCTCATCACTTACTACCTCCCTGGTTATATGAAGGGAACGGAAAATGAATCTTCAGCAGAGTTTTGAAAACTGGATGATGGATAATCAGGTCGCCTTTCTTCAAGCGTGTCATCATGTTCGCATAGACAGTGGGAACAAACTTGTAATCAGGGCGCGATACTTCAATGGCATTGGTTCGGCCATAGACATTAGTTCCGCAGTTTCCCTTGATACGGTCATGGATGGCGCTTCTAAACTGCTCTGCTGAGAAAAGGACTACGCCTTCGGAGCGTCCACGTTCTGTAATATCGAGTAGATTAGCCAGGAGCGGAGAGTTTTTGCTTGATGTGGAGGGAGCGTATTTGTTTAACTCATCTACAAAAATGATAATCTTTTTGGGAATCGGTCTGGAGCTACGCCGCTCATCTTGCTCAAAGTCACCATGCTTCAGTTCATACACAGAACGGATGATATCACCGAATACCAAACATTGAAGCTGTTCTGTCAGCCCAGCAATGTCAACAACCATCATCTGTCCACCATTGATGTTCTTAATAGTATCAGACAAATAAACTTGGTGCTGGCTCTCTGAGTCAGATTTTGAGTTGACAAAAATATCATCGCTAATGGAATTGTGAATCAGGCGGCTGAATCTCCGCCAAGACTGAACTGGAATTTCTTTCGCGGTACGCTCAGTTTTACCTGCGTTGACAAACTCTTTGAGTTTTCCCTTGAAATCATCCCAGCTCATATCTCCAGAAAACTCACGGGAAGTTTCGATAAAACTCAGGATGGACTCAATGGTCCAGTTTGGGTCATCTACATTAGAAAACAGCATTTCGACCTTGCTGATGTCGTGGTCAAATGTGTAAACGAAGTTTGATGCACGTTTTTCGCGAAATTGTTCTGCAATATCCTCCGCTGAAAGGGCCGTGTTGGCATGTTGCTTTTCCGACTGCCGCCGATATGGATACAAATATTTGACATTTTCAAACGGAGTACAAGGAATACCAAGCGTGTTCCATTCTTCTCGCTGTGCTTCAGTAATTCGGTCACTCGGTTGATGAATGTGCAGCAGGTCATCTCCCTTCACATTCATCACAATAATTGCAACATCATCTCGGCGCTTATGCTGAATTGCTTTCAATAAGAACATGATGTAGCTGGTTTTTGTAGCCAGTCCAGAAATACCGGAGACGTTCATGTGCGCACCTTCTGGACCAATCAGGAAATCTCCATTGTATATAATTGGGACGGAAATATTATTTCCTGTGGTCATCAGTCCAGCGGGAAAAGCTGTCTCCTTGTCTATATTGTCAAGGCCAAGAGCAATTTCGATGTCGTGTTCATCAGTTGTGTAAACCGGTGATCCTTCAAAGACTGGCATGAAATTTTCTTTAGTGTTATGGATAACAGATACCTTGGCATAGGAGAGGGCCAGCCGGTGGGTCATGGGGTCTCTGGTGACATCTCCAAAGTCGGAAGATACATAGTTACTGATATGGCTCGTTCCATCTGTAATGTGAAGAATATCCTGTACAACGCCATAGGTTATGGAACCGTCGGTTCTGTTCTCCACACAGACAATATCGAACGGACTTAAAACAGCCTCATCGGAAAGCCAAAATTGAAAATCGTCGCAGGACGATGGATATTTCTCAGTGGCAGACACTTTGCCGATCAACTTTCTTTTGCTCATTTCTCACACTCCTTGTTATCTGAAATTACGTCTGAACTTACTGATAAACACCAAATCGCTCTCGAATGTTGATTTTACAAGTGTTTCGGTTAGATAAACAGGATAGAGATGTGCGGCCCACCGCTTATCCCTGCCATAGCAGGTTGGAGAACCCTCGTTGAGAAGAGAAAGAGAGATATTGTCAACAACGGCAGTACTCAAACCTTCCTCATCGTCCTCGGTAGCCATCTTCTCAATCTTTATGATACCTTCCAGTGGATTGCTCACCAAATTCATCGGTCTAATTCGGAGATACCAGCATCCAAATTTCCTGCCTCTGTCATTCTTCTTCAAGAAAACAGGAGTACGCTCGCCATAACCGAGTTTTAGTAATTCTGCTCCAATCTGCCTCCCACCTCGTTTGGCTTTATCCGATGTGGGTAACATAGGATCAAAACTCTTCGATACACCGACAACATTATAGAATAAATCTGCAAACTCTGGTTTTCCGTCATCTTGGACAATAAACTGGAGCGGACCGTCAACGATGAGCATCCTATCAGTGACGCCTGGTGCAATTTCTCCGGAAGCAACCATGCGTTTCAGAATGTTGATTTCCATATCGTGCATCAACTTGGTTGCTGTAGCGATGGCAGAATTTACCGGGATGTTGTCTCTCTCTGGGTTGAACTTATATGTCACAACGTCAAGCATAAAACTTTCTGCCAGTTTGGTTCGCTTTATCCGTTCTCGAATCTCAGCAAAATCCACAGAATTGATCTTATCGCTAATGAGAAGGAGGTTCTTGCGTTGCAACTCACCATGAGTATGCAACTTTTTGGCACTATCTCTCTCGGTACATCCGGCTCGAATTTGGGCAACGACAATGGGATAAATCTTTTTGCCCTCCAATACCATGTCACCAATTTTGTAGGTACGTCGAGAACCATCCATAAAATATGAAAAACCAGAATATGTGCGGTCCTCTGACGCCAAATCTATGCGTCTTATTTTCTTAGATTTGACCGTTTCAAACGGTTCTCCAATTTCCTTGATTTCGTCTCCCTCGTCCTGATAGGGTTCTGGGTAGAAGTGATCAAGGTCAAGGCTCTCATTTTGGTAGAGTACAATTTTGAACTTTTTAAAGATGTCAACTAATGTGGACACTACCGCATCACCTTCTCTCGACTTGCTATGTGATGGTATTTGAAATAAAACGGGGCTATGGTCGTAAATTGTGAAATTCGGGTGTCCTTATCATTATAGCCAGGACACCATATCGACATAAAAACTCATAATGTTTATACCACAATATCAGTATGATGGCAACCGTAAATATTCAATATTTTGACTTTTGCGATAATTTCTCAAATTGGAGGTAGAACAATAACCTTCCGCCCCAGCTTTTTTGCATATCTCACTGTCATCGCCGTCCCGCCCCGCCGCTCGCTGTTGTAGACCGCCAGCAGGCAGGCGGCGTGATCGACCAGATAGTGGTTGCGCTCCAGCATACAGCTTTTGCTGTACTCCCGGTTCACATAGACCACCTCATCCGCCTGCGTCAAAATGGAATGATAGAGTGCCCGCGCTGAAGCTGACCATCCGTCCGCCTGCCCCTCGCAGGGCAGGACACAGTGGAGCTTCAGAGTGGGATGTTCTTTTTTCAAGGCGAGGACAGCCAACGCCGCCCAGGTATCGGCACCCTCCGCCATCCCAGAAAAGAAGTCTGTGTAACCTGCCTCCACTAGCATGGCGATTTCCGAGACAAGCGCCTTTTTCAGTGCGAGGCACCGGATATCGGCCTCGATATAGCCCCAGGGAAATTTTTGGGGACGATGACCTGTGAACGCACAGCATTTTTCGATTTTCATAATCTGCCCCCCTTTTTAGTATGGCTAAATAATGGCCATATTGCATGGCCATTATATCAGCCATAATAGGAACTGTAAAGGGGGCTGACAAGGTGATACGCTATGCGCCGCTATGGAAAACAATGGACGAACAGAGGGTGACGACTTATACGCTACGCTTCAAACATGGCATGAGCCACGCAACTGTTCAGCGCCTCCAGGCTGATATGCCGGTATCGACACATACGCTGAACAAGCTGTGTACGATTTTGAACTGCCGCCTGGAAGATGTGGCGGAATACGTCCCCGACGAATAACAGCTCTACGGGTCTGTGTGTGCAGAACCGTAGAGCTGTTCATAATTGCGGAGCAAAGATCTCTATTTCCGTTTCTTCCCTCTCTGTGAAACTGAGCTTTTCAGCAGTTCCGACTTCTGTGCGATTCGGGTCAGCCACTGTTTTTCTTCCTCGGTCAATTTGTTGTAGCGGAGCTTTGTCTGCTTGCAGAACAGCATAATCAGCTGTTCCAACTTGCTGCCATTGAAACGAGCAACCTCCTCCAAGTCTTGTTTCAATTCTTCTGCGGCAGAGCCTTTCGGTGCGCTGTCACTCCGGCCTAGGTGCGCCTTCCGCATATCCTTCATAATTGTGTCAATGTCACGATGCACCCGGCTGGTGAAATATTCCCCTTCGTCCACATGGGCCGCTTGCAGAAGATAGGTCGTTCTGTCATTCTCCCCTGGCTGGTACTTCTCTATGATTTCAGCCCGCGCCACATCCACCCATGCGTTCAGATTTTGTATCTGCATGGCGGCGATACCCTCCACATAAATCTGAATATCAGCCAGCAGCTTTACAAAATCCGGGTGCGCCACCAGTTCCCCCAGCAGGGCTGTATCCACCCGTCCTTCTTTCAGCACATCAATCATACCGTCACTCAAACGCAGGTTTGCCAGATCAGCGTTTGGGTGGCGTTTTGTTTCCGTCAGGCCCAAAAGATAGTCGGTGGTCACGCCGTAAAACTTCGCCAATCTGATAAGTGCATAATGGCTGATGTCCTTGGTGTCATCCGCCTCATAGCTGCCCAGCGCAGACGAAGACAGCCCCGTTTGTTCTTCAAGCTCTTTCAGCGTCAGCTTGCGCTCTACCCGCAAATCCTTTATCCGTTCCTGTATCGTCAATGACATATCGCTGCCCTCCATCTGATTTTACTGCCATTCTACCACATTTCCGAGAGCGTGGAAATATCCGGTTTTCAGGCCGGATTTCCTACCTCTTGGATATACGGGAGAGTGGCCTTTTTTCTGCTACGATGTTTGTGTCACACAGCATTGCAGCTTGAAAAAAGAATGATCGTCCGAAACAGATATGTTCTCTGGTGAAGTATCGCATGAAGCGTATCAAGGGGAACGAAACGCCGCTGAGAGTACAGGGGCAGGAACGGGTTTCGGGAAGAACGGCGGGAGTGCAGAGGGCAGCAAGCCCTTTGCGCAGGGGTCCAGGGGACGCAGTACCCCTGGTCAGTGTCCAGAGGTGAAACCTTTGGGCCGGGTACAGGGCGGCAGCGCCTGTTGGGTGTCCAGAGGGCAAAGCCCTTTGGGTCGGGTGCAGGGCGGCAACGCCTGCTCAGGTGTCCAGAGGGTGAAACCCTTGGCCCAGGTAGGATTGATGCGCGCGTCAATCCGTACTGGGTTATTATCTAGCGCAAAGCACTCAGATTCGGCGGCTTCGCCGCCCCTGGTCACTCCCAGAAAAGCAAAAAACGAGAAACAGGAAGGAGAGCAGAATGGCAAAAAGATTGACTCGGCACAACGGGAGAGCCGGAAAAAGCGGCGTCTACAAATCAACGCACAACGACCGAACCTTTGATACCAAACACGCTGACCACATTGACGGTGAGCGGATTTCACAGAACATCTATTGGGATTGCTTTCGGGGAGCAACCTATCCAGCCCAGCAGGACAGCGAGGTTTCCTTTGCGGATGTGGAGCGGGCCTTTTATCTGAACCGCTACTCGGATTACCTTGACGGCCAACATGAGCGGAACGCCAAACGCCGCCACTCCGAGCGTGACCGGAGCGTGGACGATCTGCTGGCAGACAAACGCTTCTGCCCAGAGGAAACCATCTACCAGATCGGCACGATGGAGGATTCCGTTTCCCCGGATGTGCTTCTGGAAATTGTCGGAGAATTTATGATGGAGCTTGAACATCGATTTGGGGAACACGTCCACGTCATTGATTGGGCGCTCCATCTGGACGAGGCCACGCCTCATATCCATGAGCGTCATGTGTTCGACTATGTGAACCGCTATGGCGAGGTGGAGCCGAAGCAGGAAAAGGCATTGGAGGCCCTTGGATTTGAACTGCCTGACCCTGAGAAAAAGCAGGGGCGCACCAACAACCGGAAGATGGTTTTTGATGCGGTCTGCCGGGTCATTCTGTTTGATATTTGCAAACAACATGGTCTGGCGGTGGAGGAAGAACCTGACCCCGGCAACCGTGGGCGCAGCTATCTGATGAAGAACGACTATATCATCCAGAAGCAGAAGAAATTGATTACGGAGCAGGAGACGGCGATTGAAGAAAAGGCACAGGCGTTAGAGGCCGTATCGCTTCGACTGGAAGATGCCGAGGCCCTGATTGATGAGGTCACAGAAATCGCCTACGACAAGGCGGTGGAGCTTGTGACCGATGCCGTTCGCGCCGAGACACAGTTGCAGGATGAGAAAATCGTCTCCGATTACAAGGATTGGTGTCGGGCCCCGGAGCGGCGCTACTCCCCAGCGGAGAAAGGGCTGATCGGCAAGGTGCTGGGAAAGGCGCAGGAGCTGATCCACAAAG
>ERZ779637.1140-NODE-1140-length-12147-cov-9.021006_pt1 | contig 12147 bp, 7 predicted proteins | sample MGYA00514196_ERZ779637 | MGnify/ENA primary metagenome ERZ779637 (study PRJEB29562, sample SAMEA4376700) | mouse gut metagenome | isolation source: Cecum | study: EMG produced TPA metagenomics assembly of the A DSS colitis mouse model was used to assess the... | reverse complement strand
CCCCAGTTACAGTCGGGCTGGGAATAATGGCGTTTGCAGTTACAGGAAGAACAGCCTTTCTCCTTACAATCGCAGATGCGCTTTTTTCGCTGCTGTGCGGCAGTACGGACAGGGGTGCCGTCACCGGCAACTGGGATACGAAAGTATCCTGAAAGGCGGCATGACCGCCAGGGTTACAAGGTAACATCAAAAATCGCCTCCAATCAAAAAATGTACTTTTTGATCAAGGGCGCGAAGCGCCGCATTTTTTGACTGGTTTGTCAAGTGTTTTTGAGAAAAAAGTGGGTGATTTTTGAAAAATAGGTTCTGAAAGCCCCATGAAATAAGGGCTGAAGATTCCGAGAAGTTATTTTCGCAGAAAGGCGGATTATATATATGAAAGAAAAAATATTCTATGCAGCTATGTACCTGCGCCTTTCGAGGGATGACATCACTGTAGGGGACAGGGGAAAGCCTGCATCTGTAAAGGCAGAGAGCGAGAGTATTGCAAACCAGCGTGAGCTGATCAGAGCCTATATCCGTGAGCAGCCGGATATCGAGTTGTATGATATCTATGCCGATGACGGATTCTCAGGTAGTAATTTCGACAGGCCGGAATTTAAGAGGATGATGTGTGACATTGAGACGGGCGGGGTAAACTGCGTGATTGTAAAAGACCTGTCCCGTTTCGGGCGCGACTATATTGAAGCCGGGAGGTATATACAGAAGACATTCCCGGCTCTTGGTGTGCGCTTCATTGCGCTGACTGACCATTATGACAGCCTTCAGGCGGACATGGGGGAAAGCTCCATCGTGCTCCCGGTAAAGAATTTCATCAACGATTCCTACTGCCGGGATATCTCCACAAAGGTAAAGAGCGGGCTGGAAGTGAAGCGGAAGAATGGGGAGTGCATTTCCCCTTTTGCGGTATACGGGTACAGGAAAGATAAGGAAAACAGGAACCGGCTTGTGGTGGACGAATATGCGGCGGGAATCGTCAGGAAGATATTTGCGTGGAAGATTGCAGGCATGGCAGTGGCGGCCATAGCGGAACAGTTAAACGGGCTGGGCATCCTTTCGCCCAAGGAATATAAGAAATCCCTTGGGCTGAAATACAACAGCGGTTTTTCCGGCGCAGGGAGGTCATTATGGGGCAGCGCGTCCGTGAAGCGGATACTGACCGATGAGACGTACCTTGGTCATCTGCTGCAGGGGAAGACGCAGAAGGTAAATTATAAGGTAAAGAAGAGCGTGGAAAAGCCAAAGGAAGAATGGGTGCGGGTGGAAAACACCCATGAGCCGCTTGTCCCGAAGGACGACTTCCAGATTGTGCAGAACCTCCTTAAATCAGACAGCAGACTGGGGCCGGGCATGGAGAAGGCAGGGCTGTTTGCAGGGCTTCTATTCTGCGGTGACTGTAAGGAGCAGATGGTGCGCCGGGTAAACCGTTATAAGGGGAAGGAAAAGGTCTATTACATCTGTTCCACGAAAAACCGCGGGGAAGGGTGCAGCAGGCACAGCATAGAGGAAGAAGTATTGAAGGAACTTGTTGAAAAAACTGTTAAGAAATATGCAAATGCGTTCCTTGAAGAAAAGACTCTTTTTGACAGGGCAAAGGAGAAGGAGGAAGGGTTTGAGGCAATTTCAGCGTATGATAAAGAAATCTGCCGCCTGAAAGAGGAGCAGGACAGGTATTACAGCTTATGTTCCGGCCTTTATGAAGACTTACGGGCAGGGGTAATTACGAAAGAGGAATTTGAGCGCCTGCATGGCAGTTTCAAAGGAAAGGCGGCACAGCTTGAGGAAGCGCAGAAAAAGCAGGAATCTTTAATTAAGGAAATGTTTAAGAAAGGCGTTCTTTCCGCCGGACGGCTGAAAGCGTTCCGGGACTGCGTGGAGTTAAAAGAACTTGACCGTCACACGCTGGGAAGCCTTGTAAAGCGTATCTATGTGTATGAGGGCAGGCGCATTAAAATCGAATATTATTTCATGGACCAGTACAGGGTCATGCTGGGTGCAGGGCATGATGCGGAAAGGGGTGCATGAAGATGGGAAGGGTTTCAAAACGGGGCGTCTCCAATGCAGCGGCTGCCATGGAAAAGGAAAGCGTAGCGGCTGGCGGAAAAAAACGGTATAAAGCCGGGATTTATGCAAGACTTTCGGCAGATATTAACGAACGTAAGAGTGAATCCATAGACGTGCAGGAAGAAATCGTAAGGAAGCATATAGAGAGGCTGAACCAGGGAGGGCAGGAAGTGATTGATATCATTGAATGTTACAGGGACCTTGGGAAGACCGGGAGCAATTTTGAACGGAAAGGCTTCAAACGCCTGATGCAGGATATCCGGATGGGAGATATCGACTGTGTGGTGGTGAAAGATTTATCCCGGTTCGGCAGGAATTACCTTGAAGCGGGCAATTATATAGAGAAGATTTTCCCGTTCCTTGGTGTGCGGTTCATTGCGGTTTCGGACGGTATCGACACAGGCGATAAGGGGAACGGTACAAGGCAGATGGCATCGGAGATCAAGAACCTTGTCAACGACATGTACGCAAAGGATTTTTCCAAAAAAGCAAAGACCGGGCTGAAACAGCGCAGGGAGGCAGGTTCTTATGTTGGCGGGCCGCCGCCATACGGTTATAAGGCAGTCTGGGAAGGGAAGGTCAGGGGGCTTGTCCCCGATGAAAATACGGCTGGGATTGTGAAGCATATTTACCAGTCCTTTATAGAGAAGGAAAGCTATAAGGCAGTCACGGATGACTTAAACCGGCGCAGGGTCAATCCCCCGGCAGTGTATAAGCAGACAGGGGAAGTGTTCTGTCTGCCGGATGCAGAATATAAGGGCTGGGATAAAAGCGCAGTGGAGCGTGTCATAGGGAGCAGGACTTATGCCGGTACACTGGCGCAGGGGAAGACTTCCATTACTGCCCGTGATGAAAGCAGCCGCATCCATAAGCCGGAGGAGGAATGGGTGGTCAGGGAAAATGCCCATGAGGCGCTTGTAAGTACAGAATTGTACCGGAAAGCACAGGAGACCAAAAAAAAGATAGAGGAGGCTTCAGCATCCCGCAAGCATCCGGCGGAAGGTGTCCCCATAGGGGAAAATATCTTTGAACATATGTTATACTGCGGCATCTGTGGAAGGAAAATGACCAGACACAGCCATGCCAAGACCTATGCGGACGGGCATAAGGGGAGGCTGGAAGGCTACTTCTGCTTAAATGCCGGGCAGACAAAAACTGCAGGCTGCCCGGAGCCCAACCATATTTCAAAACAGGAACTGACAGATATCCTGATGCCCCTGCTGCGGACGGAGTTTGCTGTTTATCTGGATAAGCCAAAGCGTTTTATGGAAGCCGGAAAGGAGCAGATAAGCAGCGTCATAGCCCGTTCTGAAAAGGAAGGGGAAAACCTGCGGCGCAGGCTCAGGCAGGCGGAAGAGAAGGGCACAGAGGCTTATGTGGCTTACCGGGAAGGGAAAATGTCCCAAAAGGAATATGTCAGCTTTAAACTGGAGCAGGACGTGCGTCTGCGGGAACTGGAAAGACAGGAGAAGGAGCTGGAAGAAAAGCAGAAAGGCATGGAGAAGGTACGGGAGAGGTACTTAAAGGCAGTACGCTCCATGATGAAGCTGAAGGACACAGGGGAACTGACCATGGAGATGGTTGATTCATTGATAGAAAAGATTCATGTATATCCGGGAAAGCGCATCGAAGCAGAACTGCGGTATACGAATGAAATGCTGGAAGGGTGGTCTGAATGAAGGTAGTGGCGGTGTATTTAAGGCTTTCTCTGGAAGATGAGTGGGGCATGGAGGCCAGGGAGAGCAACAGCATATCCAGCCAGAGGATATTGATCCGCAGATTTATCAGGCAGGATGAGGAACTTAAGGAATATGAAGTGAAGGAGTTCTGTGATGATGGCTGGTCGGGAACCGGCATGGACAGGCCGGGCATGAACCGGCTCCTTGCAGAAGTAAAGAAAAACAGGGTGCAGTGTATCGTTGTGAAGGATATGTCCCGGTTTTCAAGGGATTATATTGAGATGGGGACTTATCTGGACCAGATATTTCCTTTCATGGGAGTACGTTTTATTGCGCTGGGCGACCATTATGACAGCAGGGAACACGGCGGGACTACCATAGGGATTGATACTGCATTCCGGACGCTTTTGTATGACCTTTACAGCAAGGACGTTTCTGTCAAAGTGAAGGCTTCCTTTGAAAACAAGTGTGCAAATGGGGAATATGTCTTCGGGCAGGTACCGTTTGGGTACAGGAAAAGTACAAAAGAGCGGAACAAAGTTATTGTAGAGGAAAAGGAAGCGGAAGTAGTGCGCCATATTTTTTCACTTGCAGTGCAGGGAAAGGGCAGTACGGGGATAGCGGTGCAGCTCCAAAGGGAAGGGATACCAACAATCACGCAGATGCGGAGACCGGATAAAAAAGCGGGGGACGGAAAAACCCATGCATGGAGCAGCCAGGCGGTCCGGAATATCCTGAACAACCGTTTCTACCTTGGGGAGATGGCATATGGGAAAACGGTGCGGAAGTCAGTGGGGAGCAAAAACGGTATACACATTCCAAAAGAAGAATGGAAAGTGATACCAGACCATCATGAAGCCCTTGTCACGCCGGAAGTATTTGCACAGGTTTCAAAGTTCAGGCCGGAGCTTTCAACGAAACGGAAGAGGGAAAAGAACCCCCTGACCGGGAAGCTGTATTGCGGCGGATGCGGATATGCCATGGTCTATAAGCCATTGCAGGGGAAAAATAAGTACAGGCGGTTTGAGTGCCGCAAGCATTCCTTACTTAAAATACCAGAATGCTGTATTTATTTCAATGCGGATATACTGGAAGAACTGGTGCTGGCCATGATAAACAAAGAGCTGATGATGCGCGGGGAAGCGGCAGGGCAGGAGAAGAGCCTGCACATGTTCCGGAAGGCCAGGGTCATGGAGATAAGGAAACAGCTTGAAAACCTGCATCAGGAAAGAAAGCAGGCACTGGATTCAAAGGATGCGCTTTATGAGCGGTATGCGGCTGGCGGCATGACACCGGAAGAATACCGCTGGGAAGCTGACAGGCTGAACCGGCAGACCGGTCTATTGAAGCGGCAGATACATGACGGGGAAGAAGAAATCTTAGAGCTGAAAGAGGAATGTGAAAGGCTGGAAGCGGATATGAAGCAGGTAATCCGTTATTCACATATGGAAAAGCTGACACAGGAACTGGTTGATACTTTTGTGAAAAAGGTATATGTTTATAAGGACAAGAGGGTAAAGATTGAATGGAATTTCAGGGAAAGATAACTTAGCATTAATTTACCACGATTTTTTCAAGAACTTGACATTAATTTATCATGACCCTAACGAAGTTATGCGTCTTCCGGGGATTTTGCTTCAAAAAAAGTGAAAAAAGTTCGTGACATTAACTTGACATAATCGGGGTATGGAGCGCTGTGTGTCGAAAATAGTTTGCCTATGTAAATGAGAGTAGATTTTTAGGGGAATAAGCACTTTGTTTTGTAACTCAAAGGCAGACCGTTTGGCGGTTTGGAATATTTATATGATAAATGCGGTGATTGGCATAACAAATGCTTTTCAGCAGCCGGCATCCGCGGTGGCGACAGGGCGGCTGGTGCCGAAGGAGAAGATTTCAAATGTGAGCGGGATGAATTCTTTCTCCCATAACCTGATTGTGGTATTTGGCCCCATGCTGGCAGCTTTCCTGTTTGCGGCAGGCGGACTCCCTCTGATTCTGCTGATTGATTTGGCGAGCTTTGCATTTGCTTTTTGCGTGCTGCTGTTCTTTATCGTCATTCCGGAACAGGTGCAGGAAAAAACATACCGCTCCCCTTTTGCCGGAATGGCAGAGGGTTTTGCCTTCCTGAAAAGCGAAAAAGGCATTTTATATATGATGCTGACAATGGCGCTGATTAACTTCTTTTCAAGGCTGACTTATGAAAATATTCTCTCACCCATGATACTGTCAAGAAGTGCCGGGGACAGCAATGTACTCGGAATCGTAAATGCCTGTATGGGTGCAGGAGGGATTGCCGGCGGTATCCTTGTTTCCGTAAAAAAAGAGAGCCGCCATAAGGCAGAGGCAATTTTCGTTTCGACGGCACTGTCTTTTCTGTTCGGGGATTTGATGATGGCGGTCGGGAAAAATGTATTTTGGTGGACGGCTGCCGCGGTTGCAGCCAGCCTGCCGATTCCTTTTGTCATGGCAAATCAAAACGCGATATTGTACCGGAAGATTCCATCAGCCATGCAGGGAAGGGTATTCGCAGTCAGGAATGCCATCCAGTACAGCACAATTCTGGTCGGCATTATCCTCGGCGGCTGTCTGGCGGATTATGTCTTTGAGCCTTTTATGGTATCCGGGAACAGACTGGCAGGGGTGGTGGGAACAATCGTTGGGAATGGCGCCGGAAGCGGCATGGCAGCTATGTTTTTGTACACCGGGATATGTGGGTTTACGGTAAGTATACTGTCTTGCTTCAACCGGGAAATAAAAAAATTGCATTGACCAAAGGGGCAGGTTATCCTGCCCTTTTGGCATTTGCGCCGCCTGTAACTGTTTCGTCTGCCCATGGAAGAAAGGAGCAGCGCCGTTTCCGGCGGGGAACTGCCGGTTCCTGTGGTTGCACACAATCCGCAGGAATGATATAATCTAAAAGTACTGATTTCAGGGCGTGTTGATAACGATAAAGAAGGAAGAATATGCCGGATGATATACCGGATGGAAATGGACAAGGAACGGATGAGGAAGGTGGCGGACAGTGGCAGCGGGAAACTACGATGAGAGGAAGACCGGTTCCGGGCAGGCAGATTTGGAACGTGAGCCGTTGGGATTTTCGGTGGAAAGCATAGAGCTTTCCGTCTCCAAGGGGGAAATTACCGAAGGATTTTTTACGGTATACGCGCCGGGGGAAGTGCCTGCAGAGGGACGCGTGTATACTTCGGAACTTAAGATGCAGCCCCTGACAAGGGAATTTATCGGAAAAAAGGAAGAAATCGCTTACCGCTTTGACAGCGAAGGGATGGAAGAAGGGGAAGTGTGGGAAGGTTTTTTCAGCATTCTTTCCAATTATGGGGAATACGAGATTCCTTACAGGATTACGATGGAGAAGGAAACCGTTTCCTCCAGTCTGGGTGAAATCCGCAATATTTTCCATTTTGCCAATTTGGCGAAAGTGAACTGGGACGAGGCGGTGAAAGTCTTTTATTCCAAGGAATTCCAACGTATTTTTACGAAAGGGGCGGACAGGCAGTATTACTGTGCCTATAAGGGGCTGTCGGCGGTACGGGGCAATGAGCGGAATGTGGAAGAATTTCTGCTGGAAACCAATAAGAAACAGAAGGTGACGTTTGCCGCGGACCAGACGCAGATACGGTTGGATGATGTTGCCGGTATGTCGGAACACAGTATCCTTGTTACCAGGAATGGCTGGGGATATACTTTTTTGCATGTGGAAGCGGAAGGGGAATTTCTTCGGGTGGAAAAAGACCGCGTGACCGATAACGAGTTTCTGGGCAATACCTGCAGGCTGGCTTATTATATTGACGGCGATTATCTTCATGCGGGGCGCAATTACGGCTGTCTCCATGTTTATAATTCCTATACGGATATCAGGATTCCGGTGACGGTGCGCGGCAGTGCGAAACGTCCGCGGGTACTCGGACTGGAACGGGAGAAAAAGCAGATTTTGGTGCTGTTAATGGAATATTTCTGCAATTACAGGGGAAAGAAACTGACGGCGGGGACATGGATGGCGGAAACGGAGAAACTGGTGGACCGGCTGGCAGCCCTGGACCCGAAGGATGTCCAGACCAGGCTGTTCCAGGCGCAGTTATACTTGACGCAGGAGAGGTATAAGGAAGCGGCATGGCAGTTGGACCGGTTGAAGGAGGAAGTGCTGCTGGAACAGTGCCTGCCGGAAATCAACTGCTATTACCTTTATTTGAATACGCTGCTAAGCGACGACGGGGAATACGTGGACCGGACGGCGGAGCGCATCGGGAAACTTTACCGGATGAATCCGGGGAACTGGCGGATTGCATGGCTGATGCTGCATGTGTCGGAGGAATATGTAAAAAGCCCTTCCAAGCGGTGGCTTGTTTTGGAAGAACAGTTTCGGCAGGGCTGTGTCAGCCCGGTGCTTTACGTGGAGGCGTGGCATCTGCTGGAGATGAATCCTACGCTGCTTATGAAGCTCCATTCCTTTGAACTGCAGGTGCTGCGTTTTGCCGCCCGTAAGGATTTGCTGAACCGGGACATCATTGTGCAAATCCGCTATCAGGCACAGAAATTAAGGGATTATTCCCACCATGCCTTTGATGTTTTGCAGGCGTGTTACGGGAAATATCCGGATAATGAAACGTTACAGGCAATCTGTACGCTGCTCATCAAGGGAAACCGGACGGAGGAACGTTATTTCCCGTGGTACCGGATGGGCGTAGAAAAGGAACTGCGTATAACGAAACTGTATGAATATTACATGATGGCGCTGCCGGAGGGGTACGGGGAGGAGATTCCAAGGATTGTGCTGATGTATTTTGCTTACCAGAGCAATTTGGATTACCGGAAGAATGCTTTCCTGTATGCCTATATTTACAAAAAGAAGGAAGAACATCCCGAATATTATATTAAATTTTGTTCCCAGATAGACCATTTTGTGCAGGCGCAGTTAAAAAAGGGCAGGATTAATGAGGATTTGGCATATCTGTACCAGCACACCCTTTTGGCAGGGCAGTTGGATGAGGAAAAGGCTAAGGAACTGCTTCCCCTTCTCTTTACCTATTTGGTGCAGACGGAGAACAGGGAAATCCGGAATGCCGTGGTGTGTTATGCCATTGACCGGAAGGAATACCGTTACCCGTTAAGCGGCGGAAAGGGATATCTGCCTTTGTACGGGGAAGATTATAAAGTGTTTTTGGAAGACGGGGCGGGTTACCGTTATACGGTCAGCGTGCCGCACCGGATGGAGCGGCTGATGCGGGCAGGAAGGCTGGCGGATGCGGTGGGCGGTTTTGTGCCGGAGCATGAAGGGCTGGATATTTACCTGTGCGGAAACGGGCATTCCTTTCAGGAAATCACGGAAGAAAACGAAAGCCGTTTCCGGCATATTGCTGCTTCGGAAAACATAGAGAACGACAGGCGCAACGAGGTCTGCCTGAAACTGCTGCACTATTATTACGAGCGGGACTATATGATGGAACTGGACCGTTACCTGCAGGAGATAGAGCCGGAAGGGAAAAAAAGCAGGGAGCGGAATGAAATCATCCGTTTCCTGGTAATGCGCGCGATGTATGACAAGGCGCTTTTGTGGTTAAAGCGGTTCGGCGTACAGGGGACGGACAGCAAGATTATGATGCGGCTTTGCAGCAGGCTCATTGCCAGGGACGGTTTTGCGGAAGATGCGGAAATGACACCTGTGGTTTATCATGTGTTTGGGAAGGGAAAATATGACGGCAACCTGCTTTATTATTTATGCTGTTTTTATCATGGGACGATGAAACGGCTGCGAGACATATGGAAGGCTGCGGAAGCCTTTGACGTGGATACCTACGGGCTTTGCGAGCGCATCCTTACCCAGATGATGGATACCGGAGCCGTGGTGGAGGAGCAGATGGATGTGTTCCGTACCTATATTGCGGGAGGGGCGAAAGCGGAAGTGGAGACAGCGTTCCTGAACAGGTGTTCCCGCGGCTTTTTCCTGAAGGGCAGGGAAACCGATGCCTTTGTGTTTACGGATATGCTGCGTGTGTACGAACGGGGGGAGCCGTTGGAAAAGGTATGCCGGCTGGCATTTTTGCAGTATTATGCCGGGCATAAGGGGGAAATCACGGAAAAGGTGCGGGTTGCGGTGAAGGATTTCCTGCGCGGTATGATAAAAGAGGAATTGTGTTTTTCGTTTTATAAGGATTATGCGGGGGAACTGCCTGAACTATTGCCGTATGAGGACAAAACCATCGTGGAATACCGTTCGGTATCCGGCGGAAGGGTATCCATCCACTATATGATGGAATCGGAGGGGAAGGAAGAAGGTCCGGACCGTTACCGCAAAGAGGAAATGACCGACATGTACGGCGGCGTGTATGCCAAGGCGTTCGTATTGTTTTTCGGGGAAAAGCTCCGTTATTATATCTCGGAGGAAAGCTATGGCAGCGAACAGGTGACGGAAAGCGCCGTCATTACCCCGGCGGATTCCCTGCCGGAAGAAACGGACAGCCGGTTTGCGCTGATAAACGATATCGTGACGGCGCAGGTATTGCAGGATTATGATACGGCGGACCAGCTTTTGGCGGATTATTACCGGAAAGAGTATATGGTTTCGCGTCTGTTCCGGTTGAAGTAAAAGGGGAAAACTGAGGAGACAAAAATATATCATAAATAAACAGTATATAACAGCGTAAAACAGTATTGACAACTGTTTTACGCTGTTATATACTGTTTATTAAGGAGGCGCCCTTTATGGAAATAATTATAAACAATTCATCGATGGAACCGATTTACGAACAGATTACCGGACAGATTAAATCTCTGATTGTGGGCGGCGGGTTAAAGGAAGAAACGCTTCTTCCGTCCGTCCGCTCGCTGGCGGGGGATTTGAAAATCAGTGTGTTGACAGTGAAAAAGGCATATGACTGTTTGGAACGGGACGGTTTTATTGTCACCGTGCATGGCAAAGGCAGTTTTGTGGCGTGCAATAACCGGAACCTTTTACTGGAGGAACAGCGCCGGATGGTGGAGGAGAAGCTGGAAACGGCAATCCGCGCGGGACGGGGCTGCGGGATGCAGGACGAGGAAATCAGAGAACTGTTTGACTTAATGATGGAGGAATGAGAAATGCTTTTAAAATTGGAAAATGTGGAAAAAACATACCGGGATTTTACCCTCCGGTGCTCCATGGAAGTGGCTGAGGGAAATATTACGGGACTGATTGGCGCTAACGGTGCGGGAAAAAGTACCACGTTCAAGGCTATGCTGGGATTAATCCATACGGACGGCGGAGCAATGGAGATACTCGGGAAAAAGCAGGGGGATTTTACGGCAAAGGACAGGGAGGATATCGGGGTGGTATTGGCGGAAAGTACGTTCTGCGGGACACTTACCGTTAAGGATGCGGCAGCGGTAATGGAAAATATGTACCGGAGGTTTAACCGGAAGAAGTTTTTGGATAAGTGCGGCGGGTACGGTCTTCCTTTGGATAAGCGGATTAAGGATTTTTCCACCGGAATGAAGGCGAAGTTTAAGCTGCTTTGTGCCATGGGGCATGAGGCAAGGCTTTTGGTACTGGATGAGCCGACGGTGGGGCTGGACAACGTGGTGCGCGGCGAGATGCTGGATGAAATGCGCCGGTATATGGAAACGGAAGGCAGGGCAATTCTGATTAGTTCCCATATCTCTTCGGATTTGGAAGGGTTGTGCGATGATTTGTATTTTATCCAAAACGGAACCGTCCTGTTCCACGAGGATACAGACGTGATACTCTCGGATTATGCGGTGTTAAAGGTCAGCCGGCAGCAGTACGGGGAACTGGATAAGCGCTATGTCAGCTACCGTAAGGAGGAAGCCTTCGGTTATAAACTGCTGACCGGTCAGAAGCAGTTTTACCTGGATAATTATCCTTCGCTGGCAGTGGAAAGAGGGAACATCGATGATGTCATGCTGATGATGGAAAAAGGAGAAAAAATGGAGGGAAGGCAATGAAAGGGTTACTGGTTAAGGATTTGAAGCTGATTTTGCAGAATAAGACGATGCTGGCAGTACTGGTCATGATCGAAGCGGTATTTTTTGTGATGCAGGGTGCGGACGGTATGGCGTTTGTCATGGCATACATGATGATGGGATACGGTATGCTGGCGCTTAGTACGGTTACGTTGGATGAACATGACAAAAGCATGGCTTTTCTCATGGCAATGCCCGTGAGCCGGAAAGATTACGCATTGGAAAAATATGCACTGACTTTTCTGTGTATGCTGGCAGGGTGTCTGGTGGCGTTTCTTCCCTACTGCCTGCTGCAGCCGGAGAAGATAGACGAGATACTTACGGTGGGCATGGGCATTGCGCCGGTGCTGGTGGTGATTCAGATGGTGGCGCTTCCGGCGCAGATTAAATTCGGGGGCGAAAGGGGACGGATTGTGCTGGTGTGTATCTT
>ERZ779637.1139-NODE-1139-length-12154-cov-14.774775_pt1 | contig 12154 bp, 11 predicted proteins | sample MGYA00514196_ERZ779637 | MGnify/ENA primary metagenome ERZ779637 (study PRJEB29562, sample SAMEA4376700) | mouse gut metagenome | isolation source: Cecum | study: EMG produced TPA metagenomics assembly of the A DSS colitis mouse model was used to assess the... | reverse complement strand
CCACGGGACTTGCACCCCTCTCATTCCTATGAGTAGCCGTGTCATACGGGTGTATGATTTTGTCAATCGCTTTTTCTTCCTGCTCGTTAAGTGCCAGCAGTAATAATTTTCCCATGACACCACCTTTTTAAGTTTATTCGGTATAAATATCAAATAGTTTTGCTGTTGCATTTTCATCTATCCCTATCTTTTTCAGATAAGTTTGAAAATCCCCATAATGATCTGAAATTGTTTGGAAAGATAGTTTCAAATGATTTTCCTGCGCCAAAAAATATTTTTTTGTTTCCTGTATGATAGCTTCATCAATATGCAATGACTGAAATTTTACAATCGTTTCCTCTATCCGTTGTTTTAAGTATTCGTTTGTCAGCAGATAATCATTGATAATGCAGTCCATATCAACGCCCATACACCTTAAAAATAAGGCGGCGGCAAATCCTGTACGGTCTTTCCCTGCGGTACGATGGAACAAAACAGTATCTTTGGGCTTATTGCTTTCTAATAATATTTGAAAAAATTCATGGTATGCTTTTCGTGCGCTTTCTTCCAACACAAAATCCCGATATACTTTCTGCATTTGTTCCTTTTGTCTGAATAACAGTTCAATTAAACTGTCTTTACTTTGGAGCATATCTTTAATAAATTCTTCGTTGATTACGGGTATTCTTGTAGAGGAAAAAACAGGGAACAGGAAATATTCCGTGTCCGACATTGGTTTATCCGGCTCGTTTTCCTGTTCTTCCACGCCCCTAAAATCAATCACTTTATTAACGCCCAATGCCTGTAATGTAATTTGGTCTGTTTCGGATAAATGATGTAAATGTGCAGAACGAAAAATTTTTCCATACTTTAGCTGTTTTCCGTTCCCTGCTTGGAAACCGCCTAAATCACGGATATTCCCTACGCTCTGCAACTGTAAAACATGGATACTATTTATCATGTGTGTTCCCTCGCTTTCTATCTGTTATAAAATGAAAACCAAAATAAAGGATACATAGGTATGTAACGGCAACAAACCAACCACCTAAAATGTCTGTAAAATAATGTACTCTTAGATACATACGGCTGATTGCGATACAAAAAGGCAGAATACATAAAAAAACAGTAATACAGTTCCTTAAAACAGTCTTTTTGATTTTCGGTACGAAGAAAGCAATCAGCGTAACGGAAAGTACAATGGAGATTGAACTATGCCCGCTTACAAAGCTATATCCGTCTGCAAATGTTAAATGAGTAACATTGGGACGGGGGCGCATGACGATATTTTTCATAAAACCATTTAGCAGATAGGTAAATAAAACCAAAACACTGTATAGCAGCATTTCTTTCTGAAAACGGCTAATCAAAATCATCAGTATTAAGATTAGGGTAACGCCGCCAATCGTCCCGAAAAATGTAAGGATATTCATAACCACTGTCATATTTTTATTTGTGTGTTCTACCATAAACTGTAAAATCTTGGTATCAATTTCTTGCAGAAAAGGCAGGCTGTAATTTTTTGCAAGCAGGCATAAAAACACAAAAGAAATGATACCTAAGACGGGAATGACACTCTATAAGCTGCTATTCCCCGGCGTTCTATTACTCCATATCTTCAGCAGGCAGAAACACAAGCTCTGCAAATTCTTCCTCGGTCAGCTTCTTCAGCTTTTCCGCTGTGCGCTCCGCAAGCTCCCGTATCTCCGTTTCCATGTAGGGCAGGGCGGCGGTCATCGCCGCCACCGTGTCAGCCCTTGTTTTCTTCCTGTAACAGCAGATAAGGTTTGTTTCCTCAAAGTTGAATTGTCCCATGCGCCTATACCTCCAATCCCTTGTTTTTGGTCTTTGCCGCCTGCTTTTTCGGGGCGGCGTTTACGGTCTTTTTGTCCTGTGCAAGCTGCGCCCGGATAGAGGGCTTTTTCTCGGTCTTGGCGGCTGTGCGGGCTTCTTTCTGTATCTCCACGGGGCTTTTCCCGGATAAAGGTTTTATTGTACCCGGATTTTTCCAGTTCCCATACGGCGGTACGGATTGCGTCAATGCTTTCTTTGCATTTGAGAAAGCAGCCCTTTAGCCTTTATGGTCAAGTCGGGGTTGCGTAGGAGGTGGTTTGACATAACCGTGTAGTCCCTGTTTTTTTCCACCCGGAATACGGCCATGTAATCAGCCCTTTTCATCAGCCCGGACAATGAAAAACGCCCGTTCCGTGTGGAAAAGGCGTTTACCATGTGATTATAGGGCTTCGTGTTTAGTTTTCGTGTTTCATAAAAGCCTTGTTATATGCGGTGTTGCGGTGGTTGTCTATAAATACTTGCCCCGAACGGTGCGGGAAAAACAACGCTGATCCGGCTGATCTGCGGTCTGCAGGAGACGTCATCCGGGGAGTATACGCTTTACGGAAGAAAGAATACGGATAAGGATATTGTGGAGTCCCGAAGAAGAATGGGCGCTGTAGTGGAAACGTCGTCTGTCTATCTTGACATGACGGAAGCATATCGGCGGAATATGTGGACAACAGATTAAGCGTCCGCGTCTTTTTCCCGGAGACATGAATTGTGAAAGGATTTACTTGCACATTGTAAAATGTTATGATAGGGTTACGTTCTGAAGGAAAAGATTGACAGATAATCCTCAGCGCAGAGCGTTTCGGAAGGGAAAAATATGGCGGTTACGGACGAAAAAGACTTACAACAGTTAAAAAAGCGGCTGGCGGAGCTTGCGGAAAAAGCTTACAGCCGCAATATCTATGCCTACACGCCCTTTCTGGGGCTTGCCGAACAGCAGGCGTACTACGCGGTGGAGCGGGAAGTGTCCTATGCGGGAGTCCGAATGGAGGGCGGCGCGCCCCTGTGCGAGAGAAAAATCATCCGCTTCGGCGATCCGGGTTACGAGGAGGCATTTCCCATCGCGCGGATCGAAATTCTGCCAAAGACGCCCAAGTTTGCGGAAAACCTGACGCACCGGGATTTTCTCGGCGCGGTGATGAATCTGGGGATTGAGAGAGACGTAACGGGTGATATTTTTGTGCCGGACGGGGCGCACGCGGTCGGAGAGAAGGGGGCGCTTCTTTTCTGTCACGAAAACATTGCGGACTATATTGTGGAAAATCTGGACAGAGTAAGACATACGAATGTGGCCTGCAGACGGGCGGAAGGGGAGGTCGAACCGGAAAACACGGAGCCCGGGCGGGTTTCGGTGACAGTGGCTTCTCCAAGAGCGGACGGCGTGATTTCCAAGGTGTACAACCTTTCCAGAGAGGAGAGCAGGGAATTATTTAATAACGGTCGTATCTTTATAAACGGCATACAGACACAGAATCTCTCTTATCAGCTAAAGGCGGAGGATGCCGTCACCGTGCGAGGATTCGGAAAGTTTATTTTTTATGGGCAGACAGGCACGAGCAAAAAGGGGAAAGACCGTGTGGAGGTCGGTGTTTATGGGAAAATGTAGATAGATAAATTTTCCAGACGGTGGTATACTAGTGCGAGAAGTATTTTTAAAACTCAGCAGCAGAGGCGGCCTCGTTAAGAAGTGCTAGTGCGCCATTTTCCAATTGCATACACTTTTTGCGAAGTCCAGAATTTCCTTATACAAGGCGTTTGAGGGAGGCGATGCGGTGGCATCGTTGACCGAAAACAACGCAGTAGAAGGGAATGCTGGCAAGCAAAAAAGGATAGTTAATTGGTAAATGGAGCACTAGATTTGCTTTGAAAATCACTCTCACACAGGAGAATGCTCAAAGTACGGGCATTCTCCGCACTCATTTTGCGTGAGAAGAACAGAGGCATTCTCTGTAAATGATGTATGCCAGATCAAAATAAGCGGCGCGAAAAAGGAGAGGAGTATCCATGAATTTAGAAAACTTACAGGCATATACCGTTATTTCGAAACAGCGGATCGAGGAGCTGAAATCGGACGGTTATCTTTTGAAGCATAACAAAACGGGGGCGCGGGTGGCGCTTCTTTCTAACGACGATGAGAACAAGGTGTTCTATATCGGGTTCCGCACGCCGCCGAAGGACAGCACGGGGGTGGCGCATATCATTGAGCACACGGTGCTGTGCGGCTCGGAGAAATATCCGATCAAGGATCCTTTTATCGAGCTGGCGAAGGGGTCGTTAAACACATTCTTAAACGCCATGACCTATCCTGATAAGACGGTCTACCCGGTGGCGAGCTGCAACGACAAGGATTTTAAGAACCTGATGGACGTCTATCTGGACGCGGTGTTCCATCCGAATATCTACCGGGAGGAGAAAATCTTCCGGCAGGAGGGGTGGCACTACGAGTTGGAGAGCGCAGAGGATGAGCTGACCATCAACGGGGTGGTTTACAACGAGATGAAGGGGGCGTTCTCTTCCCCGGACGACGTGCTGTACCGGGAGATTATGAATTCGCTTTATCCGCACACGTCCTACGCGGTGGAATCGGGCGGCGATCCGGACGTGATCCCGGAGCTGACTTACGAGGATTTTCTGGCGTTCCACCAGAGATACTATCACCCTTCCAACAGTTATATCTATCTCTACGGGAATATGGATATGGAGGAGCGGCTTTCATACCTTGACCGGGAATACCTGTCGAAGTATGACGCGCTCTTTGTGGATTCCGCGCTGTCCTCTGAGCCGCCCTTTGTGAAGAGCGTGCTTGTGGAGAAGGAGTACCCGATCATGGAGAGCGAGCCGGAGGAGGGAAATACTTATCTCTCTTACAATGTCTCTCTCGGAGAAAATCTGGGCCGTGAGGTGAGCGTGGGCTTTCAGGCGCTTGCGGACGCGGTGGTGGGCGCGCCGGGCGCACCCGTTAGGAAGGCTCTTCTGGATGCGGGGATTGGCACGGATATCACCTGTTATTTTGAGGCGGATGTGAAACAGCCCTATTTCTCTATCGTGGCGAAGAACGCGGAGGGCAGCCAGCGGGAAGACTTTGTAAAGACGGTCGAGGAGACGCTTACAAGTCTTTCTGAGGACGGTGTGGAGAAGAAGGCCCTGAGAGCGGCCCTTAATCACGACGAGTTTAAGTATCGGGAAGCAGATTACGGCTCCTATCCGAAGGGGTTGATGTACGGCCTGCAGATGTTTGAGACTTGGCTTTATGATGATGAAAAGCCTTTTGATTATCTCGAGCTGGATGAGACTTATAAAGAATTAAAAGCGAAGGTGGATACTTCGTTCTATGAGGATATGTTAAAGAAACGCCTGTTATCCAATACGCATAAAAGCATTGTTGTGGTGCGCCCCGTGAAGGGGCTTACGGGGAAACGGGATAAGGCGCTGGCGGAAAAGCTTGCGGAGAAGAAGGCATCCATGACGGCGGAGGAGATCGCGCGGATTGCGGAGGAGACGGAGGCGCTTGCCGCGTATCAGGAGACACCCGACAGGGAGGAGGATCTGAAAAAGATACCGCTTCTGGCTAGGGAGGATATCGGGAAAAAGGCGCGCCCTTACTGCAATGAGAAACTGCAGGCAGGGGATACAACGCTTCTGTACCATGAGATTTATACGAACGGCATCGGTTATCTGCGATTTCTCTTCGATCTGAAACAGGTGCCGGAGGAGCTGTTCCCCTATGTGGGACTGTTACAGGTGATGATCGGTCTGGTGGACACGGAAAAACGCTCCTACAGCGAGCTGTACAATGAAATCAATCTGCAGACAGGCGGCATCGCCCCTGCGGTGAACGTCTATACGAATGCAGAAGACTTGTCTGAATATAAGCTGACCTTGGACCTGAAGGTGAAGACGCTGTACGAGAACCTTCCCAAAGCCTTTGAACTGGCGGCAGAGATATTGACTGAATCGGTCTACACAGATGCGAAGCGGCTGTTTGAGCTGGTGGCGGAGAACCGCTCCGACAAGCAGGCGCAGATGATGTCCGCGGGGCATTCCCTGGCGGCAGGACAGGCGTTATCTTATCTGTCGAAGCAGGCGTTTCTGATGGATCAGGTGAACGGCCTTGCCTTCTATCGTCTGCTGGAGGAGCTTGAGAAGGATTTTGAGGGGAAGAAGGACGCGCTCTCCGACAATATGGAGCGGCTGGTGCGCTGCATCTTCCGGCCGGAGAATCTGATGGTGGACTACACCGCGGAACGGAGCGCCCTTGCGGGGATTGAGCCGCTGATTGAGAATTTGAAGGCGAAGCTTTACAGAGAGCCGGTGGAAGGGAAGCCTTATGTGCCAAAGCCGCAGAAGAAGAATGAGGGGCTGATGAGCTCCGCCCAGATCCAGTACGTGTGCCGGGCGGGCAATTTCGCGAAGAAGGGACTTCCCTACACGGGCGCGCTGCGGGTGCTCAAGGTTGTGATGAGTTATGAATACCTGTGGACGCAGGTGCGTGTCAAGGGCGGCGCTTACGGGTGCATGTGCCAGTTCGGAAAGACAGGGGAGAGCTATTTTGTCTCTTACCGTGACCCGAATCTGGAGAAGACCATCGAGGTGTATGAGAAGGCGGCGGATTTCGTGGCGGCTTTTGAGGCCGACGAGCGCACTATGACCCAATATATCATCGGGGCGGTCAGCGCGCTGGATATGCCGCTCAATCCTGCGGCGAGGGGCAATTATTCTCTGGCAGGCTATATGACAGGACTTTCTTTTGAGAAAGTGCAGCAGGAGCGCGATGAGCTGCTTTCGGCGGACGCGGAGACGATTCGGAATCTGGCGGCGCATATCCGCGCCTTTATGGAGGACGACTGCCTGTGCGTTGTGGGAAATGAGGAAAAGATTAAGGAGCAGAAGGACATCTTCGGTTCTGTGGAATATCTGACGCATTAAAAACGAGTGCTATTTTATGCAGAGATGCAACTTTTTCTTTTCCGAAAAGGTATTTAGGATAAGGACAGCAGTTTATGCTGTAAAAGCAACGTCTGTTGTCGGCTGCGCAGGTGTAAACCTGACTGTACGGGCGATGAAGGCGGGAGCTGACTAGGAAAGGGAGGAGAAAAAGAATGAGCAGAACAAATGGAAATTATGGGAGCGGCAGGAAGCGTATGGGTAGAAAAAAAGGAGTCAGGCTGCGGCTTGTTCCGGCGATTTTAACAATAACAACTGTTATTGCTGCGTGTGGCAGCACCGGCGGCGGGGCGAACACCATGTCCTTGGAATCGGCGCCGGCGGCAGGGGCAGAGGAGATTGCCTACGAGAACAGTATGGCTTATGATACAGCGGCGTACGACGGCGGCGTGGTCATAAGCAACGAGGCCAAGTCGGCTTCCTATGATTATGAGGCGGCGGAAGCCGCTGAGGAGCCGGTCAGCGAGGGAAGCTATGTGCAGGAGGAGGACGGACAGGGCGCGGTGATGCCGGAGACCTCGCGCAAGCTGATCAAGACCGTGAACATTCTTGCGGAGACGGAGGACTTTGACACCCTTGTGCCGGGACTGCAGAAGCAGGTGGAAGCGCTGGGCGGCTACATAGAATATATTTCCGTCTACGACGTACATAGTTATTATGTGGAGGAACAGCAGGTAAAGCAGCGCTGCGCCAATGTGACAGCCCGCGTGCCAAAGGAGAAGCTGGACGGTTTTCTGGCGCAGGTGGGAGAGCAGACCAATATAACCAGCCGTTCCGAGAACGTGGAGGACGTCACCTTACAGTATGTGGATCTGGAAAGCCACAAGAAAGCGCTTGTCACGGAGCAGGACAGACTGCTTGCGCTGATGGAGAAGGCGGAGACAGTGGAGGATATCATTGCCATTGAGGGACGGCTTTCCGAGGTGCGCTACCAGCTTGAGAGCATGGAGTCCCAGCTTCGCACCTACGACAACCGGATCGACTACAGCACGGTGGAGCTTACCATCACGGAAGTCCGTAAGTATTCGCCGCCGCAGGAGGCAACCGTGTGGCAGCGGATTGAGAGCGGCTTTATGAAGAGTCTGGATGATATCGGATTCGGCATCCGGGATTTTGCCATCGGTTTCGTGATCGACATTCCCTATATCGTATTGTGGCTGATCGGGATCGTGGTGGCGGTGATTGTTGTGCGCATCCTGTGGAAAGTGTGGAAAAAGCGCAGGGCAAAGCGGGCGGCTGTACGCGGAGAGAAGGGCACGGAGCGGGAGCTGCGTGTGGGGAAAATAAGGCTTCGCTGCCCGGTTACAATCGGGAAGGCGCAGGAGGAAACGGAGACGGCAGAGAAGGAAGCAGAGGCGGCTGACAGCGCGCAGATAAATAACGAATGAAATTAAACAGACAGAGAATCTGAGAAAGAGAGCAGGACGAAATAGAATGACGGATGATATTCAAAATAGCAAGGAAAATAGCGCGCAGCAGAGCGGGCAGTCGAAATCCGGCTTTGCCACGCTGATCGGCAGGCCGAACGTGGGGAAATCCACGCTGATGAACGCGCTGATCGGGCAGAAGATCGCGATTACGTCAAAGAAACCTCAGACGACCAGAAACCGTATCCGCACGATGTATACCTGCGATGAGGGACAGATCGTGTTTCTGGACACGCCGGGTATCCATAAGGCGAAGAACAAGCTGGGGGACTATATGGTGGACGCGGCGGAGAGCACGCTCTCCGAGGTGGACGTGATTCTCTGGCTGGTGGAGCCCTCGGACTACATAGGCGCGGGGGAAAAGCATATCATTGAAGAATTGAAAAAAACAAAAACGCCTGTTATTCTTGTGATAAATAAGATTGATACAGTGAAGAAGGAGCTGCTTCTCACTTACATTGATGCTTACAGAAAGGAACTCGATTTTGTGGAGATCGTGCCTGTGTCTGCGCTGAAGAAGGACGGCTTGCAGATCCTGATTGACTGCATTATGAAGTATCTGCCCTACGGCGAACCGTTTTATGACGAAGACACGGTGACGGATCAGCCGGTGCGGCAGATTGTGGCGGAACTGATCCGGGAGAAGGCGCTGCGTTGTCTGGAGGAGGAGATTCCCCACGGCATAGCCGTCACCATCGAGCAGATGAAGTTTAAAAAGAAGCTTGTGGACATTGAGGCAACCATTGTCTGCGAGAAGGATTCCCATAAGGGAATTATCATCGGAAAACAGGGAGCGATGCTGAAAAAGATCGGTTCCATGGCCCGCAGGGATATTGAAGAACTGGTGGAGAATCAGGTAAACTTAAAGCTCTGGGTGCGGGTGAAAAAGGACTGGCGGGACAGCGACTTTTTGCTCAAAAATTTTGGCTATAATCCCGGCGATACAGAATAGAAAAACACAAATCTGCGAACCCTAGATGAAGCGAGGTAATAGTGCAGCCTTACAATGTGTTGCGAGTTGTGAATGCGCCAAAATGCGATTTTGGAACATTTTGTGTGCATTGTGGTTACTATGTAACCACGCATGACAGTGAAGCTGAGGGCTGAGCTGCCGCGCTGTGAGAGATAAAGTATCAGGGGGCGTAAGATGAAGGGATTAAACTACTGGGAGCAGTTTATGGCGACAGGAAAAATTGAAGATTTCCTTGCCTACAAAGATGCGGAAAGACAAGAGGAGCGGGGAGCAACCGAGCAGTCAGAGGAGCATTCTCATGCAGGGGATTACAGAGATTACGGGGATGGTTTTAAAGGCTGAACCGATGAATGATTATGACAGACGAGTCGTTTTGCTGACGAAGGAGCGGGGAAAGATATCGGCCTTTGCCAGAGGGGCGAGAAAGCAGAACAGCAAGCTTCTGGCGGCCACCAACCCGTTCTGCTTCGGCGCCTTTAAGTTATATGAGGGAAGAACCTCATACAATGTGATGGAGGCGGAGATTACGAACTATTTTGAGGGCCTTCGGAACGACTATGAGGGCGCGTTCTACGGTATGTACTTTCTGGAGGTCATGGATTACTATACGAGAGAGAATAATGACGAGAAGGAGATGCTAAAGCTCCTGTACCAGTCCCTGCGTGCCCTTATGCACGAGGGACTTTCCAATGCGCTGGTGCGGTACATATTTGAGATGAAGGCTATGGCGTTAAACGGGGAGTTTCCGGGTATGCCGAAGGAGGGGGAATGGGAGGATTCCACCCGCTACGCGGTTAATTACATTGCGGAGAGCACGGTTGAGAAGCTTTACACGTTCACCGTGACACCGCAGGTTCTCGCACAGCTTAAGACAATCGCTGACGACTACCGCCGCCGGATGATCGACCGCCCGTTTAAAAGTCTTGAAATTGTAGAGAATATCTTGTATGATGATTTATGATTGAGCCGTGCGGAGAGCTGGCGGCGCATACGGAGGAAAGCTTGTTTGCCGACGGATGTGATGACAGAACTCCATAGGGCGAGAGCCCGGCATGAGCAGGCCGATGCGAAGCAGCGGGCTGCGAATGGGCACGGCGGAGTGAAATATTGATATAGAGGGGAAAATATGCGAAGGATAGCTTTCATACTTGGACTGACGATAGTGCTTCTGGGGCTTGCGGGATGTGGAGAAGGGCAGGCGCCGGAAGTCAATACGCTGTCTCTTGGCAAAGACGGAGAGGTGATACACCGGATTGTCGGGAAAACGGATCAGAGTTATTACAAGATCGAGCCGGCGGAGCTGGAGGAGTTTGCCGTTTCGCGCGTGGAGGAGTATTGCGCGGAGAATGGCGAAAAGAAAGTGACGCTGGAGGCGGTGGACGAAAAGGGCGGCAGTATCGTGATGGATTTCAAATACGCCTCACCGGAGGATTACAGCAAATTTAACCACAGAGTGTTGTATGCGGGAACGATGGAAAGCGCATCGGACGAGGGATATGAGCTGGAGGCCGTGCCCTTTGTCTCGGTGGACGGTAAGCCGTCGGAAGTAGGTTATATCGAGGACTGGGATAAAAAGCAGATGCTTATTCTGGAGACGAAGAGCGGGGAGGAGATGCTTGTCAATCTGCCCGGGAAAACGATTTATGTAAACCAGAGCGCGCACAGCGGGCAGGAACTAACCCTTGTGGGGAAAAAGAGTGTGAAGATCAGTAATCAGGAGGAGGCAGGAACTGCCTCTCTCTCCTATATCATTTACGAATAACGTGAGAAATGCGAAAAGTACTTCTAAAGACATCTCGCCATAGGACGAGACGCCAAGAAGTACTAAGTTTCGCATAAGAGAATGCCCATAGAGTGGGCATTCTCCGCATAGTCTTAATACATAGAGAGAAAAGAAAACGGAGGCAGCGAGTATGGAGAAGACAATGGAGAAAATTGTGGCGTTATCGAAGGCGAGAGGGTTTGTATACCCCGGTTCCGAGATTTACGGGGGATTGGCGAACACATGGGATTTCGGCAATCTGGGTGTGGAGCTGAAGAACAATATCAAGAAAGCGTGGTGGCAGAAATTCGTTATGGAGAGCCCTTACAATGTGGGCGTTGACTGCGCGATTCTGATGAATCCCCAGACATGGGTGGCGAGCGGCCATCTCGGCAGCTTTTCCGATCCCCTGATGGACTGTAAGGAATGCCACGAGAGATTCCGCGCGGACAAGATCATCGAGGACTATGTGGCAGAGAAGGGCATGACGCTTGAAGCTTCCGTGGACGGCTGGAGCCAGCAGCAGATGAAGGATTTCATCGAAGAACATAACATTCCCTGCCCGACCTGCGGCAAACATAATTTCACCGATATCAGACAGTTTAACCTGATGTTCAAGACATTCCAGGGCGTCACCGAGGACGCGAAGAATACGGTGTACCTGCGTCCCGAGACGGCACAGGGTATCTTTGTAAACTTCAAGAACGTGCAGCGGACATCCCGCAAGAAGATTCCCTTCGGCATCTGTCAGGTGGGTAAATCTTTCCGCAATGAGATCACGCCCGGCAACTTTATCTTCCGCGTGCGCGAGTTTGAGCAGATGGAGATGGAGTTTTTCTGCGAGCCGGACACAGACCTGGAGTGGTTCGCTTACTGGAAAAAGTACTGTATCGACTTCTTAAAGAGCCTTGGCATGAAGGAAGAGGAGATGCGCGTACGCGCCCATGATCCGGAAGAGCTTTCCTTCTATTCCAAAGCGACGACGGACATTGAGTTTTTGTTCCCCTTCGGCTGGGGTGAGCTGTGGGGTATCGCTGACAGAACGAACTATGACCTGACACAGCATCAGAATACCTCCGGTGAGGACATGTCCTATTTCGACGATTCGAAGAATGAGAAATATATTCCTTATGTTATTGAGCCGTCTCTGGGTGTGGAGAGACTTTTCCTGGCAGTGCTGTGCGGCGCTTATGACGAGGAAGAGATCGGCGAGGGAGATGTGCGTAC
>ERZ779637.1135-NODE-1135-length-12177-cov-5.747401_pt1 | contig 12177 bp, 13 predicted proteins | sample MGYA00514196_ERZ779637 | MGnify/ENA primary metagenome ERZ779637 (study PRJEB29562, sample SAMEA4376700) | mouse gut metagenome | isolation source: Cecum | study: EMG produced TPA metagenomics assembly of the A DSS colitis mouse model was used to assess the... | reverse complement strand
GAACTTAATATTACACGCGAAGAACTTTCTGACCACATAGTGCCTGATTTAGGGTTTGATGCAAATATGGAAAGAGTATTTGACTATGGAGAACATAAGTTTATTGTTAAGCTTTCGCCAGTGCTTGACCTTGAAATATATGATGAGAACGAAAAAAAGTTAAAAAATCTGCCTGCACCAGGAAAGAAAGATGATGAAGCCAAGGCAGCAGCGGCTTATGAGGATTTTAAACAACTAAAAAAGCAGATGAAAATAACTGTTAGCAGCCAGAAAGCACGATTGGAATATGCGCTGTCTGTTCGACGGGAGTGGCTTGTAGATGCATGGAAGAATCTGTTTGTAAAAAATCCGCTGATGCATCAGTTTGCAATTGGTTTAATCTGGGGCGTTTATGATAAAGATAAGTTGATTCAAAGTTTTCGTTATATGGAGGATGGTTCTTTTACTACACAGGACGAGGAAGAGTACACATTGCCAGAAGATGCGCACATCAGTTTGATGCACCCTATGGAACTTTCTGATGAGGAGAAAGCTGCATGGAAGGAGCAATTGGAGGATTATGAAATTACACAGCCAATCGAACAGTTGGACAGGGCAGTTTATGTTAGGACTGAGGAAGAAGCAGACAAAAAAGGATTGGAGCGTTTCGGCGGGTATCTTGTCAATGACCTTTCTCTAAATGGAAAACTGACAGGACTTGGTTGGTATCGTGGTTCCGTGCAGGATGAAGGAGTTTTTTATAGTTATTACCGCGAAGAGGAAGAGATTGGGATTGGCGTAGAGTTGCATTTTTCAGGGGCATATGTCGGAGGCATGAATGATAATGTGACAATCTATGATGTGCGTTTTTATAAGGCGGGAACAATAGCGCATGGCAGTTATATTTATGATGAGGCGGACAAAGAGAAGGCATATTTCTTAAAAGATGTTTCTGCACGGTATTTTAGCGAGATAATACTACAACTGACCAAGGTGATACCAGCAAATGCGCAGCGAGACGAAACTTGGCGGGAGAGCGCAAAGTTAATAACACTTTAATATTACTTTCCGCCACGTTATTTTAGTGAGATGGTGTCACAGGTTGCCCGGGCAGTTGCATTGAGCAAGGAACACAATTTCAATTGGAAGAAAGAAGCACCAACGATTTAATGGCTTATAAGTTCTACATAATGCATTGCATTTTCCCAGTTGTTTTTTTTCTCCTCAGTGGTGACTATTCTAATTGGCTTTGCAGGATTTCCAAAGGCGAGCGTGTTGTCAGGAATTTGTGTTTTTCCAGTGACAAGAGAACCAGCACCAAGAATGCAATTACAGCCGATAACAGCACCGCTCAAAACAATACTGCCCATACCAATCACTGTATTGTCTCCAATAGTACAACCATGAATAATTGCGTTGTGTCCAATGGTAACCCCTGTTCCAATTTGTACTGGAAAATCTGTGTCTGTGTGAATTGTGGTGTTGTCTTGCACATTTGTATTATCCCCGATTATGATGGTATTGCTGTCGCCGCGCACAACGGCATTGTACCAAATTCCTACATTTTCACCTAGACGAACCGCGCCTATAATATGGGCACCTGGTGCAATCAATTGATTTTTTTGCATTGGAAAATCCTCCGATTTTATATATTTATTTATAATACATATATGCAATCGAATAGAGAAAATTCATCGTCTTCCCTACTCGCTGCGCCGAGCACCCGTTAGCTTTTGCTGACAAATTTCACTTGGGTGCTCGTGTGCATAAAAATGTTGTCAGTAAAGACAATAAATGGTTTATTTAATGAATGCATTGTGTAAACGTATATAGTATAACATGCTTATTTTTCTTTTTCAACGTTTACAAATCATAGAAAAAACGAAATCCATTTTAATAATTCTTTTTTCGGAATTGTGTATTTGATAAAAATAGATTATAATTACATTGTTCAATCTAAGGTAGGCGTTTGGAGAGATTTGTAAATGCAATTTGCTTGGTTCTTGGATTTTCAAAAAGAGTAGAGGAAAAACTGTTCCAAAAAAGAAGTAAAATAAACGAAATTCCTGTATTTTAATAGAAAGGAAATTGGTATGTATACAGAACGTAATCTGGTGCGAATTGCCAAGCGAGAAAATAATCAAAAAAGAAAATATTTGGTGATGAATCGACTTCAAGGAAAACATATCCCAGTGAAACCACATGAAGCGCTTGCAATGTTTCAGGCACTTGCAAACCAATTGCGAGAACAGTACAATGAAGAAAGACTGTTGGTGATTGGCTTTGCAGAGACAGCAACAGCAATTGGCGCGGCAGTGGCAGCGGCGCTTGATGCGGATTATATACAGACGACAAGAGAGATTGTTCCAAATGTCGAATACTTATATTTTTCAGAGGAACACAGCCACGCCACGGAACAGAAACTTGTAAAAAATGATATTGACTGTGCTGTTAAAACAATAAATAGAATTTTGTTTGTGGAGGATGAGGTCACAACAGGAAAAACAATCCGAAACATAATTGATGTGTTGAAAAAACAGTATCCGCAAAAGATTCAGTTCTCCGTTGCCTCCATATTAAATGGAATGAATCAGGAAGCGCTAGATATTTATAACAAATATGGAATTGATCTTTTTTGGCTTGTAAAAACAAATCATTTTGCATACACAGAAATAGCAGAACAATTTAAAGGAGATGGGATCTATATCAATTGCAAAGATGACAATTCAAAAGAGAATCCTGAAGCAAAAAGTACAATATTGGAACAAACGAAATGGAAAGATAGTGTATCCAATAGAAATTTGATAGAGCATCAGATTGACGACAAAAATCAACCAGCGGAACAGATTTATTGGGATAAAATGCCAAAGATAACATACCTTAAAGTGACAAAACACATGGATACACGGCGAGTTGTTTCGAGTACAGAATATTGTGAGTTTTGTGAATCTCTGTATCAGGAAGTATTCAGCCAAATAAATTTAAGAGATAACAACAATATATTGGTACTTGGAACAGAAGAATATATGTATCCGGCTCTTTACACAGCCAATAAACTAGAAGCACAAGGAAAGGAAGTCAGATTTCACGCCACAACAAGAAGTCCCATAGCAGTAAGCACCGAAGAAAATTACCCGCTACAAGTACGATATGAACTTGCAAGTTTATACGACAGTAAACGAACAACTTATGTTTACAATTTGCGCAAATATGACATTGTTGTTATAATGACAGATGCCAGTGATGGGATGACAGCAGGAGTAGGTTCTTTGGTTTCTGCACTGAAACTGTGTGGAAATGCGCATATTATATTTGTATGGTAGTTGGGTTGTGCAAACTTTTTTGTTTGGCGCATCTCAAAAACAATTTTTAGTGAATACTTTATATCAAATAAAAATATTCTTTGGGTTGTTGTTACAAATTGTTTTTAACAGTTTTTATCTTAGGATAAATAGAAGGGGAGTATCATAATGGATATTAGAATAAATGACAGCGACAAAATCACAATGACACATACGGGATTGCTTCCGGGGAAGAAAGGAAAAGTGATTCATGTGTCTTTTGAACGAAAGACAGATGACAAGAACGATTATGCAGAGATTGTGTTGCCCAGCAGAACAATCGTTAATTCCAAAGGCTTTGATGAAGGCGAGCTTGCTCAGTTACAATTGTATTTAAAAGAACAGGAAAAAAGTATTATAAAAAATGCAAAGCAAATAAACCATGACTTGATTTTTAAACTCTAAGGAAGATACTACTCAAATGAAAAATCAAATAAAAAAACTGATGCAGAGATTTCAAAATAAAAAGATTGCTTCGTTAAAATATCTAAATAATATATTGATGTATTTTAGTCAGGAGTATTTTGAAATCTACGTCGTTGATTTAAATCAAGGTTCTTATGAGATAATCCGGTCAGCGGAGCAGCATGATGATTCTGACCAAAAAGTGACAGGTGATTTTGCACAGCTAATGCATAAGGCAATTGTCTCGTGGCCAAAACCGCCTTATCGGGAACGGTTTAACCAGTTGACCAACTTAGATCAGATTAAGAGACGGTTTAGTGCAGGTGAGAAAAAGATAGAGTTCATTTATAAGTCTTATGATGAGAAGTGGAAAAGGCTTGAGTGCTTTCCAATACCAGAATATGGGGCTGACAACGAGAAAATGATTCTGGCACTCAAAGATTATAATGTGGAGATGCAGATGAGAACCGATGAAGTTCTGGCATCTGAAGCGATGAACAATATCTATACATTGGTTGCGTTCCGTGATATTGAGGCCAACCGATATGAGTGTCTTCACCGCCGTTTAGAGGAAATCATAGATTTTCCAGAAAAGGGTTCTTATGCAGATTTGGAAGCGCTGATATTGCGCAATATTCATCAGGATGATATTCAAAAATTTTGCGAGGAATTATCAGATGAACGATTTGCGCGTGACGGACGAGCAGAGTGTGAATATCGAATTAAGGATAAAAAGGGGGAGTATCATTATTATCGACAATATAATGCCAAAGTAAATATTCTTTCAGGTTCAAGAATGGTGATCTTGATTCGAGATATTGATGAATCAAAAAAACATGCAATTTGGGAGGCACAACAGCTTCAAAAAGAGCTTGAGATGACAAGACTTTTGGCAGAGAAAAGCAAAGATTTGGAAAAAGCACTACAGCAGGCAGAGAATGCCAACAATGCAAAAAGCAAATTTTTGTCCAATATGTCACACGATTTGCGCACGCCAATGAATGTTATCCTAGGCATGGCATACTTTGCAAAAAAGCATATTGACAATGAAGCGGAAGTAAATCGTTGTTTGGACACGATACTATTATCCTCTCAAAACATGCTCGCATTAATTAATGATGTGTTAGATATGAATAAAATTGAGAGTGGAGTGATTGAGGTACGTGAGAAGAATGGAAATATTGTTAAGTTGGTAGAGGATATAGAAATATTGATACGTAGCCGCTGTGAAGAAAATCAACAGATTTTTGCGATTGACTGCGAACGGATTACACATCGTTATCTGCGAATGGATGAACTTAGAGTTCGCCAGATTATTATCAATCTTCTTTCCAATGCTATAAAATACACTCCTGCATTTGGCAGAATCAGTATGGAAGTGTTTGAACAGACAGGAAATTCAGATTTGCAGTGCTATATTATTTTTATTATTCGAGATAACGGAATTGGAATGAGTGGAGAGTTTGTGGAACGTGTTTTTGAACCTTTTGAGCGTGAAAATACAGATTTGTCTGAGCGCGTGGAAGGAACAGGACTTGGCATGGCAATTATAAAGAAGCTGGTAGACCTTATGAAAGGGCAGATTAAGATTGACAGTATGGTTAACGTAGGAACAAAAGTTACAGTGCGTCTTCCCTTTATGATATGCAAAGAATCTCAGATTGTCAGTGATTCGGATAATCCAAAAATCTACAATAAATATCCCGGAAAACGTATTCTTATTGTTGAGGACAAGTATATTAATTTGGAAATTGTAAAAGGCTTTTTAGAAGATTCTGAACTTATTATTGATGAGGCGGGAAATGGAAAGGAAGCTGTTGACAAAATAAGGAATGCCGCAGTAGGAACGTATGACCTTGTGTTTATGGATATTAGTATGCCTGTGATGAAGGGGGACGAGGCTGCTATATTAATTAGACAGATTGACAGGGCAGATTGCAGAGAGTTACCAATTATTGCTATGACTGCAAACGCATTAGAGAGTGATGTACGCAATTCTTATCGGTGTGGTATGAGCGGACATATTTCCAAACCAATAGAGCCAGAGGAGGTTTATAAGTGTCTGAACAAATGGCTGATAGACAAACGTTGATAAAAACATGTGAACTCTGTCCAAGGCAATGCCATACAGACCGAGTTATTAGCAACGGATATTGTGGAGAAAGTGAAAGAGTGAGAGTGGCAAGAGCATCTTTTCATAGATGGGAGGAGCCATGTATTAGTGGGGTGTTAGGATCTGGGACTGTTTTTTTCTCAGGTTGTTCACTTAAATGTGTATTTTGCCAGAACCAAAAAATTTCTGTTGGTGGCAAGGGCAAAATACTCAGTGTGATACAATTATCAGAATTGTTTTTGCGTTTACAGAATAACGGAGCAGAAAACATTAATTTGGTGACACCCACACACTTTACGCCACAGATCGCAAGGGCACTGCAAATAGCTAAGTCAAAAGGACTAGTGATCCCAGTTGTATATAACACCTCTGGCTATGAGCGAGTAGAAACATTGCGTTTGCTTGAAGGGTTAGTCGATATTTATCTTCCTGATTTAAAATATTATAACAGCCAGTTGTCAGAGCGATATTCCAATGCGCCTGATTATTTTAAGTACGCATCACTTGCGATTGAAGAGATGGTGCGCCAAATAGGAAACCCTGTTTTTGATGACAATAAACTTTCTAAAAAGCAGATAATGAAGCGTGGAGTAATTGTTAGGCATATGGTTTTACCTGGACATACAAAGGATTCCAAAATGATTATTGAATTTCTATATAATACTTATAAAGATCATATCTATTTGAGTATTTTGAATCAATATACGCCAATGCAAAATCTAGAAAGTTATCCAGAACTTAATCGGCGAGTGACAAAAAGAGAGTATGATAAAGTGATTGACTATGCAATCCGTTTAGGCGTGGAAAATGCATGGATACAGGAAGGCAGTACTGCTACAGAAAGTTTTATTCCTAATTTTGATGAAGTTGGAGATTATTTATAAGGAGATTTTTAAATGTATCAGAATTATATTTTTGATTTATATGGAACTTTAATTGATATTCACACAGATGAAACTAGTAAAAATTTTTTTAAAAAATATGCAAAGTGGCTTAGACGACAAGGATATCATTTTGAGTGGAAGTGGTTTTATAAATTATATACTACTACGGAAAAAGAACATCGAGAGAAAGCGAAATTTTTAGGCGCGTATACATATCCAGAAATTATGGTGGAGAATATATTTCAAGAAGTATTTGCTGCAAAGGGATATGTGCTTTCTCGGGAACAAACACAATTTTTGTGTGAAAATTTTCGGCGGATTTCATTGATTCATTTCAGCCTGTTTCCAGATACAATCGCGTGTCTTGAAGGATTGAAAAAAGTCGGAAAAAAGATTTATCTACTTTCTAATGCACAGAGAAGTTTTACTTGGCAGGAGTTGGAACTGACAGGACTTATACCTTATTTTGACGGGATACTTATTTCTTCTGATGAGGGGTGTATGAAACCAGACCCAGAATTTTATAATAAATGTTGTGAGCGGTATCATCTTGACAAAGCGCAGTCGGTGATGATTGGAAATGAATTAAACTCCGATATGATGGGGGCAGCAGCGGTAGGAATCGACGCATTTTATATCAATCGCTATGCGGTATTTCATCAGGAAAAAGCACCAATTTATCAATATGTATCGCTTAATGGTTCTCTTTTGGAAGTGCTTGTTCAGACAGGAATTACGCTGTGATTTAGGAGGTTGTAGTTGTGTTGACAAGAGAAGACTTTTTATCATTGAACTTTGTAAAAAAAGAAGACTTTACAGGAAGCTTTCAAGGAATGCGTTTTATGCTTCATCAGGAGGAAACAGAGGAAGGAAAAAAACTGAAAGTCTACCTTTGGAGTGAACCGTTTGGATTTGAAGCGACACCGGAGAAAGAAAAGATTTCACAATTGTTTTTGTTCAGTGAGGAAGGATTAGCAGAAGCGATTGACTGGATGAATGAAAATTATGAACACATAAGATATAAAAAATTGAGTAGGAAATAATTTTTCCTACTCAATTTTTTATTCTATATTGATTTAAGCCATTTGATTTACAGTTTTGGATAAACGAGAAACTTTTCTGGAAGCATAATTTTTATGATACACGCCCTTTGTTGTAGCTTTATCAATAACGCTTGTCGCATTTAATAAAGCTGTTGTCGCAGCTTCCTTATCATTTGCTTCTACGGCTGTATAAACTTTTTTGATTGCAGTTTTTACACCAGATTTAATCGCTTTATTTCTATCAGCTTTTGTTCTGTTGACCAAAATTCTTTTTTTTGCAGATTTGATATTTGCCATGCTTGACACCTCCTCTATTTTCTCGATATGAATCATTTTAAAAATTATAGAAAAAACTTTGTTCCATTAAATTCGGACACGGACGAACTAAAGGAAACATATTTATATATTGTAATTTATGGAATCTGATATGTCAATACATATTCTTAAAAAAATCAGAAAAAATAATCAATATGAAAAAAATAGAAGATATAGGGGGAATTGAGATGCAGCAGTTTCAAATTCGAACAGACTTGGCATTGGAAGCAACAGAAAGTGTTAGAAAACAAGCATCAGGACAGATGCGGGGAGTTTCTATCGACGAGTATGACATTATGGAGGATGTTCATATATCAAAAGTGGTAATTATGACAAAGAATGCAGCAAAATGTATGGGAAAACCGATAGGAACTTATATTACGCTAGAAGCGCCTGCACTTCAAGAAAGCGACGAGGACTATCACCGAGAGATATCAGAAGAACTGGCAAAGCAGCTAAAAAGTATATTACCTAATATTGATCAGGTCGTACGTTCTTTTTTGGTAGTAGGACTTGGAAATCGTGATGTGACTGCTGATTCTCTAGGACCTTGTACTATTGACAATCTGTTTATTACCAGACATATTATAAGAGAATATGGCAGACAAGCATATAGAGCTTCCAAAATCCATCAAATTAGTGCTCTTGTGCCGGGTGTGATGGCAAAGACAGGTATGGAAACAGCGGAGATTATAAAAGGAGTAATAAAGGAAACAACCCCAGACATAGTAATAGTAATAGATGCACTAGCGGCAAGAAGTACTAGACGACTGAATCGAACAGTACAGATAACTGATACTGGTATTCATCCGGGGTCTGGCGTGGGAAATCATAGAAATGCTCTCACGCAAGAAAGTCTCGGTGTCCCTGTAATTGCGATTGGTATTCCTATGGTTGTAGATGCTGGTACAATTGTTTCGGATGCACTTGAGAAATTGTCAGAGGAATATGATGGTGGAAAAGCATCCTTAGATTATTTTAGGAATAGTACAGATACTCAGCTTCATAATATGTATGTAACAGCAAAGAATATTGATGAGACAACAAAGAGGCTTAGCTTTACACTGTCAGAGGCTATTAATATCGCTTTGGATATGGAGCAGGAGGAGTAAGGTGTGGATATCAGCTACAAATTGAAAAAGTATGGGACATTTATTTTTATATTCCTGCTAGTGTTGGTGCAACTTTTGATGCGCGCAGCGAATGATATAGAAAACAGTATTGGAGATGGTGCGGAAAATAGAGAAACATTAGGAGAAAGGCTTTACAGTGCTGCCATAAAACAAGGAATAAAACTTTCTAGTCCATATATGTTATATTTGAGTGGTGGGGGGAAAAGTGGAGTGTCCTATCAAATATCAAAAAATATGCCTTTGGAACAGTATTTGTTGTTAGAGGCAGAGGATGATGGTCATATGACAGAATATAGGCAGCCATCTATATTGGAAGAAATGGCAGTTACTGAAAATAGTCTAGCATATCAAAATAGCCTTGCAAAAGAGGTTGCGGCAGAAAATCAGGAGGCGAATATAACACAAAATCAACAACAGCAGTAATTGGAAGATGCTGTATTAACAGAAGATACAGCATCACCAAATACATTTGTGCCTGTACAGGCACCTGTTGCAAAGTATTCTGAACAACAGTTAGGGGAACCAGGATTTATTAAGAAAACATTTTACTCAGAAGATCCGACTACGCAGATTCGAGCGGATCAACTTCAGTATAATACGTTGATGGGATTTGATGCGGGGATAAAACAGGATAACAGCAATATTCAGATTTTAGTGTATCATACGCACTCTCAGGAAACATACATAGATTCGACAGGAGGAGATTCCAATACATCGATTGTTGGGGTTGGAGAACACTTGTGTGATATTCTTAGAACACAATATGGATTTAATGTGTTGCATCATACAGGAGAATATGATGTGGAAAGTAGAGATTACGCCTATTCTAATGCAATGGCAGGTCTAGAAAAAGTACTTGCGGAGCATCCTACTATAGAAGTTATGATTGATTTGCACAGAGACCAGACAAATCCTGATACTAAGCTTGTCACAACAGTGCAGGACAAACCGACAGCAAAATTTATGTTTTTTAATGGGTTGTGCTGTACAAATGCATTGGGGGCACTCACAAATCTGCCCAATCCTTACGTGCAAGATAATTTGTCTTTTGCCTTTCAGATGCAACTAACTGCAGAAGAATATTATCCAGGACTTACTAGACGTATTTATCTAAAAGGATATCGATATAATTTGCATTTTCGTCCAAAGAGTCTGTTAATTGAGCTTGGCTCCCAGACAAATACGGTCGAGGAAGCAATGAACGCTTGTGATCCGTTAGCACATATTATTGCTATGGTGTTGAATGGAAAAAATAAAGAGTAGTTTATGGGTTACTATTTTTGTAGAAAGGTGGTATACTATGAGTATTCCGTTAAAAATAAGTAAAGATACGAAAGGAAGGAATTGATTATGGCAGTAATACATTTAACAGAGGCAAATTTTGACAAAGAAGTTTTAGGAGCAGATGTTCCAGTATTAGTTGATTTTTGGGCGCCATGGTGCAATCCATGCAGGATGCTTTCTCCAATTATAGAGGAGATCGCAGAGGAGAACACGGATATAAAGGTGTGTAAAGTAAATATTGACGAGGCAAGTACTCTTTCAGATAGGTATGGAGTGATGTCTATTCCAACACTGATTTTATTTAAGGATGGAAAGATTGCAGCAAAGTCAGTTGGGACAAAACAAAAACCGGAGCTTATAGATTTTATTAGGGCATAAAGAATGAGGGAAGACATAAATAAAATCTTTGGACCGCATATTCTCAAGGCATCAAAAATCGCTCTGGCAGCAGTGTTGTCAATTTTGACAGCAAACCTGCTAGGGCTGAAGTATGCCGTGACAGCAGGGATTATTACCGTTTTAAGTATACAGAATACCGAGCGCGAGACGCTAAAAACTGCCAGAAACCGAGGTCTGGCTTTTTTGTGTGCATTGATTATTTCATATATATGTTATTCGTGGTTAGGATTTTGTGTCAGCGCGTTTATTCTTTATTTATTTCTTTTTGCATTTCTCTGTCTCAATGCAGGATGGGGAGAAGCGATTGCAATGGATTCTGTGTTGATATCACATTTTTTGACAGAACAAAACTTTCGCGTGGAAATGATTGTGAATGAATTGTTGCTATTGATAGTGGGGGTGTTTTTTGGAATTTTAATCAATCTTCATTTGAGAAAAAAGGAAGATGAATTTGACAAATTGTCAATGCAGGTTGATGAAGAAATCAAAGGAATCATTCACAGAATGGCAGAAAATTTAATGCGGGAGGATAAGACTGGATACAATGCAGACTGTTTTATTCGCTTGGAGGACAAAATTTATTTTGCAAAAGAATGTGCGCTTAGAAATTGGAACAATACACTCTGGAGTCAGTCTTCTTATGAACTTGATTATATTAGAATGCGAGAAAACCAAAATCGCGTTTTAAGAAATATTTATGATAGTATTATTTTGATAAAAATGCTTCCGGCACAGACAATGCAAGTCGCTGCATTTTTTAAGGAGATAGAGGCACAATATCACCGTGAAAATGATGTGGAAGGACTCTTAAATATATTACAGAAAATGCTTTCTGATATGAAACTTGAAAATCTTCCACAAAGCAGGGAAGAATTTGAAGCGAGAGCACTCTTATTTTATACATTAATGCAATTAGATGAGTTTTTGCGGTTGAAAAATCGATTTGTAGTAAAGTATCGTAAGTAAGCTAATCGCATAAAGTTATAAGAATATTTGAAAAAATAAAAATGTTAGAAAAATTTGAAAATTGTTGTTGACAGATGAAAAATGACGTGGTAAGATAATTTTCGTCGTTGAGCAATTAAAGCAAATCAATGACAAAAGGAATTAAAAAAATCTTTTGTTTAGTGCTTTTATAAAAAATACAAAAAAAGAAAAAAGTGCTTGACAGATAGAAAAAGCTATGTTAAACTAAACAAGCTGTTGCAGATAAGACAAGCAACAAAAAGAAAAGAACCTTGACAAATAAACAGTAATGCAACCCTGAAAATTCTAAAAAAG
>ERZ779637.1133-NODE-1133-length-12212-cov-6.376902_pt1 | contig 12212 bp, 6 predicted proteins | sample MGYA00514196_ERZ779637 | MGnify/ENA primary metagenome ERZ779637 (study PRJEB29562, sample SAMEA4376700) | mouse gut metagenome | isolation source: Cecum | study: EMG produced TPA metagenomics assembly of the A DSS colitis mouse model was used to assess the... | reverse complement strand
CGCAAAATCGTCCGGCAAACGGTCAGCCCAGACAGGGAGGAGCACAGAACCGTCCGGTAAACGGCCGGCAGACAGGACCCCAGAATCGGGGTGGTTCAGGAACCGTAAAAGAAGCTGGATGGAAACCCAAAAACTTTATGATGGAAGAAGATGATATGGAATTTGAATTCCTGAATTGGGACGGCGAAGAGCGCTGATCATTATAATGAAATTGTGGAGAATAAATAAACAATCGGATAAACAGCAGCGGAGTACGGAAACGGCTCCGCTGTTTCCGCACTTTATTTTGCGTTGGATTAATAGTTAAATATTTCTAAAATACCAATCCCTTAGTTGACAGCGACAATACGCTGTTATATGATACGTATAACAAAATTAAGAAAGGAAACTGGTTGTAATGATAATAGAGATTGATTTTAACAGCGACGAAGCCCTCTATCTGCAGCTGCGTAATCAAATCATTTTGGGAATTGCGACATCCAGATTCCACGAAGGCGATTCTCTTCCATCCGTCCGCCAGCTTGCAGATTCCATCGGAATTAATATGCATACGGTGAATAAAGCCTATACTGTGCTGCGGCAGGAAGGTTTTGTAAAGGTTGACAGAAGAAAAGGCGCTGTTATCGCGATTGATGTGGATAAGCTGCAGGCGATGAATGAATTGGAACGGGAGTTGAAAGTGGTTCTTGCAAAGAGCTGCTGCAAGAATATTTCCAGAGAAGAAGTGCATGCTTTAATTGATGAAATATATGAGAATTATGGAGGACTCGGCTGATGCAGTCACAATTTACCGAAAAGGCAATAGAAGCGCTTGCACTGGCAGGACAGGCGGCAAGAAAATTGAAACAGGGATATGTGGGAACCGAACATATTCTGATTGGATTATTGAGAGAGCGGACGGGGGTTGCCGCTAAGGTTTTGTCGGACAACGGAGTGGAAGAAGAAAAAGTTCTCACCATGATTAAAGAACAGATTGCTCTTCAGGGCGGCGTTGCAATGAAAGACAGAGAAGGATATTCACCCAGAGCCTCTAAAGTGCTGTCGGAAGCGCATAAGCAGGCGGACCGTTTCAAAGCGGGGAAGACAGGAACCGAACATATTCTGCTGGCTATGATTAAAGAGGGGGAAAATATCGGGGCGCGGCTTCTTAACACCCTGGGAATTTCCACGCAGAAAATTTATGTGGACGTACTGCTGGCAATTGGGCAGGACGGGAATCTTTATAAGGAAGATCTCGTTAAAAGCAAAGGCGGCAAGAAAAAGAACGTGTCCGTGTTGGAGCAGTACAGCAGAGATTTGACAAGACTGGCGGCGGAAGAACGTTTAGATCCTGTTGTCGGCAGAGAGGATGAAATTCAACGGGTAATCCAGATCTTGAGCAGACGAACTAAAAATAATCCCTGCCTGATCGGAGAACCGGGAGTGGGAAAAACAGCGGTGGTAGAAGGTCTGGCACGGAGAATTGTAGCCGGTGACGTTCCCTTTACCATACAGAACAAAAGACTGCTGACACTGGATTTGTCCGGTATGGTGGCAGGAAGCAAGTACCGGGGAGAGTTTGAGGAAAGAATTAAGAAAGTAATAAAAGAAGTGATCGAGAGCGGAAATGTGATTCTGTTTCTGGATGAGCTGCATACGCTGATCGGCGCTGGCGGCGCGGAAGGGGCCATTGATGCTTCAAACATATTAAAGCCCTCGCTGGCCAGGGGAGAAATCCAGCTGATCGGTGCGACCACCGTAACGGAATACAGAAAATATGTGGAGAGAGACGCGGCTTTGGAACGCCGGTTCCAGCCCGTTAATGTGGAAGAACCTTCCGAGGAAGAAGCTGTGCGTATTCTGGGCGGAGTGGTATCCCGTTACGAGGAACATCATCAGGTCAGAATTCTTCCGGAGGCTATGGATGCCGCGGTACGGTTGTCGGCGCGCTATATAAATGACAGAAACTTACCGGATAAGGCAATCGACCTGATTGACGAGGCCGCTTCGGCGGCGAGAATCAAGACTATGCTGGTTCCCGACAAAATGAAAGAACTGAACGAAGAAATCAAAAAACTGGATGGCCAGATTGAACAGGCAATCCGTATGGAAGCTTATTCCGTGGCCGGGGAATATAAGAAAAAACAGGATTTACTTCTCGTCAGATATGAACGCATGAAGAAAAAACTGGAAGCAGAGCGGGAAAAAGAAGAATACGTCATCGGTGAAAATGAGATTGCCGAAATTGTAGCGATGTGGACCAGAATTCCGGTAAAAAAACTTGCGGAAAAAGAAAGCGAAAAGCTGCTGAAGCTGGAAGATACGCTGCATAAGAGGGTAATCGGACAGGAAGAGGCGGTAACTGCGGTTGCCAAAGCCATGCGCCGCGGCAGAGTGGGCCTGAAAGATCCGAACCGTCCTATCGGCTCCTTTCTGTTTCTGGGACCAACGGGAGTCGGAAAGACGGAGCTGTCCAAAGCTCTGGCAGAAGCTATGTTTGGGTCCGAAAATGCAATGATCCGTGTAGATATGTCGGAATATATGGAAGGACATTCCGTTTCCAAGATGATTGGTTCGCCTCCGGGATACGTAGGGTTTGACGAAGGCGGCCAGCTGTCGGAAAAAGTGCGCCGCAACCCTTATTCGGTGGTTTTATTCGATGAAATAGAAAAGGCTCATCCCGATGTATTTAATATTCTTCTTCAGGTTTTGGACGACGGTCATATTACCGATGCAAAAGGAAGAAAAGTAAGCTTTAAAAATACGGTGCTGATCATGACATCCAACGCGGGAGCGCAGCGCATAGTGGAACCCAAAAATCTGGGATTTGCCGCTGAGTCGGGAGAAGAGAAGGATTATGAGAAAATGAAGGCTTCGGTAATGGAAGAAGTTAAAAAAATGTTTAAGCCGGAGTTTATTAACCGTATAGATGAAATTATGGTGTTCCATCCCTTGAACCGGATGCACATGAAACAAATTATAGCGTTGCTTACTTCCGGTTTAAGCAGGCGGTGTCAGGAGCAGATGAACATTCAGTTATCGGTATCTCCGGCACTGAAAGAACATCTGGTAGAAAAGTATTCGGAGAAGAAAATGGGGGCCAGACCGTTGAAACGGGCGGTTCAGTCCGTAATTGAAGACGCTCTGGCCGAGGAAATTCTCAAAAAGAACGTACAGCCCGGAGATAAAGTGACGGCAGGATTTAAGAATGGGCAGGCGGCCTTTACGGTGAAGATGCGAATCGGAGAAGAAAAACGGTAGAAAAAAGTTGTGTTTTATATTATACTAAGGATAATAAATTGATAAAGCAATAGCAGGAGGACATGAGAATGGCAGCAGTGGAACAAATACTTCGTTCCGAGAGTGACGGTACGATCAGCTTTGGCAATCATAAACTGACACAGAAAGCAAAACTGGAAGATTTTAAGCATGCGGGGGATCTGTATAAGGTCAAAACTTACGCGACAATGACCAAACTTGAAAAGAACGGAATGTTTTTATATGAATCGGTTCCCGGCACCAGCGTTTTGAATTTTCATGAGATGCCGGAAGGAATAGAATGTATCATTGAAGGCAGTGAAGACGCTCAGATTACCATAGGATTAAACGACGATACGGAATATGAAGTTTTTGTAAAGAACGAAAGCATCGGACGTATGAGAACGGGACTGGGCGGTAAGCTGAATCTGAGTGTGGAGCTTGCGGGCGCAGGCGAGGTAAGCGTGAAAGTAATACAGGCATAAAGATGGCGAAAGGAAAAAATACGACTGTTTTTTTCTGCCAGAACTGTGGTTATGAATCGGTGAAATGGCTGGGACAATGTCCGGCCTGCAAAGAATGGAATACATTTGTTGAAGAGACTGTGCCTGTACAGACAGCCAAAAACACGGCTGCCGGCAGCAGGGGGACACAGGCTCCCGTGACATTGAACCAGGTGTCCATGGGGGAAGAAGAAAAGGTTCATACCCATATAAAGGAGCTTGACAGGGTGTTGGGAGGCGGTATTGTACCGGGTTCCCTGACGCTGGTAGGCGGCGACCCCGGTATCGGCAAATCCACGCTGCTTTTGCAGGTCTGCCGGAATCTTTCCGAAGACGGCCATCCGGTACTGTATATTTCGGGAGAGGAATCTTTAAAGCAGATTAAAATGCGCGCCAACCGCATGGGGGATTTTTCCGACCAAATGAAGCTGCTGTGTGAAACAAATCTGGAGCTGATCGGGGAAATGATCCGAAGGTCCCGGCCGGAATTTGTGGTCATAGATTCCATACAGACCATGTTCAGCGAAGGAATATCTGCGGCGCCGGGAAGCGTTTCGCAGGTGCGGGAGTCTACGGGGATTTTACTGCAGCTTGCGAAGGGCCTGGGGATTTCCGTTTTTATTGTGGGACATGTGACAAAAGAAGGAACGGTAGCAGGCCCCAGAGTTTTGGAACATATGGTGGATACGGTTCTTTATTTTGAGGGCGACAGGCATGCGTCCTACCGGATCTTAAGAGGCGTGAAGAATCGTTTTGGTTCTACCAATGAGATCGGCGTATTTGAAATGCGGCAGACCGGACTGGCAGAGGTTGAAAATCCTTCGGAATATATGATAAGCGGGCGTCCCAGCGATGCCAGCGGATCGGTCGTCGTATGTTCTGTTGAGGGGACCCGGCCGATTTTGATTGAGATTCAGGCGCTTGTATGCCGTACCAATTTCGGACTGCCCAGAAGGCAGGCGGCAGGAACAGATTTTAACAGGGTGAATCTCCTTATGGCAGTGCTGGAAAAGAGACTGGGACTGCAGATGTCGGACTGTGATGCATATGTAAATGTAGCGGGAGGCATCCGCATTAACGAACCCGCTCTTGATTTGGGGATGGTAATGGCGATCGTATCGAGCTTTAAGAATCGGGCGCTGGATGAAAAACTGATGGTTTTTGGTGAAGTAGGTTTAAGCGGGGAAGTAAGAGCCGTGAGCATGGCGGAGCAAAGAGTGCAGGAAGCCGTAAAGCTGGGTTTTACCGCCTGTGTGATGCCTGCAGTCTGCGTACAGGGCGTTAAAGCCGGGGCTGACATAAAAATAATAGGTGTGAATTCCGTCAGGGATGCCATTGATCTGATATAGAGGCCATCTATTTTTTGATAAAAAAAAGACACCATATTAAAAAAAGACTCATTTCTTATGAAATGGGTCTTTTTTATAATGGGAATAGAATGAAAAAAATATGCAGGAATAAACTGCAGGAAAATGGAGGTTGTGGATCCATGAAGAAATATGAATATCTTGATGAATTTGGAACATTTCGCCTGGAAAATGCAGATAATACATCCTATCTGTATTTTCCGCTGGCGGCAGAAGAAGGAATTAAAAGCAGTATTACTCCGTATCTGGGGGGCGACTGCAAAATGGATCAAAACCATTTTCTGCTTCAGCCTGTCAGTGCGGAGGAACTTCACAATAATAAAAGTACCAGGAATTTCTGGTGTATTATGGCGGACGGGAGTTGTCTGTCCTTAACCGGCGTATCTTCGGAATCTATGAGTAAAAAGTTTACAAAAGAGCAGGAAGAATGTGTTCTTGAAGCCGGTATGCTTTGGCATAAAATCAGCAGAAAACATAAGGAGGCAGGACTTTCCTCCAGTATTATATCTTTTGTGCCGATTGCTGACGGCCAGGTTGAAATTATGATGGTCACCATTACCAATGACAGTGATAAAAATAAGATTTTCAGTGCGGTGGGCGCCGTTCCGCTTTATGGAAGAAGCGCTGATAACTTAAGAGATCACAGGCACGTTACAAGCCTTCTTCATCGTGTGGATACAAAAGAATACGGAATTGAACTTACACCGACGCTTTCCTTTGATGAGAGAGGACATCAGAAAAACGATACGACCTATTTTGTCTGCGGTTCCGACGAAACCGGTGAGCTTCCCGTAGGATTTTATCCGAATGTGGAGGAGTTTATCGGTGAAGGGGGAAGCCTGGAACGTCCGGAAGCAATCTACAGAAATCTGCCCCCGGTTAAAGCAGGGGAGGAAACGGATGGTTATGAGGCCTTAGGAGGAATCCGGTTTGCGGATATCTGTCTGGCTCCCGGCAAAAGTGTCAGCTATATTCTTCTGCTTGGTATGGAATCGGTGGCCGGTGCAGGAGAAGAGGCAGGAAACCGTATTTTGAAGATTTATCATAAATACAACACGAAAGAAAAAGTTAACAATGCATTTTATTCAACTAAAGAATATTGGAAAAAGAAATTGAATGTTTCTTATCATACGGGTGATAAAAATTTTGATTCTTTTATGTACTGGGTTAATTTCCAGCCGATGTTAAGAAGAATCTACGGCTGTTCCTTCCTGCCTCATCACGATTACGGCAAGGGAGGAAGAGGATGGAGAGATTTGTGGCAGGATTGTCTGGCGCTGCTGATTATGAACCCTGACGGCGTAAAGGAAATGCTTCTTGCAAATTACGGCGGAGTGCGAATGGACGGTTCCAATGCCACCATTATCGGAAGCCGACAGGGCGAATTTATTGCGGACCGCAATAATATAACCCGTGTTTGGATGGATCATGGATTATGGCCGTTTATGACTACAAAGCTTTACATCGACCAGACCGGAGATGTCGGGATTCTTTTGAAAAACCAAAATTATTTTAAGGACCGTCAGGCTGCGAGGGGAACCAGAATTGACGAACAGTTTGAGTCGGGAGAAAAACCGGTTCAGAAAGACCGTGAAGGAAAAGAATATTCCGGAACTATATTGGAGCACATTTTAATACAGAACCTTACCTGTTTTTATGAGGTGGGAAGCCATAATCACATGCGCTTACGCGGCGCGGACTGGAACGACGCTCTGGATATGGCGCCGAATAACGGGGAAAGCGTTGCGTTTACCGCGGCCTATGCAGGAAATTTTGAAGAACTTGCGGAATTACTTGGCGTTTTGAAAAAAGAAAAGCATATGGAATTTGTGGAAGTGGCAAAAGAGATGGAGCCCTTATTTACGGATGATGAGAAACTTTACGGCGACATCGAACAAAAGCTGGCATTGCTGGCGGCTTATGAAGATACCTGCCTGCATACCGTGTCCGGCGAAAAAGCATATTTGCCGGTCGATCAGGTAATCGAGAGTATGAGACACAAAGCGGAGTGGATCAAAGAGCATATCCGCAGGACGGAATGGATTACTGACGGACAGGACGGATGGTTTAACAGCTATTATGATGAAAATAAGCGTCAGGTAGAGGGGATTTACGAGGACGGTGTCCGTATGATGCTGACCGGGCAGGTGTTTGCCGTTATGTCCGGCACCGCCACAAAAGAACAGACGAGAGCGATTGCGGCCAGTGCGGATAAATATCTGTACAGGGAAGAGGTTGGCGGATATCGTTTGAATACAAACTTTAATGAGGAAAAAATGGATCTGGGACGGATGTTTGGATTTGCATACGGACATAAGGAGAACGGAGCAGTCTTTTCCCACATGACGACCATGTATGCAAATGCCCTTTATAAGAGGGGATTTGTAAAAGAAGGTTATAAGGCGCTGCATACTCTATATAAGCAGGCGGACTGCTTTGAGGTGAGCCGGATTTATCCGGGAATTCCCGAATATTTCAATGATAAAGGACGCGGTATGTATCATTACCTTACCGGTGCGGCGAGCTGGCTGATGTTAACGGTTATTACGGAAATGTTTGGCGTAAAAGGACGTCTGGGAGATTTGATTCTGGAACCAAAACTGACGGCGGAGCAGTTTGATGAAAACGCGAAGGCTTCCGTAAAACTGACATTTGGGCGCAGAAAATGGAATGTTATCTATATTAATAACGGGCGGAAAGAACCCGGTGAATATGAAATAGGAACCGTTTATCTGGACGGCAGAAAATTGGAAATGCCGCAAAGTCATGTGGTCGCCGTATGCGAGCAGATTCAGAAGCTGGACGCTTCCAGTGAACATGAGATTGTGATGGAATTAATCTGAGAAAGGAAACATATTTATGAGTAGAGAGAAAGAAACAAAGTATGTTCTTAAAAATTTTGGAGTGAAGCCCGCTTTTTCCAGCTTCCTTCCTGGAATCTGCGGAATACACGGAACACCGATCTGGTGTTATTACGTAAACAGGGGACAGGGTGTAGCCTGCTTTGGAGTGGAGGATAAAGATCACGCCATTATGGAGTTTTATCCCGCTCACCAGGCGTATCAAAATGTAAAGCGAACAGGTTTCCGTACGTTTATAAAAAAAGACGGAGAGTATACGGAGCCTTTTAGCGAGGAATGTAATGAAACGCACATGGAAATCAACATGAATGATTTTGCCGTGGAGGAAAAAAACAAAGACACCGGATTGACAACCAGGGTGGAGTATTATGCTCTGCCGGAAGAAAAAGTGGGAGGCCTGGTCAGAAAACTTTCCATACACAATGATTCGGATAAAGCGGTTTTTCTGGAAGTGCTTGACGGCATGCCGGCGTTGGTTCCTTACGGAATCGAAATGGACAGTCTCAAGAGTATGGGACAGACCATAAAGGCATGGATGCAGGTGGAGGATGCAGATACCCATACACCTTATTTTAAGTCACGCGCCAGTACAGCGGATACGGCGGCGGTTTCGGCTATAGAAGGCGGTAATTTTTCGCTCTGCTGTATGGATGACGGTGAGAAACTTCTCCCCATCGTTGACCCGGAGACGGTATTCGGCTATGACCTGTCTCTGGGCAGCGCCGTGAACTTTAAAGAAAAAGGACTGACCGGAATTTATGAGACGAAACAAATCGTATCCAATCAGTTTCCCTGCAGCTTCTACGGAACTGCAAGAAAAGTCGAGGCGGGAAAGAGTCTGGTGCTGTACCAGTTGATCGGCCAGGTTGCAAAAAAAGATATATTGAAAAAGTTTCTTAAAAAGAATTTAAATGCAACATACTTTGAACAGAAAAAGGAATTGTCGGCTGCGCTTGCAGTGAAACTGACGGAAGGGATGGCAACCAAAACAGGCAATCCTGATTTTGATGCGTACTGCAGATATACGTATATGGATAATATCCTGCGCGGCGGATATCCCATGCTTCTTGGAAAAAATAAGATTTTTTATGTATATTCCCGGAAACACGGAGATTTGGAGAGAGATTATAATTATTTCCGTATGCTGCCTGAGTTTTATACACAGGGGAACGGTAATTTCCGTGATGTAAATCAAAACCGCAGATGCGATAATTTCTTTTCTCCTTTTGTAGGAGATGAAAACATCCGTAAATTTTATACCTTGATTCAGTTAGACGGTTATAATCCGCTGGCCATTGAGAAAGTTACTTATTTCTTAAATGCGGATGAGACGGAAGCCATTTTTGACGCGCTTGGCCAGCAGCAGAAGGAAGATTTAATGAGCTTCTTTGAAAAGCCTTTTACCCCGGGCGCCTTTTTTGCCCAGCTGGAAGAGATTGGAATTGAGGATGTTGCAAAACAGGAAGATTATTTCAAAAAGGTTATAGAGTGTGCCGAAAGCCAGGTGAATGCAGATTTCGGAGAGGGATACTGGTCGGATCACTGGACTTACAATTTGGATCTGGTCGAGAATTTTGTGGAATTGTATCCGGATCAGGAGAAGGATCTTCTTTACCGTACCGAATATCCTTATTATTTAAGTCAGGTTCCGATTCTGCCCAGAATTAAACGTTATGTAAAAACAGAAAACGGAATTCGTCAGTATCATTTTCTGGACGAGGAGAAAAAGCGCGACGGAAAAGAACTTCTGGTTTATGCAAAAAACGGGAAGCTTGTTACGTCCAGCCTGATGGAAAAACTGGTACTTTTAAACGCCGTTAAATACGCCGCGTTGGACGCTTACGGAATGGGCGTGGAAATGGAGGGCGGAAAACCCGGCTGGTATGACGCTTTAAACGGAATGCCCGGATTATTCGGTTCGTCTATGGCGGAAACTTATGAATTAGGGCGCAATCTGGAATACACCATAGCGGCTCTGGAAAAATATCCTGCGCAGGTTATGCTGATAAAGGAAGTTGCGGAACTGGTTAAAGCGTTGGACGGTATTACGGATGCATGCATGGACTCCATTGAAAAAGAAAAGGAATTGATGGATTTCTGGAATCGAAGAAATGCGGTAAAAGAAACGTACTGGGAAAAAACGTATACAGGAATCGAAGGTGAAAAAGAGGCTGTTGACAGTTCGGTTCTTTGCAGTATTTTGAAAAAATGGCATAAAACGGTTAAAATCGGCATAGAAAAAGCAGCGGCGCTGGGAGAGGGAATCTGTCCTACTTACTTTACCTTTGAAATGAGCCGTTACACGGAAACGAATGACGGAGTAATTCCGGAGCATTTCGAAGTCGTAACCGTACCGCATTTCCTGGAAGGACCGGTTCGTTATCTGAAACTGAATTTGAAACCGGAAGAGAAAAAAGAGCTTTATGACAACGTAAAAAACAGCGACTTATATGATCCGGCTCTGGCTATGTACAAAGTAAACGAATCTTTGGAAAACGCTTCTTTTGAATTGGGGCGTGCAAAAGCTTTTACGCCCGGGTGGCTGGAAAACGAGTCGATCTGGCTTCATATGGAATATAAATATCTGCTGGAACTTCTTAAATCCGGAATGTACCGTGAATTTTCTGAAGATTTTCATAAAGCGGCGATTCCTTTCCAGGATCCGGAAGTTTACGGAAGAAGCATCTATGAGAATTCGTCCTTTATTGCAAGCAGTAAAAATCCCAATCCCGCTTACCACGGACGCGGGTTTGTGGCGAGGCTGTCCGGTTCTACCATTGAATTTATTCAGATGTGGAAACTGATGATGTTTGGTAAAACACCGTTTTACATGGAAAATCAGGAACTGGTGCTTAAACTTACGCCCTTTATTCCCTCCTGGTTAATCGGAGAGGATATGGAGATTCATGCAAACTTTATGGGAAACGTAGAAGTTATTTATCAGCTTAAGGAAAAGAAAGATTATATTCCAGGTGAATATAAAGTTGAGGAAATCACGCTGCGCTATCCTTCCCAGGATCTGTACCAGACCAGCAGCAGTTATCTGAATGCGTCCATGGCGGATGCCGTCAGAAACGGAAAGGTACTTTCCATTACGATGGTTTTGAGTTAAAACGTCTGCTTTTTCAGAGGGCAATTGGTGGAATCTGGTGAAAATGAACCTAAAAAAATGACACTTTTTTAAAATTTAAGGCATTATATACAAAAACCTCACTCATTATAATATGTTTATAACCAAAAGGAAACAAACAAATTGTTTCAAAATAAAGGAGGATAATTTATGAAACTCAAAAAGTTAACAGCACTTCTGTTGGCTGGTATCATGGCTCTTTCCTTAACGGCATGTGGAAAGAGTGATGCGCCCGCAGAAAAGAAAGACGAAACTCCGGTTGAATCCAGCGAACCTGCTGCGGATGACGCTCAGGAACCGGCGGATGAAAACAATGACGATCAGACTGCAGCAGCTGATCTGAGCGGAGAACTGGTAGTTTGGACTCTTGCTAACGACCTGATTTCTTTTGCAGATAAGTTCATGGAGACTTATCCTGATGTGAAAGTAGAAACGATCGTTATTGCACCGGAAGACTATCCTACAAAATTACAGTCTGCTTTACTTGGCGGCGAAACAGAACCTGATATCATCGTAGGCGAGCCTCAGATGTTAGGTAACTGGTATGAAGCAGGGTTCTTTGAAGATTTGAATCAGGCTCCTTACAACGCACAGGATTACGCTGATCAGATCGTAGATTATATCTGGAAAATCGGTCAGGACGAGAACGGAATCCAGAGAGCAATCTCTTATCAGATTACGCCTGTAGCAGTATATTACAGAAGAGACATTGCAAAAGACGTATTCGGAACGGATGATCCGGACGAAGTTGGCAAGTTATTTGCAGATTACACAACCATTCTTGATACCGGTTATAAATTAAAAGATGCCGGCTACAGAATTTTCGCATCCGACGCTGAACCTGGATTCTTCTCCGGCGACTCCGCATGGGTTATCGACGGCAAACTGAATGTTGATCAGGACAGATACGACTATATGGACCTTGTAACCGAATTGTATAATAATGATTTAACCGCATTTGCAAGCCAGTGGGCAGCGCCTTGGTATCAGGCTATGAGCGGCCCGGTTCCGATTCTTACCGCTGAAACCCAGTGGGGTACTGACGAGATGAACATCTGGGATGCAGACTCTTTCGCAGCAGCAACCGAAGGCGCCGATACGGCAGAAGTATTCG
>ERZ779637.1132-NODE-1132-length-12214-cov-3.688214_pt1 | contig 12214 bp, 14 predicted proteins | sample MGYA00514196_ERZ779637 | MGnify/ENA primary metagenome ERZ779637 (study PRJEB29562, sample SAMEA4376700) | mouse gut metagenome | isolation source: Cecum | study: EMG produced TPA metagenomics assembly of the A DSS colitis mouse model was used to assess the... | reverse complement strand
GACCCGCACAGGCAAAGCCCCGGCAGCAGGATTCCCCACCATTGCCTGCCAAAAGGCTCCCCGTCAAAAAACAAGTCGTAGAGCAGCAGGATACCTGTCACCAACAGCCAGGCCCCCCAAAGGGGGATCCAGACCCACAGTGCCAGCACAGAAAAGGTCAGGATCATGCCGGCCGCCTGCTTTCCAGCCCCTTTTTCCATGGTTCCTGCCTGGCTGATATAATACCAATAGCATCCCAGCCACAGGATCTGCATTACCATCTGGGAAATTTCCCAGAAATATACCGTCCCCATCTGTATCTACCCTGCCCGTCCTCTCGCCATACTCCCCGGAAACCGCGTATATCCTCCTACAGGCCCGGCTCCTGGCTTTCTCCCTCGCTGCACACACCATTTTCCCTCTTCCCATACGTACCTGGATACCTTGTCTATCGGAGCCCCCCGCAAAACGACATTTCGCCGCCACCACTCCCATATGTACCCGGATACCTTGCCTATCCCGGCTCTCCCATGCGGTAATAGTCCAGGTATACCTGGTTCAGCGCCTCCCACCTGCCCCGCGCCACAGGCAGGCATCTCCCATCGTCCATCACCACTTCCCGCCGGGTGATCCTGGCCACGTATCCCAAGTGTACCAGGAAAGAGCGGTGGATCCTAAAGAAGACCTTGCTCTGCTGCCCGATCCACTCTTCCATCTGGCCAATCCCCGTGCTGCTGCGCACCGGCTTTAGGCCAGACACTGGTTTCTGGCTTTGCACCAGTTCCCGTGTATACGTCTGCCTTGACACCTGTGCGTATCCCTGGACCGGCGGCAGTTCCAGACTCCGTGCCGGCACCCTGGCACAATAGACCAGGGTGTCATGGGCCACGCTCTCCAGGTAACATACATCCTTCAGTTTCACCCGGCAGACACCTCCCGGTGTCTGAAGCAGAAGCGCCGGCTCCCCCTGACCACAACGCTCCCTGGCCCGGTCCAGGCACTGGAACATACGCTCCTGGCCCACCGGCTTCATCAGATAGGACACTGCCTCCACTTCATATCCTTCCACTGCATAATCTCCATGCCCGGTCACAAAGAGGATCTGCATATCATCTCCCATTTCCCGCAGTCTCCTGGCCAGCCCGATCCCGTCCATACCTGGCATATCGATATCCAGCAGGGCAATGTCTGTGTGCCTCTCCTCCTGCCAGAAGAGAAACTGTTCCCCGTTCCTGCAGCAGGCTATGTCCACCTCTGCCTTCCGCTCCCTGGCCCACTGTCTGACAAGGGTTTCCAGCCAGAATGTCTGCTCCGGTTCGTCATCGCAGATCGTTACAGATAACATATTCCCACTCATATTCTGCCTAATCATTCCCGTCCTTTTTTACTGCCATCCTGTCTTCCACCGAAGGATTTCGGTGGATCGTGTCTCCGACTTCATGATCTCCTTCCCTGTTTGCCCGGTACATCTTGCGCAGATCCTCCACTGCCATCTCGTCTGGCATGACCTGCAGGCCCACCACCATCTGCTGTAACACTTCTAGGGGCGCTTCCCTGTAGCTGTCTTCCGGCGTATCCTCATACACCCGGCTCCACGCACGGTAGATACATCCCGCCCAGTACATGAACTCTTTATCTAGTGTGATACCCCTTTCAAAATGCAGTTCATGATCCATGACCTCCAGGACATAACTTGCTCCCAGCCAATTGCTGGAAGTCCAGTTATTGTAGAATACGGAGGCCACTTCTGCATGAAACAGTTTTTCCACAAATTTAACGGAATCCAGTCCCATTTCCACTGTCTTTACAAACAGATCCCCTGAGGCCTGGCACAAATAGCTGCGATAACTCATATTCTGGTTCCTTTCCTTCTTTCACCTGGACATTATGAATCTGCTTTTTTCTCCCACTCTTTTGCTATTTCATCAAAATATTTTATATCAATTGCACGCCTGTATTTCGCTTTGAGTTGCTCTACAATACCATCGTTTTGCATTCCACGATTTATTTCCTGCACTTTGGCCGCTTTGACCTCTCTCTCGCTGAGAGAATGCACTGATAATACCTTGATATGCTCCTGTCCACATGCCCTTTTCGTCTTAGCAACATACTGTCTCCCCAGCTTTACTCTGGAAAGTGCCTCCAGAAATGCTTTATCACAGATATTTAAGTGAAAGAAATCATCTAACACCCTGTACATTTTATCATTCGCTATCAATCCGGCTACCACATCATAAGATGCATTATAGCCTTGATATCTATCCACAAGTACCGGGTATTGATTCGGATCTATCTGTCCCCTGTTATATCCTATATATAGCGCCCAGTCCATTCTCCCCACATAGTCATCTGTAAAGCTCAATATTTTCAACCCTGTAAAATCACATTCCAACTCATAAAATTGATTGTCCTTCCAACCCGCAATCAATCCCTTTGGCTGGTCAGGCCGATCCCCCATATAAAATCCCTGGCCAAAGTCACAAGTCATGCGTCCACAAAATGGACTGATTTCTCCTCTGATCCCACTTTTAGAACCATGATATAAAATCATACACATACCTCCGTGCCCGCCTCAGCGGCACACACCAGTCACACGGAATCTTTCGGCTCCGGGAAGAATACCTGCCAAAGTGAGCCGGCTCATCTGGCACACTTCCGTGTGTAACTTGGAACTTCTTTGCAGATACTTCCTTCCAGACCCAGAGCAGATTCATTTCCTGTACAATCCTTCCTACATAGTTTACACACAGAACCCCCCCAGGGCAATATCCAAAATGAAATATTTCCAACTGTGGATTGCAGCCGCACAGTTGGAAATATTCCCGTTCACATCCCCCGCTTCCGGTTGACGAAAAGAAGCAAATTGGATATAATTTTCCTATCAAAACAAGTTTCCAGGCTTTTTCCTTTCCAGAAAAGCTGTAAACAGGAGCAGGCCAATGCATACATTTGAAATAAACGCTTACGCGAAGATTAATCTGGGACTGGACGTCATCGGACGGCTGCCGGACGGCTATCACCAGGTGAAGATGATCATGCAGTCCGTGGATCTCCACGACACCCTTACCTTCTGCCGTACACAGGAAGCAGGGGACATTACCTTGACCACAGATTCCCCGGAGCTGTCCGTGGGCAGGGATAACTTGATCTGCAAGGCCGCAGCCGCCATGCTACAGGCCTTCGGTATAGAGGAAGGTGTCCGTATCCACCTGCACAAAGCCATTCCCATTGCTGCCGGCATGGCAGGGGGCAGCACGGACGCTGCCGCTGCCCTGAAGGGCATCAACGAACTATTTCACATCCATGCCCCCCTTTCAAGGCTGATGGAACTGGGCGTTTCCATCGGGGCCGATGTACCCTACTGCCTGCTAGGCGGTACGGCCCTGGCAGAAGGAATCGGGGAAGTACTCACCCCCCTGCCGCCCCTGGCAGACTGTACCCTTCTGCTGGCCAAACCAGATATCAGCGTATCCACAAAATATGTCTATGAACACCTGGATGGGATCAGTGGATACCGCCATCCCGATATGGACGGCATGAAGGCTTCCATCCAGGCAGGGAACCTGGACGGTGTCCTGGCCTGCCTGGGAAATGTGCTGGAAGCCGTCACCATTCCCGCCTGGCCGATTATCGCTTCCATCCAGGAACAGATGAGACATCTGGGTGCCGATGGCTGCCTCATGAGCGGCAGCGGCCCTACAGTGTTCGGTATCTTCCGGGACAGGGCGCTGGCAGAAAAAGCCTGCGATAACATGCAGCAGGGTGGCCTGGCTCCCTGGGTCTGCATAACCAGACCTGTGTGAAATATTGGTGTCCTGCCCATACCTCATACCTGTTACCAGAAAGTCCTGCCATACAGGCCTGACTGATTCACCAGTTACATGTGCCGGCACGTTCCACGCAGCAGAAAACTGCAGAAAGGCGGCTGCCATGCCAAGTTTTAAACCTACCATCAATGAATTCCTGCCCCTTAGGGACCTGGTGTTCAACACCCTCCGGCAGGCTATCCTCACCGGGGAACTGAAGCCCGGGGAGCGCCTTATGGAGATTCATCTGGCTGAGAAAATGGGAGTAAGCCGTACCCCCATCCGGGAGGCCATCCGCAAACTGGAACTGGAAGGCTTAGTCACCATGGTTCCCAGACGGGGGGCCGAGGTGGCCCAGATCACAGAGAAAAGTATGACAGATGTACTGGAAGTGCGCCGCACCCTGGATGCATTGTGCGCGGAACTGGCCTGTCAACGGATTACCCCGGAGGCATCCCAGACTTTGGGAAATGCCTGCCAGGATTTTGAGCAGTCCGTCCATACGGGAGACAGTAGGAAAATCGCCCAGGCAGACGTTGCCTTCCACGATATCATTGTCCAGGCCACAGGCAATGGACGGCTGGTCCAGCTGATCAATGACCTGTCCGAGCAGATGTACCGTTACCGTTTTGAATATATTAAGGACAGCAGCCAGCATGAAAGGCTGGTGGAGGAGCATAGAATGATCTATCAGAGTATTCTGCAGAAGGACCAGGAGATGGCAGCGGCCGCGGCCAGGACCCACATTGATAACCAGAAGAAGGCCATCATCCACCAGATCCGCCTGGAACAAGGCGGGGATTCTGTATAACTGTTACTTTTTACAATTCTACCATGTAAAGTAACGTATAACCGTTACTGTTCACTCCGTTCACAGCAATTATGCACACAAAATGGGCAAGGACAGCTCATTTTGGCGCGTGGCAGTCTCGGGTTTGTCACGCAGAAGACGCGTGAAAACACCTCGCGGTGGCACCTGTGAACAGTAACGTATAACCTTCCTTTTTCCAGGCAATACTCCTCAAAAACAAAGATTGGGGAGATTGTATGAAAAAGAGATGGATTGGAATCCGTGCCGCGGCGGGGTTGTGTGCCGCCCTTGGGTGGTGGGGACTGCTCTACCCGGAACTGGCGCTGACCCCCGACACCGTGCGGGTATTCCAGGAAGCCGAAGACGGCACTTTACAGGAAATGGATGCAGACTGGGATTTTGAAGGAAGCCTCTACACCGGCCTGCTTCACAGTGACCGCCGCAACATCACCTTCCGCAGCAGACTGCTCACAGATATCAGCTTGTTTTTGGAGGCCATTCACAGTGGAAATGAATAGGAAGCAACCAGACAAAAATGCCCCCATCGGTTTCTTTGACTCCGGTGTGGGCGGCCTTACCGTGGCCCGGGAAATCATGCGGCAGATGCCCAATGAGAAGATCATCTACTTCGGGGATACGGCAAGAGTTCCCTACGGCAGCAAATCCCAGGAGACCATCACCCGCTACTCGGATCAGATCGTGCGCTTCCTGCGCACCTTACAGGTGAAGACCATCGTGGTGGCCTGTAATACCGCCAGTGCCTACGCCATGGACACCCTGGAAAAGCACATAGATATTCCCATCATCGGTGTGATACGGCCAGGAGCCCGGGTGGCGGTGGAAGTGACCCGGAACGGACGCATTGGCGTGATCGCCACCGAGGCGACCATCGCCAGCCAGATGTACACGAAATACATAAAGGAACTGAACAAAGACGTGACCATCTACGGAAAGGCCTGCCCCCTCTTCGTTCCTCTGGTGGAGGAAGGGCTGCTGCAGGATCCTGTCACAGACGAGATTGCACGCAGGTACCTGACGGAGCTGATCGACATAGACATTGACACCCTGATCCTGGGCTGCACCCACTATCCCCTGATCCGCTCCACCTTAGGCAGAATCGTAGGGGAAAAGGTCCGACTGGTGAACCCGGCCTACGAGACTGCCCTGGAACTGAAGGAGATGCTGGGCAGACTGGACCTGCTGGGCGATGAGCCGCCAGGACTGGGAAGTAACCAGTACCGTTTCTATGTGAGCGATATGGCAGAAAAATTCGTCCGGTTTGCCAATTCCATCATCAAATATGGCATTCTGTCGGCCAAGGCCGTGAATATTGAGGATTACTAAGGATTCCCATGCACCTGCTGTAGCAGGTTATGAACCCCGCAGGACAGGGAAAAGAGTTACCCCCGCCCACTGCAAGGACAGACCCGTCATAGGAACCCCACAGGACAAGGAAAGGAGGCTTTCCCCATGGCAAGAGAAGTCCTGCTCACCCTGACAGGACGCAGCCTTGACGAATCCGGCCAGGAGACTGTCACCAGGCAGACCGTCAAGGCGCAGTATGCGTTCCGGGAGGGCCGCCATTTTTTCCGGTATGAAGAGCAGGAGGATCCTGCCAGTTCCCCTACCCTCTGCCTGCTCAAGCTGCAGGAAGGCTATCTGGAACTGTCCAAAAAAGGAGCCGTATATACCCGCATGGTCTTCGAGAACGGCAAGGAACACCGAACGGACTATGTCACCCCCTTTGGGAACCTGTGGCTGGGGATCTGCACCCACAGGGCTGGTTTTACCCACCTGCCAGCAGGGGCGGATCCTGTCTTCCTGCAATATGTCATACAGTATACCCTGGCCCTGGAAGGACAGCCCTTAGGGGAATACACCATGACCTTACAGGCCGTATCCGCGTAGCAGGGCAGACCTGTCATCTGGACATTACGAATCTCTTGCAGATTTCCCAGAAATATACAATCCCATCTAAACTTTGGGGCAGACCCTGCCGAAATATCTGATAGAGTCAAGGATGATCATGCGCCCGGCAACGGGTAGAACAGGCGCCCAGCGCCAGAAAGAGGGATGCTATGAGTGTAAACGGAGTTACAACCACACAGACCGCTGCTGCCTATACGTACAATGCCACAGAGAATACCAAGGCAGAGAATACTGCACAGGCAGGCAGCACCAAGACAGAGAACACTACTACAAACGCCGGTGTCGTATATGAGCCTTCCAAGGAGACGGCGGTGAATACCGCCAAGAAGACTTATACCCCCGATACCAACCTGGTGAACAAGCTGAAGGCCGATGCGGAAGCACGTACCCAGCAGATGCGCAGCCTGGTAGAGAAGCTCATATCCGGGCAGACCAACGCCTATGGCAAGGCCAATGATATCTGGCAGTTCTTAAGGTCAGGCAATTACACAGTTGATCCTGCCACCAAGCTGCAGGCACAGGCCGACATTGCCGAGGATGGCTACTGGGGTGTGGAACAGACTTCCAGCAGGATCATTGATTTTGCCAATGCCCTTACCGGCGGTGATCCTGATAAGATCGAGGACATGCGTGCTGCTTTCCAGAAGGGTTACAAGCAGGCTGAGAAGACCTGGGGTGGTTCCCTTCCCGACATCTCCCAGCGCACCTATGATGCCGTGATGAAGAAATTCGATGAGATGGCCGAAGCTGCCAAGAAGACAACGGATCAGACAGCTGACCCGGCTGATCCCACCAAGACAAAGTAACAATGTCACTTGCAAGGATGGATGCCCTTTAAGGCATCCATCCTGTTTTACATTCCATGCTTCCCGTCTTAACATCCCTTCACCAGCAACAGCTTCTGCCCTGGCTTGATCTCATCGCTTTCCAGTTCGTTCAGTGCCCGCAGGGATTCCACAGGCATGTAGTATTTCTTTCCGATATTCCACAGGTTATCCCCTTCCTTCACCATATACACCACCATGCCGGGAAGGCTGCCCAGCCGGCCTGCATCCAGTTCTTCCACCGTCACCTGGCCGATCAGTTCCACAGGAATATTCTTGAACACCACTGTGGAAAAGCTCAGTACTGCCTTCACATCCATTTCTTCCCCGTCCAGCATCGTCACCTGGAGCTGTTCCACCTGGGCCCGTACCTTTCCCATGTCCTCCGGGGCGATCTCCGGTACTTCCAGGGTGTAATGATAGGGAATCTGGGCCGTGGCACAGCCATAAGGGGCCTCATCCTCTCCTGTGATGTACAGTACCTTCACCTGCATGCTGCCTTCCACCAGGATGCCATTCTCCACTGTCTGCTGGCGTTCCAGTACCACTGTCCCCTCACTGTGCAAGAGCTGCAAGACACTGCCACCGGTCACATGGATGTGGTCTGTGACTTTCGTCTTGCCCGTGACCCTGGCCAGGAGCCTCCTCAGTTTCGCCTGGTGGGTCACAGCATTCACTTCATTGGATACCCCGTAGATATCCGATATGATCTCCAGTTTCTCCTCCTCATAGACCCGGATGGCCATATCCAGCACCAGTTCCAGGCCGATACACCGCTCTTCCCCGTCAAAATCCGGTCTCACGGCCAGTTCCTTCTGGCCCAGGTGATAACATATGTCTGGCAGCATCCCTTCCCTGCACCCATGGCAGTCCAGGACACCGCTGAAGGGCAGGGTGGTCTCAAAGGAGCGAACAGGGTGGTCCTCCCCCTCTCCTTCATACAGCACAAACAGATGTACATCCCCGGACACGGTAAGTTTCTCCTCCATGGCCTTGAACTCCACGTATACCAGAGAGATATTTTCCCACAGGATCTGGAAAATATTGGGATAGTTGGAGGGCAGGGTCACTTCCTCCTTCAGCCGGAAAATATCATTCTTGCAGATGACAATCTGGGCCAGGTCCAGGGGCATCCTGCGGAACTCCACCTTTTCCTCGCCGTGCAGGGCAATGGGAGCCTCTTCATCATAAAGCTCCTCCACCCTGGCCGTTAAGGTAATCAGGGACTGGATGTTCAGTTTCCGGGAATTGATCATCCCCATGGTCAGGTCTTCCACATCCCCTTCCACTGTCACTGTGTCCGCAGGCACCATCCCCTGGACATTAACCCGCTCCTCAAAGGGAAGGTTCCCGGCAAGGAGCACCAGGCTGCTGCCCTCCTCCACCGTATGATAGAGCACCACATAGGCAAGGCGTCCCCTGACCGTGACCATATCCGTCCCCGGTTTGATCTCCTCGATGACAAGTTCCCCCTTCTCCAGGTTCAGGCTGCTCACATCCGGCTTGTTCTCCGGGATGTTCACATCATCCTCCAGGGTGAACTGTGTGACCGCCTCTGCCCGGATGCGGTCCATATGTATATTTCTCTTGATCAGTTCCACAAAAATACCTCCATACATATATACTGGTATAGCTATCTATATGAAGGACTACGGGAAAATATGCAAAGTCCCCGTCTGGTTCCCGTCAGCCATTCACCACAGCTTCCCTGTCTGGTACATGATTCCCAGGAATCCGATCCCCGCCACTGCATAGAGGCCGTTGACCACCAGGCAGACCTTCATCAGGCTGTCCCTGGCACCCAGCACATAGGAGACTGCCGTGAACACGCCACTTACCACCATAAAAACCGCATAGCTGGCTATCATGATCTCTGCCGCAGGCGATTCCAGCGCCCAGGGAAACTGCCTAAGAAGCAGAATGCTCCAGGGCACGAAAAGCATGCCAAAACAGATTCCGGTTAAAATTTTATTTTTCATACGATTGACATCCTTTCTATTTTTTCTTTCTATATTCTCTCATCTTATATTCTCTCTTCCCTTCCAAAACGGTAACAGGCAATCCCCAGACAGGCGGCTGTCACAGCCACCGCCACAGGAATCCAGGGCACCCACTCCACCTGCGCCGTATCCAGATTAGCTGCAAGCCTGCCATATTGTGCCGTGACCACAAAAAGCGGATACGCCATGGGGTAAGCAAACCATAGCTTTGTGTTGATGACCAGGACAGAGGGTACGATGGATGCCAGCCCCAGGCCTATGGAAAAGATAGGCGTCCGGATCCATACGGACAACATCCAGAAAAAGGCGACCATGGGTATGGATGACAGGAACAGTCCCCTTGTCTGCCCGGCTACGAACCAAAACGGCAGGACAAAATTGTAGTCCCGGATTTCCGAGCCGATAAATGCACTGATGTAATACATCCCTGTCATCATAAGGATCTGTACGGCGGCCAGCACCAGCAGGACTGCAAACTTTGCCAGGCAGAGCCGCACCGTGTCTACAGGCAGGGTCAGCATCCTCAGGATCCCCCTGTTTGTCCGCTCTGTCTGACCAAGGAGGACACACCCTACCACCATGCTGGCAGGAAACAGGAACCATGTCATAGCCAGGAAACCCTGGATAAAGAAATTATGCTCCGGGGATATGCCCTCTGCCTCCATGCCAAAATTTAAGTCTATGTGCAGAATCGAGGGCACCCACAGAATAACCGTGGCAGCCAGCAGGATATACCCGATCCCGCAGCGCCTGGTCTTCCTAAGTTCCATGCCCACCAATGCCAGAAAATTCATGCCCATGCCCTCCTTCCTTTTCTGTATAACCATCCCGCCAATACCAGAACCGCAGCCCAGATGACGGCTGCATAAAGATCCCACATGCCTCCTGCCACGTTTCCCAGGATCCCATCCATACCTGTTGTCATCCGAAAGGGCATGGCAAACGGAAAGAAGGCCAGAAACTGGATCTTCCCAGAAGACATCACCTGCGCGGGCAGCAACGTGGCTGTAAACAGGCACAAAACCCCGATCCCCAGGGATATCCACATGTTCCTGCAGGCTTCCGCAACCAGGAGGGATAAAAGAATGCATGGAACCATACGCAGGAAGGCATACCCAAAATACAGGCCCAGTTCCAGCCAGGCACTAATCCCTTCCATGGCCCCTTCAAACCAATGCCCTGCACAAAAGGCGATGGCTCCGGCCTCTATGGCCAGCAGCAGAAGGCTTAAGAAGAAAAGAAGTACTGTTTTTCCCAGAAAACACGTACCCTCCCATAAGGGAAGCGTCCTCATTTTCTGCAGGCCATTGTCCGCGTACTCTGTATGGTACAGCAGGCAGGCTCCTGTCACCACAAGCAGCATGTTCAGCATGGCCATCATCTGCCAGTTGGCATCCAGCAGGATAGCGAAAGGCGTCCTGGATACCTGCATCCACGGTGTGTACTGTTTCAAGTACATTTCAGAACGGAACGCCATATTTGCCAGGGGAACTGCCCCAGCCAGGATCCCTCCACCAAGAAACGCGGGGAGGATACCTGTCCTCTTTTCCTTTTTCCATTCCAGAACAATCCCTCTCATCTTGTCACTCCTCTCTGCCGGTTATCAGCATCGACCATGGCCAGGAAGGTATCCTCCAGGTTGTCCGTGGGATACCCCTGGCTGGCTGCACTGGACTTCAGATCCTCCAGGGTGCCCTCAAACAGCAGATGTCCATGGTTCAAGATCCCGATGTTGTCTGCCATCAGTTCCACCTCAGACAGAAGGTGGGAGGATACCAGGACCGTACAGTCATACCGCTGTGGCAGGGAGCGGATCAGGTTCCTGATCTCATGTATGCCCACCGGGTCAAGACCGTTGGTCGGTTCATCCAGGATCAAGACCGGAGGATGCCCGATCAGTGCCCCGGCCAGGCCCAGCCTCTGCTTCATTCCCAGGGAGTACTTCCTGGCCAGGCGCTTTCTAAAGGGTGTCAGCCCCACCAGTTCCAGGACTTCTGTTACTGCGGACTTTGGCAGGCCCAGGATCTGCCGGATCACGTCCAGGTTCTCCTCACCGCTTAGATTGCCGTAGAAAGCGGGGGCTTCTATAAAAGAGCCCACCTTCCTAAGGATCTCCATCCGGTCTCTCGGATACTGTCTTCCGTCAATGGTGAAGGAACCGCTGGTGGGACGGGTAAGTCCCAGGAACATCTTCATGGTGGTGGACTTGCCCGCGCCGTTGGGACCCAGGAAGCCATAGTCTGCCCCCTGGGGAATATGCAGGCTGACATTGGATACGGCCGTGAAGCCCTCGTAGGTTTTGGTTAAATTACAGGTTTCCATCATATACATACTTACACCTCCCTGCCCGTTTAAAGAGGGGTGTTCACACACCCTCTTGCGGGTATTATGTTGTTGTAAGGATATCCTACCACCCGAACCTTACGTCCTCCTTCTCCCTTCCTTACATCTACCTTACATTTCATCTGATCTGTTAGGAAATCCAGGAAATCCGTGTTATACTCTTATGAGAAAAAAGATGCTACATTCCAGCAAGCCCGCATACCGGCTTCCCGGGAAAGGAATATACAGACATGGATACTGCTTATTTAAAGGAAAAACGCCTGCTCCTGGTAGATGATGAGCAGGAACTTCTGGATATGCTTCTCTCTATCTTAAAGGCAGAAGGCTTCCGGCATATTGCCACCGCTGGGAGTGTGCAGGAAGCCCTGCTCCTGGCAGATACCTTCCGGCCCGAACTGGCCATCCTGGATGTGATGCTGCCGGATGGGGACGGCTTCTCCCTGATGGAGCGGCTACGGCAGAAAGGGGAATATCCCATCCTGTTTTTGACTGCCCGTGGAGAGGAAGAGGAAAAGTTCCAGG
>ERZ779637.1131-NODE-1131-length-12216-cov-7.291341_pt1 | contig 12216 bp, 13 predicted proteins | sample MGYA00514196_ERZ779637 | MGnify/ENA primary metagenome ERZ779637 (study PRJEB29562, sample SAMEA4376700) | mouse gut metagenome | isolation source: Cecum | study: EMG produced TPA metagenomics assembly of the A DSS colitis mouse model was used to assess the... | reverse complement strand
CAACCACCCTTCTTGGAATTCCTTATATTTGAATTATACAGGAAGCTCCTTTTCCTGTCATACTTGCACCCGTTGGAAACGTGCGCCGCCGGGCGCACAACAAAACGCCGGCGGAATGTCCAACCATTCCGCCGGCGTCCGTTTCTTCCGGTTATCTGCCGTATCAGTCTTCCTCGTCTTTGTCCAAGGATGCCATCGGTATCGCCGCCCTGGGCATACCGCCGTCGGGATTCATCGTACACTGTCCCTGGAATACCGCGTTTTCATCCACAATCAGGCTCTTGGTACGGATATTGCCGATAATCCGCCCCGTGGAGGCCACCTAGTTCCTGACGCCCGACAGCAGATCGCCTTCTATGGTGCCTTCAATCATGATGTTGTTCCCTTTGATGTTTCCGATAACCTTACCCGTGGAACTGATCACCAATGTACCTTCCGAACTTACGTCACCTTTTACGTTGCCTTCCACGCGGATGGCCTCGGTTGCTTTAATATTACCTTCCACCACCATGTCCGCGCCTATAATGCTGCCTATTTTGGCATTTACCTGTTCTGTTGTCTTTCTTCCCAACATACTCTCCTCCTTGACTTATCCGTTAATCTCGATTAATTCCATCGGGTCCACGTATGTATCGTCCTTACGGATACTATAACCGGTATCCGTATTTTCGTCATCGATAACATACAGAATGGCCCCTCTCGTCACTTCGTTGCCTTCCTTGACCATTGGATTGCCGCCATTGCGGTACACGGAAACATACCCGTTGCCATGGTCTATGCTGATGAGGTTCCCATATTCCACATCCTCGCCCACCGACAATACGGTTCCCGCACCGGAAGAAATGACATTGGTTCCTGCCGCGGCAGAAAAGATGATTTCCTTCCGTTCTTCACTGGCACGCATCTGTGCCTCATCATCATTTGTCTCCTCCTTGATCTGCGCCGTACCGCTCATGGGGAATCCCTTCGGGATATGTTCCTCCTCTTTTTCCGCTTCCAGTGCCTGCTCCGCTTCCACCTTCTGGTTCACGGTATCGCTTAAAATGGAAACCGTTTCCTCCAGTTTGGCAATCTCGGACTGCAGTTCTCCCTTTTCCAGTTCCAGTTGTTCGTTTGCCTCTTTCAACTGGGCAATCTGGTCCAACTGTTTCCTGCTGCGTTCCATGGAATCGGACAAGGTAATGGAACTGTACACCACATAACAGATGGCAGCGACAAACAAAGCAAAGGCAAACACCGATACGGCGCCTACCGCCCCTGCCCTGATGTGGAATTCCCTATGATGCTTTTTGGCAGAATCAGACATTATCATGACTGTATAGCTGGTTTTACTTTTCCGCAAATTAAGCCTCATATAACAAGTCACCTCCAGTAACTTATCTTATTTTACCACAAGTGACTTGCGAAACACAACTTTATTTAACAATTTGGTAATAAATGTTTAAAAATTTGTTACTGCCCACCCCATAACCGGTAACACGCTTCGCAATGCAAAGGCGCTGCAGCCCCCGGGATTTTCGCACATATATGTGCGAAAACACCCCGAAACCGGCTTGGAGGCAAAAAGTAACACAAATTTAAACATTTAACGTCATATCCCCGTCCAAAATCCAATTCTTTTTCCTCATAAATCCGGAAACCGCAAACGCAATCACGGCAGGAAGCACAAAATGCATCAGTCCAATCTGGAACAGAGCCATTCCGGAGGACATGCCCTCCCCCACCATCGTCTGGTAAGCATTAATCTGTCCCACCAACCCTGCCGTTCCCATACCGGAGCCGGTTGGATTGTTGGTCATTTTGAATACCATGGTGGAAACCGGGCCCAAAACGGCGCTGGCAACGATTGCCGGAAGCCAAATGACCGGTTTTTTTACGATATTCCCGATTTGCAGCATACTGGTTCCAAGTCCCTGCGCCAGCAGGCCGTTGACTTTGTTCTCCCGGAACGAAGCCACGGCAAATCCAACCATATTGGCACAGCAGCCCACCGTGGCTGCCCCTGCCGCAATGCCGTTTAACCCAAGGATAATGCCAAGCGCCGCGGAACTGATGGGCAATGTTAAAATCATCCCCATCAGCACGGACACAATAATCCCCATCAGGAAAGGCACCTGTACGGTTCCCCAATTAATGACAGAACCGAGCCATGCCATGAAAGCGGAAATCGGCGGACCCAAAACAAGCCCCACTGCGGAACCGCTGACAATGCACACAAACGGCGTCACCAAAATATCCACCTTTGTCTTGCCAGACACCAAACGTCCCACATAAATACCCGCGATTGCCGCAAGAAATGCCCCAAGGGGTTCCCCCGGACCGGCAAATACCATGGCACCGTCCACCAGTACCGTACCCGCAATGATTTTGCCGGCAAAAGCCCCCACCATGCCGGTGGTTGCTGCCGACAACGTAACAAGGGGGCTCTCCTTAAACTTCACCGCAACCCCGCAGCCGATTCCCGCCCCGGTCACCGCAGCGGCAGCTTTCCCCATCATAAACAGGTATTCCCCGGCGCTTCCGGGTATCAGGTTCCCCACCTGCTGGATAATCGTACCGATAATCAGCGTGGCAAACAGTCCCGAAGCCATTCCCCCAAGCCCGTCAATGAAGATTTCATTGAGCACTTTTTTTACTTTCTGCATCCCTGTCATTTCCATATTTCCATTCTCCTCCCGTACTGACCTTTTTGCATTGCTCCGGTACCTCCATCATGCACCCTGCCTCCATATCTGCATTTCATTGCGCGGCGGCACATGTCTTGATACCTGTCTTGTCAGTCAAGAGCTAGAATAACACAATTTTCCTATTTCAGCAAGTAGCCTTTTTTCTTTAATTCTTCCCCGATGCAGTCCAGGATTCTTTCGTTTTCCGCTTCCACTGTATGGAAATGGATGCCGTCGGTAAGGCGGCAGAGCGGATTCGTCTTATATTGTTCCACCTTCCTGACAAAAGCCTCCGCATCCGCACGGCTGTTGATGATCAAATCCGCCGCAATCTGTCCGTAAATATCGTGCTCCACCACCACGTCCAGGATTTTCCCCCCGAAATCCACCACCGTACATAGTTCGTCCATGATTTCCCTGTCCATATGTCTTACTTTATAAGTCCGGCGCTTCTTCCCGTTATCCTGTTTCCCCGCAAACAGGATATAGCCTTTATTGGTCGAAAGGATGTTTTTATCCGTCGCCCGCAGCAGTGCAATGTCCTGCACGATCACCTGCCGGCTCACCCCAAGCCGCCCTGCCAGCTCCGTCCCTGACACCGGTTGTGTTTCCCCGTGCAGGATTTCAAGAATCCTTTCCCGCCTTATATCGCCTTCCGCCATACCCTTACTCCTTTCCTTTTCCGCTTTCCTTATGCGCGTAATACGCATCCCCCGGAGGTCTTTGTTTCATGGGACGCACTTTCCCATGAAACGAAAAAAGGTATTTGCCCGAGGACAAATACCTTCTTCATGTAAAAGGGGAATTTTACATGGATTAAACGAACAAGTCATTTAATCCTTTTTCAGAATACCATTTGTTTTGTTGTTTGTATTTGCACAATCAGTCTTTTTATAGTGCAAACAACAGTTCAGGCTGAACTGTTACCAGCGCAAATTTAATTTTGCAATTTTCCCTTTACATTCCCCTTCATATATGATATTCTAACTATGTCGCAAGAAATGCGGCACGATATATATTTTTTTGGAGGTATCTGAAATGAACAAAGGTACAGTAAAATGGTTTAACAACCAAAAAGGTTATGGCTTCATCTCTGATGAGCAGGGTAATGATGTATTCGTACATTATTCGGGACTTAACATGGAAGGCTTCAAATCCCTTGAAGAAGGCGCTTCCGTAGAGTTCGAAGTAGTAAATGGCGAAAAGGGACCCCAGGCTGTAAACGTAACAAAGTTATAATCCGCAAAACAACGGTTATAACCCATTAATCAGTATCAACATGTGCCTTTTTATAATAATGTAATGCGTTCTGTTAAGAAATAGTTTACGGAATTGGTTTTCCGGTTATTTTGTTAATGGAGTTCCATCAGTATTTGTAATATGGTAACAGATTTGGTAACGGATTAAGGAAAAGCAAAGAACCTGTCTTACATCGGATAGGTTCTTTTTGTATGTACATTTTGTATGCACAAAGACAGGCCGCACGCTCACCTGTCCCTGCGGACACCCGCCACAAAATCCAGCACATCCGAAAACCCCATACTTCCTCCGAACAGGTCCAGCGCACTGCCAATAGTGACGTTGACCCTGCCCTTTCCCAGTGTTTTCAACAGTTCCAAATCATGAAAATCATGGACTCCTCCGGCGTATGTAACGGGCATTTTCCCCCACGCACCGAGCATGGCTGCGACAGGACATTCAATGCCGCCTGCCCTGCCTTCCACATCCACGGCATGAACAAGAAACTCATCGCAGTACGAAGCCAGCCCGTCCAGCGTGCTATCCTTTAGTTCCACTTCCGTATAGTTCTGCCAACGGTCGGTAACAATATAATAGGCGTCCCCTTTTTTCCTGCAGCTTAAATCCAAAACAAGTTTATCCTTCCCGATACGGGCAGCCAGCTCTTTCAAACGGTCGTAACGTATCTTGCCGCCCTGGAATACATAGGAAGTGACAATGACATGGCTTGCCCCCGCATCCAGGTATTCCATGGCATTGTCGGTACGGATGCCGCCGCCCACCTGCAGCCCTCCCGGATATGCCCTTAAGGCAGACAACGCCTGCGCCCTGGTCACTTCATAATATCCGCTTCCTTCTGGATTTAACAGGATGATATGCCCGCCCCTGATTTTATTTTTTTTGTAAAAATCAGCATAATAAGTAGCGTCCTGGACGGACACGAAATTTTCCTCCGCCATATCCGATGCATCCCGCAGGCTTCCGCCCACAATCTGCTTCACTTTTCCGTTATGGATATCGATGCATGGCCTGAATTCCATTTTTATGCACATTCCTTTCCCAAACGCTCCACGGCGCGTATATTTTTTTTTATGCGGAACATACTACTAACACAACATTCCAAAATGTTGCACTTAAAATGTATTTTTATTTTTTACAAAAACGGAGGGAAAATTATGAAAAACAGCAAAAAACTGATATCAGTTTCTCTACTGGTCCTCATGCTCGGACTCGTCGCGGCATGTGGTAACAGGAATGCTGCCGACAACACCACCGACAACGGTGCCGGTACAACCGGTACCGGTAACACCAATGCAGGAAACACGGATTCCGGCACAACGGACGGCAATACCACGGGAACCGGTACGACCGGGAATACCACAAACGGAACCGCCACGGATTCCGGTACAAACGGTAACGGCACGACAGGCGGTACCACAAACGGCACGGGAACCGGTATGGATAATGCCACGGATAACAACGGTTCCGACAGTAACGTAAACGATGCCACCGACGGCACGGTTGGAAACGGAAACGGCACCGACAATACCGACGGCAATTCCATCCTTGACGATGCCGGCAACGCGGTAGGCGATGCAGTGGACGATATTGCGGACGGCGTATCCGACGTTACGGACGACGTAATCGGCGACGGCACCAATACCACAAACGGAAGGTAACGGCAGAAGACGGAAAAACGAAAAAAGGACAAAACAGACAGGATGCCGGCACCCGCATTGGAGCCGGAACCGGAAAAGCAGGGAGAAATACACACCCTGCTTTTTCCCTGCTTTATGGAAACGTCCTCCGCAGAAACACATCCCCGCACACGCTTGTCCCTACACGTCCCGCTCCACAAGAATGCCGTCACGGTATGCCTGCAGAAGTTCCTCCAACTGGTGGATGCTCTCCCGCAGTTCCGCACCGATGTCCGTATCCGCCACACTGATACGCGTATTGCTGGTTTCCAGTATCACGGAATCCGAAAAGATATCCGATTCCCGCCGGATTGCCGCTTCGGTGGATTCAAACGGCTCATGCGCCACCAGGCGCATCCCGTGGGAATTTGCCACCAGCGTATAGCCCGCAATTCCCGTTTTCCCCTGGTATGCCTTGGAAAAACCGCCATCTATAATGAGCAGCTTACCGCCGCATTTAATCGGCGACTCCCCTTTCTTTAATTCCACCGGGACATGCCCGTTGACGATATGGGAATGTTTGGTGCTCAGTCCAAATTCCGACAGTATTTTATTGATAATCTCCTCGTTGTCCAACAAATGGTAATAACTGTTCTTATGTTCCGTATGGGTTTCCTTATCTTCTACAAGATAACGCTCAAAAGTCGCCATCTTATCTTTCCCGAACACGGGAGAATTTGGTCCTGCCCAGATATACCATATGATGTCCTGCCCTTTTTGCATTTCCGCAGGATTGTTTTTGGAGTAATACCCTTTTCTTGCATAATGGTCCAGGACGTCATACAACGCTTTCCCGCGGTAGGATTCCCCGTCTATGGTAAGGGTCTTAAAATTGCCTTCCTCATCCATGGGTACGCAGCCATGGTAAAGCAGGTTGGAATTATATACTTTGTACAAACCGCCCCTGGCAAATAAAAACCGTACATGGGACTGGAGTTTCTCGCATTTGGTAAACGCCTGCCTGAGCCGCTCCATGACCTGTTCTTCCTCCGGCGTCAGCGCATAGGGATTTGCCGGATCCACCGTGGGAAAATCCACATCCTTCATCGTATACGGCTTCCCGTCTATGGTAACGGTCTTCTTATCATAATCAATCTTATCCAAAAGCAGGCGGCCTTCCATTTGAAATTCCGGGCGGCGCAGAATCACGTTCCCTTCCAGTTTAAACTGGATAACGGCAATCGCCTTGTGCATCTTCATGTCAAGGCTTAAGTCCTTCGTATTGTAATCCGTATTATATTTGATGGAAAAAGCATCACAGTTGATATCCGCATAAGTCTCCAGCGCAAACGTGGCAAGGGGAATCAGATTGATGCCGTACCCTTCCTCCAGCGTATCCAGGTTGCCGTAGCGTGCCGACATCCGTATGACATTGGCAATACACGCTAACTGTCCCGCAGCCGCCCCCATCCACACGATATCGTGGTTTCCCCACTGGATGTCCACCGAATGGTAATGGCTTAAAGTATCCAGTATCACATGGGGACCGGGACCCCGGTCGAAAATATCCCCGACAATATGAAGATGGTCAATGACCATCCGCTGTACCAGATAACTGAGCGCAATGATAAACTCCTGCGCACGGTCTATCCGGATTATCGTATGGATGATTTCGTTGTAATAAGCCTCTTTGTCCTGGATTTCCGCTTTCTCCGTAATCAGTTCCTCGATAATATAGGCAAAATCCTTGGGAAGCGCCTTACGCACTTTGGAACGGGTATATTTGGAAGCCACGCGCTTCGTAATCTGTACCAGGCGGTGCAGGGTAATTTTATACCAGTCCTCGATATTGTCTTCCTCCTGCAATACCAGTTCCAGCTTCTCTTTCGGGTAATAAATCAACGTTGCCAGACTCTTTTTGTCCTTACTGCTTAACGTATTGCCAAATTCCTCGTCAATCTTACGTTTGACGGAACCGGAACCGTTCTTTAATACATGGTTGAACTGCTCGTATTCCCCGTGGATATCCGTCAGGAAATGCTCGGTTCCTTTCGGCAGGTTAAGGATTGCCTGCAAATTAATGATTTCCGTAGATGCCGCCGCAATCGTCGGATACTGGTGTGCCAGACTGCGCAGATATTTTAATTCCAATTCGTCCATCTTGCTCTCCCGCCTTTCCCCTAGCCGATTACATCGCTCATGTCATACATGCCCGCCGGTTTTCCCGCAAGGAATTTTGCCGCCTGGACCGCGCCTTTTCCGAACACTGCCTTGGAATAAGCGGTATGGGAAAAAGTAACCACCTCGTCCGCGCCCGCAAAAATCACATCGTGGTCGCCTACGATGGTGCCGCCGCGCACCGCAGAAATCCCGATTTCCTTCTTCGGGCGTTTCTGCCTGCGGCCGCTCCTGTCATATACATATTCATATTCGTCCCTTAGTTCCTCATTAATAGAATCGGCAAGCGCCAGCGCCGTTCCGCTGGGCGCATCCACTTTCTGGTTATGGTGCTTCTCCACAATTTCAATATCAAAGCCTGCCGGCGCCAAAACCCCCGCCGCTTCTTTTAACAGCTTTAAGAGCATATTAATGCCTAAGGACATATTCGCCGATTTTAAGATGGCCGTTTTGGCGGAAGCCGCCTTCACTTTTTCCAACTGTTCTTCCGACAGCCCCGTGGTGCAAAGCACACAGGGCAGCCCTTTCTCCGCACAGTAATCCAAAAGTCCGTCCACGGCGGACGCATTACTGAAATCAATCACCACATCCGCTTCCACCGTACACAAATCCATGCTTTTAAATACCGGATACGCGTTCCTTCCGTCGTCAAAGGCATCCACCCCCGCCACGATTTCTATTTCTTCATCCGCCGCAGCCAGCCCCGTAATCGTCTGTCCCATTTTGCCGTTGCAGCCGTGCATAATCACTTTTGTCATTTTCATTTCCTCTCTTTTGGTCTGTACCCCCGGTTTCCGGCTCCTTACACCAAGCCAAAATCCTTAAGTGCCTTTTCCAGTTTCGGCACGTTCGCTTCGTCCATATCGGATAACGGCATACGCAGGGTTCCTGCACCCATCCCCATCAGGTTCAGCGCCTTTTTCACCGGAATCGGGTTTACTTCACAGAACAGGGCGCTGCACAAATCCAAAGCCTTTAACTGCAAAGCGCAGCTTCCCGCCACATCGCCGGCAAAAAACTTCGCGCAGATTTCATGGGTTTCCTTCGGCGCCACATTGGAAAGTACGGAAATCACACCCTTACCGCCTAAAGAAAGCAGCGGCACAATCTGGTCGTCGTTACCGGAATAAAGATCCACTTTACCGTCCGCCAACGCCATTAATTTTGCCACCTGTGAAATATTGCCGCTTGCCTCTTTCACGCCCACGATATTCTCCACTTCGGTACACAGCTTCACCACGGTTTCCGGCAGAATATTGCATCCCGTCCTGCCGGGCACGTTATAAAGGATGACAGGAATCCGTATGGAATCCGCAATAGTCTTAAAATGACCGTAAAGTCCTTTTTGGGTCGCTTTATTATAGTAAGGCGTTACCAAAAGGACGGCATCCGCCCCCGCCTTTTCCGCTTCTTTTGACAAATATACCGCCGTCTGCGTACAATTGGACCCGGTCCCTGCCACTACGGGCACACGTCCCGCCACCTTCTCCACGCAGAACTTAATCACATCCAAGTGTTCCTCATGGGTCAGTGTGGAAGCCTCCCCGGTAGTTCCGCATACGATAATCGCATCCGTCCCGTTTTTTACCTGAAATTCCACCAATTCCGCAAACTTCCCGTAATCCACATCCCCGTTTTCCTGAAAAGGTGTAACGATTGCCACACCCGCGCCCGTAAAAACAGCCATACCTATTTCCTCCTTCTTTTCCTATAAACCATCCGCAGGCACCCGTCGGCTCTGCTGACATCCTTCCTTTGGGTGCCCGTGTGCATAAAAACAACCGGCACAGGTCATGCGCCGGCTGTTTGATTACCCCAAATACAAATAATCCCGGATAGCGCCCCATCTGCCGATGACAGTCATACAGCTCTTAACTGTATACCCAAGGACATAACGCGAGGGTGTCATGCCCCTTCGGCGTCTTTTCCTTTCTTTTTCCTTCCCCTGTGCCCTCCACATCCGGAAAATTACTGATAAAAAACGCAACCTCTATCTCTAACTTATGAAGTTATCATATCATTGTACCGTTTTACTGTCAATCTTTGATTTTATTTTTCCACGCAAATCCATGCCCCGGTACCTTTTCGGTCCGTTTAGCGGCCCACCGTCTCGAACTTTGTCACCTCGTCCGCCAAAGCACACACCCCGTCGTTTAACGCGATTCCCGTCATGATGATGTCCGTTTCCGCATCGCTTCTTGTTTCCAGCAGGTTCTTCAAGTCTTCCACCGTAATAATCCGGTTATCAATCAGCCCAAGCACCTCATCCAAAATCAACAGGTCACACTCCCCCGTCGTCAGCACTTTCTTCGCAAAATTCAATCCGTTTTTGATATTGCTGATTTCTTCTTCCTTCTGTTCTTTTGTAAGCTCCGCGAAATCTTCCCCTGATTTTTCAAAACGGAATAATTTGATTTCCGGTTCCAGCCTTCTTAAAAACTCGGATTCCTCCAAACCCTTCCCCTTCAAAAACTGGATGATTACCACACTTTTGCCGCAGCATGCCACCGATACCGCCCTGCCTAACGCCGCCGGCGTCTTTCCGTGACCGTCGCCACTGTAAATATGTATCATTCCTCTTTTCATATCCGGCTCCTAATGTATTTTTTACGACATATGGCATATCATAGCACAAAAATGCGTCAGAAGCAACCGTTTTATCCATTTTTACGCCGCAGGCACGGCAATCCGGTGCATTCCGCCCCGGAACTTCCCCGTTTTTTCAGTCTTCCATCAGTTCCAGCTTGCTTACCGAAACCTCATAGGCAACTCTTTTTTCCAACTGCTCCTCGGATATTTTTTTCATATATTCCCTGCTTTGTATCCTGCCCCATACGGCGCACCTTGCGCCGACTTCAAAATTGCTGGCAAACCGGGCGTTCCTCCCCCAGCAGATGCACGGAATGTAATCCGATTTGCCGTAAGGTCTGTTCACCGCCAACAGCAGGTCCGCAATTTCCCTTCCCAAAGGCGTTTTCCGGTAAATCGGCTCCTTGCAGATATACCCGTCCAAAAATATCTGGTTGGATTTCGTATTTTCCCCGATTTCCTCCACAAATTCGATTTCCCGCGCAAATACGGAAAGCACCAGCTTATTCTTCCTTTCCTCATGTCGGTTATAGGAACGGAACTGACCGTTCACCACTATGTACATACCTTTATAATCCCCGTTTACATCAAGAAGTCTCTCCGATACCATGAGTGGGATGATATCAATGGAATCGCTCAGGCGCTCCACGCTCACGTCCACCATATAAAAACCTTCGCCATAAATTTCATGGCTGAAAGTAAAATCGCTCACGATTTCTCCCATAATTACCACTTGGTTATTTTCAATTACCTTATCTGTCATTCTTAGTTCTCCCTTCTTACATTTTAAGAATTTTTTCCCGTAATGTAATACTAATATACCGCATTTTTCCAAAAAAAGAACCTGTAAGGCACCGCGCTATGCGTGGATTTTTGGAAAAATGCCGGATTTATGGGGGTTATGGCAGATAAATATTTATTATCCTTATCACTGGTTCCTACGTTTCAAAAAACTATGCCACAAGGTATCCCTGCCTGCGGAAGGATTGGTACGGCCACAGAACAGGCCGTTTCGTAAGACAAATTTTCCTTGAAAAAAACGGAATTTTGGAATATGATGAAAGAAAAATTTTCAACTTACAGGGAGATTCTGATGGAAAAATTAAAACCAAAGCTGTTTTCAGTAATGAAAACATACACGAAAGAGCAATTTATTAAGGATGTCATAGCCGGCATTATTGTTGCGATTATCGCGCTGCCGCTGTCGATTGCGCTTGCGCTCGCATCGGGCGTCGGACCGGAACAGGGGATATATACGGCGATTACCGCAGGTTTTCTGATTTCCTTTTTGGGCGGCAGCCGCGTACAGATTGCGGGGCCCACTGCGGCATTTGCCACCATCGTTGCGGGCATTGTCGCCCAAAAGGGGATGGACGGGCTGATACTGGCGACAGTTCTTGCGGGTATTATCCTTGCCGTGATGGGCTTTTTAAGACTGGGCAATTTAATAAAATATATCCCGTATACGATTACAACGGGATTTACGGCGGGGATTGCGGTGACCATCGCCATCGGTCAGATCAAGGACTTTTTGGGTCTGACCTACCCTGCCGGTACCGTCACGATTGAGACAATGGAAAAGCTCAGGGCGGTTATACATCATATAACCACAATCAACTGGCAGGCGTTGGCGGTCGGTTTGGTCTGCCTTGCGATACTGGTCATATGGCCGTATATCAACAAGACCATACCCGGGTCTTTACTGGCTGTCATTGCGGGCATCCTGATGGTACAGCTTTTACATATGGAAGTCAATACCATCGGCGATTTGTATGAAATCAGCAACAAACTGCCAAGTCTGCACGTGCCTTCCTTTACCTTAAAAGATATCGGCGATATCATTCCGGATGCCTTTACCATAGCTATTTTGGCAGCCATTGAATCCCTGCTCTCCTGAGTGGTGGCAG
>ERZ779637.1130-NODE-1130-length-12229-cov-7.480368_pt1 | contig 12229 bp, 11 predicted proteins | sample MGYA00514196_ERZ779637 | MGnify/ENA primary metagenome ERZ779637 (study PRJEB29562, sample SAMEA4376700) | mouse gut metagenome | isolation source: Cecum | study: EMG produced TPA metagenomics assembly of the A DSS colitis mouse model was used to assess the... | reverse complement strand
AAATAGCCCGTTTTTGCCATCAGGTTTGAACAGATGCCGGCAGGGGAAGCACAGGAGGGCAGGGAGAAACCGGGCAGGGGGCCCCGCTCCTGGCTTTTGCGTCCGCACTCACCCACGAACATAACATTTCAGGCTGAACTGTTATGTTGACGGGCGGACGCACAAGCGGAAATCAATACCTGAACTCCACCGTATGGTGCAGCAGAAACCTTCCATCCCGCAAAAGTTCCGCCTCAATATCCACATTGCATCCCGCAGCACCCAAATCCGCAAACACCCGGTCCATATATCCCCCGGAATACGCATCGCTGTTATAAGCATTGTAACACTGCATCCAAAGATTCTCACCGTCCACCACGTTTTGGAAAGTACAGGAGCCGCCATTGGCCATAATCTGGTTATAGCAGTCTTCGTAATATTCGTCAAGGCTTAACAGTACGCCCTCCTCACGGAATCCGGCTTCCTCCAAAGACCTTGCGCTGCCGTACGGGCTGTCCGTTCCAGCATTCCTTGGGCTGCTCTCCCGGTTGGAATACCTCGTCCCGTTGCAGGGCGGAAGGTTCACGGACAAATCCTCCCTCCTGTGGTTTGCGTTGAACTCTGCATCAGGCTTATTAAAATAATCGTATGTATTCGGGTCGGTATCATCCCACGTTGCATCCGCATTATAATATTCCCCGTCCAGTTTCACGATATTCCACGCATGGGCTTCTCCCGCGTAACCCGTACAGTAATAACAGGGAATCCCAAGCTCCATCATAAGGTATTGGAAAGAACGGGCATAACCGGCGCATACGGTTTTGCCGTTTACCATGCCGCTGTATGCACTCTGGTTTAACGGGGCACGCAAATCATAAACGATTTTGTCCAACAGCGCGTTATGTACAAAAACTTCCACTTCATAATCCGTGCCAAGCCGGTCCGCCTGCGCAATAATTTTTTCTGCTTCCGCATGGAACGCCGCTTTTGCGGCATCCAAATCATCAATCAGCCGGTTAAATTCCAACACGATTTCCACGCATTCCCCCCTGCGGTCGAATTTCCCGCGGTAAGCGGAATCCAGCCAAAAGAGTTCCGGATGGTCATTGAAAACCGCCATGAAAACATTCTTAAGCTGCCCCTGGGATACCGGTTTTACCGGGTTGAATATGCCGTTGACCGCCATGGCATTGGCATAAACCTGGCGGTACAGCGCCTGCTGGTCTCCGTCCAGCATATCATAATAGGGGTAAAATTCCGAATCAAACGTTAACCCCTCGCCCGTTTCCCCATATGTATACTGCTCTTTGAGCTTTTCCGCTTCCTTGTCGTCTACCTGTTCGGTTTCCCCCTGTACCGGTACGTAACCGCCCCTGCCCGCAACGCCTTCCGCCGCCCGTTCCCGTTCCTTCTGCGCGGCATCCGGACGGTTTTGCGTCCCGTTTCCCTGTCCGGTACGCACGGCGCTGCCATTCAGTCCAAGGACCTCATCCGAAGTCAGCCCTTCCATGCCATCCGCTCCGCCTTCCCCCTGCGTGTCCGCGGATACCGCCATATTCTGCGGTCCGGCGCCGGATGCATCCGTTCCCCCGTTATGGTTCCCGGATGACGGCTGCCCTGCCGTACCCGTGGTTCCTGTTTCGTTGCCGGATTCTCCGGTCCGGCTTTCTTCATTCCGGTTCTCGTTATTTTTGTTTTCTTCGTTCCGGTTGTCTTCGTTTCGGTTTTCTTCGCTCCCGCGGTCCGCGTACAGTAAATCCGAAACTTTTCCTGCCAGCTCCGGCTGGAAGATGCAGGCAAGGATAAACAGGCTGAGAAGGGTAAGCAGCCCCAACACTCCGTACAGTACTTTTTTCATAAGTCAAAGACCTCCTTTTGTCCCTATGGCATACCGCCCTTTTGCAAAACGGTAATTTCCTCCTCCGACAGTTCCCGGTATTCCCCCGGCCGAAGGCTTTCATCCAGCATAAGTCCCCCCATGGACGTCCGGCGCAGGGAGACCACCCCGTTCCCTACCGCCCGCATCATACGCTTCACCTGGTGGAATTTTCCCTCGGTAATGGTCAGGCGTATCCGTTTCCCCCCCAAAAGTTCTACCTTCGCCGGCAGTGTCGGCCTGTCCTCCCCTATTTCCACACCGCTTTCCAAATCCTTTACGGCTTCCTTTGACAGTTCTTCTTCCAGCTCCGCCTCGTATACCTTGTCCACATGCTTGCGCGGCGACAACAGCCGGTGTGCCAGACTGCCGTCATTAGTCATGACCAGCAGTCCTTCGGTATCCTTATCCAGCCTTCCCACGGGAAACAGTCCGCCGCAACCGGTATCCTTTAACAGTTCCGCCACCGTAAGGCAGGTATTGTCCTTGGTTGCCGACACCACCCCGGCAGGTTTGTTCAGCATGTAATAAGCATATTTCCGGTAGGAAAGCGTCCGCCCTTTGTAAACCACTTGGTCCTTTTCCACGTCCACCTTACGTTCCGGCTCCGTCACGGTTTCCCCGTTGACCTTCACAAATCCCTGCTTCAGTTCCTTCTTTACCTGGCTTCTCGTACCCACCTTAAGTTCGCATAAAAATTTATCCAAACGTAGTTTGTTCCCTTCCATCCTACACCACTACACCTTCCGTATCCTCATGTATTCCCTACGCTTTCCTTCTATTTTCCGTTTTCCCTCATATACTTTAAACGACAGAAAATCCAAAATAATCTGGTGATGACTTGAAATTAAAAACCTTTTTCCTGACCCTTGCCTTCCTCCTGCTAACCGGGCTTCTTTTAACCTATCCCATGGAAAGCCTTGCTTTTTCGCTGACCGGGCTGCAGCTTTGGTTCAATAAAATGATTCCCGCGCTGCTTCCCTTCATGATCCTGTCCGGCATGATGGTACGCCTGAACCTGACCGAATATTTTGCCCGCATCGTAAGCCCGGTCTTCACGCCGCTGTTGCATATCCGTTTAAACGGCATCTATGCTTTGGTCATCGGCTTCCTCTGCGGCTTTCCCATGGGGGCGAAAACCATCGCCGAATTATATGCCTGCCGGAAACTGACGAAACAGGAAGCTTCCTTTCTGCTCGCCTTCTGCAACAACATCGGTCCGGTCTATTTCGTCAGCTTCGTCCTGCCCACGCTTGGCCTTACGCACAAAGCGCCCTATCTGTTTGGCATGTACGGGCTGCCGCTGTTATACGGCATTTTCCTGCGTTATACGGTATACCGGGGGATTGCCTCCCCTGCCCTTTGGGAAAAAACAAAAAAGGGCAATCTTTTGTCCGCCGCAGAACAGCTCTCCGCCAAACGTAAACAGGAAACGCTGCCGGATACACTGGACGACGCCATCCTGTCCGGTCTTTACAGCATTTCCAAGCTGGGGGGATACATGGTCCTGTTTAACCTCCTAAACCTTGTGCCGCAAATCCTCCTCCGCACCGTTCCCGTTGCCGGAACGGATTCCGGCAGCCTGTTAAACTGCCTGTTTGAAATCACCAGCGGCATCAGCCGCGTGGGAAACGCGGCGCCGCTGCCCATACTCCTACTGCTTCCCTTCGGCGGCTTTTCCTGCATCGCCCAAACATACAGCATGATAAAGGAAACAGACCTGGCGCTCAAAGGGTATGTCCTACACAAACTGGCGCTGTCTGCCCTCACTGCGGTATATTACGGGCTGTTTGCCCTGCTTTTCCCTTCCGCCTTCCTTATTTGAACGGACGCCTGGAACGCCTGCGTTTCCCGCCAAACAACAAACGGGCGGTCAGTAACAGGAAGAACAGGATTGCCGTACAGACCAAACATACTTTTAGGAAATACCATACCGTTATCTCGGGCGTGTCTACCTCCCGGCGGTCCTTCCCGTTTCCCGCAGCAACGCTGCCTCCCGTTTTGGCACCGGTGCCTGAAAGGCTGCCGGCGGCACTTCCATCCCCACTTCCTTCCGGGAAACTTTCCATCCCGTCCGCCCCGATTTCCGCACCGTCTTTGGGCATTCCCGCAGCTCCGGCGCCGTCCCGGTTGCTTTGGGCGGTCATGCTGCCCGCTTCCACCACGTCCCCGTACTCCCCGTAGCGCATAGAGGGCAGGGATACATGGTTACTTTCCGTCATACGGTCATAAGCATTGTATACGTTGACCACAGCCTCCGGCATGATACCGGAGGGTACCTGCATTGTAAACGTCAGACTGTCCGCATTCCGCGGCTCCCACCTCTGCAGCGGTGAAAACGTTTCCCCGCCGTCATAGCTGTAACTGTAATAAAGGATATGGCTGTCATAATCCGCCGCCGTCACATGGATGGTGACTTCCCCCGTGCGGCTGTCTATTTCCCCTACCTCGATGATACAGATGTCCGGCTCCGACGTATCCGGCTTCACGGGCAGGACGGGTTCCGGGATTTCCACATTCCGGTATGTCCCGTAGTCCACGCCAAGTTCCTCCGAACGCAGCCCGAAATATTTCGCCACCGCCGTGGCATCCAAAATGCCGAACTGTCTGATTTTTTCCCAGGAATCATAAAAATCCCAATCGTTTTCCTCATCCAAATGGCAGTGCTCAATCAATGCCGCCGGTACATCCATGGCGGTACAGTGGCGCAAAATCCCGTAATAATCTTCCCCGCTGTCGTTAAGCCTTGTCTTGATGCCGCGGGAATACAGCCCTTTCTGCACCAGCAAATCCATTTCCACACTGGCGAAGGTATAACCTTTCTGGTACTTATCGCCAAATGCGGAAACCCAAACTTCCGCGCCGAATTTATTGTGTTCCTCCGACATGTTAAAATGCAGGCAGAACAGGAAATCCGCGTTTTTATCCCTTGCAAACTCCGCCCTTTCCTCCAGGGACATGTCCTTATCGGTCTCATGGGTCAGGTATACCTCTATCCCCTCGTACTTTTCCAGTTCTTCCTTCATCGCCTTTGCCACGGCCATCGTCATTTCCTTTTCCGTATATTCCCCGTACTCCGCGCCCAGGTTTTCCCCTCCGTGACCGGGGTCCAGTACGACCACCACCGGTTCCGCCCCATGGACGGCAATTCCATTCTTATCCGTAAAGAATAAAAGGACCGCAAACAGAAAACCGGCAGTTATTTTCCAAAAATAAAATTTTTTCATTCTTTTCCTTTCCTGTCTCCTGTATCTGAAAAACCGGTTCCATGTAATAAGCGAAACCGGTCTTTTTCCATTCTATTTATTTTCTTTTCACGCTTTTCCTTAACCGTAAAACGTTTCCTGCATAATCCAACTTCCAGTATGTCCAAATTATTTCAGCATATCCAAATTCAACGCATTATTTCCGTTCCCGTCCCCTTCATTTAACAGTTCTTCGATGTCCGGCGGCCGCAGCTCCGCACGGTTCGCGCGGACGATTTCGGCATATCCGTTTAAATTATTGACAAAACTTTCGTAATGGGATGCCGTCATGTTTATGGTCTGTCCAATCAGGTTCTCCAGGTTTGCCAGCATATCGTCCATATACTGCATAGCGGCGGAGCGTACCTCATTGGCCTCCAATGTCGCCTTGTCCAGTATTTCCTGCGCCTGATGGGTCGCCAGCGTTACCACCTCGTTCGCCTGCGCATATGCCTGCTGCATGATTTCATGCTCATTAATCAATTCGCTGGTATGTACGGTTGCCTCGTTAATTAACGCCTCCGCTTTGGCACGGGCATCATTTAAAATCGCTTCCTTATTGCTGATAATCTTTTGGTACCGTTTAATTTCATCCGGCGTCTTCATCCGCAGTTCGCGCAATAACTCATCGATTTCCTCCTTATTCACGATGATTTTCGTATTGGATGCCAGTTGGTATTTACAACTGTCGATATATTCCTCTATTTCATCGATTAACTGTTCAATCCTACTGCTCATATCCGTCTCCCATGGCTGTCCCAACTCCGGACAACATCATCTATGTCCATATTTTTGATATATCAGCTCCGCCACAAAGTCCGGCACACACATGGATATATCCCCGTTAAAGCTGGCAATTTCCTTCACGCTGGTGGAACTCAAATAGGCATACTCCAAACTGGTGGTTAAAAACATGGTATCCAACTCCCCGTCCGACAGTTTACGGTTGGTCTGTGCAATCTGCAGCTCATATTCAAAATCCGTAATCGCCCGCAGTCCCCTGATTGCCACGTGGACATTCTTCCTTTTGGCATAGTCAATCAATAAACCGCTGAAAGAATCCACTTTTACGTTCGGGATATCCTTCGTCGCCTCCTCCAATATCTTAACACGTTCTTCCACGGAAAACAATGGAGTCTTTAAGTGATTGTTCAACACACTTACCGTTAATTCGTCAAAAATATCCGCCGCCCGACGGATTACGTCAAGATGCCCGAACGTCACCGGGTCGAAACTCCCCGGATAGATGGCAGATTTCATCGGTTTTCCCCTCCCCCTTGTTTCCTCATAAACACATGTTTGTTGGTCTTATACCGCTTCTCCTTTTCCAGCGTATAGCCAAGTTCCCGCACAAAAGTAAAATCACGGTCAAGCGCCGCTTCCACTACCAACAGGGTATGGTCCGTCACATAGGGCATCCCCGCTAACGTCCCTAACACCCTTTCTTCAAATCCCATGCCGTAAGGCGGGTCCATAAAAATAATATCCGCTTCCTTCTCCCGGACCGCCGCCAATGCACCCAGCACATCCTGCCTTAACAGGGTTGCCTTATCCAAAAAACCGGTAAACTCCAAATTCTGCCGGATACAGGCAAAAGGCTTTGTCCCGTTTTCCACAAAATAAGCATGTCCTGCCCCACGGCTGAGCGCCTCAATCCCAATCTGTCCGCTTCCGCTGAACAGGTCCAAAAACACACTGTCCGGCAGATGCGGATTCAACATGTTAAACAGCGTTTCCTTTATCCTGTCGGTGGTCGGCCTGGTATCCATCCCCTCCGGTGTCTTCAGGGGAAGACTTCCCGCCGTTCCTGCGATTACCCTCATTTTCCATTATCTGCCTTTCCGCAAACTTTCTAATCTTATAATAATCGCTTCTTTGGTTGCGGTCAATCTTTTTATAAAAATTTAGGATTTTACGCGCAACAATTTAAGATGCGAAACGTATCCCGCCATGAAATCCCTCCGTCACCGGCCGTCATCCAAAAACTGGTACACCGGTTCAAAATAGCGGTTTAAGTATGCCCCTATTAAAATAATATAAATACACATATACATCCAAAGCATAATAATCACGATGGTCGCCAGGTTCCCATACGTGCTGAAATCATTAATTTTACCCACATATATGGAAAATGCCCAGGAAAACACGTTCCAAAGCGCCGCCGAAAAAACGGCGCCCGGTATCTGGTACAAAAACCGCAGCTTCTTATTCGGTATGTAGGCATACATCATGGAAAAGCCCACAATCATCACAAGCAGCGAAAATAACAGCCGGAAGTTTAACAGAAAGTCAAAAAAGGGCTCCGTCTGCGGAATCGTCCGTATGATTCCATTTACCAAAGCGTTGCCGAATACCATGACAATCAGCGAAAGCAGTACCACCACAAGCAGCAGCACCGTGTAAAAGGAAGCGATGGCGCGCAGCACGAAATAATTCCTGTTTTCCTCCACGTCGTTGATTTCGTTCATCCCGCGTATTAACGCCAGCATCCCTTTGGACGCCGACCAAAGCAGCGTAACCGCCGCAATGGAAATAATGCCCGCTGACTTCGCGTACACATCCTCGATAATCGATATGACAAGGGAGTCCACCACATCCGGCGTGATGTCCGTCATGAACGTCATCAGGTTCGCTTTCGTCAGCGTCGTATACGGAATGACGGCGCATAGCAGCACCAAAATCGGTATCAGCGACACAAAAAGGAAAAAAGCCGTACTCGCCGCAAAGGCACTGATATTTTTCCTGTTAATATGGATTTGGAAATCCCTGCCGATATAAAACATTTTTTTTAGCATAATCCGTCAACAAAACGTCAATACACATCCTTCACCACACAGGATTCATAGAAAAAAGTCAGGATGTCTTCCGACGTAAATCCTTTCTTCGCCATCTCTTTTGCGCCGTTCTGGGACATACCCACACCATGCCCATAACCGCCGCCGGTCAATCTATATCCTACCACAACATCATCCTTTTTACCAGCCGTAATTACCAGATAGCCGCTGGGAAGCAGTCCCTGGGAAGATACCTCGCTGCCATCCTGCCTGACCACTTTCCCGTCCCCGTTGTTTAACACATAACGGATATTGTGCTCCGACAGAACTTTCACGGTATTTCCCGTACCTTCAATGACCAGCTCATCCGCTACGCCTCCGTCTCCCCTTCCCGCAACATAAATATCCGTAATGTCCCCAAGACTTCCCACTTCCCTGCTTTCATACTCCCCGTCCCGGTTCATCACCTGTATCAGATTCGGGTTTGTTTCGTATCTTTTCCTGATATTCTCAAGCAACTGTTCCTTGTCGATTTCCTCCACTTCATATTCCCACCGGTACCATGCCTCCCCGCTCTCGTAATCGGAGTCATGGGCGGTTTGGATAAACTCGCGGAACTTCTCCTCCTGCGCCATGTCTTCGCCGCCGTACTCCCCGCTTTCCTCACCGATGCGCTTCGCCCGCAGATAAGAGGTATCCTCCGCGCTGCCCGACTTCCAGACGCCCGCGTCCGTCCCAAACCCGCAGGAAGTGGAATAATAATAAGCACCGCACAGTTCTTCCCCATAATACAACAACTGTCCGGTCGTCTCCCTGACCGCTTTCGTGGTCTGCGCATTTTCCGAAATGTTATTGTACACCTGGTAACCCGCACTGTCATCCACATGGGCGCCGAATGCCGCAATCCCGGAACGGGTCATATTCCGGTAGGCATACGTCCTCGCACATACCGCCTGCGCCTTCAGCGCTTCCAACGGATAGGATGCCGGCATTTCACTTGGCACTACCGAATACAGGTATTCCTCCAGCAGCAGTTCATTGACCACCACAAGCCCCTCCGGGGTTTTCGCGATTTCCATTTTTCCCCGGTAGGCAGGCTCCCCCTGGGACCGCTCCACCGACAGCAGTCGGATTCGACCGGTCAGCGCGGCAGGCTCTATGTAAATCCTATCCCCCTTAAAGTATTCACTGTCCCCGTCAATGGTGACGACTTCTCCTGCACGGAATTCCTTCCGCTCCATTCCCGCCTTACCGTCCGGGTTCCCTTCCCGGAACATCGGCTCCCCATAGAGCAGGGCAAAGTCCGTATCCGCCGTCAGCCTTACTTCCTCATGGTATGCCCCTGCATAACCGGTATTTTTAATAACCACCCGTATGTTTTCCATCGCTCCGTCCCGCGTCGTCAGTCCGGCGCAAATCACACCGTCCTCCAGCACAAAATCGGTAAAGTCGTAACCAATCCGCAGTTCCTGCCATCCGCCTTCCGCCAGGGCGCCATATAGTTTATACACTTTCAGGTTTTCCGCATAAGGATATTTCCCCGCTCCTTCGATTTCCAGCTCCCCGTCCCGGACACTAAGCAGCTTTCCGCTTACTTTATCCGCCTTGACCTTCACCGACTGCAGCCTGCCGTCCGCAAACCCGAAATCCGCAACCTGTTCCCGCCAGGGGCTTTCTGCTTTTTCATAAGGCACCCATATCTCATGTTCCCGGTAAAAAACCTGAAGGCGGTTTTTCTCCTCCGCTTCCATAATCCATACATTTTCCCAATCCATGCCGCGGCTTACCACTTCCCGCACGGTCAAAAGCTCCCCGCCCTTTTGGTACACCCGGATCACCTGGTATTTGTGCTCCGCAAAAGCATCCGAGCGGAACGGGAAAATACCTTCCTCCGCAAACAGGGTATGATCCGGCAGAACGCCGCCCGCACCGTCCGACACTTCACTGCCAACGCCAAGCACGGTCACGTTCTCCATGGAAACGGTATCCTGCATCCCGCAATCCTCCAGCAGGGCATCGTAACAGGCGAACCAGTCTTCTTCCAGCATAAAGTGGCTGTCCCGGTACTTCCTTCCGAACATACTGCGGATTTCCCTGTCACCCGGCGTCTCCGGTATGTCCGCCCGCAGCATATCCGCCCAATCCAAAAACTGTCCGTAGGTAAGTTTGCTCTCCCCGTCCGCTGCCAAAGCCTCCTGCCACACCGCATACCGCCCGTCGCTGCCGTAATTTGCCTCAAATTCCCCGTCCAGCGCCTGCGTCAGAATCAGTACGTCCTGCAGCCGCATATAATTTCCTTCCGGCTGCCGGATACGGTTCATCCGTATGCTTACCGCCAGAATATAACCGATTACCAGCATTCCCGCTAAAATAAATAGCAGTTTTAAGAACATTTTTTCTTCCCTGCCCATTCCAATCCCCCTTACCGGCTCCTGCGCCATCCGTAACTGTATCCGCCCCATTGGACAAGGGCATTTCCCCTTCCCCGCCGTGCGCACCATGCGCTGCTTTATCGGCATACTTCCACTGCGTGGGGCTGTGCAATCGAGTAGGGGAAAACTTTCCCCTACTCCGCGCGCACCATGCGCCGCCTTGGCGGCATACTTCCACTGCGTGGGGCTGCGCATAAAAAAGCAGCCGAAGGGCTGCTTTTTCTTTTGTAGCATACTACAATATTCCCCCAAAATGCCGGTTCCTGTACTTTGACTCCTAGCCGTGCTAGGTGGGTAACCGCAACCTTACTTTTGCCTTCCCCTCCAATCCTCTTACGAGTGGGGGCTTGACAGCCATAAGACAATGTAGGAATCCCGTTTAAAGTAAATGTAGGTTCAAAATAACAGGAGTTGTCGCACATTTCAGGTTAGTTCTATTATATCCAATCGGCAGAAAAATTACAACTGCAAATTTTGGTATTCATGCATTTTACGGTTACTGGTCACAGACCGAATAACAGCAACTGATTTCCATAACCATAAAATGTTTGACAAAACCATAAAAACATATTATAGTATAATTGTATTATTCAAATAATACAATATGGAAACAAGGAGGAACTGTCATGAACAACCATGCAAAGAAAATGATTGCGCCCATTGTGTTTATGTCCCTTTTGGTTCTCTACTATGTGGGGTTTTCCGTTTTCTGCCTGTTTATTCCCATTCCTCCGCTGCCAAAGCTCCTATTCGGACTGGTGCCGCTGCTTCTTGCAGGCGTAGGCATTTATGTCCTGATAGAGCGGATCAAAGAGATAAGGAGTGGTGAGGAAGATGATCTTAGTAAATACTGATTACATTTCAGGAAAAAACCTGGAAATGCTGGGGCTTGTCAAGGGAAGCACCATCCAGTCCAAGAATATTGGCCGGGATATCACACAGGGATTTAAAACCATCGTGGGCGGCGAACTCGGCGCTTACACGGAAATGATGAACGATGCAAGGGCTTTGGCCACCAAACGTATGGTCGGCGAAGCGGAAGCACTGGGTGCGGACGCCATTGTCAATGTCCGCTACGCATCCGCTGCCGTTATGCAGGGCGCCGCAGAAGTCATGGCTTACGGAACTGCCGTAAAATTTGTATAGGTATGTAAAAAATCCGCCATCCCGCTGCAAGCAACGGAGCATCAAACTTCCAGCGCTGCAGGCAGCAGGGTATTAACCCTCGCGGCAGTCACCAAATATCCGCACAAGTACGGCTGTCTGTGCAGAATGCGCAGAACAAGCAATGCAAAACAAAAAACCATGCAGGGAAAATTTTTCCCTGCATGGTTTTTTGTTTCATGGGAAAGTGCATCCCATAAAGTCAATACCCAACGGAAAATCGGTCAGAAGAAATCTTTCCCCTGCACCATGCGCCGCCTTAGCAGCATACTTCCACTACATAGGGCTGCGCATAAAAAAAGCTCCCAAAGGGACTCGAACCCTTGACCTACGCATTACGAATGCGTCGCTCTACCAACTGAGCCATGGAAGCGTTTATCAATGCATCTGACTGATACCAAAGATTATTATAATAGGTAATTGGATTTTTTGCAAGTCTTTTTTTTAATTTTTTTCCGCAGTGTAACAGTTCAGCCTGAAATGTTATGTTCGTGGGTGAGCAGGGGAGGCAGAGACAAACCGGACAGGGGGTTGTGCTCCTGGCTTTTACTGGTTATCAAAAAAAGTAATGCTGTATCATAACATATCTTTTTACTCTACCCAGCACGGGAGGGAGTTTTTTGGAGGGCGGCGGCAGCGGGATTGCCTGTCCCGGATTTTCCGTGCTTCGTTTCCGGCGGGAGTTTCTTAGCAGAATGCGGATACCTAAGGGAAACCGGACAAGGAGGTCCGGTTTAGCCCGATTCGGCATGGATGCCG
>ERZ779637.1129-NODE-1129-length-12237-cov-15.052372_pt1 | contig 12237 bp, 13 predicted proteins | sample MGYA00514196_ERZ779637 | MGnify/ENA primary metagenome ERZ779637 (study PRJEB29562, sample SAMEA4376700) | mouse gut metagenome | isolation source: Cecum | study: EMG produced TPA metagenomics assembly of the A DSS colitis mouse model was used to assess the... | reverse complement strand
GCAAAATTGCGTGTTGTGCCATTCTGCTCCTTTCCCCATTCCTTTCCTATCCGGGTTTTCCACAGGGAAAATCCCCCCGGAATTATCTCTGATACGATAGGAATGGAATGGATATAAATAAATCATTTTAATCTTTGTATTTCTATATACCGTCCGGTTTTCGTACTTCAAGGGGGCGGTTTCCGTACTTCATGGGTACGGTTTTCAGTCCTCCGGCGTACCAGAACCGGATTTCTTGAAGTCGGTGTTTGGAACCGCTTCATAGGATTTTGGGAAAATGCGGTTGGGTTTTCCACAGCCCTGCTTCTGGATCTCCACCAGCCCGGCGTATTGCAGTTCCCGCAGGGTGTTTACCGCTTTCTGCCGCCCACAGTGGAGCAGGTCAACCACCTCGCAGATGGGATAGTACAGATAAATCCGTCCGCAATCATCCGCCCACCCATTCTTGCGGGATAACTCTGTCCGGCGCAGGATAAAGGCGTACAGAACCTTTGCCTCGTTGGACAAGGGCTTGAATGTGGGGGCTTCAAAGAGGAAATTCGGGAGCCGGGTGAAGCTGAACGCCTTTTCCGGCTGATGGATATAGATGGTATTTGTCATAGTGCGTTTTGTGGACGGTTAGAAGCCCGTTTTCCGGGGCGGGCGATACTTTATACCACCAGCCCCGGTTTGGGGCTTGCGAAGCCTGATAAATCAAGGCTTTTTTCGCTCCTAACTGTCCACAGCAGACCTCCTTTTCCGTTCACTTTCTGTTTTCTGCCGCCTGTGAACTCTGGCGGCGCAGTCCGGGCAGTATTTGCCCCGGTTGGATTTTGGCACATAGGGCTTTCCGCAGACCGAGCAGCGTTTCAAAGCACTGTCACGGTAAATCTCCGCTTCCAGCGTCCCGTCCAGCGGCAAGACCGCCCAGCGGAACCACTTACAGCAGACCGAGAAAGAAATCGTCTGCGGACAGGTGCAGGTGTCCCCATCGTCAAGGACAATGCAGTTGCCGTCCTCACAGCAACAGCACTCCCGGCGTATCAGGCTGGCCGCCTGTTTTCTCTGCGCCGGGGTCATGCGGTAAAGGGAACCGTCCGGCCTGCGTTCCAGCGGCGGCAAGTCTTTATAGGGGTTATCTCTCATGCGTTCCCTCCATTTTGCTTTCCGTTGCCGTTCTCCCCGAAAAGGTTTCCTGCCCCATTCCTGCGGCGTGTTCCGGCGTTGGCACGCTCCTCGCAACTTCGGGACATTTTGTCCCGAAGTCCGACTCCTTGCGGTGCTTCCCCAGCCGGGGTATTCCTTTTCGGACGGTCATTCTGTTTTCAAGGTGCCGTCCATCGATGAACTACCCTAAGTCTACACGAAAAAAATGCAATTCCCGGAATATTGCGAGAATTGCATTTTGATGAAGTTTACACTTTGGAAATTGCATTTTTGCAATCATTCTGTATAATGGAAGTATGCGGAGGAGGTGCGTATCTATGGCTTTACCCGGAACGCCCGGACAGCGGATTTCCGATTTATGCAACGGGAACCACATCACACAAAAGGAACTTGCGGAGAAGATAGGCGTTTCCGCTTCCCAGTTGAGCCGCATTGTCAGCGGCGAAACAAGAACGGTCAGCAGTGATATTCTCATAGGTGTGGCAAAGGAATTTAAGGTATCGACAGACTACATACTGGGCTTGTCTACCGTGAGCGTTCGTAAAAGCTACGATATTTCTGAATTAGGCTTGTCCGAGGGAGCCGTGAGGGGGCTTGTGACGGGTGCTGTTGATGTGCAAATCCTCAACCGCCTGTTGGAACACAGAAATTTTCCCAAGCTGATAGATTTGATACGGATTTATTTTCAGGACACGGCGGCAAAGGGCATAACAGCAAGAAACCAGCTTATCGAGATAGCAACGGCTTCCTTGTCTGACCTGATGAAAGAACACCCGGAACACCGGGCGGAAGCAAAGCAGGATTTACAGCTTTTGAACGCCCAGAAGATGGGGGAACATGAAGCGGAGATTGAAAAAATCAAAAATGTGTTTCTTGCTATCCTGCGGGACATTAAGAAAGATATTGACAATGGCGAACAGCCGGGGGAAGCTGTGACCGCCACTATGTTCCAAGCCATGCGGGACGCACTGGCGGAGCAGAAACAAAACCCGCTTTCCATTGATGATGTGACGGCGATGATTGCCGGACAGATCGGACAGCTTGCACCGATGGATAAAGAAACTGTTGAAATGTTCCAGCAGTTTGCGAAAAAGGTGATTGAGCAGTCAGGAAAATAGAACATAAAATTCAAAGGAGATACTTATGGTAACAAAAATTTTTGTTCACGGCTCAGGACACAAGGCAACAAGTTGGGAAAAAACAATTTCATGCATGACAAACAACGAAGATATTGTATGTCCAAATTTATCCTCCATCCTCGAAGGGAAAGAGGCAAGCTATGAGAATCTATATTCTTCATTTGTAAAATATTGCAACGAATTTGACGGACAAATTCATTTATGTGGTCTTTCATTAGGTGGTATTTTGGCTTTGAATTTTGCTTTGGATTTTCCACAAAAAGTGAAAACATTGGTTTTAATCGGAACGCCATATAAAGTCCCGAAAGTAGCATTTAGTTTTCAAAATATAATTTTCAGATTTTTACCAAAATCTATTTTTGAAACTATGGCATTTGATAAAAAGAACACATTTGCTTTAGGGGACACCATGAAGAATTTAGATTTCAGTGATAGGGTGAAAAATATTAAGTGCCCCACTTTAATCCTTTGCGGAAAGAAAGACAGTGCAAATATGAAATCAGCAGATTACTTATCACAAAATATTAGAAGCGCAGAATTGAAAATTATTGAGAATACAGGCCATGTTATCAATGAAGAAAATCCAAAAGCCTTAGCAAATATATTGAATGAATACTATTTGCAAAACACTTAATCAATTTTAAAAAATAGAACATGAGAGAGTGGGGGTAAGTGATGCAGGAAATGACACATAGGCACACCCGCGAATTGGATGTGTTTTACAACGAGCATCGCGATGCTTGTACTAATTGTGGAAGAAGATTTCAAAATGGTATGTGTGCGCATTTGGGATATGACGCAGAAAGAAATCCTGTTGTCCTTTGTGATGATTGCGCATATTTGCTATCAGAAACCGTAGTTCGTTATCATTGGATGGAACCAGAATACGAAAAAGTTTCGCCAGAATCTAAACTTTGGCGTTACATGGATTTAAGCAAGTTTCTTTCGATGATTGGTAAAAAGACACTATATTTTGCATCTGCGGAATCATTTGAAGATATATTTGAGGGTGCAAAAGGCACATTGGAGCGGAAAGAAAAATGGGACGCATTTTATCTTGATTTTTTTGGAGAAGCAATTCAAACTGCGCCCGGCATGAAACCAGAAGATTTAACAGATGAATACATTGAGGAAAATACAACACGTTTGTTGTCCGAGTTGAACGCCAGTGGAAATATACAAAGAAAACATACGTTTATAAGTTGTTGGCACTGTAACGAATCGGAATCGGAAGCAATGTGGAAATTGTACTCAACAAATGTGAACAATGCACTTGCAATTCAAACTACATACCAACAGTTGTATGAGGCTCTTGACAAAGACCCCGCAATAAAAATTGGGAAAGTCAAATATATTGATTTTTCCAAAAGATTTTCTTCCGTAAATGGTTCGTTCTGGTATAAACGAAAAGCATTTGAACACGAAAGAGAAGTACGTGCTATTATCACAAGTCATCAAGCACATAGCGGTATAGAAAAAGCCGTCGATCTTGAGAAGCTAATTTCAGCAGTATATATTTCTCCTTATGCGCCAAAATGGTTTGAGGATGTAGTACGTGATGTAATGCAAAAATATGAATTGAATAAACCCCTATATTATTCAGAGATGTTAAAAACGCCATTCTATTAATATTTTTAAAATAAAACGCTCCAAAATCAGAAAGAGAGCGGCCAAGCACTTTGAAAGATTGGCCGCCTTGTTCACCCATTCAGTGGGGCGGCGGGCGGCGGTCAAGGCCGAGTGTAAACTCGTTCATTTCAGCCTTGACGGTTGCCCGCTGTCCTGCTACTTTTCCAGGAGTGTGGCTACAACTTCGGGACACTTTATCCACAAGTCGGAGCGTAGGACGAGGGAAGGGGGCTTTCATATACGCCCTGTCTGCTGTTGAAACCAGACCTGCGCTTGCGGCTCCACGCCACGCAAGCACAGCCCTGTTTTCCTGCCGCTTCAAATGCCCTTGCCCTCCCCGGCGGCAACGGCATTTTCACGGCAACGCCGACAGAGCGTATAACACACTACACTTTGCAAGCAAAGTCGTGTGCCAAATGGGGGCGTTGCCCCCTTTGGAAACCCCCACAAGAAAAGGCGGTACGCTACCCCTCCAAGGGGTACATACCGCCTTTTCTTATTATCCAGCCCTCCGGCTGTATCGGTTGAGCAAAAGTCAGCGTGGGATTGATGTGGTATCTTTATCTAAGTGAAACCCCGGTTTCATACTTTGAAAGGGTCTGCCTGGATACGTCAATTTTTTCCGCCAGTTCTTCCTGGGACATATTGTGGTATTTCCTGAGTTCTACCAAATTTTCACCAAACATTTATTTTCCCTCTTTCCTAATCCCGAGAACGCACCATCTTACTACGGGAATGCGGCTGATACATTCATTCAGCAGGAGCGCCCCTACAAAAGCCGCCGCCGAAACAGCCGGATACACAAACATAGGCGGTATTTGCTTTGTCCCCGAAGTGAGATGCCATGCACATGCAGCCAGGGGTAAATAATGGAAGACATAAAGCCCCCATGCCTTCCTGCCCATCCATACCGTGCATTTATTTTCAAAATTTCCCCATTTTTTCATACATGCCAATACTGCCAATACGGCTGTCCACGCAAAGACATTGCACAGAGGTGTATCCAGAACCGCATGTTCCGCATATGGCTTTCCCCAGTAACATACCGTGAATACCCCGCCAAGCCAAACCGCGGATACGGAAAGCGGCGCCCACCATGCCTGCAGTCTTTCCATCACTTTCCCGTGCGATATGCACAGATAACCAACCAAAAACCCGGTTCCGTATATTCCAAACCGGTATACGACAATAACGGGGGTATTCAGGCACTGCGCCATTCCCCATACCACCGCAGACAACCCCAAAAGAACGGGGACGTTTACCTTTTCACAAAGAACGTATAACCTGTCCTTTTCTACCATGCGGAATAACACAAGCAATACGGAAAATATCCACAGCACCTGAATATACCAAAGCACTCCCGTCCCGCTCAATGCCATAACCAGGTATAACACAAATCCCGGCGCCGAGTTTCCCATGCGGTCAAAAGCTCCGCTAATCTGCATATTATAATACCCCAAAATCCATTGGAACACAAATAAACCTATGGTAGAGGGGACAAGCAGCTTCCTTGTCCTGGATTTTATAAATTCCCTATGGGTATGATTTTCCAGGTAATACCTGGCACATGCCCCTGAAACCACAAACAGAAGCAGCATAAACCATGGATAAACCGCATATTGAAATGCGTCCTGATATTGCGTATCCGAAAACGGTCCGACCACGCCTGCCGTTTCCACTCCGTTAAACATATAAACAACATGAAATAGCACGACCAATACAACCGTCATCCACCTGATATTATCCATGTATGTCTTTCTCATATACATCCTCATTTCCGTACTTCTTCCTGTGTATTTCAAGTTTATGGATTTACGTATGCCGCGCGGGCATAAACTTGATTTTTTCCACTTTTGCCCTCTTTTTTAACATTATTATATATCATTATGAAAACATTCTCCACCAACCGTATTTAACATCCAAAAGAGCGTTATGTTAAAATCCGTTGCGTCCGGGCGGTTCCCTTCTGCCGCGTTCACATTTCATTCATATATATTTTAAAAAGACTTTAATTCCCTCTCATTCTTTAGACATGAATTTCCCATATACTGAATTTATAAGATAAATAAAACATGACAGACACAGTTCATAGATTTTTTATAACTTTTTCATAATAAGTGCCAAGGAAAGAACAGCTTTCCTTGGCATCCTCCCTTTTCAGGGGTAATTAACGGCTTCTTTCCGGCTGTCCCCTTCCGATGATACCAGTGTATGCGCCCTGTGGCAAGGCATTTTTCCGTTCATATTTCATTCATATTTATTTAAAAAAAACTTTAATTCCCTCTCATTCTTTAGACATGAATTTCCCATATACTAAATTCATAAGATAAAAACACGACAGACACAGTTAATTGATTTTTTATAACTTTTTCATAATAAATGCCAAGGAAAGACAGCTTTCCTTGGCATCCTCCCTTTTTGGGCATCAAACGTTTTTATTGACATAACGCCCCTAAATAAGCTAAAATAAAAATATTACAAGAGCGTAATAACATGGCGCTCTTTTTTTGTGCACACGGGCAGTCCAAAAAATACCGGCTTAAGCCGACGGATACCCGACAATCATATTTATGAAGGAGGTGTAACATGGCATACAGTGAGATATGCCATGGAATCTATGGAGCGTTTTATTGAAACCGTAACCAAAGTCAACGGCGTCCTGAACAATTTTATCTGGGGACCCGTTATGCTGGTTTTCTTCCTCGCAGTGGGACTGATGTTCACGCTGCGCACGAAAGTTTTCCAGATATCCCATTTCAAATACTGGATTGACGTAACATTCCTCCAGTTATTCCGCAAAGACGCATCACACGTCAGGAAAACGGACGACAAACACGCCATCAGCCAGTTCCAGTCACTGTGCACGGCACTTGCCGCCACCATCGGTGTCGGTAATATTTCCGGTGTCGCCGTTGCCCTGGCGCTCGGAGGTCCCGGCGCCATCTTTTGGATGTGGCTTTCCGCCTTCCTCGGCATGATGACGAATTACGCGGAAAATACGCTGGGTATCAAATACCGTTACAAAAATGAAAAAGGAGACTGGATCGGCGGCGCCATGATTTACATAGAAAAAGGGCTTGGATGGAAATGGCTGGCGGTCATTTTCTCCGTCTTCTGCGTGCTGGCTTCTTTTGGCATCGGCAACATGTCACAGGGAAATGAAATTGCCAATGGTCTTTATAATTCTTTTTCCGTCCCCAAGTGGCTTACCGCACTGATTGTCATGCTGCTTGCCGGGCTCGTTATCGTGGGCGGCATTAAGCGGATTGCTTCCGTTACGGAGAAACTGGTGCCGTTCATGGCAGTCACCTACATTCTCGGTGCGCTTATCATCATCCTTTCCAACGCATCCGCCGTTCCGGCAGCCTTTGGCGCCATTTTCGGCCATGCGTTCAACTTCGCCTCCATGGGCGGCGGCGTGGCAGGGTTTACCGTCATGATTGCCATGAAACGCGGCATTTCCCGCGGTGTATTTTCCAATGAGGCGGGGCTTGGTTCTTCCGTCATGGTACATTCCGCTTCCAATGTAAAAGAGCCTGTGGTACAGGGCATGTGGGGAATCTTTGAAGTATTTGCCGACACCATTCTCGTATGCACCATGACGGCGCTTACGATACTGACTTCCGGCGTCTATGATTATCACGAATATGCACAGTATGTGGGGAGCAGCCTGCCCGATCATTTAAAAAGCGGTGTGGCGCTTACCGCTTCCGCCTTTGAATCGGTATTCGGCTCCGCAGGCGGCGCTTTTATTTCCATCGCGGTCATGCTGTTTGCCTTCTCCACGATTTTGGGCTGGTCCTACTATGGGGAACGGGGCATTGAATACCTGTTCGGCTTAAAGGCAGTTCCGGTTTACAAACTGGTATTCATCCTCATCATCTTCCTCGGCTGCAATGCATCTTTAAGCCTTGTGGTGGACATTTCAGACACCTTCAACGGCTTCATGGCGCTTCCGAACTTAATCGCCGTCACCCTGTTATCCGGCCAGGTCATTGAAATGACCAAGGAATATATTGCAAGGGTAAAAGCAGGACAGGAAACCATCGGCGGCGATGACCTATAAAAAGGCGCCCCATGCGCCGCTTTAGCGGCACACTTCCTCTGCATGGGGCTGTGCATAAACGGGCAGGGAAGATATCTTCCCTGCCCGCCTGTATTTTACCTGCTTTTCCCCGCCTACTTCATCCACGAGAAATCATTTCCGTTATTCCTGCCGTTATTTTCCGTTGGGGAACCCGTTCCGTATGCATTTTCATTCCCATTTCCGCTTCCAATTCCGTTCCCGCCCGGCATAAAATCACCGCTGCCCTGGTACTGGCCGGAACCGTAACCACCGGCATTATAAATACCGGAAAAGTTTCCGCCGCCGTTTCCATACCCGGCGTTTCCGGAAGAAAATTCCAGCGGTCTTTGCAGGTTCTGTTCCTTCATCTTCTGTATTGCCGCACCGATAATCATCAGGGAAATACCGAAGTTAATCACCCAAAAGAACGGGATGTGAAAAGGAAGGAAAGACACTGCCGCCTTGATGAGCAATGGAAGCACACGGCTATAAATGCCAAGCAGGTACAACTGACCAAAGGTAAGCCGGCATTTCATACAGGATGCCACAATCATTCCGCACAGGGCAACAACGGCAACCCCCAAAAAGAACAGTGCCGTCATGCATATATAGGAAAGAAGGAAGAAGATTGCAAAAAAAAGATATATGTACGGGACAAGCCCCATCAAATCATCCTTGGTAAAATCCAAATCTTCCAACTCACTGAAATAATACTGCTGCACCTGGGTTCCGTTTTTTATAATAATCTTCTCCGAATCCATCAAAAGCACGGACTGGTATTCGTTCAAGTCATCCATCATTTCATACGCATCATAAAATACGTAATCCGGATCCGTATCGATGTTGACTATGGAAGTGGCATCCTCATATTCAATGACATCTTCCATCCACAAAACCCCGTCCGCCAACTCAAACTCCGGAATTATCTCGTCCATTTCACGTGCCAATCCCGGACCAATCAGCCCGGTTTCCACGGCGGATATCCCCATGGTTACCAGCCAGTAAATCAGCATAAGCACCAGGGCAAACCCAAACACCTTGGATTTTTTATTATTCAAAAAGCCTTTGTAACTTTTATAACTGTAAATGGACAACACCATTTCCTTAAATATATTCATGCTTCTACCTCATGTCCGCTTTTGCGGACTCATATTCTTTTTTAATAAATGGCGCCCGTGATGGCAAATGCAAGGCCGATAACCATCCCATATAATAATACCAACAGCACAATATTCAACAGCAGCCTTACCACTATATTCATCCTGCTATTATTGGATATAGCCGTTGCAGCCCCAACGCCGACAATCGCCGCCAATGCCCCTATGGCCCCGTTCATGAAATTGATTAGGTGAAGAACAATAAATATGTACGACCACCACGGCATTTTAAACGGCACATATTGCTCTCCCGTGGCACAGTCTATACCGTCTATCACAAGCTGTGGTGCGCTCATATTCTTCAACACCAAAAGCGCATTCTTGGAGCCTACGGGAAATTCATATTCTTCATGAACCAACCCTGTTTTCTTCTTATATTTACTCAGTTTCAGTTTCTCCCCGTTAACATCCACTTTCCTTCCTTTTAACTGTACCGCATACATCCGTTCGTCAACTTTGACATTCCATACTCTTGCCATTTTTCAATTCTACCTCCTGCATCCTCTCATAAAAATATTTCCGTATCTTCTGTTTCATTATTTTGATTATGCCTGCCGCGCCTCTTATATCTGCCGGCATGGCTTTGCTGCATTATTTGACTTCCACAAAAGGCTGTCCAGCGCGGGCAGCCTTTTCCATAAAATACCATCTTTCCTGCTTATACTCAAGCCTTACCTATGGAGCCGAACAATTCCATTTTTTCCTTAACGGTAGCCTTGATTGCCTCGAAGCCGGGTGCAAGAATCTTACGGGGGTCAAATCCCTTACCCTGAAGGTCTTTTCCTTCTTCGATGTACTTACGTGTAGCTGCCGCAAAAGCCAACTGGCACTCCGTATTTACATTAATCTTTGCAACGCCCAAAGAAATTGCTTTCTTAATCATATCAGCCGGGATACCGGTACCGCCGTGAAGCACCAAAGGCATATCGCCCGTCAGTTTCTGGATGGCATCCAGCGTCTCAAAGGACAGACCTTCCCAATTCTCCGGATATTTTCCGTGGATATTGCCGATACCTGCTGCAAGGAAGTCAATGCCGAGATCAGCAATTGCCTTGCACTCATTGGGATCCGCACATTCGCCTTTACCGATTACGCCGTCTTCCTCACCGCCGATTGCGCCGACTTCCGCTTCGATGGAGATTCCCTTATCATGTGCTGCAGCAACCAATTCCTTTGTCTTAGCCACGTTTTCATCAATCGGATAGTGGGAACCGTCGAACATTACGGACGAAAAACCGGCTTCGATGCACTTGTAGCAGTGGTCATAGCTGCCGTGGTCCAAGTGAAGGGCAACGGGAACCGTGATATTCTGGTCTTTAATCAAACCGTTTACCATACCCACTACCACATCATAACCGCCCATGTACTTACCAGCGCCTTCGGAAACCCCAAGAATAACGGGAGAATTATTCTCCTGAGCCGTCAGAAGAATAGCTTTTGTCCACTCAAGGTTGTTGATGTTGAACTGTCCGACTGCATAATGGCCGGCTTTTGCTTTTTGAAGCATTTCTGTTGCTGATACTAACATTTTTATCTACCTCCATATCATTAAAATAAATACATATTTATGGAATTTATTATAACCCATTCCAGGAAAAAAAGAAATAGTTTCTTGAAATTCTTGTCCGATTTGAGTTAACGGTTCAGCCTGAAGTGTTATGTTCGTGGGCGGACGCACGGGAGGGAGTTTTTTGCGGGGCGGCGGCAGCGGAAGCGCCTGTCCCGGTTTTCCGTGCGCTTATCGGCTTGGCTTTCTCTGCTGCGTCATGGTATGCGTCAAGGACTTCTTGCCAGCCTCTTTTGAGGAACCTCTGCACGGAATCAGCTGTCGGAGCTGATTCTTTGCACTTCAAAAAATACGCCATCCCATGGAATAATCAAAGTGTTTTCGTCCTTTATATAAAAAGTATCACCGATGCCGCTTGCATTTTCTATGGCCACTACCTGAATAGAATCTTTGGAAATTCCCAGCGTTTCCAGACTAGTGCCTTGATAGATGGATGAAAAATCATCTGCGGTCTGAGTGCTTTCGCAATATTGGGGGGAATCCAAACGGTGCTGGTCATCATATATAGCATAATCTTTAAAATATTCAAAACGGGTTCCCACCAGTGCAGAGCAATCTTCCTCTGACATGGCACTGTAAGCGCCAAAAGTTGATGAGGTTATCTGCCATGTGCCCAAATAGGAAGCGGAAGCAGAGGATATATCTGGGGATGGGGCTATAGTTTCAGCTTCAGATTCAGGTTCCACTTTTTCGGGGACAGGCTGGTTTTGGGCTGCCTGTACTGGTTCTTCCTGTGCCGGATTTTCCCCTGAAATCGGTTCTGTAACAGGAAGTATTGTCTGTTGCCGGTCGTTACTTCCGCATCCTGTTATGGTACAGGTTAATAGCAGTATAAAGCCAGTCAGTAAAACGATAGTTTTCCGGTCAATGGCAAACAGAGGGAATTTTAACGAAAATTCTTTTTGAAATAATTTATTTATTTTTTTCATTTGTTGTTACTCCTTTGCTTTCATACCTATAAGTTCTGATTTATCAGTTTGTGCCGGAAAAAATTATATCATACACAATTATGAAAAGCAATCCACGTTCTAAGTCCGTTCCGACTATCCGTAACAGTTCAGCCTGAAATGTTATGTTTACTATCACATAGGGCGGACTTCCTCACAATCCATTTTCTTTATCAGCGATGCCATTCCCATCACGGGTGCTTCGCCATTGTGTAAGCGATATTCTCGAACATTTCAAGCGAAAATAAATCGAGGTTGGAATTTTCCTCATCCCCCTCCCCTATGCTCTTTTCCAAAATCCGCAAATCCTTATAAATATCCCTCTGAAATTTCAGCCTGTAGATGCGCGGGATTGCCGCCGATACCTTAAACAACACATCCTGCCCGTCTATCCCTATCTTCCTAACAATGCTCATATCCTTTCAGCCTCCTTATCCCTGTCCTTCTGTTTCTGCATCCACCGCTTTTGGTTCCGGCAGATATACGGATTTATACCAGTTGGCATACGTTTCCACAGATGTCCTGTTCCCGGTCTTGGCTTTCACATAGCCGCTCGCCAGCGGGCGCGCCTTGATGGTCAGCGTTT
>ERZ779637.1126-NODE-1126-length-12282-cov-4.093236_pt1 | contig 12282 bp, 9 predicted proteins | sample MGYA00514196_ERZ779637 | MGnify/ENA primary metagenome ERZ779637 (study PRJEB29562, sample SAMEA4376700) | mouse gut metagenome | isolation source: Cecum | study: EMG produced TPA metagenomics assembly of the A DSS colitis mouse model was used to assess the... | reverse complement strand
GTCTTCTGGAAAGTGATTGTCATATTTGGGGTAACTTCCGTCTATGATAATCTTGTTTTTGTTCATTTTGTAGCACTCGTACGTTAGGGGATCGAATAAAGAAAGTCCGCCAACATGCTGCACCTCCAGATTATTGTTCATGAACAGATAAAACTTCTCGACGCGGTCATCCTCCTGCAGTATGGAGATAAGCTCCGTTTCTCTTTCCGGACTGATGTTAATCAGCGCGTCCGCATATTCTCCGGCAACCATTTCGATCATCGGCCGAATGTCCAGAACCGTGTTTCTGAACGAGGTTACCGCGAAAACCAGTATCAGCGAAATGACAAGCATTGTAACGCAGATCGTCAGATTCTGTTTCAGCCCGCCCAGCATGGTTTTCATGGCAAGGGCGGCGTTCAGGGGCAGTGAAGATTTCTCAAGAGGTATATGATTTTTCCTGAAATTATGTGTGGAAATGCCCTGCCGTATTGCGGTGATCGGTTCGATTTTCCGGATTTTTCCGGTGGAAAAATATACCGACATCGAGACGATTCCGGAAATGAAGACTACCGTAAATAAGATCGGGAGGGGCTGGAGCCTTACCGCGTAGGGGATGCCTGTCTGGGCAATCATCATTTCATTGATTCCGGGGAAAAAGCAGTAGGAAAGCGCAGAACCGATTACTGCCGCAGCCGCGGTAATTCCTGTGAATTGCGCAAGCAGTGCGGCAACAAGCTGGCCGCCTGTATAGCCGATGGCCTTCAGGACGCCTAAATTCTGCATATTTTCCTGAATGTAATTGGCAATGTTCGAGGCAATGACCACCACCCCGATTAACAGAACCAAAAAGGCCATTGCGCTTAAAATTCCTGCGCAGATCATTTGTGAAATATACCTTGCTGTCGTAATCATTTTGTAGTCATTTCCGGTAACCGTAACGTCCGGACAGGTTCCTGTGATTTCATTCTTTAAGTCGGCGCTGATTTTCTCACATTCCGATATGTCGTCTATTCTTGCGGAAACATAGGCGGAACGAAGAACGCCGCCTGTTTCGGACAATTCCCGGAATTTATCTTCTGTCAGCAGAAAGGCCACCATGCCGCAGTTGTGGGAACCGATCATCGCGCTGTTAAAGAAGCCGCATACGGTATATTCCAATTCCCTGCCGCCCAGGGTTATCGTTATGGTGTCGCCCGCCGCATAGTTATTTCCCGTACCGTAAAGCATGGGCAGATAGATTCCGCTTTTTTGGGCGCTGTCTTCGGTTATTTCGAATTTCCCCACATTGCGGGAGAGCGCGTCATCTTTTTCCAGCAATACACCCAGCTGAGAGATTTCACCGCCATTGTACCGGAAAGAGAAGGGCGCGCAGAGGGCGTCGTTTACAGTGAATTCGGTGATGGCGGGATGTTCTTTCAGGGTATCCGAAAGAAATGCCGGAAAGCTGTCGTCGATGGCACAGGCGGCAATGTTGACGTGGCCGTCATTTAATCTGTCATGGCATCGCTCGAAGTTCTTCTGGTAATCCATGGACAGCATGAGCCATAGATTCATCATTATGGAGGACAGCAGAACCAGTACGATGATTGTTATGGTCTGCCCCTTTGCCTTACGGATATTCGCAAGGGTAAGCAGCTTGTTTCTGTTGAAATTTCCGCTCATATCACCACCCCATTTCCGTCAGGAAACCGGACAGCTTTTTATGTCTTGCTTCCTCATTGGGGCAATATTCTCCGAGATGACATTCGCCCATAATGATGCCGTCTTTTAAGTACACAATACGATTTCCGCGCAGCGCGGAGCGCATATCGTGCGTGACCATGACAATGCTCTGCCCCTGCCTGCTGCATTCCGTAAAGGTGTTGAGAACATCCAGTCCTGACCTGGAATTAAGTGCACCGGTGGGTTCGTCGGCAAAGAGAATTTCAGGGGAGTTGATCAGCGCGCGGACGATACCGGCCCGCTGGGCTTCACCGCCCGAAATCTGCGTGGGAAATTTCCCGATCGTTTCGCCTGGAATATCCACTGCCGCAAAAAGCTTTTCCGCCCGTGCCACGAGAGCCTTTTTGTCTTTGCTTACGAGCAGTCCTGCGGCCAGAACATTGTCGAGGATGCTCATGGAGTCGATTAAATAGATCTGCTGGAATACGAAGCCGCAATGTTTCTTTCGAAACAGCGCAAGTCCGTCAGAATCAAGATCCGAAATGACGGTTTTGCCGAAGGTGATCTTTCCGAGAGTCGGCGTATCCATGCCCGAAAGAGCGTACAGAAGCGTGGACTTTCCCGCTCCGGAAGCGCCCATAATGACGGTGAAATCACCCTTATAGAGTTCTAAGTCGATGTTTTTCAGAACGTGCTGCATCGCCCCTCCGTTGGAAAAGCTTTTGCTTAGACGTTCGGTTTTGATCAGTATTTCTTTCATGATAAAACCTCCTTTTCACGTTCCGTTATATACTTTTAAACCTTAACTGTCTTTAACCAAACCTTAAAGATTCCTTAAATCGTGAAGTGTGCGGAAGTCTTAAATCCTGTCGTGCGTCGAAAGACCGCTTAAATCGTGCCGCTGAGAGGAATTCTGACGACTGCCATAAGTCCGCGGCTTCCGTTTTCCATTATAAGCGCGCCGCCCATTTCGCGCATAAAGCAGTCGGAAATATACAGGCCAAGACCGGCGCCTTCCACGTTTCCGGCATTTTGGCCGCGTTTGAATTTTTCTTTCAGGAAGGGGATTTCCTCATCGGGCACACCGCCTCCGAGGTCCTCGATTCGAATGCACAGGAAAGTTTCATGAAGAGAAATGTCCACGTTGATTTCGGTGTCCGCATATTTGTAGGAATTGGAGAAGATATTGTCGAAAACCTGCTGTAAGCGGAGTTTATCCGCATAGATCAGGCAGTCGGGGACAGAGGGAATCCGGGCATAATGAAAATAATCCGCGTCCGTCAGCATTTCGGAAATTTCTCCGCTTTGCATGTCCGAGGGTTTTACGGTAAGCTGCTGCAATTCCTCCAGCGTGGCCGACAAAAGGTTCGTGACGAGGGTATTTATCTGGTCCGCTTTGCGAATGATGTGGGTATAGTTCTGCCTGCTTTTTTCATTCTCCGCAACGGCGGCGCCTACCTCCGAAGCCGCTTTGATGCTTGCCACGGGCGTCCTGATATCGTGGGAAAGCTTTGCCGCAAGCTCCTTTTTTCCGGCATTTGCGCGGGCTTCCGCAAGGCGGGCTTTTTGTAATTCCGAACGCATGAGATCAAAGCTTTCGGTGAACGCACCGAAAATATTGTCTCTGTCCATTGTAAGGGGAAGATCGAGATTTCCGCCCGCCACACGCTCTGCGAAAGCTTTTAGCCTTGCAAACGGCTTTAAGATCCTGTGGTTTAAATAGAGCGTATAAATCACAAGGCAGATGCATTGGAGCGCTGCCGCCAGAATCGGAACGGCGGCGTATTTTTTCTGATTTTCCAGAAGGGTTTTCGGACTGTCGTTGTAAATAATGATTTTGCCATAAACCCTGCCGTCTTTTTCAAGATCGAGAATGGTATCGCGGTGTACGATGGCAGCGTTAATGCTTTCGCAAAGTCCCCGCTTTGTCGCGAAAACCGGAGAGCCGTCATTGTCAAGCACGACATAATCAAGGGTGGTGGAATTATGGTGATTCCGGAGATTGTCCCAGTCTTTCAGCACGGTTTTTACAGCCTCGTTTACTTCGACAGCGTTCAGCGCAGATTCAGTATTCGAATTTCCATACCATATCAAAGCGGAAGTTTCCGCAAGAAAAATGATCATGATACAGATCAGGAAGATTCTGAGTTTCATTTTTACTCCCATCTGTCTGCTTTAGCAGACACTCAAATCAGTAGTTGTAAGCGCTTTTCTTTTAACTTTGCCTCCATGTTTTCAAGCTTTGCCGGTGACGAATTTGTAGCCGTCTCCCCAGACGGTCAGGATGTATTTCGGACTGCAGGGGTCGGGTTCTATCGCTTCGCGTATCTTCCTGATGTGGACATTCAAGGTGCCGTCCCCGGTAAATTTATCCTCCCAGACCTTTTCAAAAAGTTCCTGCTTGGAGACCACTCTGTTTTCATTTCTGATCAGGCAGGCAAGCAGCCGGAATTCCAGTGCCGTAAGCTTTACGGCGCAGCCGTTTATCAAAACCTGCTTTGCGTTAAAATCAACGGTCAGCCGGCCGTCGGAATAGGACGTATCCGTGCGCTGTCCGTAACGCTTCAGCACCGCTTTTACCTTGGCAAGCAGCACGCCCAGCGAATATGGCTTTTGGATATAATCGTCGCCGCCGATGTTCAGTGCGATAATCTGATCGTCGTCACTCGACCTTGCGGAAATAAAAAGAATGGGTATCTGTGTTTTCCCCCGCAGTTCCCTGCACAATGCAAAGCCGCTGTCGTTTCCGAGGTTGATATCAAGAAGCAGCAGATCTGCGGAATGATTTTTCATAAAATTTCTGCATTCATCGGCTGTATATACGACAGAGGTGTTTACGCCGAACAGGTTAAAATATTCCGCGGTGCTGTCTGCGAGCAGCTTTTCGTCATCAATGATCAGACAGTCGTATTTCATAGAAATCCCCCATTTCTTTCTCCCGGTGCATATGGAATACTGAATCTTACCATATCGGGCGGTCTGCGTCAATCTCCGGAGGCATAAATTATGCCCGCCGGCGAACGATAAAGCGGCACTGCTTTCAGGAGTGATTCCGGCTGTGGAAAAGGGAGATGACTTGTGATAAAATAAAAGTATATGAAAAAAGTGGATTTTGAGAAAGATACGATTATAACAAATATCATACAGACAGCGCTGCCGATGCTGGTGGCTCAGGTTTTCAGTCTTCTGTACAGCATCGTGGACAGGATCTATATCGGAAGAATCGAAGGGTATGGCACGCAGGCGCTGGGAGCGGTCGGACTGTGCTTTCCGATGATCACATTAATTGGCGGTTTTACCAACATGTTCGGTCTTGGCGGCGCGCCTTTATTCTCCATTGCGCTTGGGAAAAATGACGGAAGGAAGGCCGGTGATGTCCTGAATACGGCATTTCGGCTGGAAATAACAGCCGGCGTTGTCCTGATGCTGTTGGGGGAACTTTTCGCGGCCGGGATTTTATCGGTTTTCGGCGCGGCTGCGGACGAGCTTGTTTTTTCTGTTCCTTATATCAGGATCTATCTGATCGGAACGGTATTTACCATGATTTCCACCGGTATGAACCCATATATCAACGCGCATGGATATGCGTCGGTGGGAATGAAATCCGTATTGACCGGGGCGGTTTCCAATATCGTGCTGGACCCGATTTTCATTTTCGCGCTGGGTCTTGGGGTAAAAGGAGCGGCGATTGCGACGGTAATCTCGCAGTTTTTGTCCATGCTGGTGGTTCTCCGGTTCCTTTTTGGCCCGGAGAATGAATTTAAAATATCCTTTCAACGGTTTTTTACATTTTCTTATGCGAAAGAGATTATCAGCCTCGGTTTATCGCCGTTTGTCATGCAATGCACCAATTCCCTGGTTTCCGTAGCCTGCAACAACGTGCTGATGAGAACCGGAGGGGCTTTATATGTATCCGTGATGACAATGATCTCTTCGGTACGGCAGATTCTGGACACCCCGATTATGGCGGTTACGGAAGGGTCGTCGCCGGCTATTTCCTATAATTACGGAGCGGGAAAATTTAAGAGAGTAAAATGCGCGATCATGATTATGTCCGTAACGGCCATTGCGTATACCTGTCTGATGTGGATGCTGATCGAGAGGTTTCCGCTTCTGTTTATCAGAATTTTCAGCGATGACGCGACTCTGCAGCAGCTGGCGCTGCGGCCGCTTCATCTGTATTTTCTGGCTTTTGTTTTTCAGGCCTTTCAGTATTCCGGGCAGACCGTTTTTAAGGCATTGAATAAAAAGAAGCAGACCATTTTTTTCAGTTTATTCAGAAAAGTGATCATGGTTGTTCCGCTGACATTTCTGCTGCCCTATGCTTTTCAAATGGGAACGGATGGTGTTTTTCTGGCGGAGCCGGTTTCAAACCTGATCGGAGGACTGGCCTGCTTTATCACAATGGCTGCCACGGTTTTTCCGGAACTGAAAAAGGACGGAGCCTGATGGCTTTGCGGTATCCGGAAAGGGGCATGGCATTATGACCATGGACATGGACGGCAATATGGCAGCGTTGGGTTATTCTGTTTTTTTCCGTGAAAATATGGTAAAATCGATAAGGATAGATGAAAAAAGAAGATGAGATGGCAGAGGAGGAAAAATATGCTGGAATTTCGGTATGATACGCAGTTATTGATTGAAGGAGAGAGTCTGGACGAGGATGTGATCAGCGATTATATTACGGAGCATCTGAAGGGGGACTGTCTGCTGGCGGTCGGAGATGAAGAGCTGATCAAGATTCATTTTCATACGAATGAGCCATGGCAGTTACTGGAATACTGCGCTTCTCTTGGGGAAATTTATGATATCGTCGTGGAGGACATGGACAGACAGGCGCGGGGACTGATGGGATAGGCGCTTTACCATTTTTTCGGAAATAAAGTACGGAAGGAAGATCATGGAGGATCAGGATGAACAGGGATTTGACGACGGGCAGCGTTTTCAAAACGATTGTCTTTTTTTCGCTGCCTTATCTGCTTTCTTATTTTTTGCAGACGCTGTATGGTATGGCGGATTTATTTATCATCGGGCAGTATTGCGGGGTGGAGAGCACAACGGCGGTTTCAATCGGGAGCCAGGTCATGCATATGCTGACGGTGATGATTGTCGGGCTGGCGATGGGCTCCACGGTGATGATCGGGCGGGCGGCCGGCGCGAAGGAAAAGAAAAAGATCAATCTTGCGGTCGGGAATACGGCCACGTTATTTATGTCTCTTTCCATTGTGTGTACGGTGCTGTTACTGTTTGCGGTAAAGGGCATCGTGGAGGTCATGGCGACGCCGGAAGAGGCGGTGGACGGGCTGATTCGGTATCTGACAATCTGTTTTATCGGAATTCCGTTTATTACGGCGTATAATATTATCAGCTCCGTTTTTCGTGGAATGGGGGATTCCAAAAGTCCGATGTATTTTATTGCGGTTGCCTGTGTCTTTAATATTGCGCTGGACTATCTTTTTATCGGCGTATTGGGGCTTGGAACGGCGGGAGCGGCGCTTGGGACGACGCTGGCGCAGACGATCAGCGTGATTGTTTCTTTTGCCGTGATCCGGAAGCGCGGAATGATTCCGGGGCTTTGCAGAGCCGATTTCAGGCCGGAGAAGGCAGTGCTTGGAAATATTTTAAAGGTGGGCATTCCGGTGGCCGTACAGGATGGATTTATTCAGATCGCGTTTATCGTCATTACGGTCTTTGCGAACCGCAGAGGATTGAGCGATGCGGCGGCAGTGGGCATTGTGGAAAAGCTGATCGGCATTCTTTTCCTGATTCCGTCGTCCATGCTCTCTGCCGTTTCGGCGTTGTCCGCGCAGAATATCGGAGCGGGAAGGCATGACCGGGCAAGGGAGACCCTGCAGTATGCGACGCTTATTGCGGTATCCTTCGGGCTGATCGCCTCGGTTATCATGCAGTTTGCGGCGGAAAGTGCGGTGGGGCTGTTTGCGGATGACGCAGAGGTAATTCTGTTGGGCGGGCAGTATATGCGCGGCTATGTATGGGACTGCATTTTTGCGGGTGTGCATTTTTGCTTCAGCGGTTACTTCTGTGCGTATGGGCTGTCGATGGTTTCTTTTATCCACAATTCGCTTTCCATTGTCTGCGCCAGGATTCCGCTCGCCTACATCGCGGCAGAGTATTTTACGGAATCTTTGTTTCCCATGGGCATTGCGGCTCCGGCGGGTTCACTTTTGTCCGTTGTGATCTGCATCGCGGCATTTATCCGGATGAGGCGCCGCAGCGATCCGGTAAAAGCTGAGGAATAAAAGAGAGAAGAAGAAAAAGGAAGAACGAAAAGAAAGAAGAACGAAGAGAAAATTGAAGAAAAAGAGGAAAAGAGGAAAAGAGGGAACAAACAATGTGGTTTTTATTTGCAGTTCTGTCATCCGTCTTTGCAGCGCTGACCGCGATTCTTGCCAAGGTCGGCATCGAGGGCGTTAATTCCAATCTGGCGACGGCGGTGCGGACCGTCGTCGTACTGATCATGGCGTGGGGGATGGTTTTTCTGACGAACGCGCAGGGCGGGATCTGGGCAATCAGCAGGAAAAGCTGGTTGTTTCTTGTGCTGTCCGGTCTGGCGACCGGCGCCTCCTGGCTCTGTTATTATAAGGCACTCCAAATGGGAGAGGCATCGAAGGTGGTACCGATCGACAAAATGAGTGTTGTGATCACGCTTATCCTGGCTTTTGTATTTCTGAATGAAAAGTTTACGGTAAAGTCAGTTATCGGATGTCTGTTGATCGGGGCTGGGACGCTTTTCATGGTATTATGAAAAGAAAGCGCCTGGGCGGCGGAAAATAAGAGACGGGGTGGCAGAGAATGGAAGAGCATAAGGCGGCGTGGGGAGACGGAAATTGCAGGCTGGAGGAGGAGCGGCTGGAATTTCTGAGAAGTTATGATTTTATGAAACTGGGACAGGCCTTAAACCATCGAAACTGGCAGGTGGCGGCGATGACGGTGCAGCGGATGCAGAACCGTATTAAAGAGCTTGAGCTTGATATGTTCGCAAGACAGTTTACGGGGATACGGCAGTGTATTCTTCATAAGCAGGACCGTCAGGCCAAGGATCTTCTGGCGCTTGTGATGGCGAAGCGGGCCGGAATGCTGAATGGGAAACATACGGACTGAAGAGGCGGAAGGAAAGGAACTGACGCATGGCGCTACAATTTTATTTCGGCGGATCGGGAGCCGGGAAAAGCAGAAAACTTCATGAAGATATTATCGCGGCCGCGGGAAAGGAACCGAAACGCAATTTTCTCCTGATCGTGCCGGATCAGTTCACGATGCAGACGCAGATGGATCTTGTGCTGGAGCATCCAAACAGGAGCATTATGAATATCGATGTATTGAGCTTCGGCAGGCTGACGCATCGGATTCTGGAAGAGGTCGGAGCGGAGGATATGCCGGTCCTCGATGATACGGGCAAGAGCCTGATTCTGCGGAAAATTGCGGAAACGGAACAGCCAAAGCTGTCCGTGATCGGGAAGCATCTTCATAAAATCGGCTATATACATGAGGTGAAATCCGCCATCTCGGAGTTTATGCAGTACGGGATCGGTACGAAGGAGCTGTCGAAGCTGACAGAATATGCCGAAAGCCGGGGCGCGCTGTATTATAAACTGAAAGATCTGCAGGTATTATATGAAGGCTTTCTGTCCTATATTCAGGAAAAGTTTATCACGACGGAGGAAACGCTGGACCGATTATGTGAAGCGCTTCCCAAATCGGAAATTATCAGAGACTGTGTGATCGCATTCGACGGATTTACCGGTTTTACGCCGATTCAGTATCGCGTGATACAGGAACTTATGAGATTGACCGAAAGAGTCATCGTTACGGTCACGATCGACGCGGGAGAAGATCCTTACCGGATGGACGGGGAACAGAAGCTTTTTCACCTGAGCAGGAAGACGGTGGCGGATCTGCGGAAACTGGGAGAAGATATCGGCGTTTTGATGCTGCCGGAAGTATTCTGCAAGGGGATAGCGGGCTGGCTCCCAAGATTTACGGACAATCCGGAGCTGGCGCATCTGGAGCGGCAGCTGTTTCGCTATCCGGCAGCGCCTTATGAAAAGGAGCCGGAGCGTATCCGCCTGACGGAAGCATCGACGCCGAAGGAGGAGGTGCGGCAGACCTGCATTGAGATCTGCCGGCTGTTAAACAGAGAGGACCTGCATTACCGGGATATCGCGGTTGTTACGGGAAGCATGGAAACCTATGGAAATGATATTGAAGAGGAATTTGCGAAATTTGGCATTCCGATTTATATGGATCAGACAAGGGGGATTTTATTCAATCCTTTTACCGAATATATCCGCAGCGCCCTGCAGATCGTGTTAAAGGATTTTAACAGAGAAGCGGTATTCCATTATCTGAGGACGGGGCTTTGCGGCATGGAGCGGGATGAGATCGACAGGCTGGAGAATTATGTCCGTCGTTTCGGTCTGCGTGGCAGGAAGCAGTGGGAAGCTCTTTTTATCTATAAGGAAGAGAAAGGAGAAGAGGGAGTTGTCCTGCTTGCCCGGTATAACGAGATGCGGGAAAAGCTGCTCGCACAGCTGGAGCCGTTGCTGCGGTCCTGTTCTACGGCGGGAGAGCTTGTCCATGCGCTGTATGATTTTCTTGTGCGGAATGAATTGCAACAGAAGCTTGCCCGCTTCGAGGCGAAGTTTCAGGCGGAGGGGGAGCTTGCGAGGGCGAAAGAATATGGTCAGATTTATGGCCTTGTGATCGACCTGTTAGACCAGATCGAGGGGCTTTTGCGGGAAGAACGCATTTCGATGCAGGAGTTTTCCGAAATTCTGGATGCCGGTTTTGCGGAAATTACGGTGGGAACAATACCGCAGAACGTGGACAGGATCGTAATCGGTGATATCGAAAGGACCCGTTTAAAGCAGGTCCGGGTGCTCTTTTTTCTGGGAATTAACGACGGAAACATTCCGAAAGGGAACGGAGGCGGAGGCATTATTTCCGATATTGACCGGGAATTCTTACAGGAGTCCGGCTGGGAGCTTGCGCCCACGCCGCGGCAGCAGATGTACATTCAGCGGCTGTACCTGTATCTGAATATGACGAAGCCCTCGGAACGGTTGTATCTGTCTTATGCGAAGGTTGGAAATGACGGAAAAAGCAAGCGGCCCGCTTATCTGATCGATACAATGCAGAAGCTTTTTCCGTTGCTTGTCATTCGGAGCCCGGAGCTTCTTCCGATGGAAGAGCAGCTGTCGAACGGGGCTGACGGCATTCTTTTCTTTACGGAGCTTTTGCGGGAGTATGCGGCGGGCAGACTGGACGGGGAGGAGGAACGAAAGCTTTTTACCTTTTTCAAAAGCTATTATGATGATCCGGACTGGCGGGATCAGATCGTGCGGCTGATCGATACGGCCTTCTGGCACTATCAGGAGAGTCCGCTTTCCGGACAGGTGACATCTGCGCTATACGGAACCGTTCTGCAAAACAGCGTCAGCCGTCTGGAAAAGTACGCGGCCTGTGCCTATGCGCATTTTCTGCAGTACGGCCTGTCCTTAAAGGAACGTGGTGAATACGGTTTCGAAGATGTGGATATGGGAAATGTTTTTCATGGGGTGCTGGAACTGTTCGCGGCAAAGCTTGAGGAGCGCCATTATACATGGTTTGACTTTCCGCAGGAAGACGGGGAGAAAATGCTGGATGAGGCCATAGAAGCTTATGCGGCGGATTACGGAGAGACGATTCTCTACAGCAGCGCCAGAAACCAGCATCTTCTGCGGCGTATCAGAAGGATTCTGAGCCGGACGATACGGACGCTGCAGATACAGCTGCAAAAGGGGTCCTTTCTGCCGGAGCATTTCGAAATGTCTTTTTCCATGCTGGAAGATCTGGAGGCGGTAAATATTGCGCTGACCGGACAGGAAAAAATGAAATTGCAGGGACGGATTGACAGGATCGATACCTGTGAGGAAGAGGATGTCGTCTATGTGAAGGTTATCGATTACAAATCGGGCAGCCGGAAGTTCGATCTTGCGGCGCTGTATTACGGCTTGCAGCTGCAGCTGGTGGTCTATATGAATGCGGCGGTGGAGATCGAGAGGAAGAAACATCCGGGGAAAAAAGTCGTGCCGGCCGCGATGCTGTATTATCATATCGCGGACCCGATGATCGAAGACGGACAGACGATGACGCCGGAGCAGCTGAACCGGAAAATTTTGCAGGAACTGAAGACGACCGGTATAGTCAACAGCGATGACAGGGCTGTCACACTGTTAGACAGAGAGTTTACCGGAAAGTCCGATATTCTCCCCATTGAGCGGAAAAAAGACGGCAGCTTTTCCGCTTACTCAAGTGTCATAGGAGAAGAGGATCTGATTACGGTATCGAATTATGTAAACCACAAGATCAGAGAGCTGGGAACCGGGATTTTACAGGGAAACATTTCGGTCAATCCCTGTGAGGAAAACGGCAGCAGTTCCTGTACATACTGCGCGTATCGGAGCGTTTGCGGCTATGACAATGAGATTGCGGGATTTCAGATGAGGCAGCTGGAACATCTGTCGCCGGAAGAGGCAGTGCTTCGGATGCGTGCGGAGGAGGAGAGCACGGACGCACAGACGGGGTAAGATCGCTCTGAAAACGAACTTTCTCTCAGGCAGGCCTGTCTGTCCTGGG
>ERZ779637.1121-NODE-1121-length-12354-cov-5.267258_pt1 | contig 12354 bp, 12 predicted proteins | sample MGYA00514196_ERZ779637 | MGnify/ENA primary metagenome ERZ779637 (study PRJEB29562, sample SAMEA4376700) | mouse gut metagenome | isolation source: Cecum | study: EMG produced TPA metagenomics assembly of the A DSS colitis mouse model was used to assess the... | reverse complement strand
CTCTTATTTCAACTCCATGGGGTCGATGTACTCCGCGATGGACGTGTGGGAGGAGCTGCTCCCCGGCGAGGACGGCGAGCTGATCTCCCCCCAGGTAAAGGGCGACTATGAGCTGCTCTACGGTGATTGGCCCCAGGATTACAACGAGGTCATCCTGTTCGTGGATGGCAACAACGAAATTTCCGACCTGATGCTGTACGCCCTTGGACTCATGCCCCATGACGACATGGAGGAGGCCATGGTCTCCATGTCCAAGGGGGAGACGGTGGAGCTGGGGGAGATGAGCTGGTCCTATGAGGAGCTGTGCAAGCTGGGCTTCAAGCTCATCCTGCCGGCGGAGTATTACCAGCACGACGAGGTTCTGGGAACCTACACCGATATGTCCAAGACCGAGGCGGGGATGGATTTCCTCTACAACAGCGGCGAGATCGGCGTGCCCCTGAAGGTGGCGGGCATTGCCCGGCCCTTGGGGGGAGGCAATGGAATGCTGTCCGGCGGCATCGGCTACACCAGCGCGCTGACTCGGTTCGCCATTGAAACCACCGGGGAGACGGATATTTTGAACCGGCAGCTCGGCGACCCGGACACCGACGTGATCTCCGGCCTGCCCTTCCCCAAGGAGACGGATGTGGAGCCCACCGATGAGGAGAAGGCGGAGGCGATTACCGAGTATCTGTCCGACCTGCCCGTTCAGGAGAAGGCCGCGGCCTATGTGGACGTGATGGGCCAGCCCTCCCAGGAGTATGTGGACGGGGTGGTGGAGCAGCAGATGGCCGGCCTGACCCGGGAGGCCATTGAGGAGATGATTGTGGAGCAGTATGCCGGCGAGATGGGGGTGGACGGAGAAACCGTCCGGGGCTACATCGCCGACATGAGCGACGAGGAGCTCTTTGACCGGGTAGAGGAGGCAATCGCCCAGTCCGTGCGGGAGCAGTACGCCGCCGGGGTGGAGGCCCGCCTGGGCAGCCAGTCCGCCGAGCAGCTGGCGGCTGTCCTGGATATGACGCTGGAGCAGGGGGCGGCGGAGCCGGAGGAGAGCGCGGCCGAGGAGGCCTCCGCCATGGCCCCCGGTATGATGGGGATGGGCCCGTCGATGGGCATGAACCCCGCCATGGGCGGGCTCAGCCCGTTCACGCCCGAGCAGTTCGTCTACCTGTACGATAACTATATGCCCCCCACCCGTTCCTCCTCCACCTACGAGGACAACCTGGACCTGCTGGGTTACGTGCGGCTGGATTCTCCCTCCGCCATCAGCATCTATGCCACCACCTTCGTCCAGAAGGATGAGATTGCCGATTTGATCCAAGCGTATAATGACGGCGTGGCTGATGAGGACGACAAAATCACCTATACTGACTATGTGGCCCTGCTGATGAGCTCCATCACCGGCATCATCAGCGGCATCAGCTACCTGCTCATCGCCTTTGTGTCCATCTCCCTGGTGGTGTCGTCCATCATGATCGGCATCATCACCAACATCTCCGTCATGGAGCGAACCAAGGAGATCGGCATTCTCCGGGCGGTGGGCGCGTCCAAGCGGGACGTGTCCCGGGTGTTCAACGCCGAAACCCTGATTGTGGGCCTGGCGGCGGGGGTTTTAGGCATCCTGGTGAGCGTGGCGGCCACCTTCCCCATCAACGCCATCATCCACGACCTGACGGGACTGAATGACCTCAGTGCTGTGCTGCCCGCCCAGGCGGGGGCCATTTTGGTGGCCATCAGCGTGGTGCTCACCGTAATCGCGGGGCTGGTGCCCTCCCGCGGCGCGGCCAAGAAGGACCCGGTGGAGGCGCTGAGGAGCGAATAATCGGAAATCACACGCTTTGCAAAGCCGTTGGGCCTTTGCAGACCCGCCTGTGGGCGGGACGGGGGATGTCACTTTCTCTCACGCGAGAGAAAGTGACCAAAGAGCGCGCTTAAGGGGGCGGCCTCCAAGCGGCAATCAGAGAGACAGCAGGAGGAGCAAAACCATGGAACTGATGAGCAAGCACTTTTCTCAGCTCACCCGAGACGAGCTGTTTGAGATTTACAAGCTGCGGGTGGCGGTGTTCATTGTGGAGCAGCAGTGCGCCTACCCGGAGGTGGATGACGCGGACAGGGCTGCGTACCATATCTGGCTGCGGGACGGGGATGGCATTCAGGCCTATCTGCGCCTGCTGCCGCCGGGGGCGACGTTTGATACGGTGTCCATCGGCCGGGTCATCGCCGTGAAGCGGCGGCAGGGGCTGGGCAGCCGGATTGTGGCGGAGGGGATCCGCGCTGCCAGGGAGATATTTGGGGCCGGGAAGATCACCATTGAGGCCCAGACCTACGCCAGAGCGCTGTATGAGAAGGCGGGGTTCGTCCAGTCCTCGGAGGAGTTTTTAGAGGACGGTATTCCCCACATCCAGATGGTCTGGCAGGAGGAGTGACGGGGTGAGAAAGGGCGGCTGTCTGTGACGGCCGCCCTTTCCCCTTGCGTTTTTCAGATTTTGTGATATAATTTCAGAGATATTGAGCAAGATTGGAGAAATTCCCATGGATTACTTTCACCTGTCCGCCGGCCGGGACACCGTGGAGCGCATCAGCGCCCTGGGGCTGGCCCACTTAGGGGACGGGGTGTACGAGCTGATGGTGCGCTCTTGGCTGTGCCTCCACGGCAAGGCCACCAACGCCGGGCTGCACAAGGCGGCGGTCAAATACGTGGCCGCCCCCGCCCAGGCCAAGCTGGTCCACGCCATCCTGCCCCTTTTGAGCGAGGAGGAGCAGGCCGTCTACCGCCGGGGGCGCAACAGCCACACCGCCGCCGTCCCCAAGGGGGCCAGCGTGGGGGAGTACCACGCCGCCACGGCACTGGAGTCCCTGTTCGGCTGGCTGTACCTGCAAGGAAAAACAGAGCGGCTCAACGAGCTGTTTGAGCGGATGATGGAGGAGGCGGGTCATGCCCTTTGACTCGTCGGCACAAGCTGCACTCAGCCGCTTTCTCCGATGGGGAAAGCTCCTGCGTTCCGCTGTGCCTCCTCTCCCCACGAAAGCGGAAGGGCGCTTTCGCGGGGGCCCCAGAATTTGTTCGGGAGGAATTGTGAATCATGCCCTTTGATGCCATTTTTATGACTGCGCTGGCCGGGGAGCTGCGGGAGAAGCTGGTGGGCGGCAAGGTGGACAAGCTCTACCAGCCCGCCCGGGACGAGGCGGTGCTCCATATGCGCGCCGGACGGGAGAATGTGCGCCTGCTGATTTCAGCCAGCCCCTCCCACCCCAGGGCGCAGCTGACGAAGGCGCCCAGGGAGAACCCGGAGACGCCCCCCATGTTCTGTATGCTGCTGCGCAAGTATTTCACCGGGGCGCGGCTGCTGGAGCTCACCCAGCCCTCCATGGAGCGGCTGCTGGACTTCCGCTTTGAGACACTGGACGAGCTGGGGGCCCGGGGGGCGCGGCGGCGGGGGCCGGCGGGCATTGGGCGCAAGTCCAACCTGATTATGCTGGACGGCGCGGGGCGGATCACCGACTGTATGCGCCGGGCGGACGGCGACCTGTCCGCCAAGCGGCCGGTGATGCCGGGGCTGTACTATACGCCGCCGGAGCCCACCGGGCGGCTGGACCCGCTGGCGATGGCGCCTGAGGAGCTGAGAAGCTTTGTGCTGGCCAACGCCCCCGAGGGGGACGGTCAGGACAAGTGGCTGCTGGAGCAGTTCAACGGCCTGTCCCCCCTCATCGCGCGGGAGCTGGCCTTCCAGGGAGAGGGGACCGGGGAGGGGCTGGCGGAGCGTTTCTGCCAGCTCATGGACCGGGTGCGGGCGGGGGAGTTCACCCCCACGGTGCTGGTGAGGGACGGCAGGCCCATCGACTTCACCTTCATGCCCGTTCTTCAGTACGGCCCTGGGGTGGAGCTGAAGCGCTACCCCACGTTCTCCCAGCTGCTGGACGATTTCTACGAGCAGAAGGAGGCCCAGGAGCGGGTGAAGCAGCGGGGACAGGACTTTATCCGCTCCGTCACCCAGGCCCGAAACCGCACGGCGAAAAAAATCGCCAACCAGGAGGGAGATCTGGCCCGGTCTGTGGACCGGGAAACGCTGCGGCAGTACGGCGACATCATCACCACCAACTTCTATCAGATGCGCAAGGGGCAGAGCGTCCTGCGCGCGCAAAACTACTACGACCCGGAGTGCCGGGAGGTGGACGTCCCCTTGGACCCGCTGCTCACCCCCCAGCAGAACGCCGCCAAATATTACAAGGACTACAAAAAAGCCCAGAAGGCGGAGGAAATGCTCACCATTCAGCTGGAGAAGAATCGGACGGAGCTGTCCTATCTGGACAGCGTGCTGCAGATGATTACCCTATCCGAAGGGGACAGAGACCTCCAGGAAATCCGTCAGGAGCTGATGGACAACGGCTACCTCAAGCAGCACAGGCGGAAAATGACCGCCAAGGGCCGGGTGAAGGTGGTCCACGCCAAGCCCATGGAATTTAAGTCCAGCGCGGGGCTGACTATTTTAGTGGGCAAGAACAACAGCCAGAACGACCGCCTCACCCTGAAGGATGCGGACAAGCGGGACCTGTGGCTCCACGCCCAAAAGCTCCACGGCTCCCACGTGATCCTGAAAACCGGGGGCGAGCCGCCGGACGAGCAGTCCCTTACCGAAGCGGCCATGCTGGCGGCCTGGTTTTCCCAGGGGAAGGAGTCGGGCCAGGTGCCGGTGGACTACACGCCGGTGAAGGTGGTGAAAAAGCCCGCCGGAGCCAAGCCGGGTTATGTGATTTACAACACCTACCGCACCGTATACGTTACCCCCAGCGAGGAGCTGGTGAAGCGCCTGCGGGCGGGACGAACCAACTGAGAGAGGAGCCATCATCATGTCGAACCAGCTGACAACCGAGGAAATGCGCCGCAGGACGCTGGCGTTTTTAAACTACCGTGCGGAGGAGATGCCCAAGGCCATGCCCGACCCTTCCGCCGACCTCACTTTGATTGACTGTGACGGCCCCGCCGGGATGCTGGTGCTGGGCTATGTGACCAAGCCTTGGATGTCCAACATCTGGGGGGTGGTTCACGGCGGGGTGACGGCCACCCTGGTGGACACGTGCATGGGCATTACCTGCGGGGTGCAGTGCGGGGTCATCACCCCTACGGTGTCCATGACGGTGAACTATGCCCGGCCGGTGCCGTTGGACGCCCGGATTGAGGTGCGGACCCGCACCGTCTGCTGCGGCTCAACCTCCGGGCAGATTTACGCGGAGGTGTATCTGGCTGACCGGCCGGAGCAGCTGCTGGCCACGGCCAGCGGGGCGTATTGCACCAAGAAGAACAACCTGTTCGGGGGAAAAGCTCCTTGGGAGGAGTAAAATAATCCAAGAGCCCGGAACGGCACTGCGCCGTTCCGGGCTTTTGATTGGTTAGGTCTGAGTGTCGCCGTCCGGGAAATAGTCCTGGAGGAAGGTGGACACCGCCGTCCAGTACAGCGCCTCGTTGGCGCCCACCGAGGCGGCGTGGTCCGCGTCCGGCATCCACAAAAAGCTCTTGGGGCAGGTGGCGGCCTGATAGAGCTTGCCCATCATGGCGGCGGGGACAAAATCATCCTCCACGCCGTGGATGAACAGGGTGGGGGTTTTGGAGTTGGCCACCGCCTGGATGGGGGCGGCGTCCCGCAGGTCAAAGCGGGCCCGGCGCTGAGCCGTTTTGCGCAGGGCGGAGAACAGCAGCCCGGCGGGGAGGGGCAGGGCGGTGGGAAGCTCCTTGCGGATTTGGGTCAGGAGATGGTGCATCTCCGCCTCGATGGTGGTGTAGGAGCAGTCGGAAATGGCGGCCTTCACCGCTTTGGGGAGGGCCCCGCCGGTGGACATGAGCACCGATGCAGCCCCCATGGATACGCCGTGGAGAAGGATTTCCGCCTCCGGGTCCCGGCGGATGACGTAATTGATCCAGCCCAGAATGTCCAGCCGCTCGTCATAGCCCCAGCCCACGTAGTCGCCTTCGCTCTGGCCGTGGCCGCGCTGGTCGGGCATGAGAACGTGCCAGCCCCAATTGCTGTAGTGCTTGGCGATAGCGCCCATGGACTCGTAGGTGTCGTGGTAGCCGTGCATACAGATGGCCCAGCGGTGGCTGCCGCTGTGACCGGGGACTACCGCAGCCCAGAGGATCAGACCGTCCACGGCCTGAATGGTGGCCTCCTTGAAGCCCTCCCGCTTCCGGGCCCACTGGCGGCCCTGGGCCTGAACGGGGTTGATGTCCTCCTCCTCTGGGTCCCGAAGCTGAGGAACCATGACGCGGTTGTAGAGATAATTGCCCAGGGCGGCCCAGCCGCCGGCGGCTCCGGCCCCCGCAGCGGCCAGGCCCAGCAGGCCGAAGGTGGTTTTCTTTTTCATAATAGACCTCCCAAATTTATTTTTTCCAATATACTCCTTGGGCGGGGGCGCAGTCAACGGGAAATCTGTAAATCCTTTGTAAACGTTGTGTTTTAGGGGGAAGACGTGCAACACCGCCGGAGGGCGGTGTCCTTTTTTTCGGGTCATTTACAAAAAAAGCTGAAAAAAATTGGGGCGCGCTGTCTTGACTTTGCGGAAAAAGAATGGTAAAGTAAAAACGAAATCGAACGAAAGTTCCAAATAACGAACGAAAGGAGCAGGAAAATGACGGTCAAGAGAGGAGGAGAAAACCGCAGCGGAATGAGCGAGCGACGATTTTGAAAAAATCGCCGCAAGCGATACATAGCTTGCAAAACGGGGCCCCCGCGAAAGCGCCTTTCAGCTTTCGTGGGGAAAGGAGGGGCAAGGGAGCATAGTAAAAGTCTCCCACCCTTCGGGTGGGAGACTTGAACGGAGCGGACTTTGCTCCGACGTGGTGGAGGAGGATGGATTCGAACCATCGAAGGCGAAGCCAGCAGATTTACAGTCTGTCCCCTTTGGCCACTTGGGTACTCCTCCGTATTCAGTTGAGAGAAAGTGGAGCTGGTGGACGGATTCGAACCCCCGACCTGCTGATTACAAATCAGCTGCTCTACCAGCTGAGCTACACCAGCATAGAAAGCTACCACGTTCACAACGGAGCTTATTATAGCAGTAGGGGGCGGCTTTGTCAACAGTTTTTTGAAAAAAGAGGAGAAAAGGAGTGAGACGGGACGACGGGCTGGATTTGGAACGCACAGGAGCTGCGCTGCGTCCTGTGCAGGGGGGAGCTGTATCCCGGCGACCCCTATTTTGAGCTGGAGGGCCGGGCGGTATGCGAGGACTGCCTGGGCCGCTACGCCAAGAGGTATTTTGCCCATCGGCTTCGGCGGGTTGGACAAGGAGAATGGCAGGACAATCAGGAGGAACTATGACATTGTACGAGCTATCTTTGGAGTATGAGCAGACGGCGGCCACGCTGCGCGGACGCATTATGGAGTTGGAGCAGGAGCGCCGGCAAACCGAAAACGAGCGGCTGCGCCAGCAGCTGGACAGGCGGCTGAGACCCCTTCGTTCCATGTACCGGGACACACGGGCGGTGGTCCGCCACTTGAAGGGATATTATGAGAGACTTGAGCCGCGGCGGCCTGCCCGGTCCCGCGGTCCATGGAACCACAGGAGGAGGAGCTGAATATGCGGACAATTTCTTATGACAACACCTTCGGCATGGCGGATTTGGCGGTGTACGCCAATCTGATGGCGGAGGACAACCGGGAGCAGATCAACCGCCTGAAGCGCAACCTGACCCATGCGCTGCGCCAGGACGTCACCCAGAGGCAGCGGGAGTACATGATTTTGTACTATGGACAGAACATGAGCATGGAGGCCATCGCCAAACAGTGCGGGGTGAACAAGTCCACTGTGTCCCGCACCCTCAAACGGGGACGGCAGCGGCTGTACCGCTGCCTGCGCTATGGGGCGGCCAACCTGCTGGAGCAGGCGGAGAGTTGAAAAACGGGGCGGGCTGTGGTATGATGGGGGCGGTCGGACGCATTGGCCGGCCGAATTTGAGAAACAGAGGTCATACCATGGACTATCAAGGGGTATTTTTCGACTTTGACTACACGCTGGGAGATTCCACCGCCGCCATCGCCCAGGGCTACCGTCTGGGGTTCCGGGCGCTGGGACTGGACGAGCCCACGGTGGAGCAGGTGCGCGCCACCGTAGGTATGCAGCTGAAGGACGGCTACACCCTCCTCACCGGGGACAGCGACCCGGCCCGTCAGGCGGAATTTCACCGCCTGTTTGCCAACTCCGTGGGGGTCAACGCCCAAGGGGAGGACCGGAAGCTGATGATTGAGGGGACAAGGCTGTTGCCCGGAGCGGTGGAACTGCTCGCGGCGCTGAAGGGGGCGCGGGTGGCCACGGCCATCGTGTCCACCAAACCGGGGGACACCATCCGGCAGATTTTTGAGCACCAGGGACGGCTGGACCTGCTGAACCTGGTAATCGGCGGGGACGAGGTGGCCGCCGCCAAGCCGGACCCGGAGGGGCTGCGCCTGGCGTTGAAACGGCTGGGGCTGCGGGCGGAGCAGGTGCTGTTCTGCGGCGACACGGTGATCGACGCCGCCACCGCCCAGGCGGGAGGGTGCGATTTCTGCGCGGTGCTCAACGGCACTACCCGCAGGGAGGCCTTCGCGGACTACCCCCACGTGTACATTGCGGAAGAACTGAGCCAGCTTCAGCGGTTTCTGAAGCTGTGACAAACGCCCCCCGGCGAACGGCCGGAGGGCGTTTTGCTCATGGAATGGGTTCCCCGCCGATGGCGCCCAGCATGGGGCGGGCGTAGGGCAGGTCCAGAATGGCGGCGCAGAAGGTGTGCCACTCGTCCAGCTTGTGGCTGCGGCGGGCGAAGTAGATGCTGGAGAGCACCTCGTAGTTCAGCGTGACGGTGCGCATCTGCTGGTAGCTGGAGGGGAGGAGTTGAATGAGGTCGTACCAGTCGGTCTTGTTCTGATCTGCGGCGTAGCGCCGGCGCACCTGCTCCAGATAGTCCACATACTGTCGGAACTGCTCCAGGGAGGCGGGGGTCATGTGGTCGGTGGAGAAGTCGGACAGCTCGATGGGCCGGGCGTGGAGCTTGTGCATGGTGGAGGTGGAGTTGGCCACCGTACCCACTTTATAGGTGTCAAACTCCTTCCACCAGTACAGCGGGGCGGTGATGTCCATGGACACCATGATCTGGCGGATGAATTTCCGGTGGTCGCTGCCCGCGGCGCACAGGCGCAGGGCAAGGGCCAGGTCGTTATCCCCCAGCACGTACTGGCCCATGCCGTCATAGGCGCTGTCCGAGCGGGCCCAGCTGTTCATGGGATTCCGGGCGCCCCGCATGGCGTTTTCCAGGTTCATCACGCTGATACGTTCCACTTGCAGCATACAATCAACTCCTAAAAAGAGGAGCGCCGCCCGCCTGGGCGGCGCTCGCAGGGTTTAGTTGGTGGAGATATAGTCTCCCATGATATAGCCGGTGGTGGCGACACCGCCTGCGCCGGAGAAGGAAATCTGATACCAGCCGCCGCCCGCGTCGGACAAAACGGTGATGGAGTTGCCGTTAAAGAGGGTGGCGATGGGGGGATTGGACGTGCTGGGGTCAGGGCGCACCCGCAGTCCGCCGTCGGCGTTCACGACGGTGCCCGGGCGGCCCACGGTGACATTGCCGCCGGGGGCGGTGGTGATGGTCACCGGGGGATCGGACTGGACGGGGGGCTCGCTGGCGGCGGGCGTGGTTTTGGGCCCGGCGATGTAGACCTTGCACTCGGTCTCCAGCGTGCCCGCCCGGGCGGTGATAACCACCAGGCGCACGTTGGTGACGTCCGGGTTGGCGTGGGCCACCAGGCCGTTGTCGCTCACCGTGGCCAGGGAGGTATCGGTGGAGGTCCATGTCACCGTGCCGCTCCAGTCGGAGGGGGTGACGTTGGCGACGAGCTGGAAGGATTCCCCTGGGCGCAGGGTGAAATCCACCTTGTTCAGCGTGATGCCAGTGGGCTCGTCCTCACCCACGCCGATGACGGGGGCGGTGGGAACGGGGTCGGTGTTATTGGGGACAGGGTCCGTGGAGACCGGCTGGGAGGCGGGCGGCAGGGGCTGGCTGGGAGGAGCGGAGGGCTGGTCCGAAACGGTGGCCGGTGGCTCCTTGGGGCCGTGGAGTTGGGGATAGATGACGGTAAACACAATGACCAGCGCGGCGATGATGATAATCAGCGAGCACAGGAAGGTGATAAGCCGGGGCCAGTTCACCTGGAGGTCGTTGAAGGGGCCGGGGGACTTTTCCGCCAGACGCTTGCCGCCCTTGGGGCGGGCGGGGAGGTAGGCGTCCTCGGGCTCGTCGTCGAACAGGTCCTGTCCGTCGAAGACATAGCCGTCGTCCGGGTCGCTCCTGCCCTGGCTGGAGGGGGGGGTCGGACGGGGGGCGGGCGTATTCTTCGCGCCGCAGAAGGGGCATCGGCGATAGGTGGCGCTGTAGTCCTCACCGCAGACGGCGCAGTGGATTAAACTATCGGGAGAAGGCTTAGGAGCCATGGCGTGTACCTCCTTGAGCGGTGAAATCGAATCTTGTCGGATACCTTATATCTTACACGCTTTGCCCCGGTTCGTCAATATTTTTATGGTAACGCTTTTGTAAACGTTTGCCCTTGCAGGCCGGCCCGGTGTGTATTATAATGGAGCGGACGGCGGGCGTTGTCCGCCCAACCGATATAGAGAAGGAGAGTGCCCGCCATGTCCCAGCCCATGACGCCCGCCGCAGTACACAAACAATACGATGAGGCCATGACCGCCTTTCGCCGTCAGATCGCGGACCCCGCCGCCCGAGTGGCCTTTGGCCGGGAGGCCGACGCCTTTATGCGGGAGTGCGCCCGGGGGGTGTGGCACACCGATCAGGGGCTGACGCCTCTGCACGTGGAGCATTTCAACGCCATTTACGCAAAGGGCAATCCGGTGCCCACGGCGCTGTACTGGGAGCTGGCCTCGTCGGTGGAGAGCTATGCGGGCTTTGTGCTGCCCAACTTTTTCCGGCGGCTGGTGCAGGCGGATTTGGAGTTGGGGCGCAGCCAGAGCCGCCGGTTCGTGGACACGTTCACCCTCATGCTGCTGTTGTTCGCCGCGGTGGACGGCAAGGTGAGCGAGGCGGAGGCGGGGTTTGTCAATGTCTGCGCCGATTCCCTGTCCGCCTACTGCGACCACTGCGGGGTGAAGGGGGGAAAAAGTGGGCTGGACGTGAACGAGTTTGTGGCCCGCCGCACCGACGGCGCCCCCGTCAAAACGGGAAAGCCGGAGGATGAGGCGGTGTCCCCCGCGCCGGCCAAGGCGGAGGCCGCGGGCAAGCAGGACGAGACCCCTGCTGAGCCGGAGCCCACGCTGGAGGAGCTGCTGGCCCAGCTGGATGAGCTGTGCGGGCTGGACAAGGTGAAGGAGGACGTGAAGGGGCTTATCAACCTGGTGAAAGTGCGCAAGCTGCGCCAGGAGGCGGGGCTGCCGGTGCCCCCCATGTCCCTGCACTTGGTGTTTATGGGCAATCCCGGCACGGGCAAGACCACGGTAGCCCGGCTGCTGGCCAAGATTTATCATGTGGTCGGGGTGCTGTCCAAGGGGCAGCTGGTGGAGGTGGACCGGTCCGGGCTGGTGGCGGGCTTTGTGGGGCAGACCGCGTTGAAGACCCAGGAGGCCATTGACAAGGCCCTGGGCGGGGTGCTGTTCATCGACGAGGCCTACGCCCTGGCCAGCCAGGACAACGCCAACGATTTTGGCCGGGAGGCCATTGAGGTGTTGCTCAAGGGGATGGAGGACCACCGGGATGATCTGATTGTCATTGTGGCGGGATACACCGACCTGATGGGAGACTTTATCCATGCCAATCCGGGCCTGGAGAGCCGGTTTAACAAATATTTTTACTTTGAGGACTACAACGGGGGGCAGCTGGCGGAAATTTTCCGCTCGGTGTGCAAGAAGAACGGCTATACGCTGGACGAGGAGACGGATAAGGCGGCGGCAGAGGCGTTTCAGGTGATGTACGACCGCCGGGACGAGAATTTTGGAAACGCCCGGGATGTGCGAAACGTGTTTGAGACCGCCATCGCCCGTCAGGCCAACCGGGTGGCAGGGATGGAGGCGCCAAAAAAGGAGGATTTGATGGCGCTCACCGTGGCCGACCTGGATTTGGAGGGCGGAGAAGAAAATTCGCAAAAAGAAGGCGGTTAGCTCTTGCGCACAGGAGATATTTGTAGTATAATAGCTCCCGTGCCTGCCGGTGTGATGGAATTGGTAGACGTGACGGACTCAAAAGCGGGTACGTCTGCCGTTTCCAAACCTTGCTCAACCCTTGATTTTTCAGCGGTTTTGCGGTATGATGATTCCGGCAGATTTGTAAGTTCTCTCCTTGGTTCTCTCCCGCCGTTTAAGACGGGGGAGAGCCGGGGTAGCGAAACAGTAGGATGC
>ERZ779637.1120-NODE-1120-length-12366-cov-5.167655_pt1 | contig 12366 bp, 11 predicted proteins | sample MGYA00514196_ERZ779637 | MGnify/ENA primary metagenome ERZ779637 (study PRJEB29562, sample SAMEA4376700) | mouse gut metagenome | isolation source: Cecum | study: EMG produced TPA metagenomics assembly of the A DSS colitis mouse model was used to assess the... | reverse complement strand
CAATTACGGACCTGCACGCTGCTGGCCTATGTCAAGCGCAGCCGCCTCGACTTTCGCGGTCCCAACGCGCCGCGTTCCGGAATCTGTCCCATCTGCGGCTGTGAGCTGGACTATGATATGCCGCTGGCGCTGGCGGATGGAAACCACATTGACTGGACCTGCCAGAACTGCGGCGCTACCGGGAAGGAAGGTTTTCAGCGGGTTTTCACCACGCACTACGATGTATGCGATGGGGACGGAAAGCCTTTCCCGATTTCCAATGATTGAACTGGACACGTTTTCTCAAAGACAACAGAAACGGAGGATTCTACCATGGAGCAAAAGACATATCAATTCCAGGATTTTGCGGCTGTCCACCAGGACGGGCAGGGTGTTTTGGGCAAGATACTCTACTACTCCCTCTCCAATATTCTGATTGATAAGGAAAAAATGATTGAGCTTTGCGCGTCTGTTGGGTTCCCCTATCAGCCGACAAACCGCTCCGCCAAGGCGGACGCCTTCCGCTCGGCCACCGGGGATATTTATGAGCGGCGCGTACTCAAAACCGACTACGGCCCCCAAATTTTCAAGGTGTACTGCCGGGATAATAAGGCGCCTGGCGGCGTGATCTCCCGGGAACTGGTCAAAGAGACCGTTCGAGAGGATACCAACGGCTACAGAAAGCTCGCCAACATCAGCTTTACCAAGGAGGGCGGCGTTTTCTCCTATGACAATCTGGCAGCCGATCCCCATGTGGACCCGCTGCCCTACTGTATGGAGGCACAGAAACTGTTTGAGCTGTATCAGACCTGCGTGGGCCGGCGGCAGATCGAAACCATTCTGGAAAACTATGTGGACTCCATGCAGGCGGTCAAGATCGCCCGGGGCCATATGTATTTCGTCCCCCGGGACTACATGGCGAAACTGAGCCTTTTTGAGGATCTGATCGACCTTCTGGAGCAGAACAATCAGTTCCAGAGGCTGGGACGCTCCCCGCTGGCCGCAAACAGCATGTTTGTGGTGAACGACGCCAAGCAGCGCGATAAAATGGCATTCGCCTTCTATGCGGCCGCCCGCAAGGAGATTGCGGAGTATGAGGAGCGGGCCACGCACTTGATCCAGTCTGGCAGCCAGAGTCCCAACATTTTAGAAAAGCTGTCGCTGCGTATCCGCGGCCTGGAGGAAAAGCGCAGCTACTACGAGGGGATTCTCAACAAGGAACTGACGGCTTTGGACGATCAGTTTACCTCCCTGCGCTATCTGTCTGAGGAATTGCAGATTCGCGCCCGCGGCCTGCGTGTGAAGAAGAACGCCGCGTGATTTGCGGAAGAGGCATTGCCGCTAACACAGGTCAGTGCGTTGCCGTCTGCCATTAGGATCGCTGCCGGTAAAACGGCTCGATAGATTGCCGGGTAGGTTTATGGCGGAGGTGTCCTGGACGGCGAGGAGGCGGATTCTGAACGGCGGGCCACAACAGCAGATTTACTGTAATCTGCTCAGGTTGGTACGATATGGCCGAAACGATCCGCGGCGCGTCCACCAAAACCACCCATGGCGTCGATAACAGCAAGAAAGCAGGAGTTTATATGCCAAAGAAACAGCCGGAACCCATCATTACCCATGTTGAGATTTACGCCCGTGCAATTCGGAACATTTCTGATGAGATCAAGGTGTGGGAGGATCGCTGTAAAGATTTCCCGCAGGAACAGCGAGACAGCATAGTGAGCAAATCCACAGCCCACTTGCTTCCCAAGTTGGAGGCGCTCAAAGAAATGTATCGCATGGAAAGCGGGAGCGAGTACAACTAAACCGAGAGTGTCCGAGGCGTTACCGGAATGAAATGAAAGCTGGAATTTGTTCCTGCCTCTCCCCCTGTTTTTCCAGCGGGTAAATAAGCACTCTGCCATCACTTTTATACCATCCCTTGATAATGTCCCGGTCAGGCTGCTTTGCAGCTTGACCGGGACATTTTTCGCTCTTTTTCTATTGCACTCCATTTGGAATCGCGATATGATGGCGATAATATAGATAATCGTGATAAAGCCGCCAACTATACCAGACACAGAAACCGCCATGGACTTGTTCATGGCGGTTTTGCCACTTTTTCCAGCAGATTCATTCTACTTCAGATCGTCCTCAAACATAGCGGTAAAGCAGAAAGTGGAAAAGACTTATCATTTATGCTCTGGTATCGTTTCGATGATAAATTGGCAATAGGGGCCATCGTTACAATATTCAAGGGTGGTTTTATTGGGACTTGATTCTGTGAAATATGTTTCCCAACCCAGATGTTCATGGAGTTTAGCGCCATTGGAGAAGGCAATATCAATCTGAAACTCCACCCCTTCATAGAGTGTAACGGTATAATCAGAAATGATGCCGGTGTAGATTCTTTCAGCGAAATCGCCCAGGGAGTTGGCATATAGATATGTGATTTTTACAGGAAGCCTGCGCTTTTTTATATAAGCAAAAATACGGCGCATTTTTCGAGGTGTAAGGAAAGTCAACAGATATACCTCCTTTTGGGGTACTTGCATTTGATTATAGCATGTCATAGTGCAATGCACAACGGGATTTTGTTCGGACAGAAAGGAAGCTGTGAAAAACCAGTGTTGTTCCCTATAACAAAAGAGCGTAGGCGTCATCTTTCAGACGGACGCCCACGCTCCTTTGTTTTTGTTTACCGCTCCGGCTGCTGCGAAATGCGTTGAATCAATCCTAATACCAGCTTTACATCATCGTCACTGAGCTGGCGCAGGGCTTGGGTGGCCTCCAGCACCAGGGGCGAATCGTGCTTTCCATCATCAAAAAATTCCGATACGGTCAGATGAAAATAATCCGCAATGTTGAAAAGCTGTTTTGTTGACGGCAGGCATTTCCCGGATGTGATCCCCTGGACATACCCTTTGCTCTGACCCAGTTCCAGTGACATCTGATATTCAGAAATGTTCCGGGCGAGCCGCAGTTCTGTGATCCGTTCGGCGATAAAGGCTTCATCCATGTTCACATCACCTCTACATGAGATGATACTTGATTTTTGGCGCCGGTTCTCCGCTTACAGCGGTTATATTTCGCGTATTATGACCGCTTATACACGCTATAAATTTCTTTAAGCGGTAATAATCCCGCACATACGACTTCTGAAAATATGAAACCTGGGTTGCTGGAAAAAGAAGGCTCTGACAAATTCCATGCTGATTTTAGATGCATTTGACGAGAAAATTCTAATAAACGCGGCAGAAATCAACCGAAAATCGTCCCATCCGTTCGTGAGGCGGACGCGGTATATCATCCCATCTGCGAAACAGCTCTCATCCTGTGGCATGATAGACATTTTTGCACCTGCTATGGTATCATTTAGTAGTGAAATAATACATAATTCGACATTTTTCTTGCTTGATGCCATTCAAAATATTGCGCCACACTCCGCCGCCGGATATATGCAGGGCCGCCATACTTCCATGTTGTAGTATGGAACACGCTCCAGAAAATGATGTAAGGAGGTCCGTTCCATGACGCCGCAGACTTTCCCATTTTCTAAAAACCGCTATTTCCCCCGTAAACGTATGCGTTCTGCGGATTTTATCCGGGAGCAGACATATGTGGAGCACAAGCTGGCGTTTCTCAGCCAGTGGGACTTTGGCGCGGGCGTGGCGCTGGGGCTGGATGTGCAGCGCATTGACGGAGATTCCCTGCTGGTGTCCCCCGGCTTTGCTGTAGATGAATGCGGCCGCTGGCTGATCGTGGACGAACCCGCCATCTGCCGCGTCCGCACGCTCCAGGGCTTTGACGCCCTGCATGGGGAAACCGCGCTTTTATGGCTGGCCTATCACGAGGAATATGCCGACCCTATGTATGTACCGGGAGATCAGGGGGAGGTGCGGGAGTACGCGGCGGCGCGGGAACGGTTTTCGTTTTATCTGACAGATATGCGATCTCTGCCCCGCGCTGCCGGCGATTTAGTCCTCTTTTCCGATGCGACATTATTTGAGGATGATGATTTGCGTATCCGGCAGGTAATTCCAAGGGTCCTGCCTGCCCATGGGCTGGTGCAGATTCGCCTGATTATTGAGAGCTTCCGCGCGGAACCGCTGGATATTGTCCTGCAATATGATCCTGAACTGCCCGGCATCCAGGCCGCGGAGGGCGGCCAGCCGCTCGGCTTCGATCAGGCCATACGGCTGCAACCCGGTGAAACCACGCTGGCATTGACCGGCAAACTTGATACAACGGCCCAGGCTGTCCTGCTGTCTTTGCCGGAAAAGGGATTTCTGCTGGAGAAGCGGGGCCTTCCGCTGCGGGCACAGCTCCATTTTCGGGAGGAGTTTCCCGTTGTTTCCGGAGATCCACTTGCCGCTCTGGAACGGCGGCTTTTATCCCAGGACCCCCAGGAGCTGTGGAACACCGGTGCGCAAGAAGGCGTTCCTCTGGCTGGAGTGCGTCTGCTGCGCTGCGGCGATCAGGTGATGCTGGACAGCGTTTTTCCGCTGGCCCAAAGCCAGCGCACTGTGCTGCCCTGCCTGAAAGAACGGCTTTCGGACTGCGGCGCGTTCTTCCCCCCACCGCTCCCGGCGGAACGGCCCGCAGCGGGCAATTTGACGCCGGCCGCTGCCCTATCGGAATCTCAGCGGCAGATGGCAACCGGGACGGTTATATTAAATGCCGGGCTTCACCTGCAAGAGGGAAACATTCTCTGTTCCGATGAGATCGCCCATGAACTGGGGCCCGGCGCGGTATTCATTGAGTTTGGTATTGAAAATGTCTATCCCGCGGCGGGAACCGACCGCAACTATACCGATCTTCTGCTGGGCGACGCCTCTTTGTTCACCCAGGCCAGCGGCACTTACGAAAGCGGCTTTGACCGGGGCGTTCGGATTCACCCGGAGAAGGGCACCTTTGAGCTGGCGGTACGTCTGAAGGGCCAGCTGCGTCAGGCCGCCCTGCGGCTGCGCTGGTTTGCCTGGCGCGCGGAGGAACACGCATCCCATCAGCTGCCGGCGGGAACGCTGCTTCGCCTGGAGCCGGATGTGACCCGCGTGGCCCCCGGCGCGGAAGTCAACTTCATCCCTGTTTTTGAACAGGGGCTGGGTGCGCCCTGCGACTTTCTGATTCCGGATAAACAGTCCGGTGTTATTACGGAAAACGGCATCTATACCGCGCCGGAAAAGGACGGGTTGTATCAGGTCTGCGCCCAGATCAAGGACAGGCCGGAAACAAGGGTCAACGCCTTTGTGATCGTGCGTAGATGGATGGAGGGAGCGGAACATGCGGCGGGTTCCCTTTGACCGGCTGCATACGGTATGTCTGACCTACGAGAGCCGCGCCGGGCATACGGAAATCTGCCGGGAGCCGGACGGTACGCGGTGGATCAGGCTTTGCATCCGTTCCGACGCCTGCCAGCGGGAACTTCTAAGCGGACTGGACGAATCGGTCCCCGTCCGTTTGGAGAGTGGCGTATTGGAGGTGCTGCTGCCCTGTCATGAGGGAATCTCCCTGCGGCAATGGCTCTATGAGCAAAAGCCGGACCTGAGCCGGAGGCGGGACGCCTGTTTGTCCCTGCTGGAGCAGCTGGTAGAGGGGAACGTGCCGCCCTGCCTGATTGCGCTCTCGGCCAATACCGAAAATCTCACGCTTACGGGCCGGTCCATGTTCCTTCAGTATCTGCCGGAACTTCGGCAATGGGAGCCGGGGATAGATGAGGCCCAGGCTGTCCGCGCCGTAGCTGCGGTCATCTGCGAGGTACTGTCCGAAAAGGCGGCGCCATGGCAAAGCAAACGGATTCCAGAGGAGCTTTCGCTGCTGAATCTCCGCCGGCAGGAGCAGGATTATACCAGCTGGAGCCAGCTTCAGCGGGATGTAGCCGCGGTTCCAGATACGCTGCCCGGCAGAAGCTCCGTTTTGCGCCCTTATATCCGGCGCGTCCGCGGCTGGCTGTGCCGCTACGGGAAATACCTTCTGCGCGTTCTTGCGGCGCTGCTGCTGACGGCGGCTCTTTTGTCCCTGATTTCCGCGTACCGCCGTTATGCGCGGGAGAAAAATGAGATCGTCTGGCAGGGTATGCCCCAGGTGGGGGATCAGGATTTGCGGAATGGGGAGGATGGCGAATGATACAGTCGATTTTCGCGCGGCTGCGTCAACGCCGCCGCCTGCTGCTCCGGGAGCTGATCGTCCTGGCCTGCGCCCTGGCGCTGGGGCTTGGATACAGCCGCTGGAATGCGGATTCTTACCTTCCCAGCCTTGACGGAAATGTTTACTCTATGCTGGCCTTGGAGGACTCCCTGCTTATGGTGCTCTCCAGCGGGAACCGCAACAGCCTGGTGCGGATCGACCACGCTGGAACGCTGCTGAACTACATGGACACCGCGGACGGACAGGCGTTTCAATATCTGGAATCGGACGGCGAAACCGTCTACGCGATTCTTTCCTACGAAAAGGGCGGCGAAACCTTGCAGCGGCTGGTCGCCCTCTCCCTGGACAATACCGCTATGCGGGCGCGTTCTCTCACCGAGCTGACAACGCTGCGCGGCGCGCCGGCGGGAGTCATATGGGAAGAGATCTATCTTCCCGCAGAAAGCGAGGGAACCGGGGAACCGGAAGAAGGTGGAGCGGAAACGGAGATCCGCGCTCTGACACTGAGCGGTCTGGACGGACAGGGGCAGAGCTTTTTGGCCCATGTGGATCTGGAAACCGGCCGGGTGGGATTTGAAACGGTACTGCCAGAGGAGAGCGTCCTGTTTCTCAAATATATCGCGGACGGCCATTATGTTTGGATCAACCAGGACAAAGAGGCCGGACAGTACCAAAACGGCGCCTGGCAGAGGGACATCCTGGCGGGGCTGTCCGATACGCCGCTGCATATCTCCACCTGCGGTACACGCTGTTTTATTTCCGACAGCATCAGCGGAGACGTTTTCGAGATTTTCCCGGAGGGCGCCCCTGCCCGATTCCGGCAGGGAGAAGATTTTATCGGCGGCTCCGGGTTCCGGTACCGGCAGCTTGAAGTCTACACCACCTACCAAAGTCAAAGCGGTAATGTCAGGCTCGTGGGGCTGTGCGCCGTTGAGGACGGCGGCGTGATTGCCGGAGAGGATTACAGTGTCCAGGAGCTTAACACCGGCGCTTTGCGCCTGCGGATGCTCTGGCAGCATGGGTGGCTGGCCGTACTCGTGTTCTGGGCAGTTCTCGCCGCCCTTGTGGAAAGCGTTTTTTCTATTTTACATTCTCCCCGTCTGTCTGTCCGTCTCCTTTTGTGCCAGGTGCTGGCAGCCGCCGTCCTCCTGGGCGGCGTCACCGCCGTACAATACCATTCCTTTCAGGAGACCGTTCGGGAGGAAGCCTACCAAAAGCTTCGCCTGATCGGCGGAAGTCTGGCCACCGTTCTTTCCTCCAGTGAAGAACCTGGCGACAGCGCATCGGTGGAATTGGCCGTCCATCGACTGGAGCGTCAGGTCAGCATGGCGATGGACGGGCAGGACCGGGAGTATGCCATCTGCGTGGTTTGGGACACCGATCTCGGACCGGTTATCGCCTCCGACAGCGCAAGCCCAGCCGAGTACCTGCTGGAGGATGTAAAATCCAGAGACTATGTATCCGCAGTCTCCCATGCGCTGCGTCAGGGGAAAGGGCTGCTGGAGCGCATCCAGACCGACACCAGCTGCGACTATCTGTATGCCCAGCCCTTCTCTCAGGGGGGCCGCGCTGGCTGCATCGCCATCTCCCAAAATGAGGAGGTCCTGCTGGCGGGACAGGCAAAGTTTTTACAGCGTCTGCTCCCCCTCCTGGCCGTCTGTCCGCTGCTGTTTCTGGCCCTGGCGTGGATCACCCGGCGGCTGCTCCGTCCCCTGGATGAGATCCAGAGGGCGCTGGAGGAGTTTTATACCCGCGGCAGCGGCGGACAGATGCAGCTATGCGGGATGCCCCATACGGAGCTTTACGAGGTGGGCCGGGTTTTTAACCAGCTTTCCATCCAGACAAGGGTGCAGCTTAACGAGCTGAAAAGCATCAACGGCGCCTATGCCCGGCTCGTGCCGGACTGCCTGCTGCGTATGCTGCACAAAGACAGTGTGACGGAACTGAGCGCCGGGGATCATGCCCCGGTGAATGGCGCCCTTTTGATCCTCATTCCCAGAGGCTTCTCCCCAGACCGGATAAGCCTGGACCGTATGACCGGGCTGGCGGCGGAACGGATCGCGCAGTCGGGCGGTATGCTGGTGGATTACGACGAGGGGCTGTACGCGCTGACGGCGCTGCTTCCCGATGCGGAGCGCGCGCGCTCCTGCGCCCGGGACTGCCTGGAACAGCTGGAACAAAACCGGATGCCGGTCATGGCCGCCGTTTTGAGCGAAACCGTAGAGCTGGGCGTGTTTGGCGGGGACAGCCTCCTCTATTCTCTGGCGGTGTCAAAGGATATGCGCCGGAAACAGGCGGCGCTGGAGCGGGCGCTGGACTTTGACGCTTTGGTGGTGGAAAATACCCGTGCCGGGCGAACGGGCCTGCGGCTGCTGGGCTGGGATAACGGTATGGAGCTTTACGAAGATCCCGCCTGCCGCCCGTCCGATTGGCAAAGTCGCTGGCGGGAAACCGCCGATACATGGGAAAAAGCGCTGCGCCTATTCCGGGAAAGGGATTTCCCCGCCGCCATGCGGCTGTTTGCCAAGGTGCTGCGCCGGATGCCGGAGGATAAGGCCGCCCGCTGGTATCTGTTCCGGTGTGACACGCTCCGCGATAGCGCCGCCCAGGACGGGGACACCGGACTCTTATTTGACTGGGGGGAAGGGTGGCCATGAGTGACCACAAGGCATCGCGAAGGCAGTGGGGACCGGAGGATTACTGGCGTGTCGGCCCGATCTTTGTGCGAAAGCGGCTGGCGCTGCTGCTGATAATAGTCTGCTCTATTGTAGTCCTTCTGGTATTCGGACTTCCATTCCGCGCATCGAACCATGCGGATCGGGACATTCCAGCCTACCGCTACAACGACCCGGAACTTGCCGGAATCTCCGATACTGTCCAGGTGCTGGACGCCGACGGTCAGGTGCGCTATGTGGGCGAGGTGGCCGCGGGCGCCTATACGGGTCGGGGAAAGGTATTCGACACTGCCGGAGAGCTGCTCTACGACGGCCCCCTTGTAGAGGGCGTCTATGAGGGCGCGGACGCGAAGGTATATCAAAGCGGCATATTGGTCTATACCGGCGAGATGGCCGGAAACCTCTATGAGGGCCAGGGCCGCAGGCTTGCTCCGGACACCGGAATTGTCAGCGAGGGCCAGTTCTCCAAGGGATTTTTGGAAGGAGAGGGCCAGGAGTTCTACCCCAGCGGCGCTCTGCTGCGGGAGGGTTCTTTTTCAAGGGACCTTTTAGATGGCGAGGGGGCCGAATACGGCGAGGATCAGACCCTCCTCCGGGAGGGGACCTTTTCCGCGGGGCTGCTCCATGGAGAAGGTCGGGAATATACCGCCAGTGGAAAATTACGGTATGAGGGCCAGTTCTGGCGGGGCATCTACCATGGGCATGGCGAGCTTTACAATACGCTGCTGGGCGTCCGCAGCGCGGAGGGCACATTCGTCTATGGCCGGCTGACCGGGCAAGGCACGATCTACCACCCCAGCGGACAGCTGCTCTATACCGGGCAGGTCTGCGGCGAACGACCCAGGGCCGACGCCTTTCTCGGCTTGTCCCTGGAGGAGGTAGAGGCGGCGTTTACCGCCCATTGGCTGCTCTATTCCTGCGAAGGGATCACAGCCTTTGTTTACCCCTACTTTAACCTCATGTTCATAACAGAAAGCCCGGTTCCTCTCGTATCACCGGCACAGATGGAGGAGGAAGCCCAACGGGAACGGCAGGAGCTGCTGGACGCGCTGGAACAGCCCGCTCCGGAGGCTGCCGAAACGGAAAATGACGTGCCGGAGGATGCGGAGGAATCGGGCGAGATCCTGGACACGCCCGCAGAGGATGAGTCCGGGATGGATGGGGGCGGGAGTGAAAAAGACGGCGCGGAAGAGATCACCGCAAAAATGGCTGTCACCTACGCCTCGGCAGCCAGTATGGAGCCGCCGCCGAAACTTTATGAGGATGAGACGCTTTCACCGGATGCGGACAAGCGGGAAATCATCATCACACAGGTCCTGTCCTATGGGCAGCCCCTCCCCTGCGCCGCCCAGCCGGAGAGCGGCTTTATATCCGGACGGCACCTCATCGGCTGGCGGGAGTGGTTCAGCGATTTTGCGGCCGGGGAAGCGGTTTGGGACGTCTCCGTCCGTCAGTCGGGACAGTTTATCTGGCGCTTTACCCCATGGCCTCTGGCCCAGGCGGAGGAATATGTTGACGAACTCCTGGCCGAATATGCCGGGGTGGAGACCATGACAGTGGGAAAGGAGGATAAGGATATGTCGCTGTGGTATCAGGCCGCGAAATGGAGGGACGGGTCATGAGCGAGGAACCTGTTTTTGAGCGGATCGGCAATCTGCTGCTGGAGCGACTGCGGGAGGAGATGGTGCCCGCGGTGCTGAATCAGGGGGATGATATTAAGCTGACCCATCCAGGCGCGGAGACGGACTACCGCTTCGGCGTATTCCTCCATGATATTGAGGAGGTGCGGCCCTACGGCCCGCCATCCTCCGTCCGGCTGAGCGAGGATACGCGCCGGCGCCCGGACCGCCTGCTGGCGCTTCACTTCCTGATGTATGCCAACCGGAAGGTGCCCTTTGACAGCATGACCGCGCTGGATGAGATGGTGCTGCTGGAATCGGCGATGCGGGCGGTACACAGCATGGAACCGCTGGAGGTGGACGGCCAGGAGGTGAAAGTCACCTTTCACGAGCTGGCCCGAAACGAAAAGACCGCTCTGTGGCAGAGTCTGAGCAGCCCTCTTCAGCCCGCCGCCTATCTGACGCTGGAGCCGGTGCGGATTCCCAGTACGCGCATTCGCCGCACGCCGCCGGTCCGGGAGTTCCAGCTCACTACAAAACGGAAAGGGGCGGATGGAAAATGAGTTTTTGCCTCTGTACCGGCGCTGTGCTTCAGTGTCCCTTCGGCTCCGTACCGGCATCATTCAGCGCCCTGCCCATACCAAGAGTTGTGATCAACGGGCGGCCCGCTGGCGTCATGACCGATATGGCCCCCGCTGTCAACATCCCGCCCTTTGGGATGTGCAGCAGCCTCAGCAATCCAACAGTCGCCTCCGCTACCGCGGCGGCTCTGGGCGTGCTGACGCCCATGCCCTGCGTCCCGGTTCCTGCCGGGCCATGGCTGAACCCTGTTCCCAAGGTATCCATTGGCGGACAGTCCGCAATCTCCAACGACAGTAAATTGATGTGCGCGTGGGGCGGCCAGATTGCCGTGCAGTTTGCCGGACAGACCAGCGTACAGCTATAAAAAGGAAGGAAGGTATTTCAAATGGCAGAGTATTTGTCTCCTGGCGTCTATGTGGAGGAATTTGATTCCGGCGTCAAAGCCATGGAGGGCGTCGGCACCAGCACAGCCGGCTTTGTCGGTCTGGCGGAAAAGGGGCCGGTGACAGGGCGGCCTGTCCTGCTGACCAGCTTCGCCGAGTACCAGCGTCGGTTCGGCGGGTATCTCTCGGAGCTGGAGTATGGGAAGTACCGCTATTTGCCCAATGCGGTAGAGCAGTTTTTCACCAACGGGGGCAGCACCTGTTATGTCATGCGCGCGGCCCCAGAGGACGCCGCCTGCGCCAAAAGCGCGGAGGGTCCTGTCGTGGTCCAGGCGAAAAATCCCGGCGCATGGGCGAACACCATGCAGGTGTTTTTCTCCAGAAGCACCAGGGCCAGAACACAGATTTTGGAGGCGCAGGACGGTGTGGGCGGAAAGCAGTACCGCCTGAAAAACGCCGCCGGTTTCCGGGTGGGCGATCTGGCCGCCTATCGCGCGGAGGGCGCCGTATCCTACTATAAGGTCACAGCCCTGAACGGGATGCTGGTATCCTTCCAGACCGAGCTGCCGGAGGATGCGGTGGATACGGCCCTTGTCCCCACACGCACGCTGGAAGCCTGCGGCGTGGATATGTCCATCCGCTGCGGCGGGCAGGAGGAGAGCTATCCCGGCTGCTCCCTGAACCCGGCCGCGCCCGATTATCTCATTGCGGCACTGGAAAAGTCCAACATGGCCGCCATGTCGCTGCATCTGCCGGAGGACGCCGGGGATCTGCTGTCCCTGCTGGGGGCGGAGGACGGAGCGGAAAGCCTGCGTATTGAACTCAGCGGCGGGCTGAACGGCACCATGGACAGTGTGAATGCCGGCACCTTCAACGGTGTTGATCTGGGTCCCGGCAAACGCTCCGGCATCGAGGCATTCCAGGAGATCACCGATGTATCCATCATGGCGGTCCCCGGCGTCACCGACGCCAACGTGCAGGCCAAGCTGATTGCCCACT
>ERZ779637.1117-NODE-1117-length-12372-cov-8.157912_pt1 | contig 12372 bp, 10 predicted proteins | sample MGYA00514196_ERZ779637 | MGnify/ENA primary metagenome ERZ779637 (study PRJEB29562, sample SAMEA4376700) | mouse gut metagenome | isolation source: Cecum | study: EMG produced TPA metagenomics assembly of the A DSS colitis mouse model was used to assess the... | reverse complement strand
ATTCCAACCTGGATAAAGGCAAAAAATAATTTTAACAACAGCATTTATGACACCTTTCCCTTCTTTTTGTTATTGAGCGTAACATATAAGTCAGCAAGACCAATTCCAAGACAGACAAAAATAATAAGCATAGCACTGACATCAAATAAATAAGTCGCCACAAATGCTGTTACCATCATCACAATATACAAAATTCGTTTTGTTTTTATTACATTTCCAGCCAGATTGATTACGACATCAAAAATGACCGCCGCAACGCCTGCGCGCATCACCTGAAGTGCTGTGGCAATATAGGGATTTGTGCGAAACTGATCATAAAATAGCGAAATAATTGAGATAATGATCATTGGCGGCAGTATCGTTCCTAAAATCGCTGTCAAAGAACCAATAATACCAGCCATTCGATAACCAATGATAACAGACGCGTTCACTGGTAGTGGCCCTGGCGCAGACTGCGTGATTGCAGTCACATCTAACATTTCGTCCTCCTCAAGCCATTTGAGCTCCTCCACATACTTTTTTTTCATTAGAGAGACAATGACAAATCCACCTCCAAAAGTGCAAGCACTCAGGATAAACATAGATTTAAACAAAGTCCATAGCTTACTATAGTCCTTTTTCATATATCCTCCATTTTACTTTTCAATTTTCTTTTTATTATGCGAAATCATCTGAATTATATGTATCCTTTTCAAAAATTCCCATCTTTAATGATTGTTAAATTTCCAACAAATCCTCACAATCCGTTTTATCACTTCATCTGCATTTCCTGCTGGTTTCAACTTGCGACATTTTACCTCAAAAATGCTGCCGTCTAATATCTCAACCATAAATTTATCTTCTCTGTCAATTGTAGTGATATCTTTAATCTTCATATCCTCTGCTTCATTAAGCAATTCAAATAGTTTATCCTTAAAATAATCCAGTTTCATGTTTTGCTCCTTTTCAGAATATATGTTTGTATAGGTAACAATATATGACTAATAATCGTTTCTTACTACACTATATCAACTTTTTCGTCCTAAAACAAGATAAATCGATTTACACATCTCGACACATCTCGACAAAAGTGACCGCTTCATGTGTGATTTTTAGTTGTTATTCAACAAGAAATTTGTTAGAATAAAGGCGAAGAAAGTAATACAAGGAACAGTACAGACGCAGATTTGCACTGTTTCCGAAATCATTATTTAGGAGAACCGTTTTGGATAAGGAATTTGGACATTTGGAAATAAAATTAAATGATTTACTAAAAGAACGAGGACTAAACAAAAATAAATTATCCCACAAAGCCGAGATGAATTGGAAACAAATTGACAATTATTGTACAAATAGTGTCACACGGTTAGACGTATCTGTTCTGTGCAAGCTCTGTGCTGCCTTAGACTGCGAGATACAAGACCTGCTAGTATTTTATCCGCCAGAAGACAAAACGAAAAAAAACTCGTAATTGAGTAAGGAAAATTTATCTTCCCTACTCGTGCGCCGGTACTCGTCCGCTTCCGCTGACAAATTTCACTTGGGTGTCCGTGTGCAAAAAACAGATGCAAAGTATCGCAACAACACTTCACATCTGTTTTCTTGTATTTCATTATTGATGGATTACTTTTCTTGTCTTATGGAGAAAGCCTCTTACTTTTGTTCGCTGTAGGAAAATATCATAACTCTTAATAATCAGCACAGAACATACTGCTTGCTCCATAATTTTATCTGTGCGGAATCCCGTCACCACTTCTTGGATTCCCCAGTCAAGTGAAGCTCCCATAATAATTAGATCATATTTGTCAGAAAATTCTACCACTCGTTCAATCAAATCACCGCTACAGACCATAATCTCTACGGGTTGGTCAAATTTGGCCGCTGACTTGTCAAGATACGCTTTTGTGCTTTCGACATCCTCCTCATGATCCACCACATTTAAAAGGGTAATTTTCGCCTTATAAGCATTGGCAATTCGATTGACCACCTTTGCTGTCATCTTAGAATATCTTCCGCCGCCATAAGGAAATAAAATATTTTGAAAGGTTTGTTGCTGTCCATGCATCCGCAATACTCCAACATCTGCTGGTGCTTCCTGCAACATGCGATAAGTAATATTTCCATGCATATATTTTGCGAAACCCGAGCCATGCCATCCCATAATCACAAGTGGATTTTTTTCTTTCTTGACAACCGACATAATGGCATGAAATGCATCTCTGGAATTAATCAGAACAGGGCGCATACATGGTTCCGATTCATACTCCTTTAACTTTTGAACCACACTATCCTGAACTCCCATAGATTGCATCATAACATCATAGTCAGCAATTGTAAGTAAATTGTCAGGAAAAACATTAACTTTTATGGGAACTACAGTTGTCGATTCCTCCGACAGAGCAATCTTTCTGCCAAAATTTAAAAGCCCATCCGCTGTTTTGGGATTGGATACAGGAATAATAATCTCGTTCCTTCTATTTTCTTTTTTCTGTTCCTTAATCTCCGGTATATCAACAATCGAAATACCCTTGGAAGCATATTTTAGCCTTGGCATAACAATATAGTAATACAAGATGCCAATCCCAATTACAGAAACAGCAATAATCAGTGCTGGGCGGTCCGAAATCGCCAGATTAAAAATTAAAAATAAATTCATTCCAATGCCAAGTAATGGTGTAATCGGATAGAACGGCACCCGAAATTTCCGCTCAAGTTCTGGTTTTTTCTGCCGAAAAATTATAAGTGCCACATTGACAAGGCTGTATCCTGTCAATGAAAAAATACTGGTTACTGTTGAGATATGTTCCAAATCTCTAATGGACACTGCAATAAACACAATGATAGAGGACACCACAATCGAAAAAACAGGTGTTTTCGTCGTTCTGTTAATCGCCTTAAATAAACTTGGCAGACGCTGGTCTCTCGCCATTGCAAACGAAGTGCGTGAGGACGCCATCACTGCTGTATTAATCGAGGAAAGAGTCGCTAGTATTCCCGCAAAAGCAAACAAATATCCACCTGCCACTCCGCCAATCTTTACAGCCGTGTCAATCATAGGCGTACTTGTAACCTCCGGCACCAACTGTTGCCACGGCAGAATTGCACAACCAATAAAGAAAACAGAAGTCTTTATCACAATGACCGCCGCAATAGAAATTAAAATCGCTTTTGGAATTGTCTTTTCCGGTTCAATAACCTCCTCGCTCGCAGTCGTAATCAACCCATAACCAATATAGGTCATATACAAAAATCCCATCGCATTAAAAACACCAGGCATTCCCTGTGGCATATAGGGTGTTTGATTCTGCATATCAATATGGAAAATCCCAATCACAACATAAAGTGCAAGCAAGGCAACCAACAATGTAGTAATTACATTCTGTAATGCCCCAGAACTTTTTGTACCTTTAATATTCGTGAACATAACATATATCACAAGCAAATATGCTGCTGCCATCTGCGGAATAAACGGAAAGATATAATTAATAAAATTGCCAAATCCAAGTGCAAACAATCCACATGACATTGCATAGCCAAGCCAAAATCCCCATCCGCAGATAAATCCAATAATATTGTTCCCTGTCGCCTCTTTCACATAGACATAACCACCGCCCGCTTTTGGTATAACTGTCACAAGCTCTGCAAAGGACAATCCTGTAAACACCGCTGCAATCCCCGCCAGAAAAATTGCCAATGATGCTCCCGGGCCTGCTGTTGCATAGCTGGTTCCCGCCAGAACAAAAATGGCAGAGCCAATCATGGTCCCAATGCTAATCATCAGTGCAGAATACATTCCAAGTGTTCTGTCCAGTTTTTGTTTCATATCATATCCCTTCTCCCTGTTTATTTTATTTTCTTTAACAAAATCCTCTCCGCTGCGCCTCCTTAAACAATTTGGGTTGAATATCTGGATAGGTATATGCTAAAGGCATTTGATCTGTAATCACAATTTTCTCAATCTCATTCTGTAATTCTGGTTCTAACTGTTTCACTGTTGCAAAATACAGCATCCCAAAAGTTTCTTCTCCATCAAAATTGTCCTCTGCAATCACAGAGTATACACAGATTGGCTGTATCTCAAAATCAATCGCCCCTGTCTCCTCGTACAATTCCCTTTTTGCTGTATCCAATATCATTTCCCCAGGTTCTCTGTGTCCCCCTGGAATTTCTAGTGTCTCTCTAAGTTTATGTTTGCAAAATATGTATTTTCCATCTTTTACTGCAACAATTACTGCGAATTTTAATAACTTGTCATCTATATCTTCATAAAAATTGACAGTCATTATTTCTCCTTTTCTTTTCATAGTTTTTTGGAATCTTATTTCTCAAAAAATTATTACTTCATCTACATTGTTTACTGCTTCTCTATCATATCAAAAAAATCAGTCCCCGTAAACTCCAAAACAAAATTCGTACTGCAAAAGTTATCACCCATTACTTTTCACACCCACACCATGCACTTACTGCAATTCACACCAAATCATTATAAATGAATACGAAATCTAGCGTGGATGTGTATTATAGCATCAGCCTGTGGCTTTACATAAATCTGCAAAACCACAGGCTGACCTATCAAGAACAATCCCAATTGTACAATATATTGCTAAAATCCCGTTTTATTAGCGCTTCCTTATTGATAAATAGATTAGCGACGCCGCAGTCTCCCCACAGCACATAATCCTCTCCATCCTCACCCATATCGGAATCAATCTGAAGCAAAAGTGTGTCATAGTATTTCCTATCTTCTTTATCTTCTCTCGGATCAAACTGGATAAATCCTGGATATCCAAGCATCTTGTGGCCCAATCCAGACAATTCCTCACTCAGATAGTTATCATCATCTGTATCTTCCTCAAAATACTCATACCAATTTTCTTGGTCAATCTCCTCGCCTGTCACCGCTTTCACTGCCTGTACAAACACTGTCGAAAAGCCTTCTATATCACTACTCATATAATCTATCCCTGTGCGGAATGAAAGCGCTGCTTGATGAAAAATCGGGGTACTGTAATCATCCGCTTCCTCTGCTCTTACAATATTTAATGTTTGTACCTGTTCCTCTGTGACATCTTGTCTTACAGTATCATGGAACACCACACGAAAATCTTTCTGCGAGACTGGATCATCAAAGTCCATACCAAACACATCATCATCCACTGTAATAAAAAACTGTAACATTCCCTCTTTTGGCAGTTCTGTATCAAACGCGCACAAATCTGAAAAATTAATCTGTGCAAGCAGCATCATCTTTTCGCCCTTACTATCTGTTGGATATTCCTTCTCCATATCCCAATAAGGCAGTCCACCAAACTTGCTATCTGTTAGAGATGGCTGCACTGTATTTGGCTTCCTGTCGATAAAAATAGCCGGAATCCCTGTCATCTCCTTGATTTTCTCCACTATCTTGACCGCTTTCTCGCTTGGATTGTAATCATCTTCCATTATACTACCTCCAATACATTCAATCAACTTTTAATATCAGTTCCAGTACACGCCGCACACAGATTTCCATATCTGCGCGCGTAAGTACACCTTTATCTAGTGCCTCTTGCAACCGCTCTGGAAAGCCTGTCGCCATCTTAATATCATTTCCCGCCTTAACTTCTTTGTAATGTTCACCGTTTGTCCACCAGTCGGTTGTAACCACACCGTCAAATCCCCACTCGCCGCGCAAGATATCCTCTAACAATTCTCGATTTTCCGAAGCACGATAACCATTTACAATGTTATAAGAAGACATAATCGCCCACGGCTTTGCTTCCTTTACAATAATCTCAAACGCTTTTAGATAAATTTCTCTAACAGCGCGCTCAGATGCTCTTGAATCGCTGTTTTTACGATTTGTTTCTTTATTGTTGAGAGCAAAATGTTTCACTGTCGCACCGACATGATTGCTTTGAATACCACGAACCATTGCCGCTGCAAGCTTTCCTGTAAGGAATGGGTCCTCCGAATAATACTCAAAATTCCGACCACAAAGCGGACTGCGATGAATATTGACAGCCGGAGTAAGCCACATTGCAATATTGTTCTCCTTAACTTCCGCACCGCCAGCTTCTCCAACTTGTTCTACCAATTCCTCATTCCAAGAACATGCAAGCTGTGTCGCACAAGGCCATGCCGTTGTATACACACTGCACTCTGGCGCAATACGCAAGCCAGCCGGACCATCCGCAGTCATAATATTTGGAATCCCATAATCAGGCAGATTTCCCCAGCCAAATGTATTTGCAACGCCTGTGTTTGGTTGTCCACCCAACAAATGCGCAAGCTGCTCATCAGACAGTTGTGCCATAAATTCATCCAGCGTAATTGTCCCCTCTGCCACTTCTTTTAAGAAATGATGTTGCTGTGCAGCAGTATTTGTCCACAAGTGATAACGTTTTCCAGCACGTGCTGCTGGTGTAAAACCATCTGTCTCGTCGACGGTAAGCGGTGTCAACTCATTTGCATCTGTGTCAACAGGTTCCAAAATTGGCAATTCCTCATAACTTCCATCGGCAAGCATCCGCTTTTTTAGGCTTGTAGGTGCACACTTTCTGGACAACTGCTGCACAACTGTATTTTCTTGCACTTCATATTGATAGGACAATTCTACAACATCGCGCACAGATGCACCGACAAAGAATCGATACATGCCTTTTTCCAAAATATATGCAGATGCCTTGATTTTGCCAAGATCATCATAGGACGCCATATCATTCACATCCCATGACAGCACAATACTCTGGCTCTCTCCAGTCTGTAAAAGTCTAGTCTTTTGAAATGCCACAAGCTGTTTTGCCGGTTTTCCAAGCACTCCCTGCGGTGCGCTAAAATACGCCTGCACAACTTCTTTTCCTGCTCTTTTTCCAACATTTGTGACAACAACTGGCACATAAATCTTATTGTTTTGCCCATACGCTGCCCCTGCTGTCAATGTGAAATCTGTGTAGGACAACCCAAATCCAAATGGATAATTCACTTTTTTATCCGCATCAGGAATGGTTTCAAAATAGCGATAACCCACATAAATATCTTCTATATAATCCACAAAACGCTCTGACGCATGGAAATTGTCCGTAGATGGATAGTCTGTCAACGCACGCGCAAAAGTATCGACTAACTTTCCGCTTGGATTGCCTTCTCCTATCAGGAGTTCTGCCGTGGCAAGTCCTCCTTCAATACCGCCCTGCCATGCCATCAACACCGACTGGATTTTTGCACTGTCATGAAACCAGCAAGAATCTACCATGCCGCCAACATTCATAACAACAATCACTTTTGGAAAATTTGCAGTCACCGTATCAACCATTGCCCGCTCCGCGTGCGTTAGACAAAAATCCCCATCCTCAAAAATTTCTGCGGATTGTTTTGCCATTGCCTCCTCAGTAATACAAAGATTTTTGTTCTCGGTATCTACAATGCTCTTTCTGTCCCAACCTTCACCAGAAAAGCGACATATTGTAATAATCGCCGTGTCTGTATAGGCACTTGCCTTCTTTAATAATTCCATTGGAACTTCTGGCTCTACGGTCATACCCGGCACACGTCCCTGTTGATACTGTGCCTTTACATTGTCCCGATAATATGCAGCAAGCTCCTCAAAAACATTTATCTTATCCTTTAAAAGTGATAGCCCCTCATATAAATTTCTCGCGTAGGAAACAGTCACTTCTCCGCTTCCTCCACCTCCGCGCACATAGTCAAAACTTGCCTTGCCAAATAAGGCAACCTTGCTGCCCTTTGCAAGTGGCAATAAATCCCCATCATTTTTGAGAAGCACCATACCCTCTTTTGCTGCTTCCTTTGAGAGTGTAATATGCTTGCTACTTGCCGTTACTTTCTCGCCATTCTCCCCCAATGGAAGATTAGGTTGATACATGACACGTGTCCATTTCTGCATTTTTATTTCCTCCTTATCCTTTCCTCTTATTTTAACAAATTTAACAACAATTTCCAACTAATATTTACGTTTAATATAACTGCTAAAGCTACCCTCTTTTTGCGCGGCAAGTAGAGAAACGAACCTTTTCTACTCGATTGCTTCTACTTGTCGTTGAATAAACCCTTTTGTTCGCCATTTTCCTGATTGCCATCGCAAAAACATAAACATAGCACGCACACATTCATCTGTCGCAAGTCCTATATAAGCACCCACCGCCAACAAATTTAGATGAATTCCAAAAAACCATGTGCCTCCCACCATACACAGATACATAAACAACACCCCTATCATCGTTGTAAATATAGCATCTCCGCTGGTCTTTAACGCCTGTCCAAACACCAGATTGGTCACACGCCCCACTTCAAGTACAATATCAATTGTAAGAAGTATCTTTACTAGCCGAATCATTTCCAAATCTTGCGTAAAAATACGAATCAACACATCTGCACAAAGAACAAATATTATCTCCAATCCTGCTGCCACAACAATTCCAATCCAAGCAGCCTTCTTGGTTCCTTTGTCGCAAGCTTCATAATCCCCTTCGCCAATGCGCCAGCCTGTCATAATGGCGTTTGCCTGTGCCAATGCCGCCCCTGCGCAATAAGAAAAGTTTGCAATCTGCGCAGCATACGCTCTTGCGGTCACATGAAAACCAGATTCATCCATCTGATTCAAAAAACGAATTGTCAGTGTCATTGCGACATTGTACAGAGCAGTTTCCAGCGCAGAAGGCAATCCAACCTTAATAATCTGCACAAAAACCTCTGTGTTTTTTAATCGCTCTGAATCTTCCTTTGCCTTGACCAAAATTTTAGATGCCACTATCACAATCGCTAGATTCAAAATTCTTGAAAGGACTGTCGCCACTGCTACGCCTGCCACACCTGCGTGCAATCCAAACAGAAATACTGCATTTAGACAAAGATTTACTACATTTGCCACAAGTGTTGCGATTAGTGGCTGCTTTGTATAACCAAATGCGCGCAGATAGCTTGAGAAAATTGGAATCAGCGCGTTTAAAAAGCAAAATCCACCCACAATTTTTAGATATGTTTTTGCATAGTCCATCAGAAGCGGCGCCACACCCACAATCTCCAGAATCAACCCTGAAAATACAAACAGGAAAATAGAGAGTGCAACCCCAAGCACCATATTAAAAACTGCGCCTAATTGTCTTGCCTGAAACGCGACTCCTATTCGTTTTGCTCCAATGTACTGTGTCATCACGGCAATCATTCCTGACGATACCACATGAAACATAATGATAAATACATTGATATACGTATTTGCCGTACCAACTGCACCGACGGCACTGTCCCCTACAGTAGAAAGCATAATGGTATCAACCATACCTGCCAACATATAGCACAAAGTTTCCAGCGCAATCGGAATATATAACTTTGTAAATGACTTCATTTGTCCTGCCTTCCCATCTTCTCTATACAAACACTACTGTTTTATAGGTTCAGATTCTACCGCGGATAACTTACAAGCAAAATCTATAAAAGTACTGCTGTCTCATAGGCTCCCAGTGTGCCTAAAAATATTTGTTCTTCTATCAGATTTTGTCTCCCTATTAACTCTGGTAAATTTACCATACCTGTTTTCGTGTGAAAAATCACAGTAATACATTGGTCGTTCAAATGTCTTGTACTATAAAAAAGTCCTTTTTCATCCTCTGTATACTGCTCTGTAATACTTCCTTTTGTAAGTGCTGGATATGTATGTCGAATGTGAATCAGTGTTTGATAATATTGTAACAAAGACTGATTTTGTCTATTTTTATCCCAAATCATGCCACGTCTACAGTCAGGATCAGGTCCACCCTCAATCCCAACTTCATCACCGTAATAAATCATTGGCATACCAGGCAACAAAAGTTGAAGCGCCGCCGCAAGCTTTTGTTTTTCTAAATCCTTATGCGCACTATTCAAAAAGCGTTCAGTGTCATGTGTATCAATAAAATTCCACAGGTATCCTTCCAAATTTGTATGTAAATTTCCTTTCATAAAATTCAAATTTCCTACAAAAGTGGAAATGGACATTTTCTGCGTCACAACCAAATCAAGTACGGAACGAGTAAACTGGTAATTCATAACACTATCCCACTCATCACCTTCCAGAAAGTCTTCTGCAAAATGCCAAATTTCACCGACAATCAGCACATCTTTCTTCACTGCCTTTATCTCTTGTCGAAAACGCTTCCAAAATGTATGACTTACTTCGTCCGCCACATCAAGACGCCAGCCATCAATATCACATTCTCGAATCCAATAGGAGGCAACATTAATTACAAAATCTGCTGTTTCTTTATTTTGAAGATTTAGTTTTGGCATCATGCCAGCATAGCTAAATGTCTTATAATTTGGCTTTTTCCCCCACTCCATAATAAGCGGAAAATCTTCGATATAATACCAGTCAAGATAAGCAGATTGCTCCTTGTTTTCCATAATATCGCGAAATGCGAAAAAATCTACTCCTGTATGATTAAACACTCCGTCTAAAATCACATACATTCCAAGTTTGTGTGCCCTGTCAACCAGCTCCTTTAAATCCTCCTTGTCACCAAAAGACGGGTCAATTTTATAATAGTCATCAATATTGTACTTATGGCTAGAGTTCGCGCTAAAAATGGGTGTCATATAGAGAATATCTACACCCAACTTTTTAAGATAATCCAAATGATCAATAATTCCTCGAATGGAACCTTTTAAATCTGCATTGTGATCAATCGGTACCTGATACCAAATTTCATCAGATACTTGCTTCTCTGTGGCAAATCGAGAGGGAAAAATCTGATACAAAACTTTGTTCTCTGCCCACAAAGGCAACGCAAACAATTCTTCTTCTCTAAGATTTTGTGGGCAATCATACATCTTCTCAATATCTGTAATACACGAATCATAAAAACTATGATTTCCATAAAAAATTTTATTTCCCGCTGTGTCCTCAATTTCAAAAAAATATCGCAGACAAACTACATCCATTGTCACAAAACTCTCATAGTAGTCAATATAATTATCTGAACAGGCAAGTATCATCTCCTGCTCTTGTCTTGTATCCATCTTTTTTAATGATAAATACTTATCTTGTGTGTGGAGGACAACGCGCGCTAGATCTCCTTTTTTTGCTTCCAATCGAATTAAAAAACGTCCTTTTTCCACCGCATAGCAATATCTCTTATCTGCAAAATGTCTAATTGCCGCATACTCCATCTTAGTTTCCTCCATCCAAAATTTTATTGTATATCAATATCCGTTTTTTTCTACAACTATTTACTGTTCATACAGGACTTAGCATTTACTGCTAAGTCCGTACAAAACATCTCACCTGCAAATAACCATCTATTTGTACAAGGAGTGTGAACAGTGACCGTATATATGAAAAAGCGAAAGGATTTACGGTCTATACTTGTATTGTACTCTTACACATGCTATAATTCTTGCAATATTATCCTACTTTTTTAACACAATCCTATGATGAGGTAAAAAAATGACTCCTACACCTTTGCATGAGACAAAAATACACGGCATTATCACCTTTCCTTACAGTGTCTATCACGGACGCATCCCTGAGTGGATTCCTTCCTTTCCACTGCACTGGCATGATGATTTTGAACTAATTTACTGCGCCGACGGGCAAATACAAGTTACCGTCTGGGGAAAGAGTTATATACTTTGCTCTGGAGATATCGTGCTAATTCTCCCACATGCAGTACATTCTATTGAGCAGGGAAACTCAGACGGCGGAGAATATTTTAACATTATGTTTCACCCGTCACTTTTTAAGGGAATAGAAGGTGATTTGTGTTATGACAAGTATGTACTTCCTTTTCTGAATGACGAAAAGACACTAGACTGTTTTTATCCAGCAGACTCCTATTTTAATCAGACAATACTCCCTTGCGTCCAATCATTGCTTGCGCACCGCAGGGAAAGTTACACCACGTATGAGTTAATGATCAAATCAAATCTTTTTCTTTTGTTGTATCACATGATTCAGCAGAGCACTACCACCAACGATAACAATGCCTTGCAATTGTCCTACAGTCGACTAAAAAATGCGTTATATTATGTTCAGAAATTTTATGACCATGACATTACGATCAAAGAAGCAGCCAGACAATGTGGTTTCTCCGAGAGTCATTTTATGAAACTTTTTAAGGAATTAACAGGTATGAGTTTTAACGCTTACCTAGTCAATTATCGCTTGGAACTGGCGGCAAAACAGCTTGCTGAGACAGATCTGAAGGTCATTGATATTATGGAAAACTGCGGTTTCCACAATCAATCCTACTTCACGCGAGCATTTCACAAAAAATATCAGAAAGCACCATTAATATATCGAAAAAACTGCTGTCCGACTACGCAGACAGCAAAAGATAAGCCTATTTAAGAAAGTTTTATATAAAACTTGAGAGTAAAAAGTTTGCACTATTAAGAAGCCAGTGAATCCTCATAGGTTCC
>ERZ779637.1116-NODE-1116-length-12374-cov-16.440133_pt1 | contig 12374 bp, 8 predicted proteins | sample MGYA00514196_ERZ779637 | MGnify/ENA primary metagenome ERZ779637 (study PRJEB29562, sample SAMEA4376700) | mouse gut metagenome | isolation source: Cecum | study: EMG produced TPA metagenomics assembly of the A DSS colitis mouse model was used to assess the... | reverse complement strand
GATCCAGAGCCGACACCTGATCCGACACCGACGCCGGCTCCTGTTCCGCAGCCGGATACGCCGGAGGAGGGCACATACTGCTTTGTAACGTTTACTTATGTGGAAGCGGAGGAAGAGCAGCTTCTGTACCAGATTAAGGATGTCAGCGCTGTCTCTACAGAGGATGGATTTGCGCATCCCTATGACAGCTATACATTGGAAAAAAGCCTGTTCCGGAACGAACTGAACGCGGTGGAGACGGACGCGGATGCTTATGCCGCAGAGCCTGCGCCGGAGGGGCAGTTTGAATATGTCGGCGGCGGCAAGGGCATGTATAAGATTGTCAGGGATCGCAAGCCGGAAAATGCCGGCGCGACAACGAAGGACGCGTCGCAGGACGCTGAGACGCCGGATAATGATTTGGAGGAGAACGGCGCGGGGGACGGAGAGGATGCCGAGGTGCAGAATGTCAGCGCGCGGGCTTCGGTGAGTACGGCGGTACACTATATAGAAGTGCAGAATGCGCCCGTTTATATACGGTGTAAAGGCGGAATGGACTTCCTCAGACGCGATGTATTTAAATCCCTGAGCCGTCAGGACAATGCCTCCGAAAAGTTCAAGATCAAGGTGAATACGAAACTTGCCGGTGCTGTGGAGCAGGCGGATATAGAAGACGCGGATCTTGTCTATCTGGAGGACGGCAGCGGACTGTATTTGAATCCGGATGCGGAGAAGGTTTATATCAAGCCGAAGAATGCGCCGGACGCTGCGGCGGACGGACTGCAGGACGTTTCCGATGAGGCGATTACTAAGCTGGTGGAGGAGGCAGTGCGCTCCTTAAAGCCCGTTATCGTGGATTATGGTGCGATAGAGAGTGAAAACGGCGTAGGCGCTAGCTATAAAGGCAGCAATTATCAGCTGTTAGCGAAAGCTTTTCTGAAAAAGGATCTCTCTGCCTTCTATGATGATATGGCGAAGAAGGGGAATCTTGCGGCTAACATTTTGATGAATGCCGGCAATGACAAAGACAAAGATCATCCGAATAAAGATGACAACGGATATCATTATGTAAACCGAAATGTTTATATTGTGAACGGAACGCCTCTGGTGGGAGAAGACTTTCCGGAGGAGTTCGAGGAGCGAGAGGCGAAGGCTGGATTTAACGAGGTGCTGGCGGCGATCAAAGCGGAGAACGCGCTGCTGTCCGAGGATGACAGAATTTCGGAAAAGGTCAGCAAGGCGATGGCGGTTCAGTACATTATCAACTACTCCCTCGGGCTGGTCGGCGAGTATAAGGATCTGACGATTCTGGAGCTGCAGCCGACGGCAAACATGGAATTAGATTTACACTTTGACGCGCCGGATGATGAGAAGAAGAACGCCGTCCTGTACTGGCAGAGAGAGGATCAGAAAGGGGCAGGACAGCAGATATTCAGAAGCTCCAAGAAGATTGATGTAAGGATCGAACAAAGATCGGTGGCGGCGTTCAACAGCAGCTATCAGGACATTAACGCAGCCTATAACATGATCTTTATCGGTCTGGACGGGCAGCGGCTCTACCGCGAGTGGGGTAAAGACGGCAAGGAGATGGAGACGCGCTACAATGACGACTCTTTAAACGGCAAGGTTTATCATAGAGGCGACAGCGTGGCAGGCGGCGGCGACAGATATGACGCGAGCGATATCACGGCGCAGAAAAAGAACGAGCTGTTAAGTTATCTGCGAGCCGGTTATCCGATTGTGGTAGAGAACGCGTGCTTTAAAAATATGAGCGCGAAAAAGGCGGATGAGAAAGATATCAATACCGACTATATCGCCGAGGACACGCAGATGTACGACTTCCTCAAGGAAGCGATCTCCTTGGGCAGATCGGATAATGATGAGGACGATGACAGCGATAGCGGTGTCGGCATCTACACCATCGAGGACGTGCACAGCAGCGCCGTGTTTACGATGCAGTTAAACGCGCTTCGCCCGAAGGTCGAGCTGCGGGCAGAGGATGACGGCAGCAAGGACGAGAACGTTTCCGAAGAAGATAAGAGACCTTCCGATAGGATAGAGACGGAAGAGGTGCCCGAAAAGCCCGGGATTCTGCGAGGGACGATCGAGTACCGCGTTTTCAGTGACACTGCGGATGAAGATAAGAGATACAACGGAGATCTGGACAGAAGACTGTACCTTGATCTGAACTATGACGGCGTCTTTGCGCCGGAGGAGGCGCTTGACGGGTGTCAGTTTGAGGAGACGGACGGGCTCGGAAGAGTCAGCGTCGATTTCAATGAGATTAATTTTGGTATCGTGCCTTGGAAACTGGAAGTGAGGGATGTCGGAAACGAGTTCCGGCGCGCTTCTGTGCAGGGCTGCTTTACCATAGGCGGCGGCAAGAATGCGAAGCTCCGAATCTTGCAGGTCATCGATGATACGAAGAACGGGTTTGCGGATTTGGAGGAGATTTACAGCAATATAGAAAATTCACTGCTCGGCTACTATTTGAAGAGCGCGGAGATGATTCTCGGGATAAAGTGGGATATCGAGGCGCTGACCCCGGCTGAATTGGCGGAAAAGCTGGATAAAAACGCGAACTATCTTTCCAAGTGCGATGTGGTGGTGCTGGGCTTTGGCAACAGCGGCGATCCCGGCAAAAAAGTAACTGATGCAGTCAATGATTACGTGAAAGCAGGCGGGAGCGTGCTTGTCTCCTCCGCGGGCGCGGCAGAAGATAAGGGAAGACTAGGTATAGCCCTTGAGCATTTGGGACAGGAGGAGAGTCAGAAGACTTACGGAAAACTCGGTCTGCACAGCAGTGATAAATACCGCTATGAAGGCATAGAAGCCAGATGGTTCAACAAGACGCCGAGTCTGTATCTGGATCGCATTAACGACGGTGCGATTTCCAGATGGCCCTATCAGATCAATGCGAGGGCGCAGCTTGGCGGAAATACGGAAGTCGCAATGCCCGATTATCTGCTGAATATCGGGACGGCGAGGAATGAGGACGAGGATAGGGGAAAGGCTTATACTACGGCATGGTTTACCCTGCTCGATCCGCTCAATGCAAAAGGCGCTTACAGCTCTTCGCCCGGTGACGGAAGCAATAACTACTATGTATACAGTAACGGCAGCATAGTGTATGTGGGGCAGACGGAATACAAGTATGTTTACGACCCGAAGGGTATTGTGGATCCGGAGGCGGACGGTACGGACGAGTGCATGATCTTTGTGAACGCGCTGATGGCGGCATACAACGCCGGCTTGCACAGAGGAGGCGTCTCCATCGTGGCGGGGTTTAACGGCGTGAACAAGGTGGAGAGCGTTACGGTTCCCTTCGACGTTGCTTTCAAAGAAAGCTTGACAGATGGCGAAAAGGGCGGTATTTTGGGCGAGACCGTGGACGTGTATTTCCGTTTTACGGACAACAATATTGCCGTTGACAAGGTTACAACGCCGACTTTCTATGCTAAGAATACGGGCGCGCCTGCGGACGAGGAGCTTCTGCTGTATGACGGTACAATCAATCCTGTCTTCAGTGAGTTCCCAAGCCCGGTTTGGGCGGTGGAGAACAATCGTCTGGTGGAGGTGGATTTGACGAACGGTATCGTTCCGAATAAGGTGTACCGTATCAAAGCGCCCCTGACAGCTTTGCAGAAAGGACCGGATGAGACGTCGCAGATATGCGTGCTGCTCACGAGTGAATATACGAGGGCAGGGGAAAAGGTGACGGCGCTCAGCACGGACAGCGTATCCTTAAACCGCGCTCAGATGTTCCTGCTGGAGTAATATGGTAATATCATATAATTATAATAAGGAAGTAAAACGTCAGAGCCTGCGCGTGAGCGCGGGCTCTTTTGACGCGAGGGCAAAGCGGCACGGATGCGGTTTTGCAGGATTTTTTCTTGACAAACCCGCGCCTCATAGCGCATAATAATCCTACCGGGATTTCCCGGCAATTCTGATTTCTGACTTTCTGGCGTTTCGCCGCAGAAATTCACAACAGGGTAGTAAAAAAGGGGCAGCAGAATATAAATAAGGTAACTATTCAGTACATGTACGGAACAGTTACGAGAAAAGGAGGATACATAATTGCTCAGTACAATTACATCAGGGGCAGTTTATGGGGTGCACAGCCATCTGATTCAGGTGGAGGTGGACATTTCTCAGGGACTGCCGTGTTTTCAGATCGTGGGGCTTCCCGGCTCCGAGGTGCGGGAGGCGAGAGAGCGGGTTAAGGTGGCGCTAAAGAACGTGGGCGTCAAGCTGCCGCCCATGTGTATCAACGTCAATCTCTCCCCGGCGGATCTGCCGAAGAACGGCACCATGTTTGACCTGCCAGTGGCGGTGGGCATTATGATTGCGCTTGGAAAATTAGAGCAGGAGGCGGTGGAGGGGACGCTCCTTCTGGGAGAACTGGGGTTGTCGGGAGAGTTAAAACCTGTCAGGGGCGTGCTGCCGATCGCCAGAGAAGGCGCCCTGCGGGGCGTAAGAAGATGTATCCTGCCTGCGGGAAACGAGTGGGAGGGTGCGCTGATTCCGGAGATGGAGAGCGTCGGCGCGCGGGATGTGAGGGAGGCGGTGGCGCTGCTTGCGGGGGAAGAGGGTTCCCTGCCGGTGCCGGATGGTGTGGAAGGCTGCTCTGTGGCAGGAAGTATGTCTTCGGCGAAGGAAGATTCCGGCAGGAGTGAAAGTCGGCATGGGAGTGCGAACGCTTCCGTGGCTGGTTCTGCAGCCGCAGCCACCGTCTCCATTGAGGAAACGGCAGGAGAGGAGCGGCTTGACTTTGCCCAGATCAGCGGACAGCAGGGGTTAAAGCGCGCGGCGGAGGTGGCTGCCGCCGGGTTTCACAATCTGCTGATTATAGGCGCGCCCGGATCCGGTAAGACTATGCTGGCAAGACGGATTCCGTCGATCCTGCCGCCCTTGACGCGGGAGGAGAGTCTGGAGGTGTCCACAATCTACAGCATATGCGGTTTGCTGCAGTCCGGCGGTACCCTGAGGACCACGAGACCTTTTCTGAATCCCCATCATACCATAACGGGTCAGGCGCTTGCGGGCGGCGGGCGGATTCCCATGCCGGGGATCATCAGTCTCGCCCACCGCGGTGTGCTTTTCTTAGATGAGCTGCCGGAGTTCAAGCGGGAGACGCTGGATATTCTGAGGCAGCCGCTGGAGGATAAGCAGGTGCAGATAGCGAGAAGCAGCGGTTCTTATGTCTATCCTGCGGATTTTATGCTGGTTGGGGCAATGAATCCCTGTCCCTGCGGTTTTTATCCCGACAGGGAGCGGTGCCGCTGTACGCCCTTTGAGGTGAAGCGGTATTTGAACCGGGTGTCGGGACCGATCTTGGATCGTATGGACATCTGCGTGGAGGCAATGCCCATGGCTTTTGCGGATATGACTTCCGGCAGGGCGGAGGAGACGAGCGCGCAGGTCAGAGAGCGGGTGATGGCGGCGAGAAAAAGGCAGGAACGGAGATTTGCGGGTACAAAGCTTCATTTTAACGCGGATATGGGCGCCGGGGACGTGAAGCGTTACTGCGCCTTGGGGAAGGCGGAGCTTGCTTACATGGAGCGGATGTTTGCCGCGCTGCAGCTTTCCGCCAGAGCTTACCACCGTATTTTGAAGGTGGCGAGGACCATTGCGGATCTGGGCGGCAGCGACAGGATCGGGGAGATGCATCTGGCGGAGGCGATCTGTTACCGGCAGTCCGACCACAAGTATTGGAATTGAGGCTGGGATGCGTATGAAAACAGGGACAGGGAGAATGACGGAGGCGAGAACGGGGAAGGTGGAAATGACGGGAGAGAAAACAAAGTCGATGGAAATGACAAGAGTGGAAGCAGAGACAGGAAAAGTGAGCGAGGAGGAAAAGGCGTACATACACTGGCTGTATCAGGCGGTAGGACTTGGCGGCAGAGGCTTTCTGCGCGCTCTGTCGTCCCTCGGGACGCCCCGGGAGATATACCGGCTGGCTGTTTCGGGAACGCTTGCGGAGAGAGTGTCGGATCGGTATGCAAAAAAAGTGACGCAGATGTTGGAATTTACCAGAGGGTACGATGTGGCGGAAGCGTACGGGCGAATGAGAGAGCGGGGCATCTTTCTCGTGACGGAGAGGGAGCCGGGGTTTCCGGAAAGGCTGACCCGGATTCCGGACAAGCCCTATGCCATTTACTGTGCCGGAAAGCTGCCTCAGGAGGGGAAGAAGGCGGTGGCGCTGATCGGCGCAAGGGACTGCACGCCTTATGGCAGATATATGGCGGAGCAGTTCGGGGCGGCGTTCGCGAAGGCGGGTGTGCAGGTGATAAGCGGTATGGCGCGGGGAATCGACGGTATCGGACAGAGCGCCGCTCTGCGGGAGGGCGGTTACTCGCTGGGTGTTCTGGGGTGCGGCGTGGATTTCTGCTATCCGCGGGAGAACAAGGCGCTGTATGAAAGGCTGCTTGACGGGGGCGGGATCTGTTCCGAATACCCGCCGGGGACGGAGCCGAGGGCGGTGCTCTTCCCGCCAAGGAACCGCATTATCAGCGGTCTTTGTGACGCGGTGCTGGTGGTGGAGGCGCGGGAGAAGAGCGGCACGCTGATTACGGTGGATATGGCGCTCGAGCAGGGGCGGGAGGTTTACGCGCTGCCCGGCAGGGCGACCGACCCTTTAAGCGGCGGCTGTAACCGTCTGATCCGGCAGGGAGCCGGATTAGTGTCCACGCCGGAGGAACTTTTGGAGGAGATTATGGAGGAATATGCAGGAAACGGCGGCGGGCGAACGAAAGACGCACAGGGAAGACTGGTCTTTTCTGGAACGAAAAGGGAAACTGTGCCGGCGAATTTTACCTTTCTGGAAGAGGTGCAGGGGGAGCTGTGGGAAGTTTTGGATTTCAATCCGCTTCCGGCGCAGGAACTGCAGCGCAGATACGAGGAAAAATATGGAAAGACTATTGCCCTGCCGGTTCTGTTTAAGGAGCTTTTGGAGCTGTGCGCCTGCGGTCAAGCGGGGCAGGTGGGAGGCGGGTACTTTATGCGAATTTTGAAAACGTAAAACAGTACAGCAGATAAACAAAAAAGAAAATAGAAAAACAGGCAAACCCATTGACCGGATTTCCCGTTTTGCATATAATCATCTTAAGTGCCGGATATCTGAAAGGAGGGAGACAGAATGGAGGAAATCATGGGAATGACAGACAGCCAGTACAAAGATTTTGTGGAGGCGATAAAAGAGGATCTGGAGGAGCTGAACGAGTACATAGAAGCCGGGGAAAGCGAAAGATATGTAAAAAAATACAACAGGATTATGGAGAGGCTGGAAAAATCGCTGAATCGGTAAAAGAAAAGACAAATTCGACGGAACACTAGTTATAGAAGAAAAAATTTCCCCTTGCAACCGCTTGCGATTTGGTGTATAGTGTTGCACGTTAGACGGGGTATCACCCTAGAAAGACACGGACAGGGGAATCACTATGGCGAAATATCTTGTAATTGTGGAGTCACCGGCGAAGGTGAAGACTATCAAAAAATTTTTAGGCGCGAACTATGAAGTGGCGGCGAGTCAGGGACACGTGAGGGATCTTCCCAGAAGCGTTCTCGGGATCGACGTGGACAATGACTTTGAGCCGAAATACATCACAATCCGCGGCAAGGGGGACATACTGGCGAATCTGCGCAAGGAAGTGAAGAAGGCGGAGAAAGTCTATCTGGCAACCGACCCGGACCGCGAAGGCGAAGCTATTTCGTGGCACCTGCTTTTTGCCCTGAAACTGGAAAATAAGAAGGTGTATCGCATTACATTCAATGAGATTACGAAGACGGCGGTCAAAGAGTCCTTAAAGAATGCCAGAGAGATCAATATGGATCTGGTGGACGCGCAGCAGGCGAGACGGTGCTTAGACCGTATGGTCGGTTATAAAATATCACCTGTTTTGTGGGCGAAGGTGAAGCGCGGGCTGTCCGCGGGACGTGTGCAGTCGGTGGCGCTGCGGATTATCTGCGACAGGGAGGAGGAGATCAACGCCTTTATCCCGGAGGAATACTGGACGCTGGACGCGCAGCTTAAAGTCGAGGGAGAGAGAAATCCCCTGACCGCGAAATATTACGGAACGAAGACGGAGAAACGCACGATTGCGTCCGCGCAGGAGATGGAGCAGCTTAAAAAAGAACTGTCCGGCGCGGCTTACAAGGTGAGATCCGTAAAGACTGGCGAGCGGACGAAGAAAGCGCCGCTGCCCTTTACGACCTCAACGCTCCAGCAGGAAGCGAGCAAGGTGTTGAATTTTTCCACCCAGAAGACGATGCGTCTGGCGCAGCAGCTTTACGAGGGCGTGGAGATCAAAGGAAACGGCACCACGGGTATCATCACCTACCTGCGTACCGATTCCACGAGAATATCCGAAGAGGCGGAAGCCTTGGCAAGGGCTTATATTACGGAGAAGTACGGCGAGGAATATGCGGCGGCGACGGAGCAGGAGAGAAAGTCTGACAAGAAGATTCAGGACGCCCACGAGGCGATCCGCCCCACGGATATCAGCAGGCTGCCGCTCGATATCAAGGATTCCCTTTCCAGAGACCAGTTTAAGCTATACCAGCTGATCTGGAAACGGTTTGCGGCAAGCCGGATGGCGGCGGCGCAGTATGAGACTACTTCCGTGAAGATAGACGCAGGGGAACACCGCTTTACCGTGGCGGCGTCGAAGGTGAAGTTCGACGGCTTTATGAGCGTCTACACGCAGGAGGAGGACAAAGAGGAGAGCAACACGCTGATCAAAGGCATCTCGGAGGACACGGGGCTGACGCTGCTCACATTGGAAGAGAAGCAGCATTTCACCCAGCCCGCGCCCCACTATACGGAGGCGTCGCTCGTGCGCGCCATGGAGGAGCTGGGGATCGGCAGACCGAGCACCTACGCGCCCACCATTACGACGATTCTGGCGAGACGATACATTGTGAAGGAAAATAAAAACCTCTATGTGACGGAGCTTGGCGAGGTGGTCAACAATATGATGAAGGACGCCTTTCCCTCGATTGTGGACGTGAACTTTACCGCCACTATGGAGGCGCTTCTTGACGGCGTGGAGGAAGGCACCGTGAAGTGGAAGACGGTGGTGAAGAACTTCTACCCGGATCTGCAGGAGGCTGTGGAGAAGGCGGAGAAGGAGCTGGAGGAAGTGGAGATCGCCGACGAACTGTCCGACGAGTTCTGCGAGCAGTGCGGCAGGCAGATGGTGATCAAGTACGGACCCCACGGCAGGTTTTTGGCATGTCCCGGTTTCCCGGAGTGCAGAAACACGAAGCCCTATTTTGAGAAGATCGGCGTGGCATGTCCAAAGTGCGGCAAGGATATCGTCCTGAAAAAGACGAAGAAGGGCAGGAAGTATTACGGCTGTATCGACAACCCGGACTGCGACTTTATGGTATGGCAGAAGCCGATGGACGAAAAATGCGACCGCTGCGGCTCCATTATGCTGCAGAAGGGCAGCAAGCTTGTCTGCTCCGACGAGTCCTGCGGTTTTGTGAAGGATATGCCGAAGGAGAAGGCGGAGGCGTAGCGGCAAGATTAGAGTAAGAAATTGGAATATTTGACGCAATTGTGACAAATTACGGATAAATTGCACGGCACACATTGAAATTGTCTGAATAATGTGATAAAATTTGTATATTACATGCGGACCGGATACGGGAAACGAGAGGTATATACATGAGCAGTGTGCAATTATTAGATAAGACCAGAAAGATCGGGAAACTTTTACACAACAACAATTCAGGAAAGGTCGTGTTTAACGATATCTGCGACGTGCTGAAGGAGATTCTCGTCTCGAATGTGCTTGTTGTGAGCCGGAAAGGCAAGGTTTTAGGTATCGGGGATATGCCTACGGTGGAATCCATCACGGAGCTGATCGTGGATCATGTGGGCGGTTTTATCGATCCGATGTTGAACGAGCGGCTTCTGGGGGTGCTCTCCACCAAGGAAAATGTCAATCTGGAGACGATCGGCTTTGAGAGTCCGGGTATCCGGCGGTTTCAGGCGGTGATCGCGCCGATCGAGATATCGGGCGAGCGGCTGGGGACTCTCTTCCTGTATAAGTGCGACGACCAGTACGATATCGACGACATTATTCTGTGTGAGTACGGCGCCACGGTGGTAGGACTTGAGATGCTGCGGGCGGTCAGCGAGGAGAACGCGGAGGAGAACCGCAAGGTGGCGGTGGTGAAATCGGCGATCTCGACCCTCTCATTCTCGGAGATGGAGGCAATCACCCACATTTTCGACGAGCTGGGCGGCATGGAAGGCATTCTGGTGGCGAGCAAGATCGCGGACAAAGTCGGAATTACCCGATCGGTGATCGTGAACGCCCTACGAAAATTCGAGAGCGCGGGCGTGATAGAATCCCGCTCCTCGGGGATGAAGGGCACTTACATCAAGGTGCTAAACGATGTGGTGTTCGACGAAGTGGAAAAGTTAAAAGAGCAGGGAAGGTTTTAAACAGTCGGAAGTTTAGAAATAACTGGCAGAAGGATCTGCGAAAAGTGCCGTTTTTGCGCGCAGCAGATCCTTTTTTGTCGTTTTGCAGGGACACTAATTTGTGAAAATCAATCGAAAAACCTTGTAATTTTTTATAATTTATTTATAATGATATATGGATTGTATTAACGTGGAAGGAGTGTGATTATGAGCTCATTGATGGATACGAATGTGTTTGATTATGTGAATGTGCTGGATAAGGCGCTGGACGCGTCCGCGCTCAGACATGAGGCGATTTCCAATAACCTTGCAAATGTGGACACACCGAATTATAAGAGAGAAGATGTGAATTTTGAGGTACAGCTTGCGAAGGCGCTGCGTCACTCAAGGTATAAATCCATGGATGCGAAGGTGGCGGATCTGAAAATGAACCGTCTGCAGCCGCTTGCCTATAAGGACTATGCCGGCTTTTCCTACCGCATAGACGGCAATAATGTGGATCCCGACACAGAGGGCGTTTATCTGGCGAAAAACCAGATCGTGTATCAGGGTTTGGAGCAGAGCGTAGCTCAGGAGTTTAAGAACTTACAGGCTGTCATGAAGTGATGAAGAGGAGGAACTATCATGGCTTTATTTACATCGTTTGATATCAATGCCACAGGCATGACCGCGGAGCGTTTCCGCATGGACACGATCTCCCAGAATGTGGCGAACGCGAATACGACGAGAACGGAGGACGGCACGCCCTACCGCAGAAAGATCGTGGTGTTTAAGGAGAAAAATTCCCCGACGCACTTCCATCAGATCCTGATGAAGGAGCACGAGCGCTTCGCGGGCAACGGCGTGAAGGTGACCGGCGTTTACGAGGATACGAAGACAGAGGGGAATATGGTTTACGATCCCTCCCATCCCGACGCGGACGAGAACGGCTATGTGATGTACCCGAACGTGAATATTATCACGGAGTTTACGAACCTGATTGACGCGTCCCGCGCTTATCAGGCGAACAGCACCGCCTTTGGCGCCAGCAAGAACATTGCGACCATGGGGCTTAACATTTTGAACGGTTGATAATGCAGTGCGAGATACGATAACACGCGTTATTGGTTTGGAATATGATAACGTATGATATTAATGTGCGGTAAGAAATAAAACGGGGAATGTTGGAGGAAGTGGAAATGGCTTTGGATATCACAGAATTATATAATATTTCTTCGGGCGTGATACGGGACGCGGCTAAGGCGGCGCCCACAACACGCATTGAGGACTATAAGGAAAACGGTTTTGATGCGATGCTGCATACTGCGATCGACAATCTGAACACGACGAACGGCTATCTGTCGACGGCGGAGGACGAGGAGATCAAATGGGCGCTGGGTGAGACAGAGAACACCCATGACCTCACGATCGCCTTGCAGAAGGCATCTACGGCATTGCAGTACACGGTGGCGATCAGGGACAAACTTTTGGAGGCCTACAAAGAACTGATCCAGATGCAGGTTTAGTTCCACATAACGTGTAAAAGGATAGGCTGAAGGAGAGCGGGTTGCTGTGGAAAAGATATTAGAGAAACTAAAAGAATTGGGAAATAAAATAATGGAGTGGTGGAACCGCTTCACGGCGAAACAGAAGACTTTGATCGTGTCCGTGATAGCGGTGCTCATTATTGCCCTTGTGATTATCGTGACGAGTCTCACAAGACCCGAGTATGTACTGCTTAGGGAGTGCGAGACCACCAAGGAGGCATCGGAGGTGACAGACCTACTGGATGCCGAGGGATACAAGTACGAGATTACGGACGACGGGTTGAACATCTCCATTCTCGACGAACAGCTTGGGCAGGCGAATCTGCTTCTTGGCGCCAACAACATTCAGGCGGCAAGCTACGGGATCAACAATGTGACGGACGGCAGTTTTTCCACGACGGAGTCCGACAAGCAGAAGAAATATGTAT
>ERZ779637.1115-NODE-1115-length-12415-cov-13.014482_pt1 | contig 12415 bp, 13 predicted proteins | sample MGYA00514196_ERZ779637 | MGnify/ENA primary metagenome ERZ779637 (study PRJEB29562, sample SAMEA4376700) | mouse gut metagenome | isolation source: Cecum | study: EMG produced TPA metagenomics assembly of the A DSS colitis mouse model was used to assess the... | reverse complement strand
TTGTTCGATTGGCAAGAGGGCAAAAATGAGGTGTCCCCAGTTGGGAACACCTCACAAGGTTTCAACAGTATTTGACTCTGCATCGGGCGACAAAAACTGATTTATTTGAAAGAATCATCTTGTGCAGCAGGAAATTAGATTCTGTCAAATCAAATGGATGATTTATCTTTCATTTTCTGTACCAGCTGTCCCAGTAACTGGGCTTTATGGGGTCAAATTCATCCTCACAATTGCGGTACAGGTTATACAGCCTATCTTTATCTTGTTTTTCACTGGATTTTATCATACAGAACTTTTATGGTTTGCAAAGTCGAAAGGTGCAATCATCAGGGAATAACTCATCATGTCCCTCCTCATATTGGGAATCAAGATATTCTCATAAAATCAGAATTTATTATACTGATTATATTTCGGGTATTTCTTCAATTCAACTTGCTTTGAAAACGGCCTTATTGTAGCCAGCTTGCCATCTCTCTCATTTTCGCCGCAATCTCCTCCGGTTCCATGATACGGATTTTCCCGCCAAAAGTAAAGACCCAGGCGAAAAAGGGCGGGCTGGGCGCGACATCCACGGTGGCCTGGAAGTGCGTTCCGTCTATGATCTCTGTCTGCACCTCCTCTCCGAAGCGGTCTACAACGCTGCGCATGGTGCTGTTCTCGCACAGCAGTGTTATCCTCTGGATGTCGGCTCCGAACATCCCGAACACCTGGTGGACATACGCCGCGGGGTCGAAGTCCTGCGCTGGTATGGCCTCCTGCACCAGCAGCTTCACAGCGGTCATGCGGTCTACACGGAACTGGGCCAGCTTGCCGTGTTTCTCCGACCAGCCCACGGCGTAGTAATAGTCCCGGCTCCAGATCAGGGCATAGGGGCTGAACTCGTACCGATAGCCGTCGTGCTTGAGGACTTTTTCTTTCTCTGCGGTGTACTCTATGTACTGGAAGGCGATCCGCCGCTTCTCCTGGATGGCGGTGTGGATCATGTCCACCGCATAGTAGATCGCCTCGTTGTCCTGCTTTGCTGTGCCCTCCATGTAGACAGGGCGGTTGAGCTGTTTGGCCTGCTCCTGGCTGGTGAGGGAGACCAGCTTGCGGATCAGGCTGGCGCTTTTCTTCCTGGTGATGAAGTGCGAGGACTCCACCGCATCCACCAACAGCTTCAGCTCCGGCAGCTCGAACAGTCGGGAGCCGACGAAGTAGCGGTTCTGGGTGCTCTTGACACAGACAACGTCCACGCCCTGGTCAATCAGGATCTGGATGTCGCTATACACACTCTTGCGGCCGGCCTGGATACCGTGGGATTCCCAGAATTGGAGGATGTCTGAAACGGAGGCGGCGTGCTCCTCATCTGTAAGGGTGCAGAGATACTGCTGGAGCAGCAATATCCGAATTTGCGCTTCGTTCTTCATAGGTCACCTCCGGCTATTGCTATGTAGCTTTCTTGAATTGCATGGGCTGGTAACTTTGAGATTGTCCATCTCTAAAAACCGCCCAATCTATCTTCCGTCCCCGCCCTTGTCGCAGCCAAAACGATAATAATTGCGGAAAAGGCGCTGTGTTTCCGTATCTGTAAAAAGCTCTGTCAGTGACCCAGCCAGTTTTTGCATCTCCTCGAAAAAATCGGATTTGTAGGCCATATAGATCCCGCTGTCGTCCCCATCGCTGACATAAAGGTAGACAATATCCCCAATATCATCGCCAAAGGGTAGTGCGTGGGGACAATCCTCGAAAAAGTTAACCGTTGCGTCAAATTCCTTAATATCATCCCACTTCCAAAATGTCATGGATGGAATTGCATAATTGGGCCGCCGATCCTCAATGCCTCCGCCTCCAAAGCGGCGGAAGATTTCGCGGTAGTCCTCCGGGAGCGGAACCGGGGAATGCTCCCGGATCAGATTCAATTTGTCTTCCACTTCCTCCCTCCAGTTGGGCCGCCACTATGGGTTATACCCATCCCAGGCCCTACATGCTGGGTCTTGGAAGTTATCAAAAAGCAGATTGATTTGTTCGATCAGATTCATTATGGAATCCTCCTATACTTGCGGTTTTGATGGAATGAAGTGTTCTTCTTCCCAATAACGATAAAGATCATACAGTTGACTTTTATCGTGGGCCTCACTGGATTTTACCATTGCCACAAAAACGATTCTGCTGGGATTAAAGTAGGCTCTTTTGCCCACTAATTTTAAGATCACCGGTCTGTTAGCGGAAAATTCGTTCTTTGGTTTTGCCCTATATCCCCAATACAAGTTTGGGTAGTTCTTTCGTACCGTTTCTCCAAGATAGATGGAAATGTCCAAGGCAATGGAGAGTGTTTCATCAGTATATTTCATGGTTTCTTTTCTGATTTCATTCTCTATCCATTTCGGATATCGTGCTGCCTGAAATTCAATTTCTTTTTGGCTCATAGGAACCTGCTGAACTTTTGTTTCATACCATTCCCACAGCGGAATTAGTGACTCTGGGGAATAATCGAACGGCTCCGTTTCCGGGCACTCCTGTTTCATGTACTCCCACAGCAGGGTAATCCGGTTCGGAATTTGTTCCATGCACCAATTAAAGTACTCTTTCGCCTGTCTTACAGTCAGTTCAAAAAATGCGTAGTTGTCAAAAAACTGCCGTGCCGCAATTCTATTGTGATTTGCAAAATCGAAAGGCGCAATCATCAAAGAGTAAGCCATTCAGTCAACCTCCTTGTTATGTATGTTCTTGGACAGGCTGAAACAACCCCTGCGCCCGCAGCTCCCTGTTCCGGGCCAGTACCTTATCCTTTCCATTCCCGTTTCATCTCAAATTCCTCCTCATAACAATTTACTTCCGCCGCCAGACTCCGAACAAAATGGACCCTTCCGCTTTATGGCGATTTCTGAAAGCTATTGATTATAGCGAGGGCATTGTTGCCACCATTTTTTCGTAGCTCAGACAAAATAATATCTCTTTTTGATGTTGAAATATCATTCAATGTATCAAGACAATACTTTACATACTCTCCTTTTCTACAGATCGAAATGATTAAGTAAAAAGTACATTCATTTCCTTTTGTCTGTTCTAAATCTGAAAGATGATTTATTATTTCTGGTATTGCAGTAGCTGGAAGGCGTTCAACAACATCATCTATTAAGTAATAAATAAATTCATTCTGTGCCGTTGGAGCGTCATTATGGAATAATCTCATGAAGTCCCACACTTGACTTGCCGTAGCTTTTTCACACCATTTTCCGCAAAACTCATTCATTTTCTGGAGAATTTCATCAATCTCTTCAGCGGTACATTGGCTTGTGTCCCGATTATTATAGAGATAATTCAATTCATCAGAGTATGGCATATAAGTGACTTCACCCTTCCTTGGAAGCTAAATGTCATTTTCTCCGCCAGACCCCGAACCAGCTCTTTTTATAGTGCGTCAGCGCCTCCTTCGCCGGTTCGTAGTTTGCCCATGCCGCCCTCTTCAGATAGACTACGCCCTGCTCAATGTCCTCCCGGACGCCCAGGCCCTCGGCGTACATCATCCCCAGGCCATAGTTCTTATAGGGCGAGTCCTGGCTTTTCTCCAAGAACGCTTTTCCCCGCGCCGGGTTCTGCTGGCAGCCATATCCCAGCAGATAGCAGATTCCCAGCAGATCATACTGGATAGATTCCCGTTCCGTATCCTTCTCCAGCCATTGAACTGCCCGCGCATAATCCACAGCCGTACCCCAGCCGTGAAAATACATGCGCCCCAGCTGGCGGCAGGCATAGCTGTCGTTACCATAGCTGGCGGTTTTCTCGTAGCACTCTATCACATAGGGAAGATTGCGCTCTACCGCCTTGCCCTCCCAATAAATATCTCCCACAACATTCCATCCCCAGAGGTGTCCGGCCTCTGCCGCTTTCAGCGCCCAAGGGAGGGCCGCCTTGTGGTCATCCTTGGCGTAGGCCAGGTGTTTGGCATAGGCGTACATCCACTCCGGGTAACCGCGTTCCGCACCTTGGCGCATGATCGGCGCAGCCTTTTCACGTTCGGGAGGGATCAGATCTCCTCTGCCACTCTGGTAATAAATGCAGTAATTCCGTCCCGCCAGAATCATGCCGCCGGAAAACGCCTTTTCAAACCAGGGAAGACTTGCCTGCATCTGCTCCCGCCGCCAATCGTCCCACGCTTTCCGGCTCCCGAACTCCCGCTCCGACCGATCCCCGATCTCGATGACGTCCAGGAAGTAGTAGGTGTTCCCAATCATATACTGGCAGAACGGACACCCGGCCTCCGCCTTCTCATAGACCACATCCCAAGCGGCCTGGGTATTCTCGAAGGGCATACTCTCCCGCATGTCCGGCGTGAGCATATCCATGCGGATGGCCCCCAGCACTCCCACGGCGCTGCCTTTCGCCACAGACTCCCGCAGCATGGCGTAGGCCGCCGCCTCGTTTTCCTCAAAGGGATGGTACTCCCAGCTGTAGCAGGAGCCGGAGAAGCACCGGGAGAGGAAGTAACAGGCATCCCCATCCCCCTCCTTGGCAGCCTGAAACAGCGCCTCCGCCGCAGCCTTGGCCCGGTCATTGTCACAGCAGTAGTACAGGTCTTCGATGGCCTTGTCCACCACGTCACTAAAATACTTGCCCATGATTGCTTCCTCCACTCTGATTTTACTTAACCTATAAACCCGTCAGGGGGACTTATTTATATGTCCTTCGTTGAAGATTTGCGTGATCCGTAATTTCGTCCCAATATTCGTCCATGTATCCTTCATTGAGATATTGGATCAGCCAGAATTTCACCTGTGTCACGGTGCCCGCTTTCCGGAAATATCTGCGGGCCTTTTCGTCCCGGATATTGGTACACCAGATCACTTGAAGCTGTTCCGCCTCGTCTGGGAGAAGGTCAAAGGAGGAAGAACCCCACTCCAAAATGGCGCACTGATACTTTCCCTCATAGACTCCCTGAGCCGCCAGCTCCACATCATGGGCGGTGAAGAACCTATACTCATTGCGCCACGCCTCTCCCACGATAGTCAGCTGACGGTGCCAGATGGTGTAAGTCTCGGCCCGGTTCTTGAGAACCCAAGTCCTAAATTCCTGATTTTCCGAGTCCTCAGATTCCTGTGGATTGCCTGGGATCTCCTCCAGCGTCTCCCAGCCATCGTTCCAGCCGGAGAGCGGCAGGGATTCCTCCAGCAGACTCCGGAACCACCCTGCTATCGCCTCAAGATCCATCGCCTTTGTGCGGATCCGCCAGCCACTATCCGCCGTTTGGAAGAAAGCCAGCAGCGTAAGCGTAGTTTGGGCCGTACAGGAGATCTGCTTCAACTCCCCCCACTCCGGAATCTCCAAGGGCGTCAGGAGCTGCAGGTGGAAACTGTCCCGCTCCCCCTCCCGCAGCTTTTCCAGTTCCTCACGAATCCTCTCCGCCGTGATGTTGGAAGTACGATTCCCGGAGTTGTCCGTCAGAATGTATTGCGTTGGGGATTTCAGCGGGTGCTTTTCCTGGGGGTGGAGTTTATCCCGCAAGCCGTCCCAGACCCCAAAGAGGCCGAAGCCCATCATTCCCAGCCCCAGCAGCAGGCGGATGGGGCCAACGGCTCCCCGCAGGTCCTCAAGGCCCGCCAGCACCAGGCCAAAACCGAGGCATACGGCATACGCCCCCAGGATCAGAGCCGCCAGATGCAGCCGTTTTTTGCGTTTGGTTTTCCTCATGGTCCACCTCTGTCCGGCTCAAAGACCGGCGCGAAGCGGCAGGCCAGTCAGCTCCCGGATATTCTCAAGAAACGCCTGCTCCGGCGGGGTCTTTGTCAGAAGTATCAGGAGGATGTCCTGTGAAATCAACAGGGCATCCGGATTCTGACGTGCATATACCATCTGCATAGGGACTTCCATATCCAGTAATTCTGGATGGGCTGACAGAGGCACGAATTCTTTTCGAATCCGATGGTCCAGGTCCTGGAAATACTCCGCTGTATGGCCCGCAAAAACCTCACAGAAATAACACGACGGTTCATCCGAAAAGTTGTGCTTGGTCATCTCTGCCAATTCGCAGAGAGCGTTGATCACCAAAAACAACCCATACCCATCTAAAGTATGGGCGTACCTCGGTTCATTCTTCCATTTCGCAATCCGCAAAGGGCCGTGTTTCGGATTTGCATTGAGCTTTTCCCAGTATTTCTGAAATCTGCCCACAGCCTTTTCCTGACCCTTTTTGTCCCGTTCCTCATAGGCGGCTCTAAAATCATCCTCGTACTCCCAGGCAATATCCTTCGGATCCGTTTCCTCCCACGCATATATGTCGTTGGAGGGATCATCCCGTTTGATTCCGGCAATCACATCCGCATCTGGATTCTCGAAAAAAGCCAGATAGTCCTTGTCCCAGTGAAGAAGTTCCAGGGGGCGCAGATCGTTGGAGCCTATCAGCAGATCGGCCATATACAGATAAATCTCCCGGATGGGAGGGGGCAATTTTGTGTGCAAACGCTCCTCGGCTGCGGACACTTCGTCCTCGGAATAGCAGTGCCAGCCCTCTGAGGTGTCCATGTGTTCCGGCTTTACGAATTGCCGGAGTATTTTCAGTTCTTTTTCTATGGAATACATCTTGTTTCTCCTTCCGCATTCTCCAGCTCTCCAGTTGCCCCATCGCACACGGCCCCCAGGAACAGGCACCAAAGTAGATCGTGAAAATTCTTGAAAAGCATGGATTTGTACTCCCTGATGTTGTCGATCTCCTTTTGGTTACAAATCTGTTTCTATCTGTTTAATCAATTGTGCGATATTTTGCGTATGGCGGGGATTCTTACGCAAAAATCTTTCAGATTTCAAAATAGGCAGCAATTTCAAGCCATAACCGTAGGCAGTTAAACGGTTCGCGATATATACCGGCATGGAAATGTGTCCTTGCGCAAGGTCCTCAACCAGTGCCTCTAATGTATCCTGTTTGGATGGAAATCTGTCAAACCACGGTAATACCGCCTCAGAAAAGTTTTTCTTCAAGTCCAGCCAGATTGCCTCGAATGGTTTTCCAGCTTCAATCGTCCACCACGGGTCTGGGGCAAACAGTCTGGGGCGGGAACGTGCAAGGCACTCATACTCTTTAAACTTCAAGTTTTTCAGTGCTGAGGTCTTTTCAAAATAAACGCCCACATTTATAGTAAAAGAGCAGCTTTGAACGGTGTTGTACTGATTTCGCTGAAAGTTAATAATCTTGCCTAACCCATCAGACTGGATTAAACGAAAATTAGTTCCATCCCTTTTGTATCCCAATGGCTTGCAGTATTTATGGAACAGCTCCTTAACCCAGTTTTCCATCAGGCCACTGGGGGACAGAGGCGGCGGAGCAGGAAGTTTAACCTTTGGATATCCAACAAAAGGAATCTTTTCTGTGTGATGAAGGGCGAAATCAGTAAATGTCACCAACAATAAATCGTATATAACCTGATCCGTACAGTCTGTTGGTTTTTTATATGATCGCCGCTCTCTCGCACTCAGATGCTCATATTCTATTGAATTGAGACCGGCTGCCTCGATTTGGTCTATCAGCCTTCCATATGTATTTCTTGCATCTGAGGTAAAATCCGGCCAATTATTCAGTGTATCCCTTAACAGTCTGCACTGCTCCAAATGCCGCAGGCCAAAGTTTCGATTTCCATTTCGGCAGGATTCATCCCTTAGATTCTCTACCGCCCGTAACAATTCACCTTGAAGAAAGTCCGCCGGTCCTGTTGCGGGAACCAATTCTTTCCACAGCCTCCGAAAGTCATCTAAATTCCGAATGCGGCGGTGCAGTTCTTCCTCCGCCGCTTTTTCTTTATAAGCCTGTTTCAATGCCTTCTTGCGCTCGTTTGAAATATCCATACTTCACCTATCGATTTTACAGCAATGCTTTCCAAAATTATCAATAGTGCGTCCCATTCTGATACCACTCATAGGTGGGCTTGACGCCAGTGGCCGCCTCAAACTCAGCTTCCAGGGAGCCGCAGAAATACCACTCCAGCAGCGTTTTGAAGTCTGGCGCAGCGGACTGTCCGTGGAGCAGGCCATCCTCGCCCAGATAGTTCTGCTCCCACTCGAAGTCCTCATGATCGAACCATACCACAGACCAAGTATCTGCATTTTGGTAGTCTACTTTTCCCTCTCTGGACAAATCCAGGCATAGCGGCCCCCAGCCAGCACCCCAGTCCCCAATGGGAATGAGATAGCGGAAGCTCTCTTCCGACAGGTCGCAGTAGTCCCGGATTTGCTGAAGTATCTCCATCCACTTTTCCAGTTCTTCCATCGTCACCGCACCGCGTAAATCCAACCAGAGGGGACCGCCGTCAAATTCCAAATCCTGGTCGGTGGCTCCTGCAATAGACATGATATACTCCCGATCCGGGATGCGATAAGAAGTAAGATACGCCTTATACAAGGAGGGCAGCGTCACCTGATGCTTCGCCTCGAATGCGGCGATTTCCTCCTCTGTGACAGTGGATCGCTCCAGCTCCTGATCCGCGAACCAGCCCCGCTCTTTCAGCTTCCGAAAAGCCTGTTCAATAAACTCTTTTTCCAGCTGTTCACTCATAGTTAAAACTCCCCCACAAAAATATCGGCATTTTCCTCCAGCTGATTCAGAGCCTTTTCAGTGTGGGATTTGATGTAGAGAGTTTCCCCAGCCCGACAGCCAACCAGCCCTTTATCTGGGTCAGCAAAGACGGACATCTTTCCCTCTACCAGGAAGTGAAAGTAGTGGCCCAGCAACTCCCGGCTCTCAGGGGTATCTTCCATATCACAATCTCCGCCTCTCGACAAGAAGCCCAGAGAGTTCATGGACAGCAGGTACAGCAGTGTACCCTCCATATCCAAGCCCCAGCAATCCTGCGGACCCTGGCCCCAATCCATCCAAAGCTCGCCGGTATTGCAGTTCAAATAGATTCTCCACACCCCCTGATTCTCTACTGCCAGAAGGAGGCTTCCTTTATCACGGGCCTCCTGGAACTCCTCGCCAAAGTCATCATCTTCAGGAGTCATCTGATTGAAGGTGAGGATATCGTGAAGGGAATCAGAAGAAAACAGTTTTCCACCCTTGCCAAAACGCAGATAGAACTGGCGCAGAGCCTCGGGGAATTTGATACACAGACGCGCCTCCGCCTTATCGATCTCCTCTGGAGCCAAGGACATAGACCGCTTGCCCAGAAGAGCGCGGGACATGACCTCCAGCTTCTCCGCAAAGGTAACCGGAGCTTGGGACTGGATGAATTTCGCTGGGTCCAGAATTTTCTTTCCGTCCCGCCGCTGCCACACGATGGGCCAGTTCTCTCCCAGCTTTTCCAGCTGGGCCGATTCCTGACTGTAGATCAGTACCTTCTTCCGGTCATAGTCGAAATAGCGCAGGAGAAGCTGCCGCTCCAAATCACAGGCGAACTCCCAGCCGTGGGGAGCGGCGCACTCCAGTACAGAGCAGCCAAATCGCTTAGCCATCGTCTCATAGCGGGACAGTTTGCCCTCCTTCTTTACAGACCCTTGGACCCAGACACAGTTAGGCATCACAGCAGACAGTGCTTCTCCCACCTGCCGGAGCAAAAGCAATGCCAGAGATTCTCCATAGATATTGGACCAGTGAGTCCACTCAATATCGTTAAAATACGGTAATTTCTTTCCAACTAAAATACCGACTCGCGGAGGGAATTTTGCAGCAGGAGCGGGTATTTCCCCCTCATACTCCTGCTTAAATGAAAAGGACTCCTTCTTATGCCGCCAATAGATGAACATTTTCCCGGCCATCGCTGCCTTGTCCGCCGACAGAAGCCCCAGTTGGTGAAGCCGCTCCTCACCGCCGATGACTTCGTACATGGCAATAAAAATTGGAGGAAAAATACCATAGGAGAGCAGCTTGTCAATAGCCTCCTGTCCAGGATGCTTGTCCATCCATTCGGAGCCGAACGCCACCCGGCACAGCTTGCGCAGATCCTCCTTAAAAGGCTCCACTGGAGTGTCCAGAAGAGCGCGATAGTCCTCGATAGTGTAGAGCTTCTGTTCCATATTGCATCGTCCTTTCATGTTTGGAAAATGGCTTGCTATGAAAATATGTTAGCTGCAGATCATTGCCTCTGTATTGAATCCCATTCCGCTCTCCAGATATGTTTGAATGTTCCATCATTCCATCTAAAACGCGGATCGCCATTATCGAAGATGAGGTGCTCTTTGGCATCCCAAATGTCTGTCCCCAAATAGTAGGTTCCATAGTGTTCAATGGAAACCTTGTGAAAGGACGCTTCAAACAGACTGTTCAGTTTTCGCAACAGTGTGCCTCCATATTTAGGGCATCCACTCATATAGGTAATCATTCCTGGAGCGACAACATTTCTCATATCAGCTCTGACTCCACCTAAAGTGATGTCAATCGTATTGTGCGTATCTATATCAATCGCATGAAATGTTTTTAGGGAATCTTCACCATGGAATCTCTCGGAAAACAATTGCTGAAAGTGATCAAATCGAACAATCTCTTTTCCACACCAATACCGCATGGAGTTCTGCAGTTCCAACTGTTGGAAAACTGTCAATATATCACATGAAGTCGCATAAAAATGGATCTCCAGCTCTGGCGGAGGACATAAAAACGGTGTGTCTCTAATCTCTGGGCTAAGTGAACTGCACCATGCTTCCAATGTTGTGGGGTATCGCTCTTGCCCTGAAAATGAAAAGGGGTTATCTCCGAAAAACATTAAATGCTCCCGTTCTTGGAAAACCTCCGGACTGTATAGAATGCCATCAATTTTCTCCCACTTACTCTGCATTGCTCTTTTTATCATTAGGAAAAGATCTTTATTGCTTTTCTCTGCCTGTGGAGGGCAATATACTTCATTCATAATCAGAACCCGATCTGGGAGTGCTTTTGTAGCAGTATTGCAGATGTGCAGTTGAACTCTCTCGTTGGAATAATAATAACCATTGGTATTTTGAACAAGATTAAGTGTTGTATTTTGGGAATGTACGTCTATCCAATACACAGAGTCAAGAGCATATCCAAAGCAGTCAATTTCATCGCACGAACTGAATACGTTCAATACGTCAGGACATGGGACACTAAATCCCCATATGTAGCATAGTTCAATCTTCTCCTCAAGTTCATGAAATAATGCCTTAATATCTGCTGGTGATGCAAAGAATTCCAGTTTCATATTATTTTCCTTTGTTGTTTGATTTGGAAGAATGCCAAACTCAAACAGCTATAGTGCATATCTACCGTTCCATGGCACTTTCATATTTGGATATAGATTATGAAAATAAGTGTAAGTAGTAGCTGCTTAAAAGCTAATGCGGCACATATCCGGAGCCGTTGCAGGTCTTGCACACCTTTCCGATATCCAGCTTCAAGACCCGTTTTGCAATAATACCCTTTCCCTTGCAGTCCGGACATGGAACACAATCGCCCTCCGGCTTTGGCCTCGTGGAGCCAGGATGAGCTTCTCTGTATTCCTCAAACTGCCCAAAAATCTGCTCCGCACTTCGCTTGAAATCCTCGGCTGTTGTGACACCGATCCGTTTCAGCACCCCAGCCGCTTCCAGGGTCCGCTCAAAGTCCTTGAACCCAGCCGAGAACCGGCTAAGGCCCACTTTCCGATGCTGTTTCCGCCAGGGGCGTGGAAGATCACTGTTATCTCTTCTTTTTCGGCCATGACCAGCTCTGTGTATCTTTCCCTTTGAAACGTCCAGCCATTTCCTCGCCAAATACGCTGTTAAATATCTTCTTAAGTTCTTCCGGGTCGTCAAATTGGTTTGGGCCATAGGGTTTGGCGGCAGAAAATCCTTTTTCCTTAATAGCTGCCATGAACCCTTCATAGCCGGTCATGCGGGACGAAATGCCAATTTTCTTTTTGTCTGGAAAAGAGAAGTAGCCGGACCCGGGCGAAGGAAAATAGAAGAAGCTCTCTTTTGCACCTTGAAGCTGATCCCAGCGTATTTCCCGGCGGTCCTTGCGTGAGAGAACAAAGATGATCTTTTCATCATCATAGAAGAAGCCCCAGTTCCCCATGGTGATCGTTTTGTAGAGCAAGCGAGTGGCAACGCCGCCAAGGACAATGCCGGCAGCAAGGAAAAACAGGGGTGCATCCCCTCCGTAGATCAACTTATAAAAGAAAAAGACGCTTCCGCCACACAAAAAGGCGATTGTCAAATAGGAGATGATTCGGTCTGAATTTCTCGGAACGCATTTTTTCACACAACTACCTCCCTGGTACAGTTACTTTCTAAAGTGTATTTCTCTGACTCAGTCATACCTGATTTTCAAAGTTTCCAGCCAAACCGCCCATAGAACAAGTGTGAGAACCCCTACCTCACCTTTATTCTTCTGATCCTTCAAATCACGAACCTCCCAGTTCTTCCAGCACCGGCATGGTCAGGCCGATGATTCCCTCCAGCTCCTTCAGAGCGGCGGGGTACTCCTCGTCCACCAGCTCAGGCAGTCCGGTGATCT
>ERZ779637.1112-NODE-1112-length-12474-cov-16.186972_pt1 | contig 12474 bp, 11 predicted proteins | sample MGYA00514196_ERZ779637 | MGnify/ENA primary metagenome ERZ779637 (study PRJEB29562, sample SAMEA4376700) | mouse gut metagenome | isolation source: Cecum | study: EMG produced TPA metagenomics assembly of the A DSS colitis mouse model was used to assess the... | reverse complement strand
GCGGTGAGATGGTTCGTAGAATGATCAAGAAGCAGGAAGAGCAGATGAAGTAACAGAAGCAAAAGTGAAGGCGCCCCGCTTGTGATGACACAGGCGGGGCGTCTTTGTGCCGTGGATGCCTTACGACTCTGCTTATTTGTGGAAAAAATTGTAGCATTTTCAAAAGCCCTGTGCTATAATGTTTGGGTGACTGTAGCTGAAAACCCGCAGGGGCATTATATTTATTATTTTTAGGAAGGTAACGATTCAGTACAGGCCGAAGCATTTACTGCTGAGACCGTAAGAAAATGATTCAGGAGTGCGAAATCCCATCATCGAAGATGATTTTGAATGGAATTTGCGCCGAAACCGTGAAGGGACTGAACAGTTACGATACAGGAATTGTTGAAGGAGGATCCCATAACATGAGTTTACAGGTGGAAAAATTAGAGAAGAACATGGCGAAGCTGACGATCGAGACCGGCGTGGAGGAGTTTGAAAAGGCCATCGAGAAAGCTTATCAGAAGCAGAAGAGCAGAATCAGCATACCCGGTTTCCGCAAGGGCAAGGTGCCCCGCCAGATGGTAGAGAGAATGTACGGCAAAGAAGTCTTTTTCGAGGAGGCGGCGAATATACTGATTCCCGACGCGTACGATAAGGCTCTTGACGAGTGCGAGGAAGATATCGTTTCCTCTCCCCAGATTGAGGTAACCCAGATTGAGGCGGGTAAGCCCTTTGTCTTCACGGCCACGGTTGCGCTCAAGCCGGAGGTAAAGCTTGGCAAGTACAAGGGCGTAAAAGTGGATAAAACGGATACTGCGGTGACTGACGAAGAGGTTGACGCGGCGATTGAAAGGGAGAGGCAGAACAACGCCAGAAATATCGCGGTGGACGACCGTCCCGTGAAGGACGGCGATATGACTACGCTGGATTTTGAGGGATTTGTAGATGGCGTGGCTTTTGAGGGCGGCAAGGGTGAAAACTATCCTCTGACCATTGGCTCCGGCGCTTTCATTCCGGGATTTGAGGAGCAGCTTGTGGGCGCGAAGATCGGAGAGGAGACGGAAGTAAAGGTCACTTTCCCCGAGGACTATCAGGCGGAGCATCTGCAGGGCAAGGAAGCGGTCTTTAAGTGTACCGTGAAGGAGATTAAAGAGAGAGAGCTTCCCGAATTAAACGACGAATTTGCAAGTGATGTTTCCGAGTTTGAGACGCTGGCGGAGTACCGCGAAGACGTGAAGAAGAATTTGGAAGAACAGAAGATAAAGGAAGCGAAGGAAGCAAAGCAGGAAGCGGCTGTGAAGGCCGCGGTGGAAGCTTCCGAGATGGAGATTCCAGAGGCGATGATAGAGACCCAGCAGAGGCAGCTGGTGGATGAATTTGCGCAGCGTATCACCATGCAGGGCATTTCCATGGAGCAGTATTTACAGATGACCAACACAAACTACCGGCAGATGGTGGATCGCGTGAAGCCGCAGGCGGAGGAAAGAATCCGTTCCAGGCTTGTGCTTGAGGCGGTGGCGAAGGCGGAGAAGCTGGATGCGACTGACGAGGAGTATGAAGAGGAATTAAAGGTCATGGCTGACGTTTACCAGATGGAGGTGGATAAGGTCAGAGATCTTATGGGCGAGCGCGAGAAGAAGGGCATTTTACAGGATTTGGCGGTCAGAAAGGCGGCTGAATTTATCGCGGAGAATGCCAAGGAGAGCAAGGCAAAATAAAGATTGGTTTAACGGAGGTGGAAACATGGCTTTAATACCTTATGTCATTGAGCAGACGTCCAAGGGAGAGCGTTCCTACGATATTTATTCCAGATTGTTGAAGGAGAGAATTATCTTTCTTGGTGAGGAGGTAAACGACGCGAGCGCCAGTGTGATCGTGGCGCAGCTCCTTTTTCTGGAGTCTGAGGATCCGGAGAAGGATATCAACCTTTACATTAACAGCCCCGGCGGCGTGATTACTGCGGGTATGGCGATTTACGATACGATGCAGTTTATCAAATGCGATGTGTCCACCGTATGTATCGGTATGGCGGCCAGCATGGGCGCGTTTCTCTTAGCGGGCGGCGCGAAGGGGAAGAGAATGGCTCTGCCGAATGCGGAGATCATGATCCACCAGCCTGCGGGCGGCGCACAGGGACAGGCCACCGAGATCGAGATCACGGCGAAGCACATTCTTGCGACAAAGGAAAAGATGGCAAGAATTATGGCAGAGAACACGGGGCAGGATTTTGAAGTGATTATGGCGGACACGGAGAGAGATAACTGGAAGAGCGCGGAGGAAGCGCTTGCCTACGGACTGATTGACCGCATTATCACCAGTCATGCCAGCACCGAAGGCCAGGGTGAAAAGAAGTTCTAGCCGCTCACAGCAAAGGCTGTTTCGCGGAGAACTTCTAGATTTGCTTCGCAAATCACTTTCACCCGAGAGAATGCCTGAAAAGAGGCATTCTCCGAGAGTTTAAATGCTTGGAAATGAGGATTAAGATGGCAGGGAAGATTTCTGAGGAAAAAGTAAGATGTTCTTTTTGTAATAAGACGCAGGATCAGGTTAAGAAAATGATTGCCGGTCCCGGCGGCGTCTATATCTGTGATGAGTGCGTGGATATCTGCGCGGACATCATAGAGGAGGAGTATGAGGACGAGCCGGAAGTGGAGGAGATGGAGATCAATCTCTTAAAACCGGTGGAGATCAAAAATTTTCTTGACGAGTATGTGATCGGTCAGGAGGAAGCCAAGAAGGTGATGGCGGTTTCCGTCTATAATCACTATAAAAGAGTGATGGCTCCCAAGGACGATGACGACGAGGTGGAGCTGCAGAAGAGCAATATCATTATGATCGGTCCCACCGGCTCCGGAAAGACTTATCTGGCGCAAACGCTGGCGAAGATCATAAATGTGCCCTTTGCGATTGCGGACGCCACCACGCTGACGGAAGCGGGCTATGTGGGCGAGGATGTGGAGAATATCCTGCTCAAGCTGATTCAGGCAGCGGATTACGATATCGACCGGGCGCAGTACGGCATCATCTATATTGACGAGATTGACAAGATTACAAAAAAGGGAGAAAATGTGTCCATCACCAGAGACGTATCGGGCGAGGGTGTCCAGCAGGCGCTTTTGAAGATCGTCGAGGGGACGGTGGCCAGCGTGCCGCCGCAGGGAGGCAGAAAGCATCCGCATCAGGAGCTTCTGCAGATCGACACGACAAATATTCTCTTTATCTGCGGAGGCGCATTTGACGGGCTGGATAAGATTGTCGAGGAGCGTCTGGATCGTCACTCTATCGGCTTTAACGCGCAGGTCGCAGAGAAAAGCGGCAAGGAGATCGGCGCGATTTTAAAGGAAGTAACGCCGCAGGATCTGATGAAGTTCGGGCTGATTCCGGAGTTTATCGGCCGTGTGCCGGTGACGGTGGCGCTGGACGGACTGGACGAGGAGGCGCTGGTTCGCATACTGAAAGAGCCGAAGAACGCATTGATCAAGCAGTATAAGAAGCTCTTTGCCTTTGACGAGGTGAAGCTTTCCGTGGAAGACGACGCGGTGGTACAAATCGCGAAGCTTGCCCATGACAGAAAGACCGGGGCGAGAGGGCTGCGGTCTATCGTGGAGAAAGTGATGATGGATGTGATGTATGAGATTCCTTCGGATGACAGCATCGCAGAGTGCATCCTGACGAAAAAGGCGGTGGACGGTGAGGAGAAGCCGCTTGTCAGATACCGCGACAGATTGTTGCAGGCAAAATAACAAATCGAACAAGTTCGATTGCGAGGACTGCTTTCGCAGCCCCGGTCGGATGAGTGGAAACAGATAAGCGTCGCCAGAATTTTGGCGGCGTTTCTGGCAATTTAGAGGGATAATTTTATGGATAACTGGAATCAACTGGAGAGCGGAAAGGGAAACACGGATGCGCTTTCCATTTTGCGGGAGGACACCCTTCCTGCGGTGACGCTCAGGGGGCTTACGATTCTGCCGGGCATGGTGATTCATTTTGATCTCAGCAGGGAGGCGTCCATGGCCTCTGTGGAACAGGCGATGCTGGGAGACCAGAGACTGCTTGTGGTCAGCCAGAAGGATTCGGGGAAAGAGAATCCCGGCATGGAAGATATTTATGACGTGGGAACCGTTACATTGATCAGGCAGGTCAGCAAGCTTCCCGAACATATTTTGCGCGTATTGGTGGAGGGTGTTTCCAGAGCGCGCATTCATGGCCTTTCCGAGTTGAACGGTGCAATAATGACACAAGTGTCGTATGAGCGGGACGACAGTGCGGACATTGATGAGATATCTGCAGAGGCAATGACCAGAACGGTCAAAGAAGCGCTGGGGGCCTACAGCGCCTGCTTTCCGAAGGTGGGGAAGGCGGTGCAGGATCAGATTGAAGAGGGCATGGAGCTGGGAAAGCTCCTGGACAGCATTGCCATCAATATGCCCCTGTCGGTTGCCGATAAGCAGAAGATTCTGAGCGCCATATCGGTGCGGGAGCGGTTCGCGCATCTGACGGGCATACTCACCCGTGAGGTGGAAGTGATCCGCATTAAAAACGAGCTGGCGAAGAATATCAGACAGCGGATTGATAAGAACCAGCGGGACTATATTCTGCGGGAACAGCTGCAATATATCAAGGAGGAGCTGGGGGAGAACAATACCGACTCCGATGTGGAACAGTTTCTTGCGGAGGCGGAGAGGCTGAAGGCGAAGCCGGAGGTCAAGGAGAAGATACGCAAAGAGATCAGTCGTTATAAAAACGTGGCGGGAAGCGGTTCGGAGAGCGCGGTGGAGCGCGCATATATCGAGACGCTTCTGGAGCTTCCCTGGGATAAGGCGTCCAAGGACAGCAGAGATCTGGAAGGGGCGGAACGGATTTTAAACGAACAGCATTACGGGCTGGAAAAGGTGAAGGAGCGGATGCTGGAATTTCTTGCCGTCAGAATGCTGACGGGGAAGGCGGGAAGCCAGATTATCTGTCTCGTGGGGCCTCCCGGTACGGGCAAGACCTCCGTGGCGAAGAGCGTGGCGGAGGCGCTTAAGAAAAAATATGTGAGGATATGCCTCGGGGGCGTGCGCGATGAGGCGGAGATCAGGGGGCACCGCAAAACGTATGTGGGAGCCATGCCGGGACGTGTGGTGGCGGCAATTAAGCAGGCGGGCGTCAAGAATCCGCTGATGCTTTTGGACGAGATCGACAAGCTGGGCAGCGATTACAAGGGAGACCCGGCCTCCGCGCTTTTGGAAGTGCTGGACGGGGAACAGAATTATGCGTTCCGGGATCATTATGTGGAGATTCCTATCGACTTGTCGGAGGTATTTTTTATCGCCACGGCTAACAGCCGCGACGGGATACCGCGCCCGCTTCTTGACCGCATGGAAATCATAGAGGTGAACAGCTATACCGACAATGAAAAGTTTCATATTGCCAGAGAGCATCTTGTGGCGAAGGCGCTTCAAAAGAACGGCATCAGAGCGGGTGAAATTGCCTTTTCCGACGAGGCGATCCGCGACATCGTGCGGTTTTATACGAGAGAAGCGGGTGTCAGGGCGCTGGAGCGTCAGATCGGCGCGGTCTGCCGCAAGGAGGCGCGAGCCATTGTTGACCGGCGGAAACAGAAATTGACCGAAGAAGTTAATATAACGCCTGAAAGTCTGGAACACTATCTGGGCAAGCCGAAGTACAGACAGGATAAAGTCAATGAAAAACCGGAGGTCGGTATTGTCAGAGGATTGGCATGGACCAGCGTTGGCGGGGACACCCTTCAGATTGAGGTCAACGTGATGCCCGGAGAGGGAAAGATTGACTTGACTGGTCAGATGGGGGACGTGATGAAGGAATCCGCGCGGACGGCGTTAAGCTATGTGCGTTCCGTCAGCGGGAAGTACAAGGTTGCGGAGAATTTCTATAAAAAGAAGGATTTTCATATCCATATCCCGGAGGGAGCAGTGCCGAAGGATGGGCCTTCTGCGGGAATTACCATGGCGACGGCGCTTCTGTCGGCGGTGACACACACGCCTGTGCGGGCGGATCTGGCAATGACCGGAGAAGTCACTCTGCGGGGCAGGGTGCTTCCCATCGGCGGATTGAAGGAAAAGATACTGGCGGCGAAGATGGCGGAGGTGAAAACCGTACTTGTGCCGAAGGAGAACGTGAAGGATATCGAGGAGATCACGGAAGAGATCAAGGAAGGTCTGGAGATCCTCTTTGTGGAGACAATGGAGGAAGTGGCGGATCGGGCGCTGATATCCCAAAAGACAGGCGGGTGAATTGCCGCAGCGGCGGATGTGTGTAGAAACGGGCTTTGAGATGCCGTGTGCAGTTTATCCGCGCAATGATTGAGAATGGAGCAACGTATGATTATTAAGAATGTAAATTTGGAGACCGTGTGCGGCGTTACCAGCAAGCTGCCGCAGAACAGCCTGCCGGAGTTTGCTTTTGCGGGAAAGAGCAATGTGGGAAAGTCTTCTCTCATTAACGGCCTGATGAACCGCAAGTCGCTGGCGCGCACCAGTTCCTCACCGGGAAAGACGCAGACCATCAACTATTATAATATCAATAACGAGATGTATTTCGTGGATCTGCCGGGTTACGGCTACGCCACCGCCAACGAGAAAGTAAAGGCGACGTGGGGCAAGATGATTGAGGATTACCTGCACCAGTCACAGCAGATCCGCGCGGTGTTTCTTCTGGTGGATATCAGACATGCGCCTTCGGAGAATGACCGGATTATGTACGACTGGATTCTGGATCGGGGATATCAGCCGGTTATCATTGCCACGAAACTGGATAAAATCAAGAGAAGTCAGGTGGCTAAGCAGTTAAAGCTTATTTGTGACACGCTTGACGTAGTAGATGACACGATTGTCATCCCGTATTCATCGCTCAGTAAGCAGGGAAGGGAAGAAATCTATGAACTGCTGGATGGGATGGCAGGAGATACGAGGGCGTAAAAGATATGGGGAAATAAAGAGGGTAAGCGGGAGGAAAGTTTATGCGTATGAGAGATGCGTTAAAAATATATGTGAAAGTGGCGATGAATCTGTTCACCGCGCTTGCGATCGTACTTTTATGCATTTTTCTTCTCCCCCGGTGTATCTGGTTTTTTATGCCGTTTATTTTGGGATGGATTATTTCTTTGATCGCATCTCCGGTGGTTCGCTTTTTTGAGGAGAAGCTGAAGGTTAAGAGGAAGGCCATGACGGCGGTGGTGATTGTCGCGGTGCTGGCGGCGGTGGTTCTGTTGGTTTATCTGCTGATTGCCAAGCTGGTCAGGGAGGGCGTTAATTTTATCAATGAGCTGCCCGATATCTGGAATACGATTCTGGCGGAGCTCAACAAGGTGGGGGCAAATCTGCAGGGTGTCTATGACAGGATGCCGACGGATATGCAGGCTACGATCGATCATATAATTCTGGAAATGGGGGATTATATGAGTAATATCATGGGCGAAATTGAGCTGCCTTCTTTCAAGGCGGTGGGAAACGTGGCGAAGCAGATCCCGGATATTTTTCTGAGTGTGGTGATGTGTCTGCTCTCCGCTTACTTTTTTGTGGCGGATAAGGGATATATGGCGGCAGCGGCGGAGAAGTTTATTCCGACTTCGGTGCGGTATCATTTTGACCTGATCCGCAGAAGCTTCCGCAATGCGGTGGGGGGATATTTTCGGGCGCAGTTTAAGATCGAGTGCTGGATCTACATCCTGCTGGTGATCGGCCTGATGATTCTGGGAGTGGATTACGCGTTTCTGGTTGCCTTCGGCATCGCAGTTTTAGATTTCCTGCCGGTTTTCGGCACGGGGACGGTGATGGTGCCGTGGGCGGTGATCGAGCTTTTGTCGGAAAATTACAGGATGATGTTCGGTCTGATTGCCATATGGCTGATCGGGCAGCTTGTGCGGCAGGTGATCCAGCCGAAGATCGTGGGAGACTCGATTGGGATGGATGCCATACCGACTTTGTTCCTGCTCTATATCGGTTACCGTGTGGCGGGTGTGCTGGGCATGATTCTGGCTGTGCCGATCGGGATTATTCTCGTGAATCTTTACGAGGAGGGCGTTTTCGACACGACGAAGCAAAGTCTGCGCATTCTGGTGGCGGGCTTTAATCATTTCCGCAAGATACGGCCCGACGATATGGCGGTTGTGGAGGAATACGAGAGAGAGACAAAGAATATATACAAACAGGAGACCGAGCAGGAGAAGGCGGCCAGAGAACAGTTTCACGAGGCATCTCAGATCAAGCTGGAGGAGCCGCTGATTATCAAAAAGATTAAGGATAAGAAAAAATCAAAGTCCTAGTGCTCCACTTACCAATTGCATACACTTTTTGCGAAGTCCAGAATTTCCTTATACAAGGCGTTTGAGGGAGGCGATGCGGTGGCATCGTTGACCGAAAACAACGCAGTAGAAGGGAATGCTGGCAAGCAAAAAAGGATAGTTAATTGGTAAATGGAGCACTAGGCAGGCAACGGGGAGAGCGCGTGCAAAAAAGAAATTGGTGGAAACTCTTTTTTGCTATTTACATTTTAATTGTCATAAAGGTTATCATCTTCAAATATCCCTATGAGGAGCTTCTGAAAATCGCGGCTTCGTGGCGCAGGGACGTCATATTTGAGGGATTGGGCACGGCGAATTTTAAGCCCTTTAAAACAATAAAAATGTATATAGATTATTCGTATAAGCTGAACAGCGTGGAGAATCTTGCCGGCAATGTGCTGGCGTTTGTGCCGCTTGGGTTTCTCTTTCCTTACGTTGCGAAGGATGGGGAGCGGTTTTTTGTGATGCTCTTAAACGCCTTTGTATTTGTCTTAGGGATTGAAATGTTTCAGCTTTTCAGCGCTTTCGGCGCTTTTGATGTGGATGATATTTTGTTAAATTGTCTCGGTGCATCCCTCGGTTTTGGCATTTACCGCCTGATGCAATTTTGGAGAAAGAAGAGAAAGGGGCGTTATGATGGAAAGTTTACTGAAAAAGATTAAGACGAACGTGGTGGTATCCTCCGCCCTGTGCGTAATTCTCGGTCTGGTGCTTGTGTTCCGGCCGGGACTGTCCATGCGGATTGTCTGTACGGCCGTGGGCGTGGTGCTGATTGTATCCGGCGTGATGCGGATGATCGACTACTTTACAGCCAAGGACGGCAGCTTGTATTCGCAGGCAAATCTGATTTTCGGGATCATTCTGGCTGTGGTGGGCGTCTGGATTGTGATAAGGCCGGACAAAGTGATAGCGATCATCCCGATTATCGTGGGTATTGTGATTGCCATACATGGTTTACATAACTTGCAGCAAGCGTTGGAGTTATGGCGGGATAAATATGACAGGTGGTGGACGGCCCTTATTTTGGGCGTGCTCACGGTGGGATTTGGCGTGCTGTTGATCTGTCGGCCTTTTGCCGCCATAGATACGGTAGTTATGCTGATCGGCTTTTTCCTGATCTATGACGGGCTTTCCAATGTATGGATCGTTTCCCGGATTTATAAAAACGCCAAGATGATGAAACAGGAGATGGAGGCGGTGGACGTGGAGATTGTGGACCGGAAGAGATGAGGCGCAATCTTTAAAATTTAGTCTTGTATATTTGCGCTGGAAGTTTTATTATAAATAGAAAGAGCGGGACATTCCGTATTTGAAGCAGAGAAGAAGGATAACAGTAACGAGGGAATGAGATTGAAAAATAAGTCTGATGACCTTATTTTTCAATCGCGAGTTTGTGTCGGAGCCACAAACTCGGAATCGCAGAGCAAAATTTGAGATTTTGCTCGCGTGTCGTCGCAAAAAGATGCTCCGACATGGAGGTAAATATGAGAATCGGAGCAATCAGTTTTCAGCCCTATGTATATAACGTGAATGCAATCAGCCCGGCCAGCATGAATAAGCTGTCCCGGATTTCGGACAACGTTCTTGACAAGAAGACAGACTTCAGCGGGCTTGCGGAAAATGAAAATCCGTTGAAGCGGGGGCAGACCCTGAATTTTCAGGATATGCTGGAGATGCAGATGCAGCGCGGCAGGAGTGCGGCGGCGAGAATGATCAAACCGGCGCAGGCTGCACAGGAGAAAGACGGTGCAGAGACAGCGCAGACGCAGGACGCGGCGGTGAAGTTTAACAGGGAAAATGCAGTGAACGTCGTACGGACGGAACAGGAGACGGCGGACAGTGCGCAGAATGTACAGACGGCGGCATTTGATGGAAGCGGCGCGGAAAACGGCGTCAGCAATTTCCGTATGCAGCAGGCGATCAGCGCCTATGCGATGTTTATGACGGCATAGACAGATTCCCGGAAATGGGGAGATCCCGTCACACGGCAGACAGAGGGAAAGCAGGTTCTCTGCCTGACGGAAACATATAAAAAATAAGAGCCCTCACCGATCAGACAGGTGGGGGCTCGTTTGTATATGCGAAGCCCCATGCAGAGGAAGTATACCGTTAAAGTGGCGCAAGGGACGCGCGGCGAGTAGGGAAGATGAATCTTCTCTACTCGATTATAAAGTCTGCAGAATTCCGTCCCTATGACAGCGCCATCTTTTTGACGGCAGCGAGACCGCTGCTCACAGCGGGGACGAGAATAACCGCGCAGGTGATCGCGCCTTCCGCAAAGATGTAAATGCCGTTATAGACAAGGGAATAGGGCAGCGGATGCCAGCCTTCCCACGCGTACTCGGCAAAGAAAATCCAGCCTGACAGTACCGTGAATACATAGCGCCCGAAAATGCCGACCAGATACCCCTTGAGCAGTCCCCTCTTAGCGCCGGCAAACAGGCCTGAAAGCCCCAGCGCGCCGAAAGCAAGAATGTAGTCGAGCACAAGCTGCATGGGGAAGAGCACATAGGGGTTGAACAATAGCTGCAGCACGCCGTAGGCAATACTGGTCATCAGTCCTGCGCCCAGTCCGAAAAGATAGCCCGGGAGACAGATGACGAGCATGGAAAGCAGTGTGGCGGAGCCGCCCCATGGAAAGTCGATGATTTTGATTTCCGAGAGGATGGTGCCGAGCGCGATCGACATGGCGCAGAAGGCGAGCTGTTTGACTGTCAGTCTGCCGTTCCTTTTGGCGGTTTCTTCCGGCTGCGGATTCTGTCCGGCAGCGTACCGCCTCGCGAAAACGATGGCGCCGGCAAGCAGGACTGCCAGAAGTACGATTAACAGCGCATTGCCCAGAGTGGTAGGAACATAGGTTCCGTCAACAATAGTGTAGAACATAAAAAATCCTCCTTTGTCTTTAGAATAAGCAAGGAGGGGAACGGTAACGGAACACGGCACGAAAAAATGTGACAGATTTCTGTTACCAGCGCTTCCCTACGGCGGTGCTAACCGCATCAGGTAATGAGGGTTAGAGTCCAGACGCCTTGTGCGCGGGCTCAATCTCAGCAAAAGCTCCCCTAGCAAGTTATTCAGTTATGCGGCATGAGCCGCGGCGGATGTATCCGCTTTTTTAACTATAGGGGCTGGCGGGGGAAATGTCAAGGGAATTTTATGGGAGAGTGACATGGGAAAATTGCAAAAGGCGTGGGAGGTATTGCTTCCCTATCTGCTATATTATCTGGCATACAATGTGGCTTATCTGATCCTTGCCTTCTTGTATCAGGCGACGTTGCGTTTCGGCGGGGCATACGGGCAGTTTATGACGACACATGCCGCCAACGTCGTCGGCGTGATGGGAGGACTTTGTATGCTGGCGGGTATTTTGCCCGTCGTGCCGATGTTAAAGGAGGAACTGCGGGGGCGCGGGGAAACGCTTTGTCTAGCGACGAAGAAAGAGACTGGGAGCGTCATTTCGGCTGCGGCTGTCGGGACAGCAGGAGGAACAGGCAAAGTGAAAGCCAGTGAGGATGCAGCAGAGAAATTGACTAAATGGGTCGGTGGGAATGCGCGAAGGATGGCGGCGCTCACCGTGGTTCTCGCTTTCAGCGTTTCGCTGGGGCTCAACGCGCTTCTGACACTGACAGGGTTTGCGGACAGTTCCCAGACCTACCAGAAGGTGGCGGATAGGCAGTACGGCGTGGCTTTTGCTGTGGGTTTTATTCTCTATGGGCTGATCTCCCCGCTGGCGGAGGAGGTCGTTTTTCGCGGTGTGATTTACAACCGCCTGCGCCGTCTATACAACCCGGCGATCGGGATTGTCGCTTCCGGGCTTCTCTTCGGTGCATTTCACGGCAATCTGGTGCAGGGCGTGTACGGCGCGTGTCTGGGAATGCTGATGGCGTATCTTTATGAGAGAAGCGGGAAATTCGGGACGCCCTTTCTTTTTCATGCGGCGGCGAATCTGGCGGTGTATACGACGGCGCGGATGGAGGGAGTGCAGGAGATTTTGCTTACACCGGCGGGGTGTGCTGTTTTGCTGGCAGTTTCGGTGGGGTGCGTGCTGGCTGTACACCGCAGCGGCAAAGTGTAGCTAATTGGTAAATGGCGCACTAGGTCGTATTTCATAACACATTTCTTCTTGGGAGCGGGAGCATATCAGGCTGCTTTCTGAAATTGCTCCCGCTGCGTTTACGGTGCTTCATTAC
>ERZ779637.1111-NODE-1111-length-12481-cov-7.501207_pt1 | contig 12481 bp, 10 predicted proteins | sample MGYA00514196_ERZ779637 | MGnify/ENA primary metagenome ERZ779637 (study PRJEB29562, sample SAMEA4376700) | mouse gut metagenome | isolation source: Cecum | study: EMG produced TPA metagenomics assembly of the A DSS colitis mouse model was used to assess the... | reverse complement strand
CTCTGGACGCGAAGCCCGACCTTGTGAAGCGGATAGGGAATACCACCTTTGACATACATATCCATTTCAGCGAAACGAGCCGGGAAACCTTTACGGACAAGGTAGTGCGGCTGATTGAGAATGACAAGGACAGTGTAACCGATTGAAAAAAGATACATTTTTTCTTTTTCCCTATTGACTAATGCCGAAAGGAACTCTTCTTCCGGAGACAGGAAATCTTTTCGCGAAAATGGGGTACAACATTTATGTATTAGATACGGTGGATATGAAAAGCTCCATGCATTATAATCCCTTTGCGTACATAAAGGAACCAAAAGATATCCTGACGCTGGCTAATGTGCTTTACGCAAATTTGAAACCGCCGGACGCAGGCACGCCGCCGGATCCGTTTTTTGACCAGGCAGCGCTTTTGTGGCTGCAGGCGACGATCGGGTATCTCTGGTATGAGGCACCGCCGGAAGAACAGAATATACCGACACTTTTGGAGATTCTGGAGGCGGATGACGTCAGAGAGGATGACGAGACATATGAGAACGCCGTGGATATGCTGTTTGCGGAGCTTGAAAAGAAAAACCCGCGCCATTTTGCGGTAAAACAGCGGAAAAAGTACAAAAAAGCGGCCGGAAAGACGGCAAAAAGCATTCTGATTTCCGTTGGCTCTTATTTATCGCCATTTGATATTCCGGATGTAGCCGAGCTGGTAGCATGTGATGAGTTAAAGTTTGACACTTACGGCGATGCAGGGCAGAAGTCCATCCTGTATGTCATCATATCGGACACGGATACGACCTATAACTTTATCCCGGCGATTTTGTTCACACAAATGTTTAATGTGCTCTGCTACAAAGCGGACAAAGAAATGGGCGGCAAATTGAAGACCCCGGTGCAGTTTATTCTTGACGAGTTTGCCAATATCGGAAAGATACCAGGATTTAAGATACTGATTGCGACGATCCGAAGCCGCCTGATGAGCGTCATCATGATGCTGCAGACACAGAGTCAGCTCAAGGACAATTACAAGGACGCTGCAGAAACCATCACCGGCAACTGCGATTCTTCCATATTTCTGGGAGGGCAGGAGAAATCCACGCTCAAGGATCTGGAAGAAATGCTCGGAAAGGAAACGATCGACCTGTGGAATAATTCCGAGACATTCAGTCAGAGCAGGAGCACCGGTGTGAATTACAACAAAACGGGCAGGGAACTCAAAAATATCTATGAGCTTAATACAATGGATCGGGATAAGTGCATTGTCCGCGTTTCCGGTCTGCCGCCATTCTTCAGCAATAAGTTTGATCCGAAAACGCATCCAAACTATAAGTACACGGCGGATTATGACGAGCGTAATACCTTTGATTTCAAAAAGTATCGTCGAAAAATGAAGGAGAAGGAGAGCGTGAAGATCCGGTTCCACAAGAACGATCAGTATAAGATTGTTCTTTAAAATATGCGATGTCGCATAAACGATCCGATTTGATATTTAATATGGGATATGTTATATTGTCTGGTAAAAGAGAGGGTGAATTTATGGATATCAAAGACTATATTTTCAAGAACCAGGAATATTTTGAAGACTTTATTACCAGAAGCACCTATCATTCCAATGGGATCGAGGGTAATACGCTATCTTATGCGGAGACATATGCCATTCTGTTTAATGACAATGAGTTTCAGGTATCTGCAAAGCCGAGAGAAATATATGAGGCAATCAACCATAAATATGCAGTGAATTACATTCTGAATCATTTGGATGAGGAGTTGTCAGAACGGATCATAAAGGATACAGCAATACTGATCAACAGGAATATCTCTGAGATTTCGGGATACAGAACTGTTTCTGTAAGGATACGAGGAGCAGAGCATATTCCGCCAGAGCCGGTACAGATACCGCAGCAGATGATGTATTTCGTATACAACTACAATCATACAGAATTTGACAGCGTGTATCAAAAAATTGCGCAGACACATCTCCGGTTTGAACAGATACATCCTTTTGAGGATGGAAACGGCAGGACAGGTCGGCTATTACTAAATTATGAATTGTTAAAAAATAATCTGGCGCCAGTAGTGATCCCAAAAGACAGGCGGAGCGACTATTTTGAAATGCTGGGAAATAATGACAGTGTTGCGCTGGAGAAGTTTTTGGAAGAATTAAGCATGCAGGAGCAGGAGCGTATCCGAACCATGCCGGTTAAGGAATCGGTTGTCGAAACGCTGAAAGAGAATAAGAGAAAGGCTGAAGCGAAAGATGCGGAGAACAGGAAACAGCCGCATGTAAAAACAGAACAAGGTCATGAAAATGGCGCAAGGTAAAATTTAAGAAACTATCAACCAAACTCCCCAAGGAGCACAACTCCCAAGGGAGTTTTTTTATTGGGATATGCGACGTCGCATATCCGGGAAAGGAAGGATAAAAGTGGATGTATTTAACGAAGTAATACGGTTTGCAAGCATGGGCGTCATGGCATGGGGTGCTGCCCTAGCCATAGTTGGGATCATCAATTTTTCGGAAGGGCATTCCCAGCAGAATGCGGCGAAGAAAGAAGAGGGCATGGGAAAAATCGTCGGCGGTGGCGTTATCTTCGTGGTAGGCTCCGTTCTTGTGCCGCAGATCGCGTCGCTGATCAGCATGTAGGGTGGTGGCTATGAGTAATGATGGTGCAGTTAGCGAGTTTATTGACAAAGTATTACAAAATATTTTCAAGATATTTTATGCGGGCCTGTATGAGAGCACCGAAAGAAGCCTTGAAGGATTGTTTGATTCTTTTAATAGGGAAGTGAATAAAGCAACAAACCTTATTTCAGCAGGTCCAAAGCAATGGAATACCTCGGCTTATAGCATGATGCAGAGTGTTTCGGAAAATGTCTGTATACCGATTGCGGCGGTGTTTATTACAGTGATTTTCTGCTGGGAGCTGATCCATCTGGTGCAGGAAAGCAATTCCATGCATAATATCCCGCCGGAACGGCTGATGATTGTTTTGTTGAAATTTGCCCTGTGTTTGGTTGTGTGTGCCTATTCTTTTAAGATTGTAATGAGCTTCTGCGATTTAGGAATCTGGGCATCTGCGAAGCTTGGAGGTCATACCAGCACTTCTCTTTGGAACTTTCAATTGACCTTGGAGGATATGGGAATTGATCCGACACCTGAAAAAATTACGTTTAGTGCGGTGATGGAACTTGCAGGATACAAGGTTATGCTGGCAATTGGGACGGTCGGTATCTGGATTTGTGGGGCAATAGTTTATGTTCGGGTTATGCTATGGTTTATAGAGCTCTTGCTTTATGCCAGCCCTGCGCCGATTCCATATTCCACATGGATGAACAAGGAATGGAGCCAGATGGGAATGAATTACACAAGAAAAATGCTGGCGTTGTCCTTTGAAGGATTTTTTATGCTTCTGCTATTTGCAGTCTACGGGGGTGTTCTGGAAGGATTGCAGACGGGGGACTTTAAGCAGAATCTTGTCATGATCATCGGCTGCGGTTTTGGGCTGGCGGTGATGATGTTCAAAGTGGGGAATATATCGGCCAGCATATTTAACGCACACTAGGGGAGGAGACAAAACCCATGGCATATGTAAACATGACAAAGGATTTTTCAGAGGTTCGGAAGACAATTCCGGGCCTCAATCTGACAAAAAGGCAGATCGCCGGTTTTGCAACGGGGGTTATCGTGGGAATGCCGGTATTTCTGGTGATGCGGTTCGTATTGGGGCTGGATATTATGGCGTCAGTCATGGGCCTCAGCATCACGGCCGCTCCGATCGTCATCTGCATCCTGTACAAGAAGAACGGGATGGGGATGGAGAAATACCTGTGGTATTTTTATGAGACACACTTTATACGCAATACGGACAGGCCATATGTGACAAACAACATGTATGTCTTACAGGAGGAAGAAGAAAAATTGAAAAAGGAGGTGGAGAGAATCGTGTTTTCGGGGAAAACTCAGAAAGAGATCTCCCGGATCAGGGCGGCGGGCGAAACATCAGAGGTCAGGGTGGGAAAGAAGCGGATCACAATTCCCATGAAGGGGCCGATCGACCCGAAGGTGAAAAAGGAGCTGGAGAAAGCAGTAAAAAAGGCAAAGATCAAAGGAGATATCCCGGAATCCGCGCAGGACACCATTCCATACAGGGTTCCCTACGAGGATGGCATTTTCGAGTCAGATAAGGGATATTTTACCCAGACGATTGCTTTTGAGGACATTACCTACCAGCTTCTTGATAATGAGCCTAAAAACATCCTGTTTGAGAGATGGTGCACACTGATCAATTATTTCAATCCGGATATCCATTTCCAATTTAATTACGGAAATATGGAGATGGACAAGGAAACATATGCAAAAGATTTTGTGATCGAGCAGCAGCCGGATGCTTACAACATTGTAAGAAAGGAATATTCGGATATGCTGGTGGGTCAGTTTGCCAAGGGCACAAATAACCTGAAAAAAGAGAGGTACCTGACTTACGGCATAGAGGCAAAGGATTACAGAAACGCGAAGCTGAAGATGGCCAAGATCAGCAAACAGATTGAAAAATATCTGAGGAAGTTTAACAGCCGATGCAGGATTTTAAACGGGTACGAGCGGCTGGAGCTTCTGTTTCGGATTTTTCATCCCGCGACGAAGGAAAGATTCATGTGGAATTGGGACATGCCTGTAAACACAGGACTTTCCAGTAAGGATTTTATTGCGCCATCCGGATTTTCCTTTAAATCCGGTCCGGAGTTAAATGCCACAAGATATTTTCGTGTCGGCGACCGGGTAGGAGCGGTCAGCTACCTGCAGGTGTTTGCTTCTGACATGGAAGACCGCATCATAGCGGATATGCTGAATCTGGGAAGCAATCTGTGGATATCCATTCACTCCCAGGCAATGTCCCGCAAGGAAGCATTGGATTATGCCAAAGGAAATGTGACGGATATTCAGGCAATGATCATTACGAATCAGAAGCAGGCTGTCCGAAACGGATACGATATGGACATGCTGCCGCCGGAGCTGGAGACGTACCGCGATGCCGGAGACAAGTTATACCGCGATATTCAGCGAAAGAATGAGCAGATGTACCATACCACAATCACTGTGGTGCAAACAGCAGCAAGCAGAAAAGAATTGGAGGAGAATATCTTTGAACTAAACGGTATTCTGTCAGCGTATCAGTGCCGCCTGGAGCGGCTTGACAACAGACAGGAGCAGGGATATATGTCGGCGCTTCCGCTGGGGAATAATACGGTAGAGGTCAAACGTACTTTTACAACGACGGATATGGCCATTTTTATTCCGTTTACGACGAAGGAGCTTTATACAAATAAGGGACAGTATTACGGCATGAACAGTCTGTCAAACAACGTGATTGTGGAGAACCGCAAAAATCTGGTCAATCCAAACGGCCTGATCTTCGGGATGCCGGGTTTTGGCAAGACTTTTTTTGTGAAGCGCGAGATATTGGATATGTTTCTTCGCACCAAAGATGACAGGCTGACCATCGACCCGGAAGGAGAGTATGGGATGCTGTATAAGCTGCTTGGCGGTCAGGTGATTAAGATTGCGCTTAACTCACGGGTACATATCAATCCGCTGGAAATTAATCTGTCAGCAAAAAATGAAATGGATAAGGACTACGACCCGATAGCAGCAAAGTGTAATTTTGTGGTTTCCATGTGCGAACTGATTCTTGGGAATAACGCTGCTTTATCCAAAAGGGAAACGGCGGTCATAGATACCTCCTGCAAAAAAATATATCATCGGTTCGCAGAAGATCCCGTGCCGGAGAAAATGCCTGTCATGGAGGATCTTTACAACGAGCTGCGCGCCATGCAGGGAGAGATGAAGCAGATCGGACTGGATCTGTCGATTGCGCTATCCCGGTATGTATCCGGTTCCCTGTCGTACTTTAACCACAGATCGAATGTGGATATCAATGCCAGACTGGTGTGTTTTGATTTAAAGGATATGGACGCAAATCAGAGGGATCTTACCATGCTGATTATTCAGGATGCGATCTGGAACCGTGTCACACAGAACCGGGCGAGGGGAAGATGGACATGGGTGGATATCGACGAGTTTCATCTGCTTTTGCGCAGTCCGATTACGGCGGCCTACAGCGTAGAGATCTGGAAAAGATTTCGTAAATGGGGCGGAATCCCCAGCGGCATCACACAGAATATCAAGGACTTGTTCCGTTCGCCTGAAATCCAGAACATCCTTGACACGACAAACTTTATCGCCATGCTGAATCAGGCGGGGGATGATGCCAGACTTCTGGCGGAACATCTGGATTTGTCAGAGGAGGAAGAAAATTATATTAAGTCAGGGGAACCGGGGAAAGGACTTTTGTGGATCGAGCAGGCGAAAGTGCCATTTGAGGATGAGTTCCCGCAGAATACGGTCTGCTACAAAGTTATGACCACGAAGCCGGGAGAGGCGCTGCGTGCCGGAAAGAAGAAGGAAAAGTCGAAGCAGGCAGTCTAAAGGCAGGATGATGGAGAGGTGGTGGATTATGAGCCAGTCACAGGAATTTATCAGCCGGAAGAACAGCTTAAAAAAAACAGAACAGGTAAACCGGCCGGACGAAAACCTTGAATTGTCTGCTAACAATAATAACAGCCGGATGCGGCGGGAGCTGATGGAGGAGGCAGCATACACAGCGTATGATTCAGTAGAGCATCACAAAACCTTCCAAAAACAGCAGAAAGCCTACAATGAGGTGCGGGAACAGTACGAGGAACAGGCATATTCCTCTGAAGACCGGTACGCGCAGCAGCACGTCACACAACCGGGTTTTCCGGAACAGGAAAAGTCTCCGCCGGAGAACGGGCAGCCAGTCGGGCCGGGTGAAAACCCGGCCGGAAGCAGATCGGCGGAAGGCGGAGCAGATGATTATGGCCGTGAAGCGGGGAATAGCGCTGAATTTATACAGGGCGGCGCGGAGAGTCTGGCGTGGAAATCCCCGACCATACAGGAAGTAGAATCCAGAGAGTCAGGCGGTATTACGTTCGGGACTGCAGAGACACCCAAGCTTGCGAAAAACAGCCGGGCGCTTTCGGAGAATGAAAAGCTGCAGCAGAGATTAGAGAGCAGGCGTAAGGATATACAGAAAGGATATACCCGTTTTTCAGCAGGGGAGCATTCCACAAACGAGAAGGTACGGCTCAGATATTATGGGCGGCTTGATCTGACAGGGGAAGCGGAGCTTGCCCACTTGGGACGCCTGAAATATACGGGCCGTATTACCCGCGAAAAAATGACCAGGGACGAATACGAGAAGCTGCTTAACAGACGCGGCAGGAAAAGTTTTAAACGTCGGACAAAAGGGCGGCTTTTGTTTCAGGGCATCAAGACGATAGCGGATGAGGAAACGCTGTCAGAGGATGAACTGACTGCATCCATGAAGCGCAGCATCCGGCGGACGGGTCGTGTGGCTATGGCGGGAACACGGAGAAATATCCGTACTATCAAAAGCCAGAATAACATATATGCCCGGCTGGATCAGACAAGACAGCGGGAACAGGTTTTGCGGGATAAACGGGAACGGCTCTTGTCAGATGCCAAGAAAAAGGAGCGGAAGAAACAACTTCGGGATGAGAAATCAAGAGAACAGAAAAAGAAACTGAAAAAGCAGATGGTACAACTGCAGGTACAGGAGGAAGGTAACTTCTTCCGACGGACGAAGCAAGGCATTCTGATTAAGCGCCGGTCCCAAAAAGTGCGAAAGCAGGCGGTAAAGAGAACCATGTCGACGATATTTGCCCTGGCCGGAATAGGCGTCTTCTTTTTCATTATCGGTATCATTCTGTTTCTTGTTCTGATTGCGGTATTTGTAGGCAGCTCTGAGTACTATGCATCCGCTGTTACGCAAAATGATTACAGCACCATTACGGATGCCACAGAATATTTTCGTAAGCTGGAGACAGATCTGGATGAGTACCTGAATGCGGATCGGGAAGCTTTGGAGGAAGAACTGGAGGCGGAGTATGGGCCGGATATATATGAATATGTCTACCAACTGGCCGATTTCGGATTTTCCGCAAATACGCTGATCGCTTATCTTTCAGCGGTATACGGCAGTTTTACGCTGGAGGATGTAAAGGAGGAGCTGCAGTCGGTTTTTGAAGAGATGTATACCCTGACCATTGAGGTGAAAGAGGAAGACCGGGAAGTGAGCAGCTATAATCCGGACACGGGAGATTATGAAAATGTGACGGAGCCGAAGAAGATATGCTACATAATTTTGGAGAAAAAGGAGCTGGAGGAGGTAGTGGAGCCGAGAATGACGCCGGAGCAGATGGAATTATACAAGAATTATCGATTGTCAACAGGCGGCCAGCAGGTATACGGTCCCGTGATGAGGGAGGACTGGACAAATCTGATTTCATCTAATTTCGGGGTACGAATCCATCCGATCACAAAGGAACGGAAAGAACATAACGGAGTAGATATAGCTGTTCCGATCGGAACACATCTTTATTCCGCGGTGGATGGAACGGTTATTCTGGCAGCATATTCAGAATCCGCGGGAAATTGGGTGAAGGTACAGACGGATACAGGATGGACGGTCATATTTATGCATATGGACAGCCTGACGGTTTCAACAGGCCAACAGGTCAGGAAGGGTGATCATTTGGGATATAGCGGCAATACCGGGCGCTCAACGGGGCCGCACCTGCATCTTGAAGTGAGGAATCCGGATGATAAGCCTTTAAATCCGATTTTTATTATTCCACAGACGTGTGCGCAGAGAGGAAGTGAAGAATGAAAAATATAGAGAAACTGGAGCAGGCATACCAGAAAGAAATAGAACTGTCAGAACGGCACAGGAAAGCGGCGGCTGATATCAAAAAAGAAATGGAGCTTCTGCAGGGAAAGCTGATCATGCAAAAGATTACGTCCATGAATATGAGCGGAGCAGAATATGACAGATTCATCAAACTGCTGTCCGGCGGCAAGAAAACGGTGCTCGATGCAGCGGATCAGGTGCTCGCGGGCAGGCAGAAGGAGAAAGGAGATGCGGGATCGAGTGAGCAGGCGATATCGTGAGAAGAAAAGCCTTGTCGGAACATTTGGTATTACCGGACTTTTTGCTTATCTGACGGGGGTCATCCAGGGATATATACGAGGCTTTACTGGAGATCACAAAATGATTAAGCGAGTGGGAAGGCTATTGTTGCCGACAACAGCATTTGTCCTAGTGTGCTTTATCATTTATATGTCAGCGCCGATTCTGCCGCAGCTAAAGAAAGAGGCGGAGATCGATGCCGCGGTTGCACAGGCGGCAGAGGAAGACATAGGAGCGGATATAGTGAGTGAAGACGAGGGTGAAGAAGATGTGAAGCCGGAGGAGAACGAAGCAGAGACAGAAGAAAAGGAAACAGAGGAAGAAACGGAGAACAGGGAGGAGCCGGTTCCTCTGGATAATACAATTCTGGAACCTTCTGATGTTTATGCCGAAAAAGGTGGTTTGGCAGTTTTTCAGGCGTATTACCCTGATGCCGGAGATTACCAATGGGAAATTGAGACGGAATCCGGACAATGGGAAGAAGCGTCTTCGGAAATGGTAAGAGAAAGGAGCGACGAGCTGCAGCGGAAGATATCGCTGTTAGAACTGACGGCTGACAGAGAAAAGGCGATCCGCTGCCGTATCCGTGTTGGACACAATCCGGAAGTTAACTATACTGCAGCTTTGCATATTCTTTCAGGAGCGGTCAGCAGTATTTCCGCAGATGAATTTAGTGCGGAAGCGGGTAAGTATGTGAATGCCGGAGAGATTCCTGTAGAGGTGACCTATTCGGATGGGAGACAAGAAGTGATAACGGGGTTGAGCGGTCTTTATTTCCTTGACACAGAGGAGTCAAAGGAAAGTTCGGAGACAGCGTCAGGAAACATGCAGGAGACAATCACAACCGTTAAAACAGCGTGTGATTACAACCGGCTGGAGGCAGGTACGGCAGAGGGTACGCTTGGTTATCGGAAACAGGACGGGGAGTCGCTGGAGGCACCGGTAAATTTAAAGGGGCTTGACCTGACGGCTCCGGTGATCAGCGAGCTGCAAATTGATGATTTCGAACTAAGTAATGTGGATCGGCCGGTGCCGGTGACAGTATCTGTTTCGGCGTCGGATGATGTGACGCCGACCCGTCAACTTGACTATGCGTTTCTTCCGGAAGGATTAGAGATACAGGAAGAGGACTGGAAGAAGGAGGCGGTATTTACGGCTGAAATCACGAAAAACGGTATCTGGACGGCATACTGCAGAGATGAAGCTGGGAATGTTGCGACAGCCGACCGGGAGCTTATCGTGGTGGACAATAAGGCGCCGACAATCAACATAAGTCTGCAATACAAGGAAGAATGGTGTCGGCAAAATACTATTTATGTATCGGCGGAAGACAATCTTCCGGTCGAATACCGCTATATCTGTACTGCGTCGGGAAAAGACAGCGGATGGACGTCGGAAAGCAGTAAAGGCGTGGATGCGAACGGGACATGGACAGTTCAGGTTCGGGATGCTGTCGGAAATACAGCGGAGCAAGGGATTACAGTAGATAACATTGATACCCGGGCCCCTGTTATCCGGAGCATAACAGAAAAAACAGAAGGAGAGGCAGTAATAAATGAAGAATAAATTGTATGTATTGGCGGTTGGGATGCTCCTTGTAAGTCTGGCGTTTCCAAGCTATGCACAGGCATCGGACGGTGAAGAGTATATTACCATATCCGTGGATGCGGTAGATGATAATGCAAATCTGCAGTATGCGCTTGACTCGGACGCTCCATCGGCATTTACGGAGTCAAACGAATTCAGGGTTCCGGCGGGCACATCCCACACGATCTATGTCAAAGATGTGGCCGGAAACATAACGTCCCGGCGCTTTGAACCGGATGCTGCAGACGGAGAAAGCGATGAGGCGGATTCCTACTATGATGTTTCAGATTCTTATGAGGATGATGAACAGCGGATCAATATTGATCTGGAGCTTGGAAAAAAGGACACGGAAGAGGAAGCAGAGCCAGAGGAAACCGGGAATCCCGGTACGGCAAGTGTATCATCCCGTACCAAGACTGACGGAACCGTAGATGGCGAAAAGGTATTTTATACGTTTTCTACAAAGGAGGGGGAGGAACTGTATTTGGTAGTTGATCAGGGGCGGGGCACAGATAACGTGTACCTGCTCGATACGGTTTCCCTCAGTGATTTGCGAGTTTTAGCAGATGGCAATGATACTTCCAACGGCACGGATGATAAGGGAGAGGATAATCTTTTATCTATTCTAGCGGAAGAAAACGAGACAGCGGGAACCTCGGAAGAGCCGCAGGCGAACGAGAAGCCAAAATCCACATTTGGGAATGCCCTGATCATTCTGCTTTTTGCAGGAATTGGCGGCGGCATATATTATTACATGAAAATTTATCGGAATAAGAAAGATGAGGCCATGGATGTCATTGATGCGATGGACATGGATGAATTTGCACCGGAAGAAGATGAGGAGGAGTTAGATTTTGATTATAACGATGCGGAAAAGGAGGAATATCTGGAGACTTTAATTAATGGGGACTCGGAAGAGGAAGCATTCTTCGATCAGGATCCGGATGAATATGCGACGTCGCATACAGATGAAGACATTAACGGGGATGATGGTGAAGCGGAACCTGATGCGGACGACGAGTATCCCTATGGCGAAATGGATATTGATTTTTAGAAGAAGGAGCGGAGCACGATGAAAAAAATGAGTTTAACGAAATTGCAGATAGGGGCAGCGGCAGCGATTTTAGTAGTTCTGTCGATTATCGTGGCGGTGGCAAGAATAAAGGCTGCCAGAGAGGTGCCTACAGAAAAATACACCTATAGCAACGTCACAGAGCAGGTGCTTGCTGACGAGGTTACTACTTATCTGCAGGGGGCGGCTGATCTGGGTGAAGATGTGGGGGCAAAAACCGCAAATGAAGCGGTGGAGAGTTACCGATTGATCATTAAATCAGATGTGGATACGGTAAACGATGAACATACAAATGCGATTCAGAACCGGATATCAACATCTTTGCAGGAATCGGCAGATGAGACGAATCTCGGAGAGGCCGACATTACTGCATTGTCTGCCGGTGTCGCGGAAATTGTATGGCAGACGGTTCTTTCTCAGATAAAGACAGTAACAGATAATGTAGAGGAAAGCGACTATTTTTATCTCGCGGAGAGTCTCCAGGGACAGATCAAGGAACTGGAAGAGAGAAAGATGAAGGTGTCAATCCAGGCAAATATAAAAAATAATACTGAAATGACCCCGGACGAGCTGCTTAATACGGTTGAAGGCATGACAGATCAGGAGCTGGAAGAGCTGGCCAAGTCCATGGGACTTTCTCTGGAAGAACTGCAGAAGCTTTTAGAATCCTATCAGTCAGATACGGATAAGGAAACAGACTCCAAGTTGAATAACTTCTCGGAATCTCAATGAATGAGATTCCAACCGAAGATTGACAAGTGAA
>ERZ779637.1110-NODE-1110-length-12490-cov-10.349337_pt1 | contig 12490 bp, 20 predicted proteins | sample MGYA00514196_ERZ779637 | MGnify/ENA primary metagenome ERZ779637 (study PRJEB29562, sample SAMEA4376700) | mouse gut metagenome | isolation source: Cecum | study: EMG produced TPA metagenomics assembly of the A DSS colitis mouse model was used to assess the... | reverse complement strand
CTTTGGATTATAAAGGGAATGACAAGGAAATTGGTTATTTATGTGGTATGAGTGTACCACCCGTTATGATGGCGCACGTAGCCTCACGAATATGGAAATATTGGTTATCTAAATTATAAATCAAATGAAATCAGAAGAATTAGCAACCCAGTGGTGTCGGGATCATCCTGATGCAACATTGGAACAAGCATTCATGGCCGGATTAGGCCATAAGATGAATATGAATAAGGATTCTCTTTCTGCAAGGAAAGACAAATTCAGAAGTGAAGTCCTCATGTATGGAGGGAAATATCCTGATGATATGTTGAAGGACTTTTTCGAGTATTGGACTGAATGCGGAGGACGGAAAATGCGCTTTGAGAAGGAACGTACATTTGAAGTTTCCAAACGTTTAGTCAGATGGTCTAATAATGATTTTAACAAGTATGGGAAACAACTTAATTCAAGTCAACAGCAATCTCCCGGCAACCGAAAAGAAAGCGTTGAAAGACTTGCTGACCTTGCGAGCGGAGTATTACAAGGGATTGCACGTAAGTTCGATTAAAGAAGCTGTTCTCAACACTCCTAACCTACCACTCTCCGTTATAAGAAAAGAAATCACATTGGCTGGCGCAAGAGCCATACTGGCAATTGCGATTAACGAGCTTGTGTCTTTTTTCAATGTTGGAAAAACGATGAATGATGTTCAAGTGGCACTTACCGCTGATCTAATAATAGACAGATTCTATTATCTCAAATTGGAGGAAATCAAATTGTGTTTCCGTAATGCTATGGCTTCCGGTAAGATTTACGATAGACTGGACGGTAATATCATTCTCGGCTGGTTAAATGAATACGATGCACAGCGTGATGAAATTGTTTCTTCTCTTTCAATTAATGAAGCCCATGAACAAAATAATAACAGCACTGGAATGTTCTACGGAGAATATATCAAACATCTAACTGAAAGATCGGAAAATGGAGATGAAGAGGCCAAAGAATTATTGGAATCCCATCAATCATTCATACAAAGGATGAAATCAAATGATAAAGAAGCCGCTTTCAAAAAATGGAAAGAAGAATATTATGGAAGAACTAAGAGACAAACTACTTGACTGGGCGAAACAATTTGAAACACCTGATTTTATAAAAGATGATCCTATATTTTTCCACATAAGTACAATGATAAAAAGGACATAGAAATCAGTGCCTTTCTTACTTCATGGATAGCTTTCGGGAATCGCAAACTGATAATGCAGCAAGCAGAAATTTTGGATAATCTAATGGGTAATTCTCCTTATGCCTTCATTATGAACAAAGTATGGGAACAATACAAAGAAAATACAAATACCTTCTACCGTATGTTCACCTACCATGACTTCTTCTGCATTTGCCAGCGGTTGTACAACATATATCAGGAATGGGATGATTTGGAAGTATTTTATGAGGGTTACAACAATGTTATCCGTGAAATACAAACAGATTTTGGTGGCGTAAAAGGTATTCCAAAATTGGAGCGTGATTCTCCATGCAAGCGTATTTGTCTGTTTCTACGGTGGGTAGTACGAAAATCGCCGGTGGATTTAGGTATTTGGAATATTATTCACCCGACAGAATTATACATACCATTGGATGCACATGTTGCAAAAATGGCACACCAGCTTGGGATAACAACACGCAAAACAGAGGACTGGAAAATGGTTCAACAAGTAACCAATTACATGAAAACAATTTTCCCGGATGATCCGTGCCGGGGAGATTTTGCATTATTCGGATATAGTATTAACAATAAATAATTTACATTATGTCAGAACTTAAAATCACACAAGAAAAGGTAACAGCCGCTTTTAGTGAAGCAAACGACTGTCCTAAAGCAATTAGTATTCTAACAGCCCTATTCGGAAAGCAAAAGCCGGATTATACAGATTATCACAATATTAAAACCTACGAAGATGCTTGTGAAGCAATAGGTGTAAAACCTATTGTTCGCCTACTTGTTGAGGATGAAGACGGACACAAAGAAGAAGTGGCTGATATTGCACACCTCGCCTACATCAAACTATGCACAATTGCTCGTGCATTGAACAACGATCCTGATTTTCCACGATTTACTAAAGATGAATACCGTTATACGCCGTGGTTTTATCTTTATAATCAGAAAGAAATTGATGAAATGGACGAAGAGGATCGTAATCAGCTGGTTCTTTGGGGCGGTAATGCGAATCTCGGTGCGGGTTGCGGCCTCGCTTTTGCGGGCTCGTATAACGATTGGTCGGACTCGTATGCGAATATCGGCTCTCGCCTTGCTGTAAAATCAAGTAAAATCGCAATTTACTTTGGAGAACAATTCAAAGAATTGTGGAAAGACTTTCTGATTGGAAAAAAGTAATCACACTGGGGAGGCCGCATCAAAGCGGCCTTTTCCATACCTTTTAAATCTATGACTCCAAAAGAATTTTTCGACAAAGTGGTGGAAATGCGCCGTTGCCAAAAAGAATATTTAAAAAAATAAGAGACAGATAGATTTACGAATAAGTAAACAAATTGAGCGTGAAGTAGATGAAGAAATTGAACGTGTTCAAAAAATCCTTCACGACAAACAGAATCCGCAACTCTTTTAGACTATGGTTAATATGAAAATCCTTGACCTGCCATTAAAAGCAAAATGGTATGAAATGATCGAATCCGGAAATAAGAAAGAAGAATACAGAGAGATCAAGAAATACTGGATCGGAAGATTAGCAAAATGTGGAGGTCGCAATTCCTATGAAAAGACAGGTTTCTATTGTAAGAAAGGTATTTGTTTTTCTTGTATTACACGTGGAAACGGCTTTCACCCCAAAGAATACACTCATGTTCGCTTCCGTTTTGGCTACACCAAACGGACAATGCTTTTTGAACTTGAATCTATAACCATCGGAGTTGGTAACACCAATTGGGGAGCACCGGATAACGAATGTGTATTTATACTTAAACTGGGAAAATGTATCAAAAAAAATGAAAGTAAGGACTCAACAGAATTTCAACCGAAAAACTCGTGAAACAGTATTCGGTATCAGCATCATGCCTGACGGTGGCAGAAGATATTGTAAATACCCAATAGGCCACCAAGAATACAAAGACTATACCCAAGCACACCAAGCTATGAAAGATGTACAAAAGATATTGGATAATGGAGGCCGATTAGTGTATTCTCCCAAAGGTAGTGCCGGGATTAATAAAAATGAATATGTAAAAATTGAAATGACATAAAAATGAAAATATTAGTAAGTTTTTCAGAATGCTTTTTCTAATTAAATTTTTCATAATTAAAAAAATTAATCATTTGCGACATTGCAAATGAGGTTCAAATATACGCATTAAAAATAAAATGGCAAAAAATCATGTAGCAAATAGTCGGGGAAATCCTTTTCAACAAGATGTCGTAGGCATTCTCCGTGCCTTAGGTCATGTGACCTATGATTTTAGATTGTTTTGCAATTTGCGAAAGATGATTTATATTTGCCACGTGTTCAAAGTGTGAACACCGCCCCAAAGCTACAAAAAAGGCTTGAGGTGACAATGAGAAATATAAAAAGAAGAAAAATAGAAGGTTATGAAACGGTATTATTTTGAATTGACAGATCGGAGTTATAATGACCTGGGGGCTTTTATTCCGGATGGGTACAGCAAGGAAGTGGCTGTCAGGCAAGCAAAGAGGTGGATGGCAGAAAACAGTATAGTATTAGCCACCCTTATCGTGAATAGCCTAAGAACATCTAACGTGTTGGATGTAATTAATATTGATATACTTAAAACGAAGATATAATGGAAGCAAAATTTAAAAAGGGACAAAGTGTGAGAATCACCAAGAGGAACGGTGAAGTCATTGATGGTGTAATCCGCGATTGGGACTATAACATTTGTACTTTCGGTCGTGAATATAATGTCGATTATATGAAAGATGGCCAGGTTTGGACTGTGATATGTGTTCCGGGGCAGTTAGTTCAGTTGGTAGAACACGCCAAACTCCCGCAAGGGAGAGGCCATGGTCCGTGGTTCGAGTCCGCGACTGCCCGCTACAATAATTTAACTTATCAGCGAATTATGAAAGAACGAATAGTGGTAGAATACAGAGAGGTGGGTAAAATAGCCGGTTTGCTGGGTTGTTCCCGGGAAATGGTCTCCCACTCCCTTGCATTCCGCAAGAACAGCAAGTTGGCCCGTTCCATCCGCAAGCTCGCCATCGAGCGCGGTGGAACCAAGGTAGGTGGTAACCCTGAAAAGAAGGAAAGCGATGAAAAGTGAGTTGATGGCATTGTTCGGTGACCAGCTGCGCTGGTTTATACACTTGAATATTTTGGCTGTCAATGACTATATATGTTTTAGGTGAGCATACCAAAGGCTATAAAGAAGGATTTGATACTGGAATTAAACAGTGCATTAAGATACTTGATAGAAATTACCACTCTAAAGAAATAAATAATGATGAAACAGTACAGAATCAATAAAACGACTACCTTCGTAGAAGATAATTGCAGCGGAAACAGAGAGAAATACCTCCTTCTTGATTACAAAGTACAAGTTAAATTTGCAGGGATTTGGATAACAGTCAAGTCCTTTCATGATGAAGATGAAGAATACGCAAAGAACTGTGCGAATGAACTTCTTGAAAAACTTAACGAAAAGATTTGATTATGATTGAATTACAAGGAAAATTCGGCAAAGATTGTAAAATATTTACAAATGCAATAGAAAATGAAGCAATGCTTCACTATTTATGTGACATGGTGATTGCACAAGGATATGCCGCTTTCAACCGCAAGTTGATTATACAACGTATAATCAAAGCTTTGGGCTGGAACACTGCAATATCCGTTGAGACAGTCCATAACTATATCAGCTTTGATGATATGATAATCCGTAAAGGGGCTATTGCTGCATACGCCAATGATTATGTTGTGATTCCTATGAATATGGCAGACGGTATTCTTCTTTGTCGTGGTAAGGGAAACAAAGATTGGAATTATTCTGCACCCCACGGTGCCGGACGCTTATACTCCCGTTCCGAAGCTAAAGAAAGATTATCAATGGATGTATTCAAAGCCCAAATGAGCAATGTGTATTCTACTTCCGTATGTGAAGGGACATTGGATGAAAGTCCTATGGCATACAAAAATGTTCAGGAGATAAAAGAGCTTATAGAACCTACGGTAGAAATTGTTGATACAATTGTGCCCCTAATCAATATCAAAGCTGTATGATAGAAAAGACAGACTTCCCTTATACTCTTGGCGGCTATGTCGAACAGCAAAATTATAAAGGTTTCGACATAGCCGTTTCCATTCGCAGATACAAAGGAATATCAGCTTATGTCATTTCCTCGGAGAAAAGGCTGATCCGTGAAGAATCTGCCACCTTTGCCGACAGAGAAGACATGTTCCGTTGGGGACGAGAAGCGGTTGACCGGTATTTGGAACAGCAAGAACGTAGAAAAGAAGAGAATGCAGTCAAACGGGCAGACTATTATAAGAAGAAAGCTCGTGTGGCAGCATTGAAAGCCTTTAATGCCGCTATGTATTTCTCTGATATAAAGGACGGACTTTATGATAAGGCAAAAGGATTTTTTGAATATGAACTGGATAAGGAACATGCAAAGATCAGATGAAAACACTTGATATTATACAAGGCTTTTGCGATCATGTTTTTCGTGATAAAAAAGGAAACCGCATCTTTCCCAATATTTTTGTCGGGAAATGGGAAGCTGACTTATTGGAAGTTACCCGGTCACGCCTGACTTATGAATATGAAGTAAAAGTAAGCAGATGTGATTTCCATAAAGACAAAAAGAAAAGTGATAAATATGGCAAGAACAAGTTTGATGTTGTCACTTCCGGCCAACGTACCAATTATTTTTATTATATAGTACCGAAAGGTTTGATAAAGCCCGATGAAGTCCCTGATTTCTCCGGGCTTATTTATGCTTATGAAGGATCAGTGCAATGTTATTCTCTTGAAAAGGGAAGATATGCAGTAAAGAGAATTTTCTTTGAAGTAGCCAAACCTGCCCAAAAAGTTTCTGACATGAAAGCGGATGATAACTTCATTCGTAAACTCGACTTATCCATGTACTATCGCTATCACCAAATGAGAAGAGACAATTACAAAAACAAGGAATAATATGGAATTAAGATTAGACCCTGAAATACCGGTCACACGGGTTGTCAACGGGCATAATGTTTTCAATAAAGGCTATCACCACGGATTACGAGGAAAAACCTATGAAGAATACTATGGCAAAGAGAGAGCTGTTGAAATAAGAAAAAGACACAGCGAGGCTTTGAAAGGACATAGATATTGGTCTAATGGAAACGCCCATGCCTTTGCGTGTATCGCAATCACTCCCGAAGGCAAATGGTATAGATTCGAGTCAATAACCCAAGCTGCCCAAAAGTTAAATCTGAATTATGCCACAGTTCGCCGGTATATAAAACGAAAAATCAAACCCCAAAATGGCTGGCAATGGTTCTTGGAGAAAGATAATAACTGGATAAAACATATTGATGATGGAAAAGCTGAATGAAATCGCACAAAAAGCTTATGAATGTGCTGTAAGACGTGGAAAGATTGATCCCGACAATGATAGTAACAACAATCTCCGCCGCGATCTGCTTGAAGAAGTTGCCGAAGTCTTTGAATGTACAGGTGAGAAATCTCCACATATTAAAGAGTATTTAGATGTAGAAGAAGAGCTGGCAGATGTAATCATTGTTGCCCTAAGCACACTACACCATTTCAAATGTGACATTGATTCACTCATTGAAGCCAAAATGAATTATAATAAAAATAGAATGGATTGATATGGGAACCGGACAATTAATAAAATTGATTGTTGAGGCGTTTGTGCTTATCTTTGCACTACCTGTGTCTATAAAGATTTCATGAACTTATGGAAAGAAAAATAAGTGATATAAAAGACAAAAAGTTGAAAGCTGAAAATATCACATTGGCAGCAATATATAACATATTGTTCACCAATGATATAGTTTGCTCCTTAATTGTAGAAATGTTAAGTGCATTACGCAAATCAGGGCTTTGTCGTTTCCGTGTAAAGCAGCAAGGAAATAAACTGGAACAGTTGATGCTTCAATATGAAAAGAAAATCAATAAAATAGCCGGAAACCGAGCTTTTTTCATGGCTGATGCCAACCAATATGTTGCAGATGAAGTACAACCTGATTTGCTTAAAATGGAATACTCCATTAAAATGGAGTTTGACAAATGCCGGATTGAGAATAGTGCCTTACTTGCCAAAGTAGAACTTGCAAGATGTATGGCAGAGCTTGCTTGCCTATCCCTTGACAAACGGATAGAAGAAGTCCGTCCATATAATAAAGAAGTAACCGGAATAACATATCTCCGGCTCACTGACACATTTAAAGTATTGGATGAACTTTCTGATATTTTATATAGGGGAGGGTATTGTAACCTCAATCAAAGCGATAATTGCAAAAGGGGTATGGCTATCATACAACGAAAACTTACTGATTGTGATATTATCAGCCGCGCAATCAATGAGTCAGACAAGTTAAATCCTGCTGATAAAGACGGATAAAAATGGCAAAATATCGTATAGGAATATCCGAAAGTTTATTGGGAGATTCTTGCTATTAATGTCAGATCAAAAGGTTTGGCATTTGGTGAAATGATGAAAGTTTCGGTACCAAAGAACGAATTTTAGATTATGTTTGTAAACTTAAAAAAAACGGACATATAGTGTTTAACTATTTATAAACTGATTATGAAATTAGAAGGAAGAATCATCGTGGCACAACCGATACAATCGGGTGTATCAAAGAATGGCAATAACTGGCAGAGACAAGACTTTGTTTTGGAAATTCCCGGCCAATACCCTAAGAAAGTTGCCTTTTCAGTAATGAATAGTAATATTCAGAATTTTGGATTGGCCGTTGGGCAAGATGTTGATATTGAAATAGATATTAATGCGAATGAATGGCAGGGAAGATGGTTTAACTCCATTACTTGCTGGAAAGCAACACTCCGTAATCCGGGACAGTCTGCCGCGCCACAACAGCCCCAAACTTATTATCAGGGAGCATCATCCACCACGGCACCCTCACAAAACATGCCTCAACCACCAGTGGATTTCGGGGAACAAAAAGACGATTTGCCTTTCTAAAAAAGGAGAAGGGAGCCGAAATGCCCCCTTCTTTTTATTAATGTTCCACTTTTACGATTTCATTATAAACTATTCTGCTTCGTGGGTTATAATTGACTATTGTTTGTTTATATCCCTTTGTACCCCATCTCCACCATAGGAACTTGTGTTTATATATCCGGCTTATCGCGCTTGAAAGACTGTCTCTCACTTCATAGGTAAATGTGCTATCAGGAATATTTGCATAAAAATCCACCCATTTATCTGAATAATTGAAACTGCTGTCTTTCAGAACAAATACAATACTGTCTTTAGTGACAACTTTTGTGGTTGTGATATATTCGACTTCTTTAGGACGCAGATTCAAATCTTTTATCAGTTTTGCATCCGCACTCCGCAGCTCTTTCAATTCTTCAATGTTAAGCCGCAAAACATGGTTTTCAACCACATTTAGACTATCCCTAATCTTATATTCTTCAAGTCCAGTACAGAGACTTTTCATATTATCTGAAAGTCGGGCACTTTCCATTTTCTCCTCCTGCCACAACCGGTACATCGAAAAGGTTGCCGCAAGGAGTAACACCCAAATTACTCCTATACCTATCTTCCACCTCATAATCAATCTGTATATACATTTTTACCAACTTCTGCAATAACCACCCATGCACCATTACAGAACCCATATACCTTACCGTCATTCGCCGGCATTTCAGGTATTGTGTTAAGCTTTGTCTCATTGGCAGTGGCTTTGCTAAGAGCACTTTGAGCTGTACTTTTTGCTGCATCAGCCGTTGTTTGTGCGGTCACAGCCTTTCCATCCGTAACAGCCAACATTCCGGTCAGAGTTTTTTCATTGGTTACTCCTGCAAGGAAGGTCTCAATTTCATTGAAGGTATCAATGGCCGTAGTCGCATCAACAGTGCCAACCAGTTCATCCAATGCTGTTTTCACTGCATTTATGGACTGTTCCAGTTGGGATTCTGCCAATTGAGCACGTCCGCTTTCTGCCAAAATATCCGATTTATTCGCACAGCTGCCACTATCAGAACTAGAACTCTCCAAAAATGAAGATGAAATAGGAAGTTCATTACATCCTACCATAACATACTGTCCGGCTATCAACCCGTCAACATTTATATCACAGAACTCTCCGACACTAAGTGCTGTTTTGTAAGGTACATAATCCTTTCCATTAGAACTTTTATACACAACAACTCTATTGTTTGCTGCATCTCCAAAATTGATGCTGATTGCAAATTTCCCAGTAGATAACTGTACCGGTTGGCTTTCGTACCAACCCTCTTCTTTAAGGGTAAAATTCAATTTTGCCATATCTTCTATATGTCGTTTATATGTTTGTTTCCTATATCAACTCCCAGCCTTTCCTTACCTCATCCATATTTGCAGGAACGCCATTCTCAACATAACTCATTGCAGCTACCACCGCAATAAGTTGTTCCCGGTTGTTTCTGTTCAGAACTGTATGACGAGATATGCCCGAACGTTTTTCGACTGTGGCAATATACACGTCAGTATTGTTTTCACATGGCGGTGCCCATCGCATAATAACATCTTCAAGTTCATTGGCCGTACCATCTTTGTCAGTATCATACTTATTAAGAATATAAGTTTGAAGGGTTTTAAAAGCAGCACGATAACCGTATGCCATAGTTTTAAACTGAAAGAAGCTTTTATCTGTCTGTGTTACAGACAATCCCTGCCATTTCGTATTATTTCTTCGTATATTTAATGGATTATTATTCCGTAGTCCCCGTGTCATTTTTATCCTCCTTTTCTTTTTGTGTTTCAAACAATATTTGTGCGGCCAGTCGTGCTATATCATCCTTATTTTCAATGATTATACTCATAGTCTTTTCCGCTTTCCGAAGCTCGGCCTTTTCCCATGATTTCTCACGTACTGATTTAAACTCGCAGAAGACACAATAAGCAGCCCATAACATAGCAAATACCGGAAATGGAATGACAATACAACAAATAAGATCAATCATAACCAGTGTAAGAAACGGATTAAAATACTTCTTTGCTTTTGTCGCTGTCATTTTATACTTTTTCGAGGTACAAAGTTCGCCGCGCTGCTTTGCCTTCTGAATCCCCGAAATAAAATCTATCCCCATTGCAACAATGATAGCTGTCATACTCACCGCTATCAAAACCAAATGTAAAAACAAATGGTCGTGAATGAATGCTTCGATAATGTCGTTCATATTCTTTTGTGTTTGCGTTTGTATATTATTCCAATAGTAATTTATTGATAGCATCAATAAAGGATGGGGAACACAAACTCGCGTATTCCCTAATCATATTACACTCTTCATCGTTATACTCAATCTCTCCATTAGAGTTGAATATTTTAAATGCAAGAGCATGAGCCTCTATTCCTCTACCAAGTTGATAAATGATATTTGCAAAATCCTTTTTGTAGTTCTCAACGGAGCATCTTGTCTTATCAATATCAACAAAAACCTCAATTCTTTCAAAATTTATCCTTTTCATAATCACTTCCAACCATTGTCATTTGAAGCACCAAACATCAGACCTCTTCCCAACCAGTTAGAGTCCGGTGACGGATACATAAAATCTGCCAATTGCATACAATGGTGCATAGAACCGCCATTCAACGTTTGCTTTCTTCCATTCGCATATACCTGAACATTATCATAATTGTCATTTGCATTAACCAAGAATATCCTTTGGGTAACGGCAAGACTCAAAAGATAACGGTAGGTCGTGTTTGACGTTATTCTGAATATGACCGTATCGACTGGAAAGCCCGATGTCTCGCCGTTATGATCGTATCTTGGCGAATAGCAAGGAACTATATAATAAGTTTCATTATTTGAAGAAGCCCCGGAAGTCAAAGGAATATAAGTACCGGCGTTATAAGCCCCTTTTGTGTACACATAGGCATAGGAGCCACGAACTACCATAATGCTTCTTTCTCTTGCGCCAAACATACCCCTACACCACAAATCTGATGTATAAAAACGAAATGATCGCTTTTCTGTAGCATTATATCCTTGATGATATATATCACCATCAAACCACATCTTTCCATCACTTCCAAAACGGATTCCCCCAACCGCATCACCAGCATCATTTACGCAATTCAGTCTTCTAAAAGAGCCTGACACACCTTTCAATGTACCTTCAAAAGTGCTGTCACCTGAAATGACCGCACCAGTAGCATAAAGTTTCCCTGCTATACTTACTTTATATGGTGCATCAGTCGGTGTTGCAGCTCCAATCCATAGCGGATAGTCGCCACCAGCAAGCCCTGCCGCAACCGTTGTGTTGTCAGATTTCATAATCAAAAGCTGATTACCCTGCATAAATCGAAGAATAGCGTTTTGAGCCATGATAAGCGGAGTGTACACCGGTACCAAAGAATTAAACTTCTGCCAATAAGTTGTATTTGTTACTGGAATGGAATCACTGGACGTATGAGTTTTCAGACATTTATACGCGTTAAACGTATTGGCACCGGTAGTCACAATAGCAATATCCAAGTACCGGGTACCGGAAGTCAAAGCCTCGTCATTGCGATACTCTATGCCTTTAGCCCATTCGGATTGCCGGAGAATACAGCCCTGAAGCCCGTTTTTCCCCGGTTCCCCATTAGTACCGTCAATTCCATTTTTGGCCTTTCTTCGTATTAATATATGCCCTTGTGCCTCCATACCGGATTACTTCAATTTTGCCAATACTTCTTTTGCGATCTCTTTAGCCTTGATACGATAGTTCTGATAATCAGTATATTCTTTCAGATACTCGGCACGCTTATCTTCGTCAAGTTCCGAAGTTGTATCACGTGCCATTTCCAAATTGGCAAAAATGGCATCACGTTTGTTTGCATCATAACGTTCCATGATAATGGCGCTTACAATGCTGTCATAATCATGTTCCCCTTCAACATCCACATTTTCACAGACATACTGGTCTTCAACCACCACATCTTCCGAACCGGCCTTTTGAACAGCTTCTCTTCTCTCAAAGTCAAAGTAAATGCGTAGCAACGCACCTTCAAGTACAAATTCAATACCAGTCGGCAGTTCTCCTACAAGAGTTCCATAACTTTTCATAAATTACCTCCATTTTTATAATTATTCTTCAAAATAATAAGCACTCTTCCCGTCACCTAACGAACGCCGCTTGTTGCCTTCCGCAAATTGGGCAACCTTTCCGCATTCTTGATTTTCTGACATCGTAACCAATTGATTACTACGTTGCAACGATATAAATCCTGCAAGGTCATGGCTCGGAGAACTCGCAGATCACTCTACGATAAATAAGTATGGCGAGAGCCGATATTCGCATTCGAGTTCGACCAATCGT
>ERZ779637.1109-NODE-1109-length-12492-cov-17.398408_pt1 | contig 12492 bp, 9 predicted proteins | sample MGYA00514196_ERZ779637 | MGnify/ENA primary metagenome ERZ779637 (study PRJEB29562, sample SAMEA4376700) | mouse gut metagenome | isolation source: Cecum | study: EMG produced TPA metagenomics assembly of the A DSS colitis mouse model was used to assess the... | reverse complement strand
CAAACAACAATTTTCATTGTATTTCTCTCCTTATTTTATTTATTCTTTCACGTTTCGTCTCTATACAATACCATATGATCCGCACACTGTCCGCCTGCCGTCAAGTTATGCCGCATCTGCAAGACAGTCTGCCCTTCTCCCATGTCTTCTTATTTGAGCAGGGAACCGGAGATGACCATACGCTGTACTTCACTCGTTCCTTCGTAGATCTCTGTGATCTTAGCGTCACGCATCATACGCTCTACATCGTACTCTCTGATATAACCGTAACCGCCGTGGAGCTGAACTGCCTTGGTGGTCACTTCCATCGCTACTTCTGCAGCATACAGTTTCGCCATAGCAGCTTCTACGGAGTAAACCTTCTGGGTAGCCTTTGCCATAGCAGCCTTGTAAACAAGCAGCTGCGCAGCCTGTACCTTGGTAGCCATATCAGCCAGCTGGAACTGTGTATTCTGGAATGCGCCGATTGCTCTGCCGAACTGTTTTCTCTCTTTTACATAGGAGATCGTGGTCTCCAGTGCGCCTTCTGCCAGACCAAGTGCCTGGGAAGCGATACCGATACGTCCGCCGTCCAGTGTGTGCATAGCGATACCGAAGCCTTTACCCTGCTGTCCAAGCAGATTCTCCTTCGGGATACGGCAGTCTGTGAAGATCAGCTCGTATGTAGAAGAACCACGGATACCCATCTTCTTCTCCTTCGTACCGAAGGTAAAGCCGGGTGTGCCTTTCTCCACGATGAATGCGGAGATCTCCTTGGTCATTCTGCCGCGTTTCTCAACGGTGCCTGTGATCGCGAAGATAACGTATACGTCAGCTTCCTTACCGTTGGTGATGAAGCACTTGGAGCCGTTGAGCACCCACTCGTCGCCGTCAAGCACTGCCTTGGTCTGCTGTCCCTGCGCATCTGTACCTGCACCAGGCTCTGTCAAACCAAAGGCACCTAACTTCTCACCTTTTGCAAGGGGAATCAGGTATTTCTGCTTCTGCTCTTCCGTACCGTATGTCATGATCGGGTCACAGCAAAGAGAGGTGTGTGCGGATACGATAACGCCTGTGGTACCGCATACCTTGGACAACTCCTCAACACACATAGCATAGGTTAACGGGTCGCAGCCCTGTCCGCCGTACTCCTTCGGAACCGGAATTCCAAGGAAGCCCAGCTTAGCCATCTTCTCAACAGTCTCACGCGGGAAAGCTTCGTTCTCGTCTACCTCCTGTGCGAGAGGCTTTACTTCTTTTTCAGCGAACTCTTTGAACAGAGCTCTCGCCATTTCATGTTCTTTGCTTAAAGTAAAATCCATGATCTTTTATTCCTCCATGTTATTTTAATTGCATTCCGTCCAATAAATGGACGATATCAATACTTGACTGTTTCATAAATAAGAACCCAGTATAACGTTCCCGAAATCCTGACGGGGTTTCAAGAACGTTATCAAAGTAATTCTCTTTATGCTAAGCTCCATGATCCCGCCTAAGCGAAATCTCAAAATCCAAAGACAAGCAAGCTTGTCTGGGAGAATGCCCGTTTTCTGGGCATTCTCTTAAACATTTAGCAACTCTTAGGCTGCGTTCTTTGCCGCCTTAGAGTTGGTTGATGTTCTTCTCACGCTATTATTTCTTGGAATAATCGAAGAATCCGATGCCGGTCTTCCTGCCGAGCTTCTTCTCCTCTACCATCTTCTTCAGAAGCGGCTGCGGAGCATACTTCTCGTCCTTCGTCTCATTGTACAGTACTTCCATGATCGCCAGGCAGATATCCAGACCGATCAGATCGCCCAGGTGCAGCGGTCCCATAGGATGAGAAGCGCCAAGCTGCATAGCCACATCGATATCCTCTGCAGATGCAGTGCCGGCATCCAGAACACCGATCGCCTCATTGATCATCGGGATCAGGATTCTGTTAACAACAAAACCGGGAGCCTCTTTAACCTGTACCGGAGTCTTGCCGATCTCAGTTGCGATAGCCGTGATCTTATCAACCATATCCTGAGGAGTGTTCTCGCCTCTGATCACCTCTACCAGTTTCATTCTGTCAGCAGGATTGAAGAAGTGCATACCGATCATCGGTCTGTCTAATCCTTCTCCGATCTTGGTAATGGAAAGGGAAGATGTATTGCTTGCGAACATGCAGTCTTTCTTAACGATGCCCATCAGCTCCTTGAAGATCGCCTGCTTGATCTCCATCTTCTCCAAAGCAACTTCAACGATCAGATCGCAGTCTGTGCAGATGCCGTTCAGGCCAGTGGTGATCTTGCCCATGATCTCGTCTGCCTTCTCCTGTGTGATCTTCTCTTTGCTTACCAGGAAGTTCATGTTCTTCAGAATCTTCGCCTTGCCACCCTCAGCGTACTCTTCCTTGATATCGCAGAGACAAACTTCATAGCCGTCTGTCATAGCGAATGCCTGTGCAATACCGGAACCCATGGTTCCTGCACCGATAATTCCTACTTTCATCGTAAATATCCTCCTTATTTAGTAAATTTTATGGTTCACTCGAAAAGCCTTTGCATGGCCGCATGCCGCATCACTCGAAAATCCTTTTGCTTCGCAAAATCGTGCTTCGCACTTCTGATTTTCTCGTTATACGCCGTCAAAAAAGCAAATGCCGCTTCGCGTCGCTTGCTTTTTTCAGACGGCTACACATTCTTAAACGGCTCTTTTACTTTCTCTTTGTTCTTGTCCAGGAAAAAGGCCATGCCGTACTTCTGGTCTTCTGTCTCAAAGCAGTCACCAAACAACTTCTCCTCGATCACGATCGCCTCGTCCATGCCGACTTCCAGGCCGTCGTTGATCGCTTTCTTGCAGTTGCGGACAGCGATCGGCGCGTTCTTCGCGATGCCTGCTGCCATCTTCTCCGCTGCTGCCATCAGTTCATCCTGCGGATAAACTGCGTTCACAAGACCGATCCGAAGTGCCTCGTCAGCCTTGATGTTTCTTGCCGTGTAGATCATCTGCTTCGCCATACCCGGCCCTACGATCCTTGCCAGTCTCTGCGTGCCGCCGAAGCCAGGTGTAATACCCAGACCCACTTCAGGCTGTCCGAACACTGCATTATCGGAGCAGATCCTGATATCACAGCTCATGGAGATCTCACAACCGCCGCCTAACGCAAATCCGTTGACTGCCGCGATCACGGGAATCGGGAAAGTCTCCAGCTTACGGAACACATCATTGCCTTTCTTACCAAACGCTTCGCCTTCCGCCTTAGTCAGAGTGCTCATCTCACCGATGTCCGCGCCTGCTACGAAAGATTTCTGGCCTGCGCCTGTCAGGATCAGGCATCGTACTGCGTTAAGATCCACGCCGTCCAGAGTCTTGTCCAACTCTTCCAGCACTGTAGAGTTCAAGGCATTCAGCGCCTTCTCACGGTTGATGGTGATGACACCAACCTGTCCTTTTACCTCATATAATACAAATTCCATTTATGCGTCTCCTTATTAAATATGTTGTCCGTACGGAGAGTGCCGCATTGCAGACATTCTCACATTAGTCTCTCTCGACGATCGTTGCGCATCCCATACCGCCGCCGATACACAGAGTTGCAAGACCCTTCTTCGCACCCTTCGCTTCCATCTCATGCAGCAGTGTCACGAGAATACGGCATCCGGAAGCTCCTACCGGGTGTCCCAGTGCGATCGCGCCGCCGTTAGGGTTCAGCTGCTTGTCAACATCAATGCCCAGCTCCTTACCAACTGCTACGGACTGTGCAGCGAATGCCTCGTTCGCCTCGATGATATCGAAGTCTTCGATCTTATAACCTGTCTTAGCCATAACCTTCTGTGTAGCCGGAACAGGACCGATACCCATAACTTCCGGTCTGCAGCCTGCCAGAGCGCCGCCAACGAAAGTAGCCATCGGCTTAACGCCCAATTCTTTCGCCTTCTCTTCACTCATCACAACGATGGCTGCCGCACCGTCATTGATACCGGAAGCGTTACCTGCTGTAACGAATCCGCCCGGATTGATCGCACGCAGCTTCTGGAGTCCTTCGATGGTAGAACCGGCTCTCGGTCCCTCGTCTACCTTGAACTCTACCATTTCTTTCTTCTTCTTGATCATAACAGGTACGATCTCTTTGTCAAAAGCGCCGCTCTTCTGTGCTGCTTCTGCCTTCTGCTGGCTCTTAAGCGCGAACTCATCCAGCTCTTCACGTGTCAATCCCCACTCTTCGCAGATATTATCCGCTGTCTTGATCATATGATAGTTATTGAAAGCATCCCACAGTGCATCGTTCACCATGGTATCTACCAGTGTACCGTTGTTCATTCTATAACCGTAACGTCCCTGAGGAACTGCATAAGGTGCCATGGACATGTTCTCCATACCGCCTGCGACTACGATATCGGCATCGCCGGCCTGGATCATCTGTGCTGCCATGTTAACACAGTTTAATCCGGAACCGCATACCACGTTGATGGTAACTGCCGGAACCTCATTCGGGAGTCCTGCCTTAATGGAAGCCTGACGTGCAACGTTCTGACCCTGTCCCGCCTGGATTACACAACCCATATATACGTGATCGACCTGATCAGGCGCTACCCCTGCCCTGTTCAATGCTTCTTTGATTACGATTGCGCCAAGCTCTGCTACCGGTGTTGTGCTCAAGCCCCCACCCATAGTGCCGATAGCTGTACGGCAGGCACCCGCCAAAACAACTTTTTTTGCCATCTTCTTCTCCTCCATTTTGGTATTTTTGTTAGATAAAACTTTACATTACAAGATTGACAACGATTGTTATTTTTTTATCATTGTCAGCTGCAATTATTGTATCATAGGGGTATCTTTTTTGCAATGTTTTTCTACCGCCGGGTCCTGCATCTCCTGCACCCGCCGCCATTCCCTCGTATCCCCTACTTTGGCAGCTTCGCTGCGGTTGCGATAGAGGAATTTCGTCAGCTCAAAACAGTCGATCCAGATCTCATTATTCCCCTCTTTCTGGGACTCGTCGAAGATCAGCTGCAACCCCCAGTGCAGATGTACAGTCTCGATGTTATTCACGTTCTCTTTCGTGCTGTATCCTGTATGCCCCATATAGCCGATCACATCTCCGGCCGTGACCACATCTCCCTGCTCGAGTCCTTCCGCATAAGGGTAATTCTGCCGCAGATGTGCATAGTAATAGTACCGCTTGCCGTCAAAACTGCGGATACCGATGCGCCAGCCGCCGTACTGATTCCAGCCCAGCGCCTCCACAACGCCGGACTCGATCGCGATGATCGGGCTGCCGATCTGCCCCATCATGTCATGCCCCAGATGGGGTCTGGAATAGCCGTAGCTCCTGGAAGATCCGAAATCATCGTAGTGACTGTAGTCAAACCCTTTCGCAATTGGGGAAAAGGCTTTCAGCCCATAGTACCGCTTCCACTTTCCGTCCTCCATAAGGGAGAATTCCCCCACCATCCCCGAGAGCACTGCCGTATAGGCTTCCAGATAATATTCGTAATATTCCATATCTTCTGTCAGCTTCTCCATCGTGGTCTCTTTGCCGCGAAGCTCCCCTGCCGCCGCCTCGATCTCCCGCACACTGTTTCTGTCAAACTTCCCGCCGTGCTTCGCCCCCACGTAAGCCAGAAGCTCGATCCAATTCACATGCACCTCTTCCTGACAGCTTGCCACATCCATCTCGTAGGCCGCCGCCAGTGCTTCACAGGTGGCGTGAAATTCAACCCACTTGATATAGTTACCGGTGGCGGATACTTCTATGGCTTCTCCGTTCTCCGAAGTCCACCCGCCGGTCATCTCCTCATCCTGCCCTGTCTGCCTCACCGACCGGTCCCGCAGTTCCCTGCTCACCGCCGCACACACAAAAGCCAGCAAAACGATCAGTTCGATCCTGATGATCCATTTTCCCGCGCTCTTTTGACTATCCCTATTCCCTCTCATATAGGCTCCCGCATTCCATCAGTTCTGTTCCTGTCACGGTTATGTATATGAAAAAACCCCGCAGGTTATGCCAGCCTGCGGGGCAGCCTTTTCGCCGTATCGCTTTAGCACAAAGCCATAGGCGCTATCTTTTACGATATACAAACTCTCTCTGGAAAAGGAAGCTGACGAAGAACAAAAACACGTCCACCGGCATCTTCACAGCCACTTCCACACCGCCAAGCAGGCCATACAGACCGTTGACCAACAAAGCGCTGCACATCATCTGGCATACCGCCAGCAGGAAATATCTGGCCGCCGTGATCGCCATCCTCTCTCTGCTCTGAAACACCACCTTATAGTTGATCAGAAAGTTATAGACAGCGGAGATCACCCGCGCAAACACCGTCGATATGATGATGTAGGGCACCCCCCACAGCCCGCCCTCCTGCGTATGCAGAAGAGTGCAGAACAAATGAAAGAGCAACAGGTCCACCACACTGGAAGACAGGGACGAGAACAGGAACTTCCCGAACACCAGATAAATCCTCAGAGAATCCTTGATCGGGTTAAAATGGCTGGTCCTGTTTTCTTCGATATAAATCGTCTTCACCGGCACTTCCAAAATCGGGATCGTAAGATTTTTCGTCTCGATCAGCATATTAGTCTCATACTCGAAACGCTCTCCCTTAACCTCCATCAACTTTTCCATGAAAAAGGCAGGAACGGCCCGCAGCCCTGTCTGGGTATCCGACACCGAAAGCCCCAGCAGATATCGGAATACCTGTCTGGTACATTTATTGCCGAAAGATGACCTTGCAGGCACCCCGGGCCCGTCAAAATCCCGACAGCCCAATATCAGGCTCTCCGGGTTCTCCCACAGCTTCCGCATACAGGCCAGAATGTCCGTCGGCGTATGCTGCCCGTCCGAATCCGCCGTCACGCAGCCCGGCATGGCGCTCCCGGCCTTCCCTGTACTTTCGCCGCCGGATGTACCGCCGTAGGTAAGCAGACAATGGTTGAAGGCCGTCTTGAGCGCCCTGCCTTTGCCCAGATTCACCGCATGGCGCAGCACCTCACAGTTCGTAAAAGCCGCCGCCCGCGTAAAGAAGGACGCATACTGCTCCCCGCTGCCGTCGTCCACCACGATCACATGCCGGATGCCCGCCTCCTGCAAAGCGGCGAGAAGTGTTATTAACTTTTCATCCGGCTCATAAGAAGGTATGATCACCGGTATCTCATAATAAGAAGGCATAAAACGCCCCTTTCTATCTCCAAAGTTCCAAAGCAGGTTCGCCTAATGCTGTTCGCCGACACTTACCAAACGGAGCACGCCGCCTTCGTCCACGATCCTATACAGCACCCCACAGGCAAACTCACCCGTCTCCATGATCTCGTCAAAGACGGCGCCCGCATCCGCTTCCGTCTCCTCCGCATAGAGGTACCCTGCGTGGGAAGCCCTGATCTCCTGCACCATCCAGTCTGTCGGCGCATCCTCCAGGTTTACACTGCGGTATACGACGGACACCGGCGATGCCTCATACCCAAGATAACTGTTATTCACCCAGCGGGGCGCATCCCCACGCCTGATATAACAGACCCGTGCATCGCCTGCCGTTTCCAAGGGCTGCGGCGACGAACGTAAGACCTTCAGAAACTGCATCTCGTCCGCTCCGATCATATCAGCCCGCTCCTGCAGGCATACCTCCACATCGCTACGATAACCAATGAGACCATGATACCCAACCTGATAGCCCGCTGTCAATGCCACGAACAAAATAAACCCCAGGCACGTGCCGTATTGTTGTAAAAAGTACGGTAACCTATCTTTAGCAAAAAACCGCTCCCCGTGACGCAGCCAGATCGCTGCCAGAAAAAGCAGCGTCCCGATGGTAAACGGCGCACCGTAGCGCTCGATGGAAGAGATCATCCCCGACGGCTCCAAATACTGGGTCTCGGTGGCAAAGATCGTGATATGGGCCAGAAATATGATTCCATAGAACACCGCTCCGCTGACCATGCTGAAGCCAAGCACGATTCGGCCTGTCTTCTCCGGCAGCAAATGCATCTTGTAGAAAAGGATCACCACCAGACATACACACAGATACAGCCCCAAAGGCGTCAAGTCAATGGCAATGCTCCGTTCCTTATGCAGCGGGGAAGTCACGAAAGCCCGCAGAAAGGCGGCCGCAAATTCTCTTGTATAACCGGAAATACCGTACTCGTCAGTGGTCATATACTTGACCGCAGTGGCGGTGGTCTTCGTGATCCGCCGCATCAGCAGGCAGAAAATCATCCAGCTGCCGCCCGTCAGCAATGGAAGCCCGACCGTCAGCAGCAGGGCCTTCGTCTTCCTTGCCTGACAATACCGCTCCCTGCCGCCTGCTTCTGTCCGGACATCGTCTCGCTGCCCATGTCCCATAACACTTCGACGATGCAGCACCAGGAAGAGCAGCCCAAACAACGCCCACACGAATCCGACGGATTTGACCAGTACCAGCACTCCCAGATAAAGGCCCAACCTGCCATAGTAAAACAACTCCCCCTTACCGGTATCACCGGCTTCCCTCTCCTGATCCGTCACGGCCCACAGAAATCCGCCATAGATACAGGCCATAGTCAGATCCGCGCAGAATCCGTCGTACCCGTACACTTCCGCAATGCTCGGAAAAAACCAAAGTGCCGCCGCCATCAGGGCCATGACGATCGGATTCCTGCCCTTCAGACTGCGCAACAGCGGCAACAGGAACGCAAGATTCATCACATAGTAACCCGCAAAAGCAAGTCCCTCCCTGAAGTCCCGGGGATCAAAATGCAAAAACCACCACTTGATCAACTGCCCACCGGGCGGATAATCTCCGAATTCCGGAGCTGCATTTCCATATTCTCCCGCAAAACCGTCCAGGTAATAGAGGGATTTCACATCCGTCGCCCAGAAATTAATGTCATCCCACCAAGACACCACCTTGCCCGACGTGCACAGTACCACCGCTAACAGTAAAAGGGCGGCCGTAAGAAAGGACGGTTCTCCCATCTTCCGAAGGCACATCCTGACGACCCCTGTCCTCTGTTCCTTCTTCCTGCTCGCGATCCACACCACCGACAGCCCGATCACGCCCCCTGCGATCTCGTCGATCCAGGACAGATGATGCAGCATCGCCAGCCCATACAACACAAGCACAAGCACACAGATAAATACCGGCATTACTTCCACCAGACTCACTTTAAAATATCCCGCCAGCCACAAGATACAGGCCAGCGCAAAGCAGATATGTAAAACCGCAGTCAAACTCAGCATAACCACTCCTTAACAAAACATCACCCTGTCACTGTTGACAGGGCGACGCTTCTTCCTAAACTCCATCATGCTCAGCCTGCCGTCCGGCGGGCCGCATGGCCATCCATACTCAGATAGATCTATGATCGCTTTCTTCTCCAATTCATCGACTACATCAAACACGGAACCGTTTAAACTTCCGGTTCGATCAGTCCATAGGTATTGCCTTTGCGCTTATACACCACGTTAACCTGGTCCGTCTCCGCATTACAGAACACATAGAAGCTGTGGCCCAGAAGTTCCATCTGCACACAGGCATCTTCCGGATACATGGGCTTGATATCGAATCTCTTGGTACGCAGGATCTGTACTTCCTCGTCATCCATATAATCTTTCTCAATAAACTCCTGACGGAAATTCGGTGACGACTGTTTCTTATCGATCAGCTTATTCTTATATTTCTTAAGCTGCCGCTCGATGATCTCTTCCACCAGATCGATGGATACATACATATCGCTGCTGACCTGCTCGGAACGAATGATATTACCCTTCACCGGGATCGTCACTTCTATCTTCTGCCTGTCCTTCTCAACGCTTAAGGTAACATGTGCTTCCGTCTCTTCTGTAAAATACTTCTCCAGCTTGCCGATCTTATCTTCTACCGCTGCCCGTAACCCTTCAGTTACTTCAATATTCTTTCCAACAATTATAAATTTCATATCACTCATCCCTTCCATTGGATTATTGTATAGTCATTATAGCATATTTGTAGTCTGTGTTGCAACAATTCATGTGATATGTTTCATTTTTTCCGTAACAGTTCAGCCATGAAATAATTTGCAGGCTGTGTGTGGGTGCTTGCACACAAAACACTGACTGCGAATTATTTCATGTGCAGAGCGCCCTCAAATGAAATAAAAGACGAGCCGCGAAGCGGCGTCGGATGCGCAGCAGACGCTTTTATGAATGATGAGGGCTGAACTGTTACTTTTTTCCGTAACATTGTGGTTGCCATGTAACCACAATGCACACAAAATGCATCCAAAAAAGTAAATTCCTTCGGAATTAAAAAAGTAAATTCCTTCGGAATTAAAAAAAGTAAATTCCTTCGGAATTAACTTTGCACTTTGGCGCTTGCATAACGCACAAAATCGCATACAGAGCGATTTTGCTCGCGGAATAGTGCAAGGCTGAACTGTTACTTTTTTCCTCCATTCTGAAGCGTCAAGTACTTTTCTTCATTTTCTCCAGAAAAAATGACAGTTCAGCACTACTTCACAAAACATTCGTTCTTTCAGTTTCCATAACTTCTGCTTGTCCACATCCCCAAAAACCTGTGGATATCGTGGATAACTCGGTGTATAAGTGGTTTTTCCGCTCAAATCCGCCATTTCTTCCTGTGGATATCCACACCTCCTTTTCGCGTGAATCTCACAGCACGGTTTTGCACTTTGTACAAGATATACAAATGAGATGATCCCGTTCCGCCACAGTGCGATCATTGCCTTTCCCTCTCCTCCCCTTAGGTCTTGAGGGTCTTGAACACTTTGCAGCGCCAGATGCATATCACGCAGCAGTAAATTATAGTTAACGACATTAAAAATTTCGTTTTCGGTCCTGCAAAAGCTCCCGTATATGGCTTTGGCAGGAACCGGAAGCAGAAATTTGTTATGTCGTTTACTATACCTCATGCAGCCGTGCGCATATGGTTTTTATTTTATAGGAAAATTATTCGCTTCAGCATTTCATAGCAGCAAGGGCTTTCCTATGTGCAAAGAAGGCAGCCGATCACTCGGCTGCCTTACTCAATTTACATTCTCACTGACAGTTATCCTAGAAGATTCTTCTGATCGAAAGGATCGGACGGTAAGTCGCACTGGAAACAATGATACCTGTCTTGGAAGTAGACGCATGTACCAGCTGCCCATTACCTGCATAGATTCCCACATGGCCGGAATAACATACGATGTCGCCAGGCTGTGCATTCTCGATACCATTTACCGTTGCCCCCACGTTTCTGTCCGCTGCGGAAGAATGCGGCAGGCTTACCCCAAAGTTATTATAAACGCTCATCACGAATCCGGAGCAGTCTGCACCGTTGGTCAGACTGGTGCCACCGTATACGTAAGGATTTCCTACAAACTGCATTGCAAACTTAACAACATCGGCTCCCGTGCTGCCGGTAGGACTCTGATACGTCTTACCGCCATCCGTAGTGGAAGAAGAGGACGAAGATTTGGATGACATCTTCTTATTCGCCGCTTCCTGAGCCGCTCTTCTGGCCGCCTCTTCCTTCTCCAGTCTTGCCCTCTCTTCTTCGATGGACTCTGCCTTCACAAATTCTGTCGATAAAGTAACGTAATCATTAGATACGTAACCGTCACCTTCCTCTATATTGACCTTCACCCAGCCATCCAACTCTTCCGTGACGATCAACTCATCCTCGATGGGCACCAGACCGAGTACGGCCTCTTCCAAACCGGGCTGTTCACGTACCTTAAGTGTTGTCGTTGTAACGGTTGCGATCCGCGTTCCCACTTCCTTCGCATAATCTACAGCCGCATCACCGGTCACACAATATTCACCCTTCACATACCCTTCCACGGAACCGGACTTGATCTTGTACCAGCCGTTCTCCTCTTCGATAAAATTACCTACCGACTTATTATACAGCTTACCTACGATCTCGCCTTCCTCACTGGGCAGATTCCTGATATTAACATAATCGTTAACTTTGGCAATGACCAGATTCTTAAACCCTTCCTCTTCTTCAGACAACCCCGTATTGGCAGCTTCTTTCAGATCTCTCGTATATCCCTCACTGACCACTACCGTATCTTCTATCTTCTTGGAGTGAGCGGCGCTGACCTTATTACTCGTACTCGCCAGATCCGCGAAGCCTCCCACCTGAGCACTGCCCACGCTTGTTCCGTCAGCTTCCGCATTCTTCTCGGCTTCTTCCTGCAAGCTGGAAAGCGCTGTAGATTTCTCCTGATCCTGCAAGGAGAAGTCTATGCCTGCGGAAGGAAGGACCTTACTGACACTGTCACTTGCATTCACATCCATTCCCAGTCCGCCCAAAGCAAGAACTGCTGTCATTGCACATGCTGCTATTTTCACATTCTTCTTCATGATATACCTCTCGCGAATATTACGAAGGATGCCGTAACATTCCTTATATGTGTATTAAAAACCCACCTCATTTGTTACAAAATTGTTACATCTGGGTATTATAATATCATCGAAGAATCCTTTTGTCAACCACAGCATATTCAAAAAAAATTGCCATCATATGCAAGTTGTTACTTTTCACGGGTGGGAAAATAGGGCATGATTACAGGGGACTCCTGAGA
>ERZ779637.1108-NODE-1108-length-12500-cov-3.764082_pt1 | contig 12500 bp, 11 predicted proteins | sample MGYA00514196_ERZ779637 | MGnify/ENA primary metagenome ERZ779637 (study PRJEB29562, sample SAMEA4376700) | mouse gut metagenome | isolation source: Cecum | study: EMG produced TPA metagenomics assembly of the A DSS colitis mouse model was used to assess the... | reverse complement strand
GTCCAAGAGGCTTGGACGCAACCACCCTGACGGCATCATCAGACTCCTCCAGCTCACAGCCGATCTCCAAAAGCTTCGCGCTGATGGATTCCAGATGCTTCGGTATAACATTTTTCACCGTCACATCGCCCTTTGTCACCGCCGCGGCAAACATAAATGTGCCGGCCTCGATCTGGTCCGGAATAATGGTATATTCCGTCCCATGCAGTCCGGATACGCCTTTGATCCTGATCACGTCCGTACCGGCGCCCTTGATATTGGCCCCCATACTGTTCAGGAAATTGGCCAGATCAACAACATGCGGCTCCTTCGCAGCATTCTCGATGATCGTCTGTCCTTCCGCCATAACGGCCGCCATCATGACATTAATCGTGGCGCCCACCGTCACGACATCCATATAGATATGATTTCCGACCAGTTTCTCCGTTTCGGTAATGATCAGACCATGTTCAATTCTGACATTGGCGCCAAGCGCACGAAACCCTTTGATATGCTGGTCAATCGGCCGAAGACCGATATTGCATCCGCCCGGCAGAGCCACCTCTGCTTTCTTATATTTTCCGAGCAGTGCGCCGATCAGATAATAGGACGCCCTGATTTTTTTGATATAATCGTCTTCGATCACCAGATCATTGACCTGGGAAGCGTTCACCCTTACGGTGTGTCTGTCTAACTTCGTTACAATGACTCCAATACTTTCCATCGCCTGCAGTAAAACATTGGTATCTCTTACATCCGGCACATTTTCTATCAAAACAGTCTCATCCGTCATGACGGCTGCCGCAAGAATCGCCAGCGCCGCATTTTTGGCGCCGCCTATCTCGACTTCCCCGACCAACGGATTGCCACCTTTAATCGCATATTGTTCCATATATAGTCCCCTGCATCTTTTCATGCAAATGCAAATATTATTATCTGTTCCTGTTTCAGTCTGTTTCTCTATCTAAGTGTGTAAAGATTTTCTATGGCATCCGCATCTGAAAAATGCTGCCCGAAAATCTGAAATTTCTAACCTGAAATGCACCAAAAATGGACATTCTTCATCCTGATTTGAGCCGCAGCCCGGCTGCGGCATAGAGGGTATGGTAAGAGACGCCATATAGCGGCATCCCGATTATCCCAAACAATCAACTTACAGTATACCATAATTTTCACATTTGTAAAGTGTGAAGAGATTTTCCGGGGCATCCGAAAGTACGATGCCTGCGTAAATCTTCTTCCGAACAGGACGGACTGTTCCCGCGTTTCCTTAATTCTGCGGCATGAACCGGAGTTTACCGGTCCGGCCGTTTAATTCAGATAACCCATCGGGTTGACCTGGGAGCCGTTGATTAAAATTTCAAAGTGCACATGGGGGCCGGTGCTGACGCCGGTGTTGCCGCTCAGCGCGATCTTTTGGCCCTGTGAAACGGTCTGTCCCGTCGATACGAGGACTTTGCTCAGATGTCCGTATCTGGTCTGTCTGCCGTCGGCATGATTGATATAAACCACATAGCCATAGCCGCTTCCCCAGCCGGCTTTGACAACGGTTCCCGCAGAGGAGGCCATGACGGCCGTACCGGTCGGCGTTGCCCAGTCGATTCCCTTATGATAAGTGCTCGCGCCTCTTGTCGGGGCATTTCTTCTGCCGAAGCCCGATGAAAGTCTTCCGCCCGAAATCGGTTTGATATAGGTGGGCGGAATTTTTGTTCCGCGCTCCACGATTTTGGGCACCGCTTCATAGGTAATCTCTTCTTTCAGGATCTCCCGGTTTATTTCTTCCTTATTGCGGTATGATACATCCGCCACAACGATTCTATGCCCGGCAGACGGCTCCTGAAGCGTCTTGGTCTGCGTCGTATACCAGTCGTCATTATCCACATAGATAATCTCCGCCTCATAATCCTCTTCGTAATAGACCTCTTCCGTACGCTCAACGGAAAGCTCCGGCTCCGGCACCGTAATGATCAGCTCGTCCCCTACGCGAATGGTGGAATTCTCGTTTTCAATCGTATCGTTCATCGCGATCAGCGCCTCAAGCGTCAGCTCGTTCCGCTCCGCGATCTGCGACAGCGTATCACCGGATACCACTTCGTAGATCTGCTCCTTCTCCTGATCCTTCGTCACTTCCTCAATCGCATCCTGCAGGGATGTAATCTCATAATCCTGCAGATAAGCCTCTACGACCTCCACCGTGTCTCCGAATCCGATTTTCTGAAGTCCCAGCTCGTAGTCGGAAAAGTCCTTCTCGTAATCCGGCTCCACCGAAGCGAACAAATCATCCAGCTCCGCTTCGATTCCGGCGCTTACCATCATGCTCTGTTCTTCTTCCGCTTCTTCCTTTGCGTAAATAGCCGTCGTCAGGACATTCAGCTCCCGGTCCGGGTCCATGACAAGATCCACATAGTATTCTTTTTCTGTGTCATATTTTACAAGCGATGCCTGCAGCAGAGCCAGCACTTCTTCCGTACTGGAAAGGTTTACCGTATACTCATTGATTTTCACCGTATATGACCGGTTCAGGGTTTCCTTGATGCTTCCGCGCAGAACATCCGCCATATGATCAGTTATGACACTCTCGTCATCTATTTTCCCCCACAATACTTCCTGTCCCTCATAAGTAATATTGCTGTCCGCCAGCACCATCTCATCGCTTTCGCCCGCAATCTGCCTGCGGGCATTGATCAGACAGCTGTCGATCTTATCCAGATCTCCTACGATGCCGACTTCCTGTCCGTTCAGGCTGATAACAAAAATATTTTCTCCCGTACTTTCCAGTTTCTGATAATGAGGCAGGAAAAAAGCCGCAATCATAATCGCAAGCGCCGCAACCTTAATATATGCAATTTTCATTTTTTTATAATGTCTGCTGATAAATTTCATAAATAATATCAATCCTGTTCTTTTATTTTTCCGATTCTTCCCGAAAAGCTACGCTTTTTGTAACAAATTCGTAACATTTTATATTCTATCAGTATTCCCCGGAAAAGTAAAGAGATATTCCGCCCTATTTCGTCCTTCCCTTCCGGGATTTTCGTGATAAAATAGAGTGGTAAGTTTACTTACATGGTTCAGGTGTCAGAGGATGCGGCATGAAACTCTTATCAGCGCACCTTTTGGCAGGAAGGGAGGCCCTGGTTTCATGGAACAGATTATTTTTCATATCGACGTCAATTCCGCATATTTAAGCTGGAGCGCGCTGGAGAAACTGAGACAGGGCAGCCATGTCGATCTGCGTACCATTCCTGCCATTATCGGCGGCGATATGGCGAAGCGGCACGGCGTCGTGCTCGCCAAATCCATTCCGGCCAAAGCCTTCGGCATTGTCACGGGCGAGCCCATCGTCAATGCCATGCGGAAATGTCCGGGCCTTCATATCGAGGCGCCGGACCATCATTTATATGACAGAAGAAGCGGCGAACTGATGCAGCTTCTGTCCGATATATGCCCCGATTTAGAACAGGTCAGCATCGACGAATGTTATATGGACTATACCCCTGTAAATGAGCTTTTTCCCTCTCCCGAAGAGGCTGCCGGACACATCCGCGCCAGAATCCGAAAGCAGCTCGGCTTTACAGTCAATATCGGCATTTCAGACCGCAAAGTGCTCGCCAAAATGGCCTCTGACTTCAAAAAACCGGATCTGACGCACACCCTGTATTCTTACGAAATTCAGGAAAAGATGTGGCCCCTTCCGGTCTCTTCCCTGTTTCTGTGCGGCCATTCCAGCGTCGAAACGCTGCACAAGCTGGAAATCATGACAATCGGAGATCTGGCAGGCTGCGATCCCGCAATTCTGACGGCGCACTTAAAAAGTCATGGAAAAACCCTCTGGGAATATGCAAACGGCATCGATGATTCCGTTGTGGAAACAAAACAGGCCGAAGCGAAGGGCATCGGTAATTCCACCACGCTGTCCAGAGACGCCGTGACAAAAGAAGAAGCCCGGCACGAGCTTTTGAAACTTGCGGAATCCGTTGCGCGCAGGCTTCGCAATGCGGGACAGAACGCCGAAATGATCAGTGTGGAGATCAAATATAACACATTCCGGAAAGTTTCCCACCAGACGACCCTGCAGAGCCCTACCTCCGGCAGCGATACGATCTACCGAACCGCCTGCGCCCTGTTCGATGAACTATGGGACGGGACCCCGGTCAGATTACTGGGAATCCGCTCTTCCAGACTCGTCTCCTCTCAGGAGCCCGTTCAGCTCAGTCTGTTCGACCTGCCCTCCGTTCCGGAAATGAAAGAAGATTCCGGTCCCCGTATGTCGGCCGCAAAGGAGGCCCGTCTCGAACAGGCGCTTGATTCGATCCGAAAAAAATATGGAGCCGGCGCCATCGTCCGCGGCAGCCTGCTCCAGCCCAAATCCGATTAATTATTTTTTACGTTGCACACTGTATCCGAAAAAGCCGATTTCGTCTCCGGTGGAAAGATATCTGCCATGGGAATAGACAAGCGGCTTTGCATCATTTAAACGAAACCTGCCCGTTTCATCCATATAACGCTCATCCACATGGACTGCCACTACTTCCGCAAGAAACATGTGGTGGGAACCGAGTTCCTTTTTTTCCGTCACCCTGCATTCCAGATTGACGGGACTTTCCTCCACCATAGGCGTACGGACGATCTCTCCAGGTATTTTATGAAGCTTCGTTTCTTTCCATTTATCCACGTCTTTCCCGCTCTTTACACCGCAGTAATCGGTGGCACGCGCAAGCCTTTCCGTCGTCAGATTAATCACGAATTCGCCCGTTTCCTCTATCATGTGGTAAGAATACCGCTCCGGTCTGACAGAGATCGATACCATCGGCGGATCGGAGCAGATCGTTCCGGTCCATGCAATCGTTAAAAGATTACTGTTCCCTTCCCTGTCCGCCACGCTGACCAGCACGGCCGGAAGCGGATAAAGCATATTGCCCGGTTTAAAATTCTGTTTTCCCATAATTATCTCCTGTCCCGCCGTCTTCTCTTTTATCGCCGTATTGCCCCGGCGGGTTCACGCCGTTAAAACAGTTTTATATTCAGTATACTGAATAAATGGATTGCAATATCTGCTAACAGCAGAATCAGCGTCAAAACGGTAAGCGGCAGTACCCCTTTCTGTTTCCTTCCGGTTTCCGTCTGTAACAGCGAAAGTGTCTCCGTCTGTTTTTCAAGCTCCTCTGTCATGGCCGCCTGCACGTTGCGGTAAACTTTCACGCTCTCCTTGTGAAAAAACTCCTCGTTCTGGCGGAACGCTTCTTCCATCTGCCGCTTCGCCTCTTCGGCCGTCGCGTCCTGCTGCAGCTTCATTTCCGCTAACAGCTCTTCCTGCCACTGCTCCCCGATCATGATAGGCAGTTCCTCCAGCCGGTTTTTTATTTCAGACAGGATCTGATCCCTCTCAGCCTGTGCCGCGTTTTCAATCTGAAGCGCTTCAAGCCGCTCCATCCAGGTCTGCAGTACCTTACGCATCTGCCCCGCATTTTCCGCGGTTTTCAGGTTAACCTTACGCATCTCCTGCAATAACAGTTCATATTCATTTACCTGCTTCTGAAGTTTCTCCATTTTCGCGGCGTCGGCTGCGACATTCGCATCGATCATACCCTGTGCCTTTTTCCTCTGCGCAAATTTATCCATAAAAGTATCCATTTTTCCGGCCCCTTTCTCTTTAGACGGCATACGCTGGTTCAGACAATTATATCATGAAAAGCTCATTGTTGCAATCCGCCGCAGTTTTGTGCATTTTTTACATATTTTCTTTTACTATTTTCCGTTTTTTATAAGAATTAACGATAACTTCACATCATGTTCATAATTTATTCATATTTTTTGTCTATACTATAACTATCATAACAAGTGACAAACACATAGATAAATTTTTTCATAATAGCCCGGGTGTCGTAAGACGCCTGGGCACTCCTCATTTATGGAACCGTCTCCGGCCGGAGTCCGGCGTCTTTTTTTCTTCCGAAGAAAAGAGGAATAGAAACTCTATCCCTCTCCAAGCTTTTGTATTTCCTTATTCAAATTCAGCATTCTTTCATCCAGATCCGATACGATTCTGGAACATTCCACCAGCTGCTCCTTAATCCGGTCCGGCGCGTTTCCTTCAAATTTATAGTGTATTTTATGCTCTAAGCTTGCCCAGAAATCCATCGCTACGGTCCGTATCTGTATTTCGACTTTCGTCTGCTCTATGCGGTCCGACAGATAAACCGGGACCGTCACAAGCATATGGTAACTTTTATAACCGCTCGGCTTCGGATTTACAATGTAATCCTTTACCGAAATGACATTGATGTCACTTTGATTGCTGATCATTTCCGCAATCTGATAAATATCGGAAGTAAAAGAGCAGATAACACGAATACCCGCAATGTCATTGACATACCGCACCATATTTCCGATCGTGGATTCATAACCATGCTTTTTCAATTTTTTAACTATACTTTCCGGCGTCTTAATACGGGATTTAATATGTTCTATCGGGTTATATCTGTGTACATGCTGAAACTCATCGTTCAATATTTCCAGTTTCGTCGAAATCTGCTTTAATGCCGAATTGTAAATCAGTGTCACTTCTTTCCAGCTGTCTATATCATTTCTATCTGTACTAACGTCCATATTCAGTTTTTATGCTCCTTTTACACACATTTTCCCTGAGTCATGCCTTCTGCGGCATTTATTTTGAATATAAATGTATTTTAACATATTTCCCGGCAAATGTATATATTTCACAATTTTTTTATCAAATTTTAATTTTTATTGTCTATTTTTCACGCCCATTTTTTCCGGAAACTGACTTACCAGACACAACATCACGGGGCAGGTAACCACAAACGGATACATATAGCGTATCAGTACCGTCGGGGACAACAGAAGCGTCAGATAATATGCGGTCAGAAAAAGCGCGGGTATCAGCATCCTGTATTCTCTCCTGTACAGGAAAAAAGCCATATACAGACATAACATCCACCAGTAAAATGCCGGCGAGAAAATCACCGGCAGCAGCGGAATTTTCTGATATTCATTATCCGATATGATTCGTTCCATGAAGCTTCGGAGTCCGGGCAGATAGCTGTGCTCTACGATTTCATACCCGGCCGGCATCGTCCTGTTATCCGTCGAAAGGTATCCGAAACCGCTCTCCGTTCCGGCACCGTAAATGGCTGCGTGCGTCTTATCCGCAAGATACCAGTAACCGATCGAATTATCCAGAAAAGCATCCACATAGGTTAATGGAAACTGCCTGCAAAGCTCCGCCCATGTTTTGATCAGTCCTGCCGGATCGTCATGTATGACGGCGCGGTTTTTCACCGGATCAGCCAGATAGGGATTATAGGCGGCAAACACCCATTCCGCAGGAAGATATTCATCCAGCTTTTTGCGCGTGGCATCATCGATTTCCGATTCATGCATCACCCGCGTTCTGGCCATCTGCTGCAACGGCTCGGTGAGCAGTTCCCTCGGACTTCCGCGCTGCGCGGACATGGACGCTTTTAATCCCATGCTTCCCACACCGAATGCAAGAAGCGTCGCCGCCGCGATCACAGCATACCGTTTCAACCTTCCCTTTTTCCCTGTGAAATAAAGCAGAAACGGCTGACAGAGCAGCCAGGCATAAACTGCATTGTTTCGAAACAGAAGCATCAGCGCCGAAATCAGAATAAACAGAATATCGGATTCCTTTCTCTCTTCCCCGCCTTCGCAGCACCATTGATACAGCTTCAGCGTATATAAAAGAACCAGCCCCGAAAAGAGCACGTCTTTGGTCGTGCTGACCGCCAGAATCGAATTGGCCGGAAACAGCGCATAAAAAAGAAGCAGCAGAATGCGCATCACCCAGGATGACTTTTCACGATATAAAAAAGTAAGCGCATATGCCAGAATTACCGCCATGAGAAATAACTGAACGATGGAATGCAGCGCCATTCCCGAAGAAAAAGACCCCGGCAGTTTTTCTCCCAGTTTATAAAAGGCCCCCAGGAATAGTGTATGTATCAGCGGATGATGGGTGCTATAATCATGCGCCAGAACCTGATAAAGCTGCCCCTCCGCATCATATGCGAATACGGCGGGATAATATGCAAGAAAGACCGGCAGCCAGCAAAGTAAAATAACCACCGTATAAAAAGCAAATGCCTGCCGGCTCTCATATTCCATTCCGGCTGCCCTGCTTCTGCCGCATCCGTTCCTCAACCCGGTAAGGAGCATGAAAAGCAGCCCCGTCACAATAGATGACATAAATGTCATAATGCATAGTATGGCGAGCATCTGAATCAATTCCAGCGGGGTGCGGCATGTGCGGCGCTCATTGGTAAGCATGCCGCCGAGCACGAAAGACAGCGCCAGCAGGAAACCGAGCCCGAACGTGTATTTCTGGAATCGTTTATCTTTTGGTAATTCCGCAATATTTTCCTTTCCGTTGAATTTCCGATCTGTCCCGGTTGTTTTCATCCTTCCGCCTGCCTTTATGAAAATTGCCTGTTATGCATTCTATTTTAACATTTTCAGAAAAAAAGAAAAGAGGAATAGCCATCTGCCATTTACATTTGAAAAAAATACCTGTATAGTAGATTGAAAAATCAGAAATTTTCAGAAATAAGGTGGGAACTGTTTATGTTTCGATTGTGGGCAAAGGAATTTCAGAACAATCATATGTTAAAGGATACCGTAATCTGCGATGACAGTAACGAAACGAGGACGCACAAAGTTTTTCATGCGCTCGATGAAATCTGTTATCAGTTCGATCTGGGCAAGCCAATCTGGCTGGATGCCAATATTCAGGATTTTAAGAGGCATGATAAGACCCGGTTAACACAGGACAATTTTATCGAGGAAATCTGTTTTGATTATCTGGAAATCCATGTCATTGAAGAAGACTGAAAAGAGGGGGAATCCCCCCCTCTACATCACATCTTTTGTTTCCACATCATAGACTGCCGCAACGACCGATACGGCTGCCAGAATGAACAGGAGCACATAAAAGGGAATACTGCCTGCAAGTGAAAAACTTCCGATATTTCCCTGTGTAAAAAGAGTAATGATGACTGCCGCAACAATGGTTGACTTCGTTGAACGGAATTTTAATCCGATCGGTAAAGCAATGAATGTAATGCTCACCATCGCCGCGGAACCAAGAAACAGCTTCAGCCAGAATTCCGCGGTCCCCAACGGAATATCTACGACAGTCACGCGTGTATACGGTTTCATAAGAAACAATGTTCCATACATAAGCAGTTTCCCGGCAGCCAGTCCGCAAAAATTAAAGACCCATACGGCCAGCATTTTTGAAAACAAAATTTTTTTACGATGAATCGGATAGGAAAACATCAGATTCATGGTTTTCGTTTCGTATGCCCCTACAATATATATGGCAAGCATGACACCTGTAAAAATAATCCATGATATATGAGCGAAAATATCCACCGTTGCATCGATCATGCTTTTTCCATAGAGTTCCATCGGCATTTCATCGTGCAGTTCTCCGGCCATTGCGGTAACAAAAAGCGTCAATACCGCCGTCATAATACAAGCTGCGCGGATGCTTCTGGCAACATTGTTTTTCTTCCATTCCAGTTTGATTAGCTTTAACATAAGCTTATGCCTCCTTCCCGGTTTCCGCAGTCAGTTTCAGGAAATAATCCTCCAGCGTTTCGGATTTTTTACCAAGCGCTGTCACTTCAACGCCGTTCATAATAAGCGTTCTGGACAATTCCTGTGTGGAAACAGTCGTATCATATATGCGGATTTCCCCCTGATCCATAATCCTGAAATTGGAAATTCCCAGTTTATCGCTTAATACAAAAGCCGCCCGCTTTACATCCAGAACGATCAGCTCCAGACAGGCAAAGTTCATCTGCTCGATTTCTTTCAGACTGATCTCCTGTTTCATTTTTCCCTGTGCTATGACACCGATCGTATCGGCAATGCTTTCTATTTCCGACAAAATGTGGCTGGAAACCATAATGGTTATTCCATATTCCACCGAAAGCTTTTTGAAAAGACCACGGATCTGCTTCATCCCCGCCGGATCAAGCCCATTGGTCGGTTCATCGAGAATCAGAAGCTCCGGTCCTGTGAGAATTGCTCTCGCGATCCCAAGGCGTTCTTTCATGCCAAGAGAATAATTCCGCACCTGCTTTCCCGCCGCTTTCGTCAATTCAAGCAGCTCAAGCGCCTTTTCGATGCTGCCATGCTGATAATATCCCATGTATTCACAATGAAGCCTGAGATTCTCATATCCTGTCATATGCTCATAAAAAACGGGAAATTCGATCATGCTCCCCACCCGTTTCAGTACCTCATAAGATTTCGGTGTAAGCGCCTCTCCGAAAAGTTCAATGTCCCCGCTTGTCGGTTTCCAGAGATTCGTCAGCATTTTCATGATGGTCGTCTTTCCGGCTCCGTTCGGGCCGAGAAATCCATAGATCTCTCCTTTTTTCACATGAAGGCTGACATCCGATACGATCTCTCTGCCGCCAATGGTTTTCGTCAGATGATTGGTCTGTAATAAATATGGCATTTTATCTGCCCCCTTTCTGAATTCCATTGTAACAGCCCGGATTTTCAAAACTGTTGCGTAATTCTTACGAATTTCTTTCGAAGAAAAAATCTGATCAGGACAGGGGATGTTGATCAGGGCGGATCTGGGGCAGGCTGAAGGTAAAGGTCGTCTTTTCCCATGGAATACTTTGAAGCGTAATGTCTCCGCCAAGCTGCAGCGCAAGATTCCTTGCGATTGCGAGACCAAGGCCGTTACCCTGTATGCTGCGGTTCCGGGAATCTTCCATCGTAAAAAGACGTTCAAAAACACTGTCCGCAAACGCTTTGTCAATTCCCTTTCCCTTATCCGTTACCGCAAGCAATACCCGGTCTTCTTCCGTCCGTAAAGACAGACCGAGATATTTTCCTTCGGCTCCGTAACGGATCACATTGGAGATCAGATTGGACATGATACGCCCTATGGCCTCTCTGTTTCCCGCCACATAAACAGGCTCTTCCGGCAATTCGATATCGACGGTAAAAGCCTCTTTTGTCAATAACTCATAAAAATCCAAAATGCCTTCACGACACACCTCACAAAGATCCATACGGGAAAGTTCAAACGCCATATCTCCGGATTCCAGCTTTGCCAACGTAAAGAACCGATTGATCAGTTCCATAACTTCTTTTGCCTTGCGCTCCGTCTTTTCCAGCATTTCATCCGAATGCCCGCCATTCATCCGCAGAATTTCCAGATACCCCAGAATAACGGTCATCGGTGTTTTAATATCATGGGAAATATTCGATAACATCTTTTTGGAAGCCACTTCGGAACGGTGAAAATCCGCTCTTGTTTTCAGATGCTCCTCCAAAAGCCGGTTAATCTGTGCCGCAAGCTCCGTCAGCTCCGGACTGTCCGTAAAGACAAAGACCTTCCCGCTGCTTCCCGTATCGTTGATTTCTTTCAGCTTTTCTCCCATTTCCCGAAGTTTCTTTTTCATATCTGTACGAAAGACAAAATGCTGATACAGAATCAACGCCGCTAAAAACAGAATGATAAAAATCAGAAAAATATGCATTGCTTCAGCTCCCCAGTTTATATCCGATCCCCCAGACCGTAAGAACATATTTCGGATTGCGGGAATCCTCCTCGATTTTGTTTCTCAGTCTGCTGATATGCACGTTGACAGCGTTTTCGTCCCCCAGATAAGCATCCTTCCAGACGAGGGAATAGAGCTGTTCCTTCGTGTAAACCTTCTTTGGATTCTGCATGAGAAGCCGCAGAATTTCAAATTCCTTCGCAGTCAGTTCCACAGGCTTTCCGTTTTTGGAAAGCGTATAGTCGTTCAGGTTCATCGCCAGTTCCCCGACGGTGATAATTTCTTCCGAAACCGCGGACTTTTCCGAAGAAAGGACCGGGAAAGCGGAAACACCATCCGGGCTGCCATACTGGGTCGTTCTGCGTATGTTAGCCCTGATCCGCGCCAGAAGCTCCACAACGGAAAAAGGCTTCGTGATATAATCATCCGCTCCCAGAGCAAGCCCCAGTGTTTTATCTGTCTCCGTATCCTTTGCAGATAAAATAATAACCGGAACATAACTCTTTTTCCGGATATACTGCATCACATCCATGCCGCTCACTTTCGGTATCATCAGATCCAGCAGCACGAGGCTGAAGGCGGCAGCATCGAACTGCCGGCAGGCCTCTTCTCCGTCAAAAGCACAGATAATTTCATAATTTTCGGCAGCCAGATAATTTTTCACCATTTCACTGATTTCACAGTCATCTTCCACAAGCAGAATTTTATGCTGTTCCATTGTTTTCCAATTCCTTCTCCCCTGTTTTCCGGCATTCTTTCAGACAATTTACTTCCGGGCGCTGTTTCGCCGGGAGCTTCTATAGTTCCACATTTTTATTAACGCTCATTATATCGCCAAACACAGAAAAAAACAACAAACTGCATAGCTTAACGATGAATATATTGATATCAGTATTTTCTTTACAATCTGCCATAGCCGAATGCCCATGTACGGTAAAGAAGCAGGAAACC
>ERZ779637.1106-NODE-1106-length-12562-cov-11.516831_pt1 | contig 12562 bp, 11 predicted proteins | sample MGYA00514196_ERZ779637 | MGnify/ENA primary metagenome ERZ779637 (study PRJEB29562, sample SAMEA4376700) | mouse gut metagenome | isolation source: Cecum | study: EMG produced TPA metagenomics assembly of the A DSS colitis mouse model was used to assess the... | reverse complement strand
GAGCCCTTGGGGGCGTTTTTCAAACCCCCACTTGAAGTGGGGGTTGGTGATTAGTCCAAATTCATCATATTATATAAATATTGCTTTACTTCATCGGTAGAAGAAAATTTTGTTGCTGCATAAGGAGATTCCGGATTGGTTTTTTCAAATAGCAAATATCCATTATCTATTTCTATCAAAGTAGCAGCATGTGAAGCGCATATTCTGTCACCACTTTGCGTCCAAAAAGTAATTAAAGAAAATTTACTTTCTTTGAATGAAATTTCCTGTTCATTCCATTTTTCTTGAATGGCTTGAAACATTTCCTGTTCACTGCATTGTTCTGTAATGTGAATCGGATTAAACAGGGAAAAATATTCTGCCTGCATATCTTTACTCCACTCAATCAGCGGAAAAGGAACATAGAAATTTTCCGGCTGCCGGGCGCAATGCAAGTCCTAAGGGAACCGCTACGATGACAGTGATAACCGCATTCGCACTTGATATTATACTTTTAAAGGAAAGTTCCTGACGCCGCGCCGCCGATAAACCGCATTTTCAGCCCAGCCCAGTACCTGGATATGATCTTCCCGCATGACCACGCCATAGTACAGCGATCCTTTCGGGACGGAGCGGCAGGTTAAGGCTGCCCGGAAGTGGCTTCATCATTTCGGCATTGACGCACCGAAAGATAATATCATGATGTCTGCGGGGCCGATACGGAAGACAATCTAAGAAAAGGGCTGCTGACATTGAAAAATATCTTTGGCGATGATGAGGAGGGGCGATCTGTCCGGCGGTGAGATCGTACAGTCCGGCACGCATGAGGAATTAGCCCATGTTGACGGCAAATATTCGGAAATGTGGAGTGCCCAGGCGTGGCATTATATAAGGAATTGATGAGGAATGTCTGGCAACCAGGCAGATTGTATAAAGAAGGGAGTCGAGTAGATATGCATAATGAATTGACAAAACAGGACATCAAAAAGATGAAGGAAGAAATCGAGTACCGTAAGCTGGTGGTGCGCAAAGAGGCGCTCGAGGATGTGAAGACGGCTCGAGCGCATGGCGATCTAAGCGAGAATTTCGAGTATCATGCGGCAAAGAAGGTGAAGAACCAGAACGAGAGCCGGATCCGCTATCTGGAGAGGATGATCAAAACGGCGGTGATCGTCTCCGACGAATCGGCAGAAGACGAGGTTGGCATGAACAATACGGTGGAGGTCTATTTCGAGGAGGACGATCTTGTGGAGAAGTACAAACTGGTCACTACCGTGCGTGGCAACTCTCTGGAAGGACTGATCAGTACGGAATCACCGTTGGGGAAGGCACTGCTTGGTCATAAGGCAGGCGACCGGGTCTATGTGGATGTGAACTCCGGATACGGATATTATGTGGTGATCCGGTCCATAGAGAATACCGTGGATGACGGAAGTGATAAGCTGCGCAGCTTTTGATGTTTTCCGCATAGGGATTTAAATCGAAATTATTGCGGATGTCCGTGATGCAGGCATAAACGGGACATCCCCTGCATATATCATACAAAGCAGTGACAAGCAGTCCATCGGGATTGTTTCGGCAGGAAATTGATGACAGATGCAGGAGGAAAGTGCATGTATGAGGTGAAGACGGCAGCGGAAGTGCTCCGTTTGCTTGGAACGGACAAGGATAAAGGCCTTCGACAAAAAGAGGTGATGGAGCGCAGGACAAAATATGGGCCTAACCGGCTGAAAGATCAGGAGCAGAAGAGTTTGGGACAGATGATCCTGGAACAGCTGAACGATCCGCTGATTCTGATCCTGGTGGTGGCGATGGCGGTCTCGCTCATGCTTCATGAACTGGGAGATGCCATTATCATTGTTACTGTGGTAGTCTTAAATGCGACGGTGGGGATCATTCAAGAGGGGAAAGCCGGGAAGGCGGTGGAAGCGTTAAAGAAGATTTCCACGCCGCAGGCCGTTGTCTTGCGGGATGGGGAACGCGTTAAGATTGCCGCCGAGGATTTGGTCCAGGGAGATATCGTGTTCTTAGAGGCTGGAAATATGGTTCCGGCGGACTTGAGACTGATTGATACAAACGGTATTTGTGTGGAAGAGTCTACCCTAACAGGAGAGTCTGTGCCGGTAGAAAAGGATGCAGAGTATGTGGTAGAGGTGCCGGGAGACAACAGCTGCATGAATATGGCGTATATGTCCACTTATGTGACAAAGGGCCGCGGCCTGGGCGTAGTGACGGCTACGGGTATGGATACCAGAATCGGACATATCGCGGATATGCTGCATGAGGGGAAAGAGAAACTGACACCTCTGCAGGTGAAACTGGGAGAACTGGGCAAGGTGCTCAGTGCACTGGCGGTAGGGATCTGCGTATTCCTGTTTGTGGTGGCTGTTTTGCAGAAACGGGATGTAGGCGAGATGCTTTTAACTTCCGTGTCGCTTACGGTGGCGGCCGTTCCGGAAGGGCTGCCGGCTATTGTGACCATCGTGCTGGCTCTGAGTGTATCGCGGATGGTGCGGGCCAAAACGATCGTGCGCAAGCTGTCTTCGGTGGAGACGCTGGGCGCCGTAGAGGTGGTGTGCTCGGATAAGACGGGCACGCTGACACAGAATAAGATGACGGTGACGGAATGCTATCTGGAAGGCAGGCTGACAGGAAAAGAGCGTTTCATGGATCTGTTCACGACATGGGACAGGGGCCGTGCACCTGCCGGCACACAGCGCCATTTCCTGCTTGCCAGTATCCTGTGCAATGACGGTGTCTTGAACGGGGAGGAGAAGATCGGGGACCCGACGGAGCTTGCCCTGCTCTATATGGCGAGGGACTGCGGCGTGGAAATAGAAGAATTGCGTGCATGTTTTCCCAGGATCAGGGAGAGAGGGTTTGACTCGGAGCGCAAGATGATGACTACGGTGCACCGCGAGGGACAGGAGCTTATCGCCTACTCCAAAGGCGCTGCGGAGCGGATCCTGGAAGGATGTGACCGTATTTATGTGCATGGAGAGATTCAGACTATGACGCAGAGCGATCGGGATGCGGTCGCAAAGGTGCAGGGAAGCCTGATGAAGGAGGGCCGGCGTGTGCTGGCGCTTTCTATGGCACAGGACGGTAATATGACGGAGAAGAACATGATCTTCCTGGGACTTCTCAGTATGCAGGATCCGGTGCGGCCGGAGGCGGTGCGGGCGGTGGCTGATTTTGAACAGGCCGGCGTGTCTACGGTGATGATAACGGGAGACCACCCGGACACGGCTTTTTCCATTGCCAGAGAGCTGGGGATCGCAGACAGTCCGAAGCAGTGTATCACGGGCAGAGAACTGGATCACCTGAAGGAGCACAGTCTCTTACAGCGGCTCCGGGAACTTAGGGTATTCGCCAGAGTGACGCCGGAACATAAGGTACGGATCGTGGAGGGCTACCGGACGCTGGGAAAGACAGTAGCCATGACCGGAGACGGTGTGAACGATGCCCCCTCTCTGCAGGCGGCTGACATCGGCATTGCTATGGGGATGAACGGCACGGATGTGGCCCGCGGGGCGGCGGATTTTGTACTGATGGATGACAATTTTGCCACGATACATACGGCTATCAAAGAGGGAAGAGGCATCTATGAGAACATCAGGAAGTCGGTATTGTTTCTGCTCTCATCCAATCTGGGGGAGATCATCACGATGTTACTCACCATTGTGGCAGGGCTTCCCAGTCCTTTAAAGGCTAGCTTTATCTTGTGGATCAATCTGATCACGGATTCGCTGCCGGCATTGGCTCTGGGGGTGGACGACAATGAGAGCGAACGCCTGATGATGGAGAAACCCCGTAAGAAGGAGGATTCACTGTTCGCGAAAGGCGGCCTTTTGTGTGTCATCTGTTACGGGCTGGTGATCGGCGGCGTCAGTCTGGCGGCTTTTCTGAAAGTGCCCTATGACCGGATCGTGGCGGAAGGGCTGCCTGTCACTTTGCACAATGTTGTGGAAGGGCTGCAGATATCAGCAGTGCTCGCTAAAGCACAGACGCATGCCTTTACGGTCCTGGGTATAAGCCAGTTGTTCCATGCCGTCGGCATGCGGGATGTGAACCGCTCTGTTTTTAAGATGAACCACAGGAATAACCCTTATATGATCGGTGCGTTTGTGATCGGGATCGCCCTGCAGGTAGCGGTGACGGAAATCCCGCCGCTGATCATGCTGTTCGGTTCCGTGCGTCTTGGACTGACAGAGTGGGGGCAGCTGATCGCCCTGTCGGCTACGCCGCTGATCGTGCATGAGTTGCTTGTGGCGATCGGTTACGGCAGCCGGTGTAAGGAGCAGGCGACAAAGGAGTGCGTGGAAACAGTCACAGCAGGGCCTGCAGCGCTAAGAGGAGGAGAAACAGACCGCTGAGCCAGGAAAGGTCGATGCGGAGCACGGAGGAGACCAGGTGGCCGAGACCGTATCCGGCGCCGAAGAGCAGCAGGTTAAAGAGGGCAGCGAGCAGGAAGAGAGGCAGCAAGGGCAGACGTTCAGTGGTAAAAGCCATTCCTACCAGGACGCTGTCCAACGACAGCGCCAAGGACAGGAGAAGCGCTTCTCTGGCGCTTAGGATCTGCAGATCTTCCTGATTGGCATCCTCGGGGGAGAGGTAGACGGTAAAGATGATATTGAGTTGCTTGATCTTTAGACCCCAGTTTCTTGTGAGACTGGGGTATTTGCGTGTCAGGAGACGCAGCAGGCTTTCGATCAGCTTGCTCAGGCCAAGGAGCATCAGCAGCGTGAAGGACAGGAAAGGCAATGCGGTCTGCGGAAGGAGAAAATAGAGGAACGAACCGACCCGGTTCGCAGCTGTGATAAAAAGTGAAGGTATAAATGTAAGGATCAGGCAGGCTGCAGGCTGCAGCTTTACCCGCTGAGTCCCGTAGGTGAGCCCAGCAGTCAGGGAATCCATGGATACGGCAGTCAGGAAGAGGAGCAGTACAGGAAGTGCGGTAGACATGACGGGAATACCTCGATTTCAGTTACTATTATTTTATCATACTGTACAGAAAAGGTTCCGTTTTTATAAAGTGTAACAGTTCAGCCCTCATCATTCATAAAAGCGTCTGCTGCGCAGCCGACGCCGCTTTGCGGCTCATATTTTATTTCAACTGAGGGCGCTCTGCTCATAAAATACTCTGCAGCCCGTGCTCAGTGTGTAAGCACCCACACAGTCTGCAGAGTACTTTATGGCTGAACTGTTACTATAAAGTTGCTGACGGGCTGCGAATTCTGTTTACGGTCTTTAGAAAAAATGGTATCATAAATTAAGGAGGGTTGCGTATGGAACTTATGTTTATTGGGGCCGACCATGAGGTGACAGGGAGCTGTCATTATCTGCGTGTCGGGGAGAAGAATATTTTAGTTGACTATGGTATGGAGCAGGGGGTCAATGTCTTCGAGAACTGTGAACTACCGGTGGATCCGGCGCTGATCGACTATGTGTTTTTGACGCATGCTCATGTCGATCACTCTGGACTTCTGCCTCTGCTGTATGCCAAGGGCTTCCGAGGTGGGATCTATGCCACGGTGGCAACCTGCGATCTGTGCAGCATCATGCTCCGTGACTGCGCGCATATCCAGATGCAGGAGGCGGAGTGGAAGAACCGCAAGGCGCAAAGAAGTGCAGGAACGGTCATAGAACCATTGTATACGATGGAAGATGCAGACGGCGCGATCAGAAGGCTTGTGCCCTGCGAGTATGACAGGGAAGTGGATGTCTGTGAGGGTGTGAGGATCCGGTTTACGGATATCGGGCATCTGCTAGGGTCGTCCAGTATCGAGGTGTGGGCGACAGAGGGCGAGACGACAAGGAAGCTGGTCTTTTCCGGGGATATCGGCAACAGCAACCAACCGCTGATCAAGGATCCGAAGTTTACGGAGATCGCTGATTATGTGGTGATGGAATCTACTTATGGCGACAGACTGCACGGTGCGGAGCATCCGGATTATATCGGAGAACTTGCGCAGATTCTGCAGAGGACCTTCGATCGGGGCGGTAATGTGGTGATTCCGTCCTTTGCGGTGGGCAGGACTCAGGAGATGCTTTATTTCCTGCGGCAGGTGAAGGCGGACAGGATGGTCAAGGGCCATGAGGACTTTGAGGTCTATGTGGACAGTCCGTTGGCGGTGCAGGCTACCGGCATTTTTCAGAAGAATGAGTATGCGTGTTTCGACGAAGAGGCGATGGAGTTGATCAGGCAGGGCATTAATCCGCTCACGTTTCCGGGCCTTAAGCTGGCGATCACCAGCGACGAGTCCAAGGCGATCAATTTCGACATGACGCCCAAGGTCATCATATCGGCTTCCGGCATGTGTGAAGCGGGCCGTATCAGGCATCATCTGAAACATAACTTGTGGCGGCCGGAGTGTACCATCCTTTTCGTTGGGTATCAGGCGATGGGAACACTGGGACGTCATATCGTGGAAGGTGCCAAGGAAGTGAAGCTGTTTGGTGAACATATCGAGATTCGTGCCCAGATTGTGAAGCTGGTAGGCATGAGCGGCCATGCAGACAAGAATGGGCTGTTGCGCTGGATCGAGGGATTTAAGAGTAAGCCGCAGAAAGTGTTTGTGGTACACGGTGAGGACAGCGTGTGTAAGTTGTTTACAGAATGTCTGAAGGTGGAACACGGATTGGAGGCCTATGCGCCTTACAGCGGCACACGATTCGACCTGATCGGCGGCGAGTTTATCTATGAGGCAGCGCCGAAGGCAGTGAAGAAGAAACTCCACGGTATTTCCGATGTATTTGCAAGACTGCTGGCAAGTGGGCAGAGGCTGCTTGCGATCATACATAAGAATGAAGGCAGTGCGAATAAGGATCTGGCGAAGTTTGCGGATCAGATCAATTCGCTCTGTGATAAGTGGGACAGATAGGAAAGGGAAAAGAAGGCAAATGAGCGCAGCGGATCATATTTTTATTAAGATGTGTAAGGATATTCTGGAGAACGGAACGAGTACGGAAGGAGAGAAGGTCAGGCCCCATTGGGCGGACGGGACGAAAGCTTATACGGTCAAGAAGTTCGGGGTGGTGAACCGGTATGATCTTTCACAGGAGTTTCCGATCATGACGCTGCGCAGGACGGCGCTTAAGAGTGCTACGGATGAGATGCTGTGGATCTGGCAGCAGAAGTCTAACAATGTGCATGACCTGCACAGTCATATCTGGGACGAATGGGCGGATGAAGATGGCTCCATCGGTAAGGCCTACGGGTATCAGATGGGAGTGAAACATCAATATAAAGAGGGGATGATGGATCAGGTCGATCGGGTGATCTATGACCTGAAACACAATCCCTTCAGCCGCCGTATCATGACGAATATCTATGTGCATCAGGATCTGCATGAGATGAATCTGTATCCCTGCGCCTACAGCATGACTTTCAATGTGACGCAGAAGAAAGGACATGACAGGCTGACATTGAATGCTGTGCTGAACCAGCGATCGCAGGATGTACTGACAGCCAACAATTGGAACGTGGTGCAGTATGCGGTGCTGATGCATATGCTGGCGCAGGTGTGCGATATGGAAGCAGGGGAGCTTATGCATGTGATCGCGGATGCACATATTTATGACAGGCATATTCCGATCATCAGGGAACTGATCGAGAGGCCGGTCTACGATGCACCGGTTTTCAGACTGAATCCGGATATTAAGGATTTCTATCGGTTTACGCGTAATGACGTGAGTGTGGAGAATTATGTGACCGGGCCGCAGGTGGAGAATATCCCGGTGGCGATTTAGGTCTTTATCATTTGTAATCTCGGGAAGATATCGCAAGACGGGGCGGATTCTGGAATATTTTGTGGTCACAGACAGGAGGAACGTATGAATTTGATTGTAGCGGTGGACAGTAACTGGGCGATCGGCTGTAAGAACAGGCTGTTGGTGAGCATTCCGGCGGATCATAAGATGTTTCGCAAAGAGACCACGGGGAAAGTGGTGGTACTTGGACGGAAGACGCTGGAGACTTTTCCGCAGGGGATGCCCTTAAAGAACCGAACGAATATCATTCTGTCAACAAATCCGGAATATCATGTGAAGGACGCAGTAGTCGTGCACAGTAAGGAGGAACTTCTGAAAGAACTGGAGCAGTATCGCGATGAGGATGTCTATATTATCGGCGGCGAGAGTGTCTACCGGATGATGCTGCCTTACTGTGATGTGGCACATGTGACGAAGATCGATCATGTGTATGAGGCGGACGCATATTTCCCGGATCTGGATCAGGATGAGGCATGGGAGATCACGGCGGACAGCGAGGAACAGACGTATTTTGATATTGCGTATGAATTCGTGAAATATGAGAGGAAGAAATAGCAGTACTTGACTTTTCTTATGAAAAGTATAATATAGTTATGGAGTAGAATGTTTGCTGTGATGGGGGCTCTGGAACGGAGGAGAAGATGGAAAAGAAGAATATCGACTGGGCAAATCTCGGATTCGGCTATCAGGAGACAGATAAGAGATTTGTGGCAAATTACAGAGATGGAGCGTGGGATGAGGGAACATTGACGTCCGAGGCGAATCTTGTGATCAATGAGTGTGCTGGCGTGCTGCAGTATGCGCAGACTTGTTTCGAGGGGATGAAAGCTTATACGACAGAGGACGGCCATATCGTTACTTTCCGTCCGGATCTGAATGCGCAGCGCATGGAAGATAGCTGTAAGAGATTGGAGATGCCTGTTTTTCCAAAAGATAAGTTCCTGCAGGCGGTGAGTGACACGGTAGCGGCCAATGCGGCGTATGTACCGCCCTATGGGTCAGGCGCCACACTGTATATCCGGCCTTATATGTTTGCAAGCTCCGCGGTGATAGGCGTAAAGCCGGCGGACGAGTATCAGTTCAGAGTGTTTACTACACCAGTAGGCCCTTATTTTAAAGGCGGTGTGAAGCCGTTGACCCTGAAAGTGAGTGATTTCGACCGGGCGGCGCCGCACGGTACGGGACATATTAAAGCAGGATTGAACTATGCCATGAGCCTGCATGCTATCGTTACGGCGCACCAGGAAGGATATGACGAGAATCTATATCTGGATGCGGCTACCAGGACGAAAGTGGAAGAGACGGGAGGAGCCAACTTCCTGTTTGTGACGAAGGACAATAAGGTGGTGACACCTAAGTCTGACAGTATCCTGCCCTCGATCACGAGACGTTCGTTGATGGTGGTGGCGAAGGATTATCTTGGCCTGGAAGTGGAAGAGAGAGAGATTCCGATCGAAGAAGTTGCGGAGTTTGCAGAGTGCGGCCTTTGCGGTACGGCAGCCGTTATCTCTCCTGTCGGCAAGATCGTGGATCATGGCAGGGAGATCGCATTCTCCAGTGGGATGACGCAGATGGGGCCCGTGACGCAGAAGCTGTATGATACGCTGACAGGGATTCAGATGGGCCGGATCGAGGCGCCGGCAGGATGGATCCATGTGATCGTCTAGTCAGTGCGGAGTACTAGTACATCGTACAGGGATATGTAAGAATGAGACAGAGGGGGATTAGGTTGGAGTGCATAGTATAGGCACGCGATTTGATCCTCCTTTTTTGTCATACGGGATATTCTTTGGATCTCATGTATGATAAATGAAGGCGGCGAAGGTATTTTACAGAGGAATTGAAAGGAAAGGACAGATATAATATGGAGGCAATACGGGAACAATATCCTTATTTATATGAGACGCATCTGCATACGGAAGAGTGCAGTGCGTGTGCGCACAGCACTGGAGCAGAGATGGCGAGAGCATGTAAAGAATACGGTTATACAGGGATTTTTGTGACGGACCATAACTGGGGCGGTAATACGGCAGTGGACAGAAGCCTGCCCTGGGAGGAATGGGTGGACCGGTTTGAGCAGGGATATCTCCATGCGGCCGAAGAGGGCGGGAAGATCGGATTGGATGTATTCTATGGCTATGAGGCCGGATACGACGGCACGGAATTCTTGATCTATGGTGTGGACGGGGCGTGGCTGAAGGCGCATCCGCAGATCAGGACGGCGACGGTGGAGGAGCAGTATCGGCTGATCCATAAGGCGGGCGGTCTGGTGATCCATGCACATCCTTTCCGCGAAGCGGGGTATATCCCGGATGTACGGCTATATCCGCAGTGGGTGGATGGTGTGGAAGGGGTGAATGCGACTCATTCCAATTCCGGAAGTATGGCACACAACGATCCGGCTTTTGACAAGAGGGCGATAGCCTATGCCGGACAGCACGGGCTGCCGCTGACTGCCGGGTCGGATATCCACACGACGGGATTGCTCGGCGGCGGGATCGCTTTTCGGCGCAGAATCCGCTCGGCGCAGGACTATGCACGGGCCATTTTAAGCGGCGAGGATTATGTGCTGACCAATGGGGAATCGTGGTTCGACAAAACAGGGAATCGGATAACAGATTGAAAGTAGCGTGAGAAACTGCGCTTGCAGGACAGAGGAATGAATGAAAAGAGAGTATAGTGGATTTATGAGGAGTAAGATGTTAAAACGCGTGGCGGGCATTTTGCTGGCATGCGGGCTGAGCCTGACCGGATGCGGGAACGGGCAGGGCTTTGATACGAAACTGGTGCTTACCACCGGATTTGACCGGGATGAGATCTTCCGGATCGAGACAAGCACATGTTCTCTGCCGGAGATCATGGTGTATCTGACCAATATACAGAACCGGTATGAGAGTGTCTACGGACCTGAGATCTGGGCCACGAACGTGGACGGTGTGACGCTGGAACAGAATGTGAAGGGGATTGCGCTGGCACAGATCGCGCGGATCAAGACGATGAATCTGATGGCGGAGCATTACAAGGTGGAGTTAAACGGTGAGGAGAAGGCACAGGTAAAGAATGCGGCTGAGGCCTACTACAGTTCCCTCAGCGATACGGAAATAGAGAAGATGGGAATCTCCAAAAAGACGATCGGCGATCTCTATACGGAGTTTGCATTGGCGGAAAAGGTATATCAGTATACGATCAAGGACATCAATCCGGAGATCAGTGACGATGAGGCGAGGACGATCACGGTGGAGCACATCCTGATCAAGACTTATGCGCTGGATGGTACCGGTAAGAAGGTGGAGTATACGGAGGAGGCGAAACAGGATGCCTACAGACTGGCCAGCGAAGTATTGCGGATGGCGACTGAGGGGGAAGATTTCGACGAATTGATCCGCCATTATAGCGAGGATGACAAGAGCACGTATTCTTTTGGTAAGGGGGAGATGGATGCAGCCTTTGAGACGGCTGCTTTTAATCTGGGTAAGGACGAGATCAGCGAGGTAGTGGAGACGGAATTCGGATATCATATCATCAAATGTCTGAATACATTTGACAGGGATGAGACGGATGCCAATAAGATTAAGATCGTAGACCAGAGACGGGCAGAAGCTTTTGGACAGGAGTATGATGCCTATGTGGAGACATTGACGAGAAATCTGAATGAGAATCTGTGGGACAGCGTGGGATTCATTCATGATGAGAATGTGAAGACGATGGACTTTTTTGATGTGTATACGGAGTATTTCGGGTAGTTGTAAGATGTAGCTTGCGGTCAGATGGAGGAACTCGATGACCGGAAGAGGAAGCGTGAAAGAAGGCGGGCAATGGAGCGTGCCGGAAGAAGGAGAGGACAGCAGAATGACAGACAATATCAAAGTATATACACAGAGCAGCATTCGGATTGAAAGTCGTGTGGGGAATATTTATCTGGATCCGTTCCAGATGAAGGAGGCGCCTCATGACGCAGCCTATATTTTGATCACTCATGACCATTATGATCACTTCTCACCGGAGGATATTACTAAGGTTGGCAGAAGTGATACCATACTTATAGTACCGGAGAAAATGGAGATGAAGGCGCACAAAGCGGCCGGATCAGTGGGCCGAATCTGTACGGTGAAGCCGGGGACTTACCATGCATTGGACGGGCTGGAACTGGAGACGGTGCATGCGTATAACCATGTGAAGCCTTTTCACCCCAAAAGCGCGGAGTGGGTAGGATATATCCTGCGGCTGGATGGGAAACGGATCTATATCGCCGGTGATACGGACGTGACGAAGGAGAGTAAGCAGGTACAGTGTGATATTGCCCTGGTACCGATCGGCGGTACGTACACGATGAACGCAAAGAAGGCGGCAGAGCTTGTCAACTGCATCAGGCCGTCTGTGGCGATCCCTACTCATTATGGAAGCATTGTGGGGAAAAAGGAGGACGCAGAGGTGTTCCGGGAGAATGTGAAGGAGCCTGTCAGGGTCGAGATCATGCTGTAAGTTATGGTAAATGCCAGAATACAACACCAAACAGAAATATTGAAGATCATGAATAGTGTAACAGCCTGAAATGTCGAAAGGATAAAATATAAGGATAGGGGATAAAGGGCGAAAACAGGCTTTAAAACTTAATATTGGAATTGTCTGAAAAAGAAATGTGTGCTATACTCCATTCACGGGAAACCATAGAGCCGGGCGGCTGCCCTCCATTTCGGAGGGGCTAACCCTCCAGACAAAAGAAAGGAGGGTGTTGCCAATGTATGTTACATACTCCCTAAAATCCCGTATCAATTATACATATGTCAGCCGATGTTTAGCCCAAAGAGTT
>ERZ779637.1103-NODE-1103-length-12575-cov-7.138498_pt1 | contig 12575 bp, 11 predicted proteins | sample MGYA00514196_ERZ779637 | MGnify/ENA primary metagenome ERZ779637 (study PRJEB29562, sample SAMEA4376700) | mouse gut metagenome | isolation source: Cecum | study: EMG produced TPA metagenomics assembly of the A DSS colitis mouse model was used to assess the... | reverse complement strand
CAAAAGCGAGGCACATTTTATAAAATGGATTGAGAACTATCCGTTCTATGCAAATATCCATAAAGAGGGAGTGATTTTATATGGAGCAGCATAAAGATATAGGGACACGAAAAGATTTATGTTTATATCGAATCCAGACAGCCAAAGATAATTTAAAAGCGACAAAATACTATTTGTGGCAGAAGAGTATAAGAGTGCTAATAACCGATCCTATTATGCCATTTTTCAAGCAGTAAATGCTGTTCATGGTTTAAATGGGAATGCTTATAAACGTCATAAGGATGCGATTGGAAGTTTTAATAAAAACTATGTGAAAACGGAGATTTTTTCAAGAGAAATTGGAAGAAAAATTGGTGAGGCGGAAGAAATACGACATGCAAGCGATTACGATGATTTCTATATTGCCAGTAGAGAAGAATCTGAGCGTCAAATTGCGGTAGCTGATGAATTTATACAGTTGGTTGAGAGGTATTGCAAGGAACGTATCCAGGCGGAAACTGAATAATGAAGTATATATTGTTATTGAAGCGGATTCACCATCATGCAAATTTTTGAAAAATCGATTACACTGCTCCGTAAAATGTTAGAACAATCCCTTGAATAAGTTTTTGTGACAGAGAGCAAGCGGAGGCTTTGCCTTTTGAAATCCCCGTAAAACGGAAACTTTTTGTAGAATTTTACGCCAGACAGCCTGTTTGTGGAGAGGTTAAAGGAGACATTAAATATCCATATGGAACATGGAAGCAATGGAGGTGATGATTGTTTCCATGTTTTCTTTTTTCAAGATTTATAAATTTTTATGAAAATTTTGCTGGAATGACAGTATATGTCATGGGTGTATATTATAATTCTATTAAATGTCGGTCGGATCCTCGGATTGTTCAAATAATTCGCCGATGGGGACATTCAGGATCCGGCTGAGCTTGTCAAGAATTTCGAAGCGGATGCTGGAAGTCTCGTTCTCAACGATGTTTTTGAAATTACGGTAACTCATCATATCCATCTGCTTGTAAAGCCAGTATTTTGTGTGTTCCTGTTCTTCTAAGATATCGAGAATGCGTAAACGTACCATGTGAAATCCTCCCTCTTATGGAATTATAATCAATTAGCTTATTTTTAAATAGCATATTTATACGAAATATTTGATTGCATATCGTATTTAAACATTATATAATTTGATTGAAACTATATGACTGGATATGACATGAAACAAAATATGAGGTATACAAATAAGTCCATATTAACTCAAAAAAATTAAAAATCATATGCAGTCAGTATTTTTATAACGAAGGAGGCAGTGCTGATGTGGAGCTATGAAGGAGTTTTGGGGAGTTTTGAAAAAATTTATGAGATGGGTGGAGTTAAGGTAAAAAATGAAGTGATTTCGGTTTCAGATGTAAAGGATAAGAAACCTTTTGCAGAAAAAATGGAACAAATAATTGATTCTCAGAAGAGTGATGACAGTATTCCAAATTCAAAAGAATTTTATGAACAAATTATGAATCTTGCCATGGATCTATATGATTGCATACAAGAGTTCCAAGAGAATATGCTGGAAACTTATGATGAACCGATTTTGAAACGGCAGGAAATGAATCGGAAGACGGTAAATGCTAAGGATTATGGTAGCGGGGATTATAGTTTTGAGAGGCTTTCTAAGGCCAAACTTGCTTGTAAGGCAGCATTGCAGAGAATGTGCAAAGATGCGGAAAGTGAGACGGAATCAATAAAAAAAGCACAGTTGGATGAAGTAGAGCAGAATGTGCAGAAATGGCTGGATGAAATTGGTAAGAGTGTAGAAGATTTTATAGATGAATTTCAGGAATCGTTTGCTGACTATATAGAGTTGTATTGTAGCGGTGAGGCGAAGACGCTCGCGGACAATGTCAGAAATCATTCGTTAAGTAAAAAAAGTTTGTTAAAATTGTGGAATGCATTTGATCTGCGTGGGAAGGTAGAGACGCTGGTACAAGAAGAATATGGTCTGGATACAAGTTCTTCTGTGGATCCGCAGTCTTATTTTGAGTTGTGTACCTATAATCAGGGTAAGAACGGGATGTATTGCTATTATATGGAAGCAGTTGCGGAACGGTTAAACGAAACTGATGAAATGTCACTTGTACGACAGGATTTAAATAAGCAGATGGGTAATTTCGTTAATGCTATGCGTGCAGTTTACAATGGAAGAGAAAAAAAGACGGATCTTACAGAGTTGCAGCATGTCTGTTCAGACTTTGTTGTGAAAATGAAACAGATGTTGATTTCGATGATTATATGGGAAGATTCAAAATAAACAATATATTATGTTTGTTTTGAATCTATTATTTCAGTACCTCTATGAGAAAACAAATGACATAATAAACGATTCATTGAACAAAGCGCAAAAGATTACAAATATTGACACACTGTGCAAAAAATCATAAAATTGTAGATGAATTTATCATGGAGGAATGCAGTTGAAGAAAAATGGAAAAAAGTACAGAAAAATACAAAGGGAGAAAGAAATTAGAAAAGAACAGAACTATCTGGAATCTATAGCAATGGAGCAGGAGGTGGACGGCATTAACATTTCATTTCTAGCGATCTCGCATATTGTTGTGAATAATCCGGTCATGCGGGAGTCAGAGGAGAGAAAAAGGAAATATTTGGATAGACTTGAGACATATCTTAAAGCGGGCAAATGGAACAGAAGAAAATATGAAAGCGCTGAGCTGCTCGCCTATGAAAAGATTATTTTGGGTTCGGATGAGATTTGCGGGGAACATGATATATCCTATTATAAATATTACATTCTGCTGGATTTCATGCATTTGCTCGGATATGAAGTAAAGGCGTCTGATGAGCCCAGATTGGAGCTGGTAAAAGCGAAGTACTATGAAGACTTCCGGGATTGTGGGATAAACCAGGAGTTTGTCAATAAACTGTTCCGCGCATTTAGGGGAAATGAGAGGGACAAATATAAAAAACTGAAGGCATTGTCAAAAAGTGTGGTGATTGATGAGGAAAGGCAGTATATTCAGTTGATATTAAAAAACTTATATTTTAAAGATCAGCTGCCTGCCGGAGTCATGGTAACGGCTACGATGAGCGCGGGAAAATCTACTTTTATCAATGCTTTGACAGGCAAATACATATGTCTTTCGCAAAATATGGCCTGTACGAGCAAAATCCACAGTATTGTAAATAAGGTATATGAAGATGGCTATGCCTATGAATATGATCATGATCTTGTGCTTACGGCAGGAAAAGAAGAATTGCTAAATGACAATACATTGAACGGATCAGATAAAATTGTGGTTGGTGTTCACTTTGATGGAAGGTTAAAGGGGCACAGAATTATCATTCATGATTCGCCGGGCGTAAATTTTAGTGGCGATCAGGAGCATAAGGTGATAACGGACAAGCTGTTAAAGGGGAAAAAATATCAGCTGCTGATATACGTGATGAATGCCACACAGTTGGGAACGAATGATGAGAGTGACCATCTTGATTTTGTGAAAAAAACGATAGGGCGGACTCCGGTTCTTTTTGTGGTAAATAAAATTGACTCTTTCAATGTGGAGGAGGAAAATCTGGAAGAGGCTCTACAACGACAGATAGAATTTCTAAAAAAGAAGGGATTTAAAAATCCGATGGTCTGTCCGGTTTCGGCAAAAGCTGGATATTTGTCAAAACGGTTTATAAACGGCGGCTTATCCAGGGCTGATGAGAGAGAGCTGTATAATTTTGTGGATAAGTTTGAACGGATGGGGCTTCCGACATATTATGAAAAATATATAAAAAAGATACGTATTGACGATGTGGAAAGGGAAGAAGAACAGTTACAGAAGACATGCGGGCTGGCTTATGTAGAAAAAATCATAGGCGCGATGACAACAGGAGGAAAAGGAAATGGCTCAGGTATACATGAAATATAATCCTTATAGGATGTCAACACAGATTAGTATAAATGGAAAAGAAATTGCAAATGACAGCACTCTTTTTAAGGTTGTGAAGGGAAAACGTCTGCAGGAGTGGATTGGAGATTTTCCGCAGATGCTTGTGAACGAACAGAATACTTTGGATTTCGATATTACATTTTATGGAATGTCTCTTGACTGGGATGATGTGGAGGATGCTTTTAACCGTGCGAAGGAGCAGGGTGTAATTAAGAAATTGAATCTTAAGTTTACTGAAGGTAAGTCGGATGAGACAATCAACGATAAGATCGTACAGGTATTTACGGATTTACAGGAGGGACCGATAGAAGATTTCAGGGACCCCAAGCTTATAAAGGCGTTTGCTAATATCAATAATTCTGTTTTTCCGATCAACGTAGTGGCAACGATGAGTTCCGGGAAATCCACCTTGATCAATTCTCTCCTGGGGAAGCGGATGATGCCGTCAAAAAATGAGGCATGCACGGCGTCTATCACAGAAATTCTGGATAATGATCTGGAGCGGTTTGCGGCTGTGGTGTATGATGCGGATAATGTCGTTCTCCGGGAAGTTCCCGATTTGACTTATGACATCATGAATGAACTCAATGACAGTGAAGAGGTATATCGTATAGCTGCTAAGGGAAATATTCCGTTCCTTGACGCAAGGAGCACGGCACTTATGCTAGTGGACACACCAGGACCGAATAATTCCCAAAATCAGTCACATAAAAATACGACCTACAGGGCTATCAATAATGATTCCAACAATTTGATACTGTATGTTTTAAATGGCACGCAGTTATCTACAAATGACGATGCCTCACTGCTCTCGTATGTCGCGGATCAGATCAAAAAGGGTGGAAAGCAGGTGAGGGACAGATTCCTTTTTGTGATTAATAAAATGGACGGGTTTAACCCGGAGGAAGAAGATATCGGGAAAGCTATTACGGCGGCTAAAAGATATCTGGGTTCCTACGGCATTGAAGATCCGCAAATTTTTCCGTGCTCTGCGTACACAGCGCTTAACATCCGCACCTATCTGGGAGGTATTGATATTGATAACCTTACCAGAGCTGAGGAGAAGAAGCTGCCCCAGTCGGCGAGGGATACCCTTCCTATGATTGATAAATTTATTGAATATGATTCCATGCATCTGGAGCAGTATTCTACCTTATCACCGAGTGCGCAGAGAGAACTGGATTTTAAACTGCATGAGGCAGAAAAGAATGGGGATACCAAGGAACAGGCGTTGATTCATTGTGGTATTTATTCCATAGAAGCAGCGATTACTGCCTATGTAAAGAAATATGCAAAGACAAAGAAGATAAAGGATCTGGTAGAATCGTTTCAGGAAGTCCTGGAAAGCACGCAGGTTCTCACCAAGGCAAAAACACAGGTGGCGACTGATGAGCAGGCGGCGAAGGCATGTGCGGAGCGGGCTGCAATTGTGAGGGCAAAAATAGTGGATGGAAAAGAGGCGGCTGTCTTTAAGGAGAAAATCGCCGCTCTGAATCCTATGGAATCCATTGAAGAAAAGGCGGAAACGCTGAAGATGGAAGCCAATCGGAAAACGACACGAGTCTTTGAAGCTTATGGAGATGTTATCACCAATAAGGATGAGGCAAAGCGTCTTGTATCCCAGTTTACCATGATGAGTTCCGATTCGATCGCGGAACTTACTTCTAATCTGGAAAGTGTGATTAATCAAGAAGTCATGGAGACAGGGGAAAGGCTTCTTAGAGAATATCAGGAGAAGTTGGAAAAGATTGATGAGGATGCCGAGGATAAAACGCTGGAATTTGATACGGTAGACTTGATTAAAGGGGCACTGAACAGTATGAGGGAGAGCGCGGCAAACTGGTGTTCTGATGACTTTGCCGCGGAAACCGTTGAGGATGTCGGTGAGACTACCTATGAAGAAAAGGTGTATTATGAGAAGGTTGGTCAGGAAGAGGAGGAAGTGGTTGCCGGCACCGAAAAGGTAAAGGTTGGCACAAAAAAGGTGAAAGTTGGTTCCCACAGGGAGAAAACGGGAACGAGAACGGTAAGAAATCCAAACAAGACAGGATTCTTCAGTTTTCTTAAATTCTGGGAACCCAAGTATATTACAGAGGACGTTTACGAGACAGTTGATGATTATAAGGACGAAGATGTTTATGACACAAGAGTGAAATATAAGACGGTGATGAAAGACATCTTTGAGGAGCGGAGAGAGAAAATCGAGAAATTTTCCGTGGAGACGGCGGTAATCCAGTCTGGTCTGGTGAGTAAACTCAGAAGAAGTCTGGATGAAGGAATTGAGGATGCCTTAAACTACGCAGAGGATCAGGTTGACGGGATGAAGACACAGTTCATGGAGCTGTTTGACGAGCTGGATGAACTGATTCAGCAGAAGTATGCGGAGTTGGAAGAATGTGCAAACGATCAGGAAAAGAAGGAAGCGGAGCTGGAGAAAAATAGGAAGCTGTTGACCTGGATCGAGGCATGCAGGACTGAGATAGATGAGATCTTAAATATATGATGAAGGAGGGTGAAACGATGCTGCCAGAGATCAGAAAATGTGCTGAAAAACAGGACATAAAGGGGCTTCGGTATATTTTTATGGATGCCCTTGATGTCGATCCTACCTTTGATAAATACCGGGAGGATTACGAATACTGCAAGAAAATAGGCGGATTATTTGATACGCATCAGGAATTAAGCGGACTGAACCAGAATGAAGCAGGATGGAATGCCGGATATTGGGAACGGTTAAAAACAGACTTGATGAAGAATTTTTCAGAGAAAAGATATGCACATATGATTCAAGTGGCAAAAGTGGTTTATGCCGCAAAAATCGAGCGGTTGATGAAAGAGAGGGGAAGGGCGTCGGCTGAGGCGGTCAGAAGAACGGAGACGGAGGCACAAGGTAAGAATGCAAGACCGATACAGGGAAATGTCCGATCGAATGTAGTAATCAGGGAGGGCTCCGGGGCAGTGTCCAAAAATGAAATGGAGGAGCGGAGACTGGCGGAACGAAGACGGGAATTGGCGGAGGAAAACCGCCGCCGTGAAGCAGAGCAAAGAGCACAGCAAGAGCGGATCGAGGCGGCTAGAAGGGCGGCTGAAAACAATAACGCAAGAAACAGAGCGGAGGGAAGCGGCTCAAAAAAATGGCTGGGGATTGTATTGGCAATCGCAGTGATGGTGGTAATCCTTATCGTTTTGATGCTGCGCTGATGCAATCCCGGAGAAGTTCTATTGTTTCGGAAAGGCGCCGGCTGGTTTCCGGAGCTGGCTTTACAACGATTTACTGTACAGATAAAACAAAAATTGAGATTTCTGCGCAGGGAAAATATTTGAGAATGACAAAATTTCGTGATGGTCAGAAAAAAGGAGAACGATTATATATAAGGATATCGGATGAAAGAAAGAAAAGGAGGATTGAGGATCTTAGTGAAAATTGGCATTTATGTGTAGATGGGGATACTTATGGGTATTATGTTTTACAACAACAAAATGCACATAACAAGCCAACAGGATATTATAAAATCATAAGAAAAGAGAAAGCGGAGCTTTTGGGTTCGACTATACGTGTGATGCGTGCGAGATCAGAAGATGACTGGATACATTATGGAAAAAAGGATAAGGTTTATGAGATTTGAGGATGTTTATGAAAAGAAGGAAGTAAACGGAAATGATTTACCTTCCTTGGAAAGACCTGCGGCCAAACCGATGGCGGAAATCAAGCCTTACGCAGAACCGGTTCCTAGTATGCTGAATCTGGATATTTTGCAGGGCAATCTCGGACATTGCCTTAATATTATTGATGATGAGGTGATGAAAGGTTATGTGACAAAGCTTGATCATCTTCCCGTGATCCCACCAGAGACATATCTGGGACAGGAAATCAATGATATTCATTTTTTTAGGATATCAGAGCTGGTATTTCAGGAAGATGAATTTTCTGTGGATAAGCTTGCCATGGTTTTTCATGCTTTGTCTAACAGACCATGTACTCTTGTCTTAATGCTGAAAAGCGATGGTGAGAAGACAGATTTTTATTTGGGAGCCAGACCTGTCGGTCCAAACTCGGCAGGTACGCTGTTTCAGATGCTTAAACAGACCCTTTTGGGATTTTTCCCTGGGAGTTGTATTGCGGATTACTATGACGAGGAAATGAAGAAAGATATGGAGGCATTGAAGGTAGGATGCGTTTCCAGTGTAACCTGCATTGCGGATTATAAGCAGGAAGAAGATGGAGTATCTAATAAAAGCTATATTCAGGGTCTGGAAAAGTTTGTGTATGCCATGCAGGGAAAGAGTTATACGGCGGTGTTCATTGCGGACAGTGTCGGACAAGGGGAACTGATGCGGAGAAAACGGGAGTATGAAGAGATTTATACGCAGATTTCTCCTTTTGCCAATATGCAGATGAATTTTTCGGTTTCGGACAGTGGGAGCGCTTCTGTCGGGAACAGTGAGGGGACAACGAGAAATACCTCGAGAACGGAAACCAGAGGTACTTCCGAGACGCGTACAGATACAAAAACGGATTCTAGTACGACAACGGTGGGGGCGAGTCGAACAAGGGGAACAACGGATACGGATTCGAGAACACACACAGTATCTGATTCAGTTGCGGATGGCAGGACACATACGAAAGGAACATCCGAAAGTACCAGCCACACGGGGACAAATACGGTTTATGCAGGGGGATCGGGGGGAGTTTTTGATCTGCTTAATGTAAATGCCGGTTACAGTCATTCCAGTTCCGATACGACAGGCCATACAGAATCGGTTTCTGATTCTGTATCTAAAACGTTGTCCCATGGCTTTAGTGATGCACGGGGGCACAGTCATGGTGACAGTAATACGTGGGGAACAAATGAAAGTGAGAGTGTCTCGGCGGGGAGTTCCGTAAGCATGGGAATGGGTAGTAATGAGAGTACTTCCCATACTTCAGGTGAAGCCTTTAATCTGGTGAATACAACGACAATGACGGAGACTTTCGGTACCTCAAAGGCAGTTACGCTGAATGCAAAGAATATGACATTGAATTTGACTCTGCAGAGGATTGCAAAGCATTTGGAAAGGTTAGAAGAGTGTGAGAGTTTTGGTATGTGGAATTTTGCTTCCTACTTTCTCGGAGAAACGGCGGCGGAGGCGGAGACGGCTGCTAATACATATAAATCTGTCATAGCAGGCACAGACAGCGGTATTGAGCGAAGTGCGGTCAATTCCTGGACGAATGAGGAGTTGGTGAAAAATGTAGTATCCTATATCAGATATTTTCTGCATCCGCAGTTCCTTTATCGAGGATTCAGCTATGATGAAGAGCGGTATGTTTCAGTCAATCCATCTGTATTGGTGAGCACAAAGGAGCTGGCTATCCATATGGGGCTGCCCAGACATTCTGTCAGGGGTCTTGCCGTAGTGGAACATGCACAATTCGCACCGGAAGTAATTACAAGAAATATTTCTGAAGGCAGAGGAATAGGGCTGGGACATATCTATAATTTTGGGCAGGTGACAAATGTGCCTATGTCGCTTGATGTGAACAGTCTGGCTATGCATACTTTTGTTACTGGTTCTACAGGCTCCGGTAAATCAAATACCATTTATCAAATGCTGGCTGGATTGCGAAAAGAGGGAGTAGCCTTCCTTGTCGTTGAGCCTGCCAAGGGAGAATATAAAGCAGCATTGGGGATTTATCGTGACGTCAAGGTGTTTGGTACGAATCCGAACATGAAGGATATGCAGATGCTTCGGCTTAATCCATTTAGATTTCCAGAGCATACGCATATACTGGAGCATTTGGATCGATTGATTGAAATTTTTAATGTCTGCTGGCCGATGTACGCAGCCATGCCCGCTATTTTAAAGGATTCCGTTGAACGGGCATATACAGCGTGCGGATGGAATTTGGAGAAATCAACAAACAAATATGATGCGGCTCTTTTTCCCACCTTTCGCGACATAGTCACTCAAATTAAGACTGTCTTAAATGAGAGCGATTATTCTGAAGATAATAAGGGAGATTATGTCGGATCTTTGGTGACGAGACTGCGCTCATTGACGAACGGAATAAACGGGCTGATTTTCAGTGCGGATGATATCAGCGATCAAGAATTGTTTGACCGGAATGCCATTGTTGACTTAAGCAGGGTGGGATCTTCGGAAACGAAATCTCTGATTATGGGTTTGCTCGTCCTGAAGCTTCAGGAATATCGAATGGAGCAGAGGAGCGCCGGGGCAAATGCGAATGATGATTTAAAGCATATTACTGTTTTGGAAGAAGCGCATAATCTTTTGAAAAGAACACCCACGGAGCAATCTGGCGAGGGAGCCAATATGCTTGGAAAGTCAGTAGAGATGCTGGCTAACTCAATAGCTGAGATGAGAACTTATGGAGAAGGATTTGTAATAGCGGATCAGGCGCCAGGCCTGCTTGATATGTCCGTGATCAGAAATACTAATACAAAAATTATTTTAAGACTGCCGGATTATTCAGACAGAGAGCTTGTTGGAAAAGCAGCGAGCTTAAGTGACAGCCAGATAGTAGAGCTTGCGAAGCTGGAAAAAGGGGTTGCTGCGATTTATCAAAATGACTGGATTGAGCCGGTTCTTTGTAAGGTTAATAAGTTTGACGACAGTGATGCATTTCAATTTTTGGATTCTAAAGAAGAATTTGTTACTGTGGCTGTTGATAATGACAAAGTGCAACAGTCACTTCTGGAATGTATCATGAGTAAGGAAATATATAGGAGAGGAGATGGGAAAGAGATTCAAAGATTGAGGTATGATATATTAAGATCTCGTCTTTCATCTTCGATTAAATGTGAATTTATTGAATATCTGAAAGCGGAAGGCGGAATGGTCCTTAAATCTCTGAGAACGCTTATATATGATTTCCTTCACGCAGGCGAGGCGATAGACCAGTCGAGAAAATATAGTGACATCCGGGAATGGGCAAATGCGGTGGTAGATGCTTTACAGCCGGATGTCAGAGGTTATAGCCAGCAGCAGATTAATCTTCTGCTAGGGATGATTGTAAATGAGCAGGCATTAAGGAATGTGGATTATCAAGAATTGTTTTGTAGGTTTACAGAAATTTACAGACGGGAAGGGAGGCTGCTTTGATGTCGGAGATTGGTTCGCCAAAAGAAATTACAGATATTAAAAAGATGGAAGATACCAATGAGTTTAAGCAGATTAAACCGGAAGAAGGAACTTCATTTCAGGAGGCGCAGGATTTTTGGGATAATTTATTCAAAAAAGAGGAATTTACAATTGAGAAGGATGACACTGGTTCTGGAATTTTTGACGGAGGAGAAAATATAGGACCGGAGGAACCGGAGACTCGGGAAATATGTTATTATGATGATAACGGGAAGCTGTATCGTTTAGGTAACGAGCTGACGCCTAACAATGAATATGAAATTAATGGATATCAGTATAAGACTGGTGAGAATGGCAATATTATTTCGGCAGAAGGAACCTTGCATTTGAAAGACCGTGAGGGCAGGCTGCAAATAAGGGATTCGATTGAGGACATTGGGAAAGGTGATGAACGGGAAGGCGATGACAGAGGGCATCTGATAGGTGATCAGTTTGATGGCTCTAATGGAATGGAAAATATGATTCCGCAAAATGCTCAAGTAAACAGAAATGATTTTAAGAATTTTGAGAATTCGCTTGCTAGAGAAGTAAAGGATGGAAAAGTAGTTGAGTATAAGGTGGAACCTGTCTATGAGGATGGTTCCAGAAGGCCTTCAGCTATTGTAGTTACATACAGCATTGATGGTGAGGAAAGTGTTAGAATTTTTCCAAATGGAGAGGAGGCATAAATATGAATGATAAGATATTTCAGAATATTTTTGACAGACTTCAGTATTATTTACCAGAGGCTTGGAAGAAGGTGATTTATTTTGCCGGATATACAGAGGGCAGCTATAGCATGAAGTTTTATATTCAAGATGAAAAGGGTGAGTATACAGATTGCTTTCATCTGCAAGGTGTTTCAAAGGGACAATTAGTGAAAGTGTTTATGGATATTGATAAAGTGCTTTCAAAAGAGAGAGAAAAGCTGGATGATAAACATAAATGGTTGTCGTTTACGATGATTGTAGAAGAGAACGGAGCAATGAAAACGGATTTTGATTATGAAGATTGTTCAGACGATGTGATTTCTTATGAGAAAAGCTGGAAGGAAAAATACTTATCGATATAAAATAGGGGTTTAAGGAGCCGTTTTTATGACAGAAGCAAAATCATCTAAAAACAACCGCATCCTAGATATCTATACCCGCCTCACCGAAGGACATATCATCAGCAAACCCCAGGAGGCACAGCGTTTCGGCGTGGACGAGCGCTCCATTCAGCGGGACATTGATGATATCCGTGCTTTCCTTGCAGACAGGCAGTCCGACAAAGCCGCTGACAACCGTCTGATCGAGTATGATTACAGACAGAAGGGCTTCGTTATGACGGGGGCGGAGACTTCCATGATGACAAACAGTGAAATTCTTGCCGTGAGCAAGATTCTGCTGGCGAGTCGGGCCTTCACGAAAAAGGAGATCAGCAGTATCTTAAAAAAGCTGGTGGACGGTTGCGTGCCTTTGCGGAATATGCGGCTGGTCAGTGAGCTGCTCTCCAACGAGAAATATCACTATG
>ERZ779637.1102-NODE-1102-length-12576-cov-7.202620_pt1 | contig 12576 bp, 11 predicted proteins | sample MGYA00514196_ERZ779637 | MGnify/ENA primary metagenome ERZ779637 (study PRJEB29562, sample SAMEA4376700) | mouse gut metagenome | isolation source: Cecum | study: EMG produced TPA metagenomics assembly of the A DSS colitis mouse model was used to assess the... | reverse complement strand
CGTCCCGCAGCATATGAAAACTTATGCCATTCTGCTTAGAAACTCCCAGCCGAAATAAGCGCACGGAAAACCGGGACAGGCAATCCCGCTGCCGCCTCCCCAAAAACTCCCTCCCGTGCGTCCGCCCATCAACATAACATTTCAGGCTGAACTGCTAAAGAAATTTTCCAAAACCGTATTTTTGAATTCCGGGACCTGTGTTCCTTGCCTGCTGTTTGCCCATATGGCTGTATTTTGTGCATATTGCATACTTGCCGGATTGGGTAGTATCCGGTATAATAGAAAATGTATATAACAGCAATTCTTTTTAACGGATTACATATTCTGTAACCCGGATTCCAAGACATATTAACATTATAATTAATGAAAAAGCAGGAAGTTTATACCAAAGAGTCAAACAGTGAAGGCATTAGGGGGGACAGGAAATATGGGAGTACCGCAACGCTTAACGAAATGACATTGCGGGATTTAGTTTGTCCAAAGAGTATAGATTCGGATGGGAAAAGGAGGGACCATGCATTTTTTGTCGGAAGTATATTGGGATAAAGGGGCGGGGGATGTGAACCAGGATTCCGTTTCGCTCCAGGAGGTGGGAATCTGCCGGGAAAAGGTTGTTTTTGCGTTAGTCTGTGACGGCATCGGCGGACTGGCACAGGGAGAGACAGCGAGCGGTTTTGTGGCGGAGCGGATGACGGAGTGGTTTTACACGGAAGGAATTCCGATGCTCAGGAAAAAAAGGGGACGGAAGAAGCTGGGTCGGGCAGGGCTGCGTGCGCTGTATGGCTGTAACGGGGAGATGAATGCCTATGCGGGGCAGCGGGGGATGAAATTCGGTACCACCGTAACGATGCTTCTGTTGCAGGGAAAACAGTACATACTTTGGCACAGCGGCGATACGAGGATGTATCGTATCTTTGCGGGATTGCGGGGAGTGGGAATGAAGCGTCTGACGACGGACCATACGGTGGATAACCGTACTTTGGTGCGTTGCATCGGCAGTTTTCCCTGGAAAGAACCGGATGTAAGATTTGGGAGAATTGGGAGGAAAGACGTGCTGCTTCTTTGCTCCGACGGTTTCCGCAACCGGATAACGGAAGAAAAAATAAAGGAAGCCCTGCACCCGTCTTTTCTGGTTTCCCGGGAACAGATGGGGATGCGTCTGCGGGAACTTGCCGGTTACGTGAAGCGTCATGGGGAAACGGATAATATTTCCGCGGTGGTACTCAAAGGCTGTTAAAGGACATGCCGTGGGAAACAAGAAAAGAATAACAGGAAAAATAAGAATTGGATAAAAGAATAAGAAAAAAGAATGGGAAAGAAGTATGGACCAAAAAGGAATGGAACTTAAAGTTTCGGATGATATAAAAAGAGTGGAAACGGCAAATGACGTATTCCGGGCTATGCCCTTTAAGGAAAAATACGTATTTTGCAGGGAACTTGGAAGCGGCGGCAGCGGGACGGTATTTCAGGCATATGACCGGCACCTGGAATGTTACGTTGCGGTGAAACGGTTCCGGGCGGGGGACGGGATACCCGGACGAGAGCTGGAAATGTTAAAAGAACTGCGTCACCCGGCATTTCCTGCCGTCATGGATTACCTGGAAGAAGACGGATACCGGTATTTGGTGATGGAGTATATTGAGGGAAGGAATCTGTCGGATTACATCAGGGATAAAGGCGCCGTCAGGCAGGAACAGGCAGTGCAATGGGCACTGGAGCTGGCGGAGGTGCTGCGCTGCCTCCATGAACGGGAATGCCCGGTGGTTTACCGCGACATGAAACCGGCGAACGTAATCATAGACGGGAAAGGGAAAGTGCGTCTGGTGGATTTCGGAACGGCGCTTCCGCGTTATCAGGATGGGCAGGAGGAATATGTGGGAGGAACATGGGGATATGCGGCTCCCGAACAGTTTAGCGCGGCCGGCGGCCGGGGGGCGGACGAGAAAAGCGATGTGTACGGACTGGGCGCTACGCTGTTCCACATGCTGACCGGCTGTGACCCGTCCAAACCGCCGTTTCTTATGCAGTCCATACGCTCTTATGACCGCAGTCTTTCGGCAGAATTGGAGCGCATTGTCGGAAAAGCAACGGAGCGGGAAAGGGGAAAACGGTATCCGAACATACGGCAGATGAAGCAGGCGTTAGAAAATTACGGGAAGGGGGACCGGGTCAGGGAATATGCGGTAAGAACGGTGAAACTGGCATACGCTGCGGCGCTGGGCGGATGCATGTTTGTCTTCTTAAGGTCGTGGGCATGGATGGAAAAGCAGGGATACCGTCCGGCAGGCGGAACCAAACCAAATGCGGCGGAAGAACGGCTGCTGTTGGCGGCAGGAGGGATATTATTGTTGAGCATAGGAAAGGGCATGGTGGCAAAGTGGTTTTCGAGGGGCTGCCGGAGTATCCGGCAGGAGAAAAATGTGCTGCTGACCGCCAAAAGGGGGAAAGGGCTGGTAGGCGTGCTGTTGTTGGCACTGCTGGCAGCCGGAACGGTAAAAGGCATCCGCGTATCGGCGGAAAGCAAACCTATGGAACCCATGGGGGAAATGCAGACGGAAGTATCGGAGCAGGATTTGTTTGTTGTGGTACGGAGCGGCAAAGGGCAGAAACTATTGGTGCGTTATGACGCGGAATATCCCCTGACCGAAACGCTGAAACTGGAACTGCCGTTAAAGAATTTTGCACAGGGGGAGCATTATGAACTGCGGCTGGAATGCACCAATCGGGAGACGGGAGAAACCAGCAGCCGAATTTTCTACCTGAAAGGGCTTGAACCATAACCGGCAAATGAGGTATCATAGGGGTATGCAAATCCGGAGATGGAAAGCAGAAATACGGAATACCTGTAAAGTAAATATATAATATAAAAGAAAATAAGCGGGGGCAGGCATATGCACAGGGAACATACGAAAACCATACAAATCGGGACAAAAGCCATCGGAGGCGGCAATCCCATCCTAATCCAGTCCATGACAAATACAAGGACGGAAGACGTGGCGGCAACGGTGGGGCAGATACACCGTCTTGAGGCGGCGGGGTGCGAAATCATCCGTTGTACCGTTCCGAACATGGAAGCGGCGCTGGCATTCCGGGAGATTAAGAAGCAGATTTCCATTCCTTTGGTGGCGGATGTCCACTTTGATTATAAGATGGCAATTGCCGCGATGGAAAACGGTGCGGATAAGATAAGGATTAATCCGGGCAATATCGGTGGACGGGATAAAGTCGCCGATGTGGTGAAAGTGGCAAAAGAAAGGAATATTCCAATCCGCGTGGGCGTCAACAGCGGTTCCCTTGAAAAAGAACTGGTGGAAAAATACGGCGGCGTTACGGCGGAAGGGATTGTGGAAAGCGCGCTTGATAAAGTACGTATGATTGAGGATTTGGGATATGACCGTATGGTCATCAGCATTAAATCCTCGGATGTGATGATGTGTATCAAAGCCCATGAAATACTGGCTGGGCAGACGGATTATCCGCTGCACGTGGGCATTACGGAGTCTGGGACGCTGTTTAGCGGAAACCTTAAGTCCGGCATCGGGCTTGGCGTGATTTTATACCAGGGCATCGGGGATACCATACGGGTATCCTTAACCGGCGATCCCGTGGAGGAAGTCAAATCGGCGAAGCTGCTTTTGCGCACGATGGGACTGCGCAGGGGCGGTATCGAAGTAGTGTCCTGCCCGACGTGCGGGAGGACGAAGATTGACCTGATTGGACTTGCCAACCAAGTGGAACAGATGGTGGAGGATATCCCGCTGGATCTTAAAGTGGCGGTGATGGGATGCGCGGTGAACGGTCCCGGCGAAGCGAAAGAGGCGGACATCGGTATTGCCGGCGGCATAGGGGAAGGGCTGTTAATCAAAAAGGGCGAAATCATCCGTAAGGTACCGGAAGCGGAGCTGCTTTCCGTTTTACGGGAGGAACTGCTCCATTGGGAGGAAAAGTAAACAGGGGAATCATAAACAGGAAAAAGGAAAGAAAAGGAAAGCAGGGAAAAGAAAGCTGGTGAACCGTGAAAAAGTTTTTTGATGTGTTTCCCGCCCTCACATTGGACGGGAAAAGCAGGGATTTGTTTGAGCAGGTGGAGGTGGAGCGGATATCCTCCACGAAACGGAAGGATTTTCTGCGGGTTTATATCGCGAGCGGCAGGCTGATTGAGAAAGAACAGATATTAAAAACGGAGGAAGCCATTCGGAAACAGTTATTCCCTACTTTTCCCGTGGAAATTAGGATATATGAGAAGTACCATCTTTCTTCCCAGTATAATCCCGAGAAGTTTATGGATGTGTACCGGAACAGCATTCTTTTGGAGCTAAAGGAATACAGTCCCATAGAGTACAATTTGTTTAAAAATGCGGATATTTCCTATCCGGAAGAAAACCGGCTTTTGTTAACCATTGAGGATTCGGTTCCCGCAAGGAGCCGGGCGGAGGAACTGGTCAGGATTTTGGATAAAATTTATAACGAAAGATGCGGTTTCCGGGTAGATATCGGTCTGGCATATAAAGAAAGCCGGGCAGGCAGGCACAGGGAAGAAGATGAACTGAAAATCGCAAGACAGGTGGAGGAAATCAGTGCAAGGGCAGCGGGTTCCCGTGGCTACGGCGGGACGGAAGAATCCTTTGTGACAAATGGAACAAATGGAATAAAAAAGGCGGGAATGGTACAGGGAAGCGGCTCACCCGGCATGGTGCGCGAACCGGGCAGGGAAAGCGGAAGAAGTGCCATAAACGCTGCCGACGGAGCCGTGGGAAATACAGCCGGCAGCGCAGGAACGCCGGCAGCAGGGATTGCTCCCGGTTCTGCGAAGAAATGGGATGCTTCCCAATCAGGGTCTTTCGGCAATAAGGGGCAGAGCGGGTCCGGGGGCAGGAACGGGTTCCGAGGGGGACGCGATGCAAACCGGGGGGAATTCAAACGTGCGGTCAGGCGTTCGGACAATCCCGATGTGGTGTACGGGCGTGATTTTGACGATGCGGCGATGAACATCGAGGACATTATAGGGGAAATGGGCGAGGTGGTGATTCGCGGGAAAATCATAAATACCGACAAACGTGAGATTAAAAACGAGAAATCCATTCTTTTTTATGATATTACCGATTTCACGGATACCCTGACATTCAAGATTTTTGCCCCAAATGACCAGGTGGAAGAAATCGGGCAGGGGCTTTTTAAAGGGGCTTTTGTGAAAATTAAAGGAATGGCGGTGATTGACCGGTTTGACAATGAACTTACCATCGGTTCCATTGCGGGTGTGAAGAAAATACCGGATTTTACTTCGGCGCGTTCCGACAACAGCGTACGCAAACGGGTGGAACTCCACTGCCATACGAAAATGAGCGACATGGACGGGGTATCGGAAGCGAAGGATATCGTAAAACGGGCATACAAGTGGGGCCATCCGGCAATTGCCATTACCGACCATGGAGTGGTGCAGTCCTTTCCCGATGCCAACCATGTATGGGAGGATTTGTGGAAGGCGGAAAAGGGGAAACGGAAGGAAGCCGGCGATGCAGAGCCGGATAAACAGGATTTTTTTAAGGTCATTTACGGGATGGAAGCCTATTTGGTGGATGACCTAAAGGAAATCGTTACCGGCGACAAGGGACAGGATTTTCAAAGTACTTTTGTGGTATTTGATATTGAAACAACCGGATTTTCACCTGTAAACAACCGGATTATAGAAATAGGCGCGGTGAAGGTAGAGGGTGGGGAGATTACGGGGCGTTACAGCTCATTTGTAAATCCCGACGTGCCGATTCCGTTTGAAATCGAAAAACTGACCGGTATTAACGATGCAATGGTTGTGGATGCGCCGGAAATTGATGCGGTTTTGCCGGAATTTTTTGCGTTCTGTCAGGATGCGGTTTTAGTGGCGCATAACGCGAATTTTGACATGGGATTTATCATGGAAAATGCCGGGCGTTTGGGGCTGCAAAGAGAATATACTTATGTAGACACGGTAGGTATCGCAAGGGTGCTGCTGCCCCATCAGTCGAAACATACACTGGATGCGGTGGCAAAGACCCTGGGCATTTCCCTGGAAAACCATCACCGTGCGGTGGACGATGCGGAAGCAACGGCGGAAATTTTCATAAAATTCATTCCCATGTTAAAGGAATTGGGGGCGGATACGTTAAGCCGCGTCAATGCCCTTGGGGATTCCAATCCCGACATTGTAAAGAAGCTCCCTTCCTATCATGCGATTATATTGGCGAAAAACGATACGGGACGGGTGAACCTGTACCGCCTGGTATCCGAATCCCATTTAACGTATTTCAGTAAGCGTCCAAGGGTGCCGAAAAGCCTGCTGATGAAGTGCAGGGAGGGACTGATTCTCGGAAGCGCCTGTGAGGCGGGGGAACTGTACCGGGCGCTGTTGGATGAAAAATCCGATGCGGAAATCGCAAGAATTGTAAATTTTTATGATTATTTGGAAATCCAGCCTACGGGGAACAATAAGTTCATGATTGCCTCTGACCGGGTGCGGAACATAAATTCCGTGGAAGATATCGAGAACATGAACCGGACAATCGTGGAACTTGGGGAACAGTTCCAAAAGCCGGTGGTTGCCACCTGCGACGTGCATTTTTTGGACCCGGAGGATGAGGTATACCGGAGGATTATTATGGCGGGGAAAGGCTTTGCCGATTCGGACGACCAGGCGCCCCTTTACCTGCGTACCACGGAGGAGATGCTGGAGGAATTTGCTTATCTTGGCAGCGATAAGGCAGAAGAAGTGGTTATCACCAATACCAACCTGATTGCGGATATGGTGGAAACCATGTCCCCGGTGCGTCCCGATAAATGCGCGCCGGTCATTCCCGACAGCGATAAGACGTTAACCAATATCTGCTACAACAAAGCCCATGAAATTTACGGGGACGAACTGCCCGAAATTGTGGAGGCGCGTTTGAAACGGGAATTAAATTCCATCATTACCAACGGCTTTGCCGTGATGTACATTATCGCACAGAAACTGGTGTGGAAATCGGTGGAGGACGGTTATCTGGTGGGTTCCCGTGGGTCGGTGGGATCATCGTTTGTGGCAACCATGGCGGGTATCACGGAGGTAAACCCTTTAAGTCCCCATTATTACTGCAGTGCATGTCATTACAGCGACTTTGAGTCTGAAGATGTGAAGGCATATGCGGGAAGGGCGGGCTGTGACATGCCCGATAAGGACTGTCCGGTGTGCGGCGCACCGTTAAAAAAAGATGGATTTGATATTCCGTTTGAAACATTTTTGGGATTTAAGGGGGATAAGGAGCCGGATATAGACCTGAATTTCTCCGGGGAATATCAAAGTAAGGCGCATAAATATACGGAAGTGATTTTCGGGGCAGGACAGACTTACCGTGCCGGGACTATTGGTACTCTGGCGGATAAGACGGCGTTCGGCTATGTGAAAAATTATTATGAGGAAAGGGGAAAGCACAAGAGGACATGCGAAATCAACCGGATTGTCACCGGCTGTACCGGTATCCGGCGCAGTACGGGGCAGCATCCGGGGGGCATTATCGTACTGCCGTTAGGGGAGGAAATCAATTCCTTTACGCCGGTGCAGCATCCGGCGAACGACATGACCACCGATATCGTGACGACGCATTTTGATTACCACTCCATCGACCATAACCTGTTAAAGCTGGATATTCTTGGGCATGATGATCCGACCATGATTCGTATGCTGCAGGATTTGACCGGCATCAATCCCGTTACGATTCCTTTGGATGATGCACAGGTCATGTCGTTGTTTAAGAACACGGAAGCGCTGGGCATCACGCCGGACCAAATCGGCGGCTGCAAGCTGGGGGCGCTTGGCATCCCGGAATTTGGCACCGAGTTTGCCATGCAGATGTTAATCGATACGAAACCGCAGGCTTTTTCGGATTTGGTGCGGATTGCGGGGCTTGCCCACGGCACGGATGTGTGGCTGGGGAATGCGCAGACGCTGATTCAGGAAGGAAAGGCAACGATTTCCACGGCGATTTGTACCAGGGACGATATTATGGTATACTTAATCGGGATGGGCGTGGAAAGCTCCCTTGCCTTTACTATAATGGAGAGCGTCCGCAAGGGGAAGGGATTAAAGCCTGAGATGGAAGAAGCCATGGTGGCGGCAAATGTCCCGGACTGGTATATCTGGTCCTGTAAGAAAATCAAGTACATGTTCCCGAAGGCGCATGCCGCGGCATATGTGATGATGGCATGGAGGATTGCTTATTGCAAGATTAATTACCCGTTAGCTTTTTACGCGGCATTTTACAGCATCCGAGCCTCGGCGTTTTCCTACGAGCTGATGTGCCGGGGAAAAGAGCATTTGGAGAAAGTGATGGCGGACTATAAACAGAGGATGGATACCCTGTCCAAAAAGGAGCAGGATTCCTACCGGGACATGAAACTGGTGCAGGAAATGTATGCCAGGGGGTTTGAATTTGTCCCCATCGATATTTTTTCCGCCCAGTCAAGGCTGTTTCAGATTGTGGACGGCAAGCTGATGCCGTCTTTAAGCAGTATCGACGGATTGGGGGAAAAGGCGGCGGATTCCATTGTGGAAGCTGCAAAGGACGGTCCCTTTTTATCCAAGGATGATTTCCGCCAAAGGGCAAAGGTTTCCAAGACGATTGTGGACTTAATGGGCAGTTTGGACCTCCTCGGAAATTTACCCGAGTCAAATCAAATAAGTTTATTTGATTTTGTGTCGTAAATATAGTATAATATAATGAATTCTATTTTAAGGGTGGAGGGTACATATGTTTAATCAGATTTTTGGTAAATTTCTTTTGGAACAAAAGTTGATTTCTTCCGAACAGTTGGATGCGATACAGGACAACCAGAAAAAAACAAGGGTGAAGCTGGGGCTGATTGCCGTCAGCGAAAAATTGCTTTCGCAGGAGCAGGCAAGTAAAATCAACCGGAAGCAGGCTTTGGAGGATAAGCGGTTCGGTGATATCGCGGTGGAAATGGGCTATCTGACCGAAAGCCAGGTGGGGCGTCTTTTGAAACTGCAGGGCAATCCGTACCTTTCCTTTGTCCAGTCGGCGACGGAACTGGGGATTATGGACATCGGGCAGGTGGAAGCCGCCATGGACCTTTACCAAAGGGGAAACGGCTTTACGAATACGGACATGGAGGACTTCAGGAGCGGCGACGTGGACCGTATGCTTCCGCTGTATGTCAGGAGCCAGAAACAGTTTTCCACCGAGCTTGTGGGCGTGGCGGTCCGTACCATCATCCGTTTGATTGACAGCGAAATACTGGTGGAGCCTTCTTATGAGGCGGACCGTTATGAATTTGAGAATCTTGCCATGCAGGAAGTGGAAGGGGAGCATTCCATCCTGTTAGGGCTTGCCGGTGAGGGCAATAACCTGCTTGCCATAGCGGAGACGTTCGGCAGGGAAGAATTCGGTAAGATGGATGAGAATGCGTTTGATTCGGTCTGCGAGTTTATTAACTGCGTAAACGGTTTGTATGCATCGGAACTGAGCCTTCGGAATGTACAGGTGGATATGGTTCCTCCTACCTTTTACCAGGGCGGGCGTGTGGTTGCCGAAGATAAACTGCTGATTGTGCCGGTTTACGTAAAGAACCGCAAAGTCAGGATTGTGATTGCAACGGATACTGGTGTAAAGATTGAAGTATAATAGGTAAAGGCGCAGGAGGATAGGATTATGGCAAGAGTATTAATCGTGGACGATTCAAGGACATCCCGTAAAATGTTAAAAGAGGTTCTGACGGAAGCCGGATATGAGATTGCAGGGGAGGCAGCCAACGGGGAAGAAGGGCTGATTATGTATAAGCAGCTTAGGCCGGATGCGGTGACGATGGATATTACCATGCCGGTCATGAACGGTTTGGAGGCGTTAATCTGCATTAAGAAGGAAGATGACAATGCGAAGGTCATCATGGTAACGGCGGCAGGACAGAAAGAGAAGATGGTAACGGCAATCAAGGAAGGCGCGGACGATTTCATTGCAAAACCTTTTGAACCGGAACAGGTCGTGGACGCTTTAAACCATGTGCTGCACAGGGATGTGTAAGACGGAAGAAGTTTAAAAAATGTGTAAAAAATTAAAAAAGGACTTGCATTTTTTTGTATTTTGTAATATAATAAGCAAGTCGGCAAATGAATGGGTACTGAACTTATTCATTTGCGGATATGGCTCGTTGGTCAAGCGGTCAAGACGCCGCCCTCTCACGGCGGAAACAGGGGTTCGATTCCCCTACGAGCTGCTGACTGTGAAAACAGCCCAACCCTAAAGGATGCTGGAAACCCTGATATTAAGCGGTTTGTGGCATTTTTTATTTGCTGAAAAAGGAAAGTGGCAGGAGATGGGAAATATGAGGGAACCTCTGAGGGAACAACCAAAATGTAAAGAAAGGAGAAATTCTGTACATCGCAAATGAATATTAGGGCATTAGCATAAGTCCTTTATCAGTCACGGAAATATGATTGATGAAGGACTTATTTTAGTGCCTTAGTTTATCAGGCATAATAAAAAATGATATAAATAAAAAATTGGAGGAAACGGAATGGGGCTAATCAGCTTTGAGGAAGCAAAAGCAGGGAGACAGCCGGAAAAGGATGCACAAAGGCATTTGACGGGGCAGGATAAAGGGGTGCTGGAACTGCAAAAGCAGTATCAGGAACTTGTACGGTTTTATGAACGCTGGTATGACGAGCATGTGGTTGGGCAGGATGAAAGCGGTGCGTGGGTATATAAATGAGAAATACGGGCATATAGGGATTGTTCCAGCCAAATAATATTAATTCACATATACAACACTAGAACGTCTCTATGAGTCTCACAGCGCGTCAGGAGGGCATATGTAAGGCAACCCATATAGCAACTTGAAAACGATATTTTATTGGCAATTCAAAAAGGAGGAATGCATCCCATGACATAGAAAGAACAATCAGAAATAAACCGCAGTAACAAAACTGATGCAATAAATACAGAAAACAGAAAGGATTAAAAAATGCAGGGCAGGGTAACAAAATATTTCCAGGACAGGGGTTTCGGGTTCATACACGGTGAAGATGGCAATGCATATTTCATCCACCATTCAAAACTCAATGGTGAGTACATAGAAAACGGATATTATGTGTACTTCAAACCATTCAGGAGCGACAGGAGTGATTACAATGCAAAAGATGTTATGGTGATTGAAGCAACAGAAAGGAAGATGAATAATGGCAAAAAGCATAAATAACATGAAGGACTTGGAGAAAGCATTACAGCCCGTGTTATTGGGCATGGTTGATGAAATGACAGAAAGGGTATATCAAACTTTGAATTATTTCCTGCAAGAATACTATAACAGCTATAATCCAAAATCGTACAGGAGACAGTTTGATTTCCTAAGGTCAGCGGTGAAAACAAAAGCTAAAATGTCTGGCAATAAGGTTGTAGCATCTGTATATATTGACACGGATGCCATGGATGATTATTACAATGCAACAGGATACGAAGTGGCTGCATGGGCGAATAGAGGATTACATGGGGGACTGGATACCGGAAGCAATACGCCGCATGTATGGGACGATACTTTAGACGAAACGGTAAACAATGGTGAACTTTTGAAACTGGCGGTTGATTATTTAAGAAGCAAAGGGATTACAGTAACAAATTTTTAATCGGGAGGGATGTTTATATGGCAATAAAGAAAAAGGAATTTGCGGACAGGATGGCAGAAAACGGCGGTACCACAAAGAAAGCGGCATATAAAGCGGTGGAGGCATTTATTGATACTCTCATGGATTACCTTAGTGAAGGTGAGAAGGTAATGTTTAAAGGTTTCGGCAGGTTTGAAATGCGGACGGCAAAGGAGAGGATTGGCAGGAACCCGAATACCAAAGAGGAATATGTAATACCGGAACATGAGAAGGTGAAATTTGTAACGAGTGAAGGACTTGCGGACAGGATTAAGGAAAGACGTAGGACAGGTACGGATGAAAATGAATGATAAGGATGGATTACATATGGATAAGATGATTAATTGTAGTGAATGTGAATTTATGAAGGCATATGATTATGGTAAAAAGATTTTCTATTGTGACCATGTAGACAGGATTGACGATATAGGAAAGTTGAGTGTAAATGAATTGCCGAAGAGAATCCCTGAATGGTGTCCGTTGAGAAATAAATAATTGCCATTACAGAGCAATAAAAATAAACTGTAAATCTGAAATTCAAGAAATTCTGATAACTATCAACTAATTCGATTGTGTGATTCTACACAATAATTCCATTAAATGATGATGAAAACTGAATATTTGAATGAGATAAATCAGCAAGGGACATAAAAGTTTTAAGTCCTATTAGTGAATTTGAACAAAGGGCTGAATGAAATGTTCAGTCCTATGACAATGAAAAAAAGTCAACATTTTGATTTTGGGGCTAAACAAGTTAAGCATGAAAAATTTTGCTGAGTTTTTGGGAGTGACTGAAGATTAGATATAGAAACAGTAAGGGTATTAAAACTTTTAAGTCCCTTTGTAGGGACAATCATTTGGTTGCTAGTACATCAAATAATAAATAGTGCATATTTTGAAAAGTGTGATATAATATC